>Ga0182030_10000029_pt1 | contig 186524 bp, 159 predicted proteins | sample 812S3MmetaG_FD_121299 | JGI IMG/M metagenome (GOLD analysis project Ga0182030, IMG submission 121299) | Permafrost microbial communities from Stordalen Mire, Sweden - 812S3M metaG (Illumina Assembly) | ecosystem: Environmental > Terrestrial > Soil > Wetlands > Permafrost | place: Sweden...
CATCACCCTGGCCCGCGAAGCCTTCGGCTACCAACCCACAGTCAACTTCCACGAAGGCCTTCGCAGAACCCTCCACTGGTACCGCGGCCTCGCCGCAACCGCAAAATAACTCTGCAAAATTCGCGCAAGGCGTCCCGCCCAAGTATCCGCGCAAGTAAAGGCCCCACATCCAGTAAGGATATGGGGCAGTTTTTCCGAAATCAACGAACCCGACTGGGTGGCCCACATCCGCCTGCTTTTGGCGAGTGTGGGGCTTGCCGGACTCACTCTGCCATTTGTTACTTGCCGGTGTCGGCCTGATCGGCTTCATAGGCGACAACGGCCTTCAGCGCCTCGTACTGTGCGCCGCCGGGATTGCCGATCCTGCGGCCATTGATGAACAGGGTGGGAGTTCCGGTGATGCCGATCGACTGGCCGAGCTGTTGACTGCGCATGATGCGCTCGGCGGTAGCCGGAGTTTCGGCGCAGCTCTGAATCTTTGCCGGATCGGCGCCGGCCCACTCCACGTAGTAGCGCAGACGCTCGGTGACGGCGGCATCATCCACAGTGGTCTTGCCGTCGGCGCCGGTCTTGCGCACCGCACTTTCAATCTCCTTCTGGTGACTGAAGATGGCATCGATAAAAGTCGATGCATGACCCGGATTGGACAGTGCGATACAGTCCAGATAGGACGCGGCGCGCACCGCCCATGGATGCTGTGGTAGCGGAAAGCTTTGAAAGACGAAGCGAGCCTGCGGAAAATCGTTGCGCAGTTTTTCCACCACCGGCGCAGCCTCTTTGCAGGCGGGACATTCCAAATCGGCGAATTCAACAATCAACAGTTTGGCGTCGGCAGGCCCAATGCTGGGACCGAAGGCGGACTTGGCAAGCTCGGCGCGATCATGCGCAAACGGGTCGGCGCCAAAGGGAAGAATATCGCCGGCGATGGCGTGCTTCAAATCCTTGGAAACGAACCAATGCCCGGCCTGCTGCCCTTCCGGCGTGATGAAGACGGTCGCGATCTCATACATCTCCGGAATGGCCGAGACGCTGATGTTGAGCACCTTGACCTGGAGATTTGAGTCATAGCCAAACATGCGCTTGAAATAAGACTCCGCCATGGCAGGCGTGGGAGCGCCCTCTGGAAGTTTTGCGGCATCGGCGGCAGGGGTGGCGGCCTTCGCGGCCGGTTTCTTTTCGGCAGATTGCGCGAAGAGGGAGACAGACAACAGCAGTACGGCAGAGCACGTCACAAAGCAGCGCATTGAGATCATCCTTGAACGGAGCCGGTCCTGAAATCCGTTCGAAGCCGGCTCCATAGTTTTACTAGACCTGATGGCGGGCCGCGATAGGAAACCGGCGGCCAACACCGAAAGCCTTGGTTGAGATTCTGATACCGGGAGCGGCCTGCTGCCGCTTGTACTCGCTGCGATCGATGAGGCCGATGACAAAGCGGATTACCTCTTCGTCAAAGCCGGTGAGCGCGGCGATCTCCGGGGCGGATTTCAAATTGCCGACGTACTCTTCCAGAATCCGGTCGAGTACGTCATAGGGCGGAAGCGAATCGCTGTCTTTCTGCTCCGGGCGCAACTCGGCCGAAGGCGGCTTGGTAATGGAGGCCTCGGGAATAAACGCGCGGCGCGAATTGACGTAGCGGGCGAGGCGATAGACAAGAGTCTTAGGCACATCGGAGATGACCGCCAGTCCGCCGACCATGTCTCCGTATAGGGTGCAATAGCCCACGCCGAGTTCGCTCTTGTTGCCGGTGGTGAGCACGAGCGCGGAGAACTTATTGGCCACCGCCATCAGCAGTCCGCCACGGGCGCGGGCCTGAAGATTTTCTTCCGTGACATCTTCAGCAAGGCCGCGAAAAACGCCGGAGAGAGCGGTGCGATAGGATTCGAAGATTTCGCGGATGGGGACCACATCGAAGCAGATGTCCAGGTTCGACGCCAGCGCGCGGGCATCGGTGATGCTGCCCTCGGAAGAATACTGGCTGGGCATGGAGATTCCGATGACGTTTTCCGCGCCGAGCGCATCCACGGCAATCACGGCGGTAAGCGCCGAGTCGATGCCGCCGCTCAGTCCCACTACTACTTTCTTGAAGCCGCACTTGCGCACGTAATCCCGAGTTCCCAGCACCAGCGCCTCATAGGCGCTTTCCTCCATGCCGGAAACGGCCTCGTGCATGTCTCCGGTCATCGCTTCCGTATCGACCAGGATGAGGTCTTCTTCAAACGACTTGGCCTGAGCGATGATTTCTCCGCTCGGGCTAAGGGCAAGGCTCGATCCATCGAAGACCAGGCTGTCATTGCCTCCCACCTGATTGACGAAGAGCACGGGGACATTGTGGTGCTGGGCGATGCTTGCAAGCATGGCCTGGCGAAGTTCGGGCTTACCGACGTGAAACGGCGACGCGGAGATGTTCAGTACTAGCCGCCCCCCGGCGCGGACCAGATCCTCGACCGGATCGGCATCGTAGAGACGGCGGCTCCAGAATGCCTTGTCGTTCCATGCATCCTCGCAGATGGTGAGCGCGATGGATTGGTCGCCAACGCAGAACAGCCGTTGCACCGGAGCCGGAGCGAAGGTACGCATCTCGTCGAAAACATCATAGGTGGGTAGCAGACGCTTGGACTGAACGAAGTCGATGCGGCCATGGCGCAGCAGCGCGGCGGAGTTCATCACCGTCTTTCCGGTCTTGGAAGCGGCGGGCGAAGGAAAACCTACGATGATGGCAATGTCGGAAAACTCTGCGGCGAGTTGCTCCAGCACCTGCCGCGAGCGGGCGACGAAGGCCGGAACCTCGACCAGATCGCGCGGCGGGTATCCACATACGGATAGCTCCGGAAAAACAACCAGTTCTGCCCCGCGCGAGCGCGCGCAAAACGTGTATTGGCGGAGCTTCTCCCCGTTGCCGGTGAAGTCACCGACCGTGGGATTGATCTGAGCGAGTGCGATCTTCACAGCAATAGTGTAAAGCGCACCAGGGGGCAGGGCAAAGTTTGTGCGCCGACCGCGTCAGAACAACTACGGCGTCTCTCTCTGGTTCGGGCCGCCTGGAGGCAGTGTGGTCCATGTTTGCCGCAAAACTCCACGAATGGCCGACGATTGCCTGCCTTAGAGTTGGTGTATGCTCTACTGTCCGCTTGCGGCGAAGGCTGCCGGGGCGAAGGAAGCGAATTGTGATTCCGCGCATGGTGTCGGTGACCGGGGTCAAGGAATGGAGCGAGGGCAAGCTGCGCACGCTGGACGACTACCTCGTCGGCGAAGAGCCGCTGGAGATCCGCGTTGGCGATGTGCCGCTCAGCGTCACCATGCGTACCCCAGGCCACGACCTCGAACTGGCGACCGGATTTCTTTTCACCGAAGGGCTGATCTCGGGCCGGAACCAAATCGCCTCGGTTCGCCATGAGCCCCACGCCGGCAAGAATGACGCCGGACCGAACGATGCCAGACAGAACGGCGCCAATCGCGTGCGGGTGGATCTGGCTCCTGGCTTCGAACTCGATCCTGAGGCGACCCGCCGCAACTTCTACGCCACTTCCAGTTGCGGAGTCTGCGGCAAGGCCTCCATCGACGCCGTGCGTGTGCGTTGCATCCAGCCTCCCAACCCAAAATGCACCGTCGATGCCGAGGTGCTCTGCCGCTTGCCCGATCAACTCCGTGCCGCGCAGCCGGTGTTTAGCAGAACTGGCGCATTGCATGCCGCCGGCCTGTTCAGCCTGAGCGGTGAGTTGCAGGTTCTGCGCGAGGACGTGGGACGGCACAACGCGGTGGACAAGGTGGTGGGATGGGCGCTGGCGAATGACCGCATGCCGCTCGGCGATTCGCTGCTGATGGTAAGCGGGCGCGGCGGCTTTGAGATCGTGCAGAAGGCGCTGGTGGCGGGCATTCCGGTGCTCGCCTCGGTCTCGGCGCCCTCGGACCTGGCGGTGAATCTCGCCCGCGAGTTCGCGATGACGCTCATCGGATTCCTGCGCGGGCGCAGATTTGTTATCTACTCGGGGGCCGAGAGACTCGCGCCTGCTGGCTCGCCGGTTTTGAGCTAGGAAGGTTATCCAGGGGAGCACGAGGCCGCCGTGGCCTTTGGCGCGTATTAGCGATCGCTGTCTGGCCCCGCAGCGCTGCCCACTGGCTGGTCGTGAAGCCACGAGAGTGCCCGCATCGCCGACGGAAAGCCCAGGGTTGTGATCGCCAGCACTGCCACGTGATCTAACTCTTCCTCTTCCGGCGTCACACCTTCGTCCATTGCGTGCCGCACCGCCGAGTGGGTTGCTCCCTCCAGACCTGCCCCGATTGCCAGGGCCACCTTGATTAGTTTGCGACTCTTGTCATCCAGTGGTCCGGCGTCGTGACATTCATCTGCCAGTTTCGCGAATGCATTCCACACATCCGGATGTTGTTGGCGGAAATTTTCGTTGTGATCCGACGGTTGTGCCGTAAGCCCTCACCATGAGCGAAACGCCTTACAGTATAACCCAGGTGAGTCAGTCACATCCGGAGCGCCCAACCCGCGGCGCTGAAGTCCGGTCCGCCCATCACCCATGCCTGTGATTGTGGGCACAGCAGAACTGCGAATGCTTTGCGAACATGGCAGGCCGTTAGGCCGCATCGGGGCCGGCTTAGCGCCGGGTGAGGGAGGGAATACCTTATGAGCGTGAATCGACGGGAGTGGTTGAAGCGTGCTACGGGCGCGGCGGCGGGACTGGCCGCAGGTGTTCTTGGCATAGAGGCGCCAGAACTGCACGCCGCCACTGCGAAGGAGAAGTTGGAGGGGGTCGAGGAGATTACCTCCGCCTGCAACTTCTGCGCCTGCGGCTGCGGCATGATCTGCCATGTAAAAGACGGCAAGCTTATAAATCTTGAGGGCGATCCCGACCACATCATCAACGAGGGCGCTCTCTGCGCCAAGGGTGCGGCCATGTCGGCCACGCACACCTCAGAGCTGCGGTTGAAGCGGCCCCGCTATCGTGCGCCGGGGGCCACGGAGTGGACCGATATTAGCTGGGATGAAGCACTCGATAAGATCGCGCGCAAGATCAAGGCCACGCGCGACCTAAACTGGACTGCAACCGAGAACATCAAGGGCGTCGAATATCAGGTCAACCGCAACGACGCCCTGGGATTTCTTGGCGCTGCACAGAACACGAACGAAGAGTGCTATCTCATCACAAAGGCCTCCCGTCTGTTCGGCACCGTCAGCGTGGAACATCAGGCGCGGCTCTGCCATGGGCCCAGCGTTCCCTCGCTCGCCGCAGCGTTTGGCCGCGGAGCCATGACGAATCACTGGCTCGACATGCAGCACTCCAAGGTATTCCTGATTGAAGGCAGCAATGTGGCGGAAAACCACATCATGGGGATGAAGTGGATCAAGAAGGCGCAGGAGAAAGGCGCGATTGTCATTCACGTCGATCCGCGCTATACCCGGACCTCTGCCGGCGCCGATATCTATGCCCGCATTCGCGCCGGCTCGGACATCGCTTTCCTCAACGCGATGACCAACTACATCCTCCAGCACAAGCTCTACGATGAGGAGTACGTCAAGCTCAACACCAACGCCTTGATGCGTGCGAAAGCGGACTTCGATTTCAATGATGGAATCTTCTCGGGCTTCGACGGAGCGACACACCACTACGAAACCGCATCCTGGGAATACCAACTCGACGGCGCGAAGAAGCCCACAAAAGCAACGTCGCTCGATGATCCCAAGTGCGTCTTTGCAACCCTGAAGAAATTCTACAGCCGCTATACTTTGGAACTCGGTTCTCAGATCTCGGGCATCCCTGTCGAGCAGATCAAACTGATCGCCGAGACCATGGCCAAGCACAAGCCGGGCTGCATCATGTACGCGCTTGGCGCTACCCAGCACACCTCGGGCGTGCAGCAGATTCGCTGTTACGGCATCATCCAACTGCTGCTCGGCAATATCGGCGTACCCGGTGGCGGCGTCAACGCCCTTCGCGGGGAGCCGAACGTGCAGGGCTCCAGCGACATGGCGGTACTCAATTCCTACCTTCCCGGATACCTCAACTATCCCAATGCCGATCAGCCCACCCTGAAGGAATGGACCAAGAGCAACGGCACCTTCCGTGAAAAGTTCTTCATTAACACGATGAAATCATGGTTCGGCGACAACGCCACCGCCGCCAATGACTTCGGCTATGGAATGTTGCCCAAGCGCAACCCCGGCAAGGACTACACCGTATACGGCATGATGGAGTCGGCCATTCACGGGCAGTTGAAGATGCTCTACGTCATCGGCCAGAACCCGATTGTCACCAACGCCAATCTCAACGTGACCTTCGCCGGCTTCGCATCGCTGGAGACGCTGGTGGTGCAAGAGCTGTGGGAGACCGAGACCGCCGATTTCTGGCGCCGTCCCGGCGTGGACCCCAAGTCGATTCAGACCGAGGTCTTCCTGCTTCCTGCCGCCTACTTTATGGAGAAAGAAGGCACCATTACCGGCGCCGGACGCATGGTGCAGTGGCGCTACGCCGCCGTCAATCCTCCCGGCGAAGCCAAGACCGATATCGAGATCCTCGATGTGCTCTTCAACAAAGTGCGCGCGCTTTACAAGGATTCTACCGACCCCAAGGATCAGCCGATTCTGAAGGCCACGTGGAATTATCCGGCCAACGCACGCTCCGAGGCCGTGCTGCGCGAGATCGGTGGAACCAACCTCAAGACCGGCCAGCCGGTGAACGGCATCATCGATCTACAAGCCGACGGTACCACTGCCTGCGGAGCGTGGATCTATGCCGGAGTATTCAAAGGCGGCAAGAACCTTACCAAGCGCCGCGACAACAAAACCGATCCCAGCGGACTTGGCATTTATCCCGGCTTCGCCTGGACGTGGCCCGGCAATATGCACGTTCTTTACAATCGCGCTTCCTGCGACGCCAAGGGACAGCCTCTCAACAAGGATCGCGCCATTGTCTGGTGGGACGACGCGCAAAAGAAGTGGGCTGGTTGGGACACTCCCGACGTGCCCGTGCCCACCGATGGTCCCGACACTCCGAACGGGCAGCGTCCCTTCCGCATGAATGGCGAAGGGGTTGCGCGCCTGCTCGCGGCGGCCTACAGCGATCCTGATCCCAAGGACAAGGAGCTACCCCGCGATGTCTCCTACACTCCGAAAGACGGGCCTCTGCCGGAGTTCTACGAACCTATCGAGAGTCCGACGGCGAATGCCATGCATCCGGCCGTGGCGACCAACCCTTGTGTGAAATATCCGCGCCTCAAGGACGGACGCCATCCCATCGGAAGCCGCGAGCAGTTTCCTTACGTGCTGACGACCTCCAGCATGGCCGAGCACTGGTGTTGCGGCTCGGTGACGCGCAACTCACCCTGGCTCAATGAACTCGTACCCGAGCCTGTCGTCGAAATTCCCGAGAAACTCGCGACCCAGATCGGATTGAAGCACGGCGATCACGCGCGCGTGTCTTCCGCGCGCGGCGAGCTCATCGTGAAGGCGGTGGTGACCAAGCGCATGCAGAGCCTCAACATCAACGGAGAGGAAGTCATTTCGGTGTGGATGCCCTACAACTGGGGATTCAAAGGACTCAGCACGGGCCCGAGCACGAATGTCCTGACCATCGATGCGGTGGACCCTGGGGCAGGAACTCAGGAAACCAAAGCTTGCCTCGTCAACATCGTGCCGGCCTCGGACGGAAAAGGAGGTTCCCATGTCTAGCGCGACTCTGATCGACACCACTATATGTATCGGCTGTCGTGGATGCCAGGTTACCTGCAAGCAGTGGAACAGCCTGCCGGCGGAGCACACTACACTTCCCGCCGAAAACCTTGCTCTCCAGAATCCGAAGCTGCTCTCGGCAAAAACCTACGTTCTCATTCAGCAGAACGAGATCGACGATGCCACCGCGCCCGGTGGATTCCGTAGCGTCTTCGTCAAGCGCCAGTGCATGCACTGCGAAGACCCATCCTGCGTTGCCGCCTGCCCGGTCACAGCCATGCACAAGACCAAGGAAGGGCCGGTTGTCTACGACGCCTCCCGGTGCCTAGGTTGCCGCTACTGCATGTTGGCTTGCCCCTGGGGCGTGCCCACGGCTCAGTGGGATTCGCTGGCTCCCAAGATCAGCAAGTGCGACCAGTGCTATAGCCGCAGTACGGAGCAGATTCCATTGGAGCGTAACGGCGAGCGCCTCGTGCCCGCGCAGCACCAGTCCTATGCTTTACAAATGGCCGAGCCCGCCTGCATCAAGCAGTGTCCTTCCGGTGCGCTCAAACACGGGAACCGCGAAGAGCTCTTGGTCGAAGCAAAGCGTCGTATCCGGGAGAATCCGGGTAAGTACGTGGAGCATATCTACGGCGAACGCGAGGCTGGTGGAACGAACACACTCTATCTCTCGGCCGTTCCCTTTGAGACTCTCGGCTTCCCGACCGTACAGACCGAGCCCTTCCCGCATTACAGCGCGATCGCATTGGGTTCCGTGCCTCCCGCGGTTGTCGGCGTAGGCGCATTGCTGGGCGGAGCCTACGTGATCTCGAAGCGGAGGGCTGCGGTTGCCGCCGCCGAAGTCGGCGGAGTCGCCGTCTACGAAGCACCCGGCGCTCCCGGTACCACGGCCGACGTGAACTGCTGGGGCTGTCCCGTGCCGCAATGTACACTCGAAGCGCATACACTCGAAGAGGCCGCCACGCCCGCTCCAGAGATCCGCACGCGGGTCGAACGGCCCGAGCCTCCGCCGCATGAGGAGCACCATCCGCGTTTCGCTCCGCTTCCGCATCGGCTCTGGACTCCGGCCAACAAACTTCTCGCCGCACTGATGGGCTTCGGCGCTCTCTCCTTTATCCTTCGCTTTGCCCTTGGCCTCGGCGGGAGCACCAACCTCTCCGACACCTACGCCTGGGGCCTCTGGATCATCCTCGATGTCATCTGGATTGCCGTTGCCGCCGGAGCCTTTGCCACCGCCGGGCTCGTCTATGTCTTCCAACGCAAAGATCTCTATAGCATGGGACGCTCCGCCGTGCTCATGGGTCTGCTCAGCTATACGTTTGTCTTGATCACGCTATTGGCCGACCTCGGCCTGCCATGGCACTTCTATACGCTAGCCATGTACGCGCCAAAACATTCGGCCATGTTTGAAGTTTCATGGTGCGTCGCTCTCTACCTGACGATTCTCTTGCTGGAGTTTCTGCCGGTTCCCTTCGATCGATGGGCACCGCAAAGCTACACGGAGATGTGGAAGAAGTACTCTCCTCTATACGTAGTCGTCGCGGTGCCGTTCTTCGTGTATTTGATATCGCGCAACCTGGTCTGGACCGCTGTGGCGGCCCTGGTCTTCGGAGTTCTCGCCTACATCTTCCGCACCAAGAAGGGATGCCAAAAGCCGGTGCCGATCATGCTGGCAATCGCGGCCGTCACCCTTTCCACCATGCACCAGAGCTCGCTGGGATCGCTGTTCCTGCTGATGCCGGATAAGCTCAACCATCTCTGGTGGTCGCCCATGATGCCAGTCTCCTTCTTCCTCTCCTCGGTCGCCGCTGGAACCGCGCTGATTGTGCTGATCGAGATGTGGATCGCAAAGGCGTGGAATCGTCAGTTGCGCATCTCACAGGTGGCGTCGATGGGCGAGGTGGCCTTCTGGTCCATGCTCGTCTACCAGGTGGTTCGCCTCGGCGACCTGGTCTTGCGTGGACAGTTCAACCTCGCGGCCGGCGGCTTGAAGACCTCTTTATTCCTGATCGAAATCCTGCTCGGAGGATTGCTGCCGCTGCTTCTGCTCTCCACCAGCAAACTGCGCAACAACCCGACTGTCCTCGCCACGGGAGCCTTGCTCGCGTTCGTGGGCGTAGTCTTCAACCGCATCAATGTTGTCGTTTTCGCCATGAACCTTCGCGGTGCCATGCCGCAGACCGCGCCGGTTCATTACTTCCCCAGCCTCTTCGAGTGGGGAATTTCGGTCGGCCTCATCGCCGCCACCATCTTCCTGTTTAGCCTCGGCGTGCGTTACATGCCAGTGCTGCCAGAAGAAAACAGCCACTAAACCAATCAACAAAGGGAAGGGCCATCGTAAGATGGCCCTTCCCTTTGAACAGTCCAAAATGTCACCTCAGGTGTCATTGAAGCGCCGCACGGCCCTACCTCAGTCATTGGAAGCGGACAGGTCTATGCGTTTCGCAACGTGATCCTTAACCCAGTGGCTGTCCCACCATTTCTTCGGGTCAATCTGGACATCATCGAGTTGCATGGCGAAGTGAATATGGTCGCCTCTGGCCATTCCTGTCTTGCCGCTCGTGCCCATGACTTGGCCCAGTTTCACCATTTCGCCCTGCGGCTAAGCAGCTTCCTCCAGCTCTCGATGGAGTAGTGATTCGCCGGGGTACTCACGCGCGAAAGAGAGATCGTGGTGGCTATAGAAGAACTCACACCTTAGTTGCTGAATTCAAGTGCCTATAACCTTAGGTATTGAAGATACTCATTCTACAATGCTTATTCATTTCAAACCTAGAAGTACTGGGTTCATTTTAGCTAAGGATCTGGGAGCATTAGCCGATGTGAGCAGCGGGAGCCAAACCGTATTGTTGGGTGCAGGAGAAACCATGAAACGCCTTCTCGCACTCCCGATCCTTCTCGCCGCTCTGACGATCGCAAGCTTTGCCAGCGTAACCGTCACTACGCCGACCAACGGCGCCACTGTTCAGTCGCCCGTCAAATTTGTAGCCAGCGCTGCTTCCTACCGCCAGATCACGGGAATGGTCATCTACGTCGATTCGACGAAGGTCTATCGGACCAGCTCAGCGAGCCTTAGTACCAGCATCCCCATGTCCAGCGGCCAGCATGCGATCATGGTCAAGGCCTGGAACTCCCAGGGAAGAGTTTATGAAGACAGCATGACCCTGCTGGTCAAGTCCGGGACCGCACCCACGCCGACACCGATCACAGCGCTGAAGCTTGCCACCACCTCTCTGGCAAATGGCGCGGCAGGCAGCGGCTACTCGGCGACATTGCAGGCTAGCGGCGGAACCTCACCCTACAAATGGAGTGTAGCTTCCGGTTCCTTGCCGGCAGGATTGACTCTCTCCACCGCCGGCACCATCAGCGGCACCCCAAAGGCCAGTGGAGCTTCCTCTTTCAGCGTTTCCGTTAAGGATTCAGAGACCACACCCCAGACTGCCACCGCCGCTCTTAAACTCACCATCATTGCCCCCACCCCAACACCGATAACTGTACAAGCTCTGCAACTTACTACCAGTTCTCTGCCTGGAGGCACGAAGAGCAGCAGCTACTCCGCGAACCTACAGGCTAGCGGTGGAACCTCGCCCTATACGTGGAGTGTGGCCGCTGGTTCTTTGCCCGCGGGAGTGACTCTGTCGAGCAACGGCACGATTAGCGGTACGCCATCAGCGTCGGGTGCATTCAGTTTCACGGTGCAGGTGAAGGATTCGGAATCAACGCCGCAATCGGCGAGCAAGGCTTTGAGCATTTCGGTAGCAGCGGCTACTTCGAGCGTTTCGCCGGTGTCGATCACCACAACTTCGATGGCAAGTGCGACCGCCGGAAGTTCGTATTCCGCAACCATAGCCGCCAAGGGTGGCACCTCTCCCTACACGTGGAGCATTGCATCAGGGCAACTGCCAACTGGACTCAAGCTCTCGACACCTGGAGTTATCAGCGGTACACCTACCACATCCGGCAGCTTCCAATTCACGGTGGATGTGAAGGACTCGGAAGCAACCCCGCAACTGGCTAGCTATTCGGAAAGCATTTCGGTGGCGGCGGCTCCTGCTCTGTCCATCAAGGCAATCACTCTTTCCGGCGCAAAGACGGAAACCGTGTATTCGGCAACACTAGGCGCCACAGGCGGAATACCGGCATACACGTGGAGCGTTGCTTCAGGAGCGCTGCCAACCGGGCTCACGCTTTCCAGTTCAGGAGCGATCAGTGGTACGCCCACAGCGTCTGGCACGTTCAACTTCACGGCGCAGGTCAAGGACTCGGAGGCGACACCGAAGACAGCAACGCAGAATGAGAGCATCGTCGTGGTGGCGGCTTCCACTGCTTCCACTTCGGTTACCCCTCCATCGCAAGCGGCTGGCTATAACCTGGTCTTCGATGATGAGTTCACAACTTTGAACATCAGTCCGAACCGCGAAGGTGCTTATAACTGGTACGAGGGTATCTGGTGGAACTCGAGCATTTCACCCATGAGCGATATTACCGACAGCAACGGGGCTGTCACGTTGAATTGGGTAAACGGACAGGGAACTGGCTCGACCGATATTAGCGGATGTTCACAAAATGGCTCGGACTGCCATACGTACCGGTATGGCTACTTTGAAGCCAGCATGAAGTGGGATCCAACCACCGGCGCATGGCCTGCCTTCTGGCTGATTCCAGTGCAGGGTATTACAGATCCTACCGGTGAGCACGGCGAAATTGACGTCTTCGAGGGACAGGGTACGGACGGTACGTACTACGCGACTATCCACGACTGGAATAACAACTCGGATGTCTATAACAACGACAGCTCCAATGCGCACAAGTTCGCGAGCAATGTGGATCTGACGCAGTTTCACACCTACGCCGTGCTCTGGGTTCCGGGAACGATTTCCTGGTACTTTGACAATCAGCTTCTGGGCTCGGCGCAGACGGATGCGATTTTTGACGAGCAAGACTACTACCCGGTCTTCTCCAGCCAGGAAGGTATCAACTGGTCCGAGGGAAACACGAGTGGCGTGACGGCGAGCACCATGCCGTTAACCGTCGACTGGATTCACATTTTCCAGAAGTAGGTTCGGTATGAGCACTCTCGCAAGAGAGTGTCAAAACCAAAATCGCAACCGTGGAGAAGGCGTTTACCGGCTCTCCTCACAGAAAGCGAAACTCCCGGCTGTCCGTTGACAGCTGGGAGTTTTCGCGTGTAATCGTGAAAGTCTTATCGGCTGACGACGGAACCTTGCTATGATGGCGCTCCAGAGTGATCCAGCAGGAGCTTAGTAATGAATAAGAGGCGGATTGCGAGTGCGGAGCGTGCCGCAGTTTGGGGTAAGGTTGCGGCAGCCATCTGCGTCACGATTATCGCGTTCGTCATTGTTCTGGCTGCGCGGCATACACAGAGCGCGACGATAGGTGGCGGTCCAGCTCTGGAGGCGCAAGGCTACAAGCTGGTGTTCGCTGACGATTTTGACACGCTCAACCTCGGCTCGGGAGACTCGAAGGCTCACACCTGGTATCGGGGCGTGTGGTTCAGCCCCAAGGAGCCGGAGCCTGCCAACATTTCGGCAGGTGGATCGGTTCTTTCCCTGACATGGACAGGTGCCCAGGGGCAAACGGACACAAGCATCTCCACGCTTTCACACGACAAACGGCAATTCAAAGCCTGGCGCTATGGATACTTCGAGGCTCGCATGCGCTGGGAGCCAGTGAAGGGTGCATGGCCTGCATTCTGGCTGATTCCCGTGCAGGATGCGACCGAGCAAGACATCTACAACGGCACAAGGCGATCAGGCGAGATCGACATTTTTGAAGGACAAGGCGATCAGCCGCATATCTTCTACGGAACCATTCATGAGTGGCTTAACTCCCACACGGATCATGCGAGCCGGAACAATGCCTTCCAATTGCCCCACGATGCAGACGTTTCGCAATTTCACATCTACGGCGTCCTTTGGACTCCGGGCAAAGTCACATGGTACTACGACAACCGCCCGCTGCATTCCGAGCAGACGCCGGCGATCTTCGATCAGCAAGATTTCTTCATGGTTCTGACAATGCAGGAGGGTGTGAACTGGAAGGGCGGCGATCTGTCCGGAGTGACCGCTCCTCGCATGACTCTGAACGTCGATTGGGTGAGAGTGTGGCAGAAGTAGCAAAAGCTCTACCACCTAAGAACTTTTATTCCTTTCCCTGATCGAAAGCATTCGATAACTCACAATCATAGTCGTGAGTAGCTGGCGTGTGTAGCTGACCCAACTCCACTATCACAATTGTGAGTAACTGGTGAGAGTAGATGTCGACGTGAGTAACTGGTTCAAAACTACAATCAAGAATCATCATGAGTAACTGACGAGAGGCGACCCACGATCACGATCGTGTTACTCACAATTATGATTGTGAGTAACTGGCGAGCGTAGCTGCCGACTCGCGTTCTGCCGTTTTGCCCTCCCGGCGGCCTATTTTCTTAGCAGCCTAGCAACCCTGGAGCAGTGCGGGCCTTCTCAGCTTTTTGAAACCGCTCTCTGAATGAGGCGGTATAACACGAAGTAGCATTCCATGAATCGAAGGTTCCTGGGAGGACAGGGTGCAGGGAAGCAAAGTACAAAGGTACTACCGTTTTATTAAGGGGCTTACAAGTTTCATCCAATCGCGGATGGAAACTGAAGAAGCTCTGCAACTGGCCCGGTCCGTCATGACGACCCGCATCGCTGAACGCGACGCGAACTTCCTGAGCTTTGTTGAGAGAGGAATATTTCAGAATCCGCTTAGCCCCTATTTGCGCCTGATGCAACCGAAGCGCATTGGCTATAACGACCTCCAGGCGAGGGTCGCAAGGGACGGAACCGAAGCCACTCTCAGTTGGCTTGCCAGTGAGGGAGTCTTCTTCACTGTGGATGAGTTCAAGGGGAAGACCCCGGTGGTACGCAACGGAGTCGAATTCCTGTGCGAGTCGGAGATGTTCGACAATCCGCTTCTTTCCTACGTGTACGAAGTCCGTACCGGCGGCACGAGAAGTGCCGGCGTCGGAGTCCGTATCTCTTTTGAGTACTTGTTCCAAAGGTCGCTATACGACGCTTTCCTGCTGAATGCTCACGGCTGCCTTAACGCCCCGGTGGCGAATTGGTTTCCGCTATTTCCGGTTGCTCCAGGGATCAACTCAAGCCTACGCTTTGCTCATATCGGCAATCGGGTGAGCCGATGGTTTTCCCAAGTTCCGGTAAGCAGAAGCGGAGTGACCTGGGAGAGGTGGTTTGGCACGCAGCTTCTCTTCGCGATTCACCGGCTCTACGGATGTCCGCTGGCCCAACCGGAATTTGTTGGACTCAACGAGGCCGGCAAAGTTGCCGAATGGGCAGCTCGCGCAGTCCAGGAGAGCGGTCGGTGCGTGGTCTATACATTTGCCGCTTCCGCCGTAAGAGTGTGCGCCGCTGCCGCGGAAGCAAACCTCAACATTCAAGGGACCAGATTTCTGGTCACCGGAGAACCACTCACGCCATACAAGAAGAAAGAAATCGAAGCGGTTGGCGCATATGCGGTTCCCGTGTACGGGGTTTCGGAAGTTGGGGTGATTGCGGCTGGATGCAACCATCCAGATTCGGAGAGCGATTCCTGCCACCTTTATAAGGACTCGTCCGCGATCATTACTCACCGAACGGAAGTCCCCTATCTCGACCAGTCACTGGACTCTTTTCTCTTGACCGGCCTGCTTTGTGAATCGCCGAAGGTTCTTCTCAATGTCGGCATGGGAGATTTTGGAGATGTTGCTCTGAAGCCCTGTGATTGTGAGTATGGGCGCGCCGGTTTTGATATTAAGCTGAGCGGGATTCGCAGCTATGAGAAGTTGACCGGCGAGGGTGTGACGTTCGTCAATACTGATTTTATCCAAACGATTGAAAAGGAATTTCCCGAGACGTTCGGAGGGAAAAGTACGGACTACCAACTGGTAGAGGAAGAAGACCAGCACGGACTGCCGCGCTTGCGATTGTTGGTAAGTCCTCGATTGGGTGACCTCGATGAGCAGGAGCTTGCCGACAAGTTCCTTGCATTTTTGAAAAACGCAGAAAGCCGCAACTGGGCGCACGTCGGGACCGACATGTGGAAACAATCGAAAATGCTCCAAGTCCGGCGCGAGTATCCCATTGCAACGATCAGCGGAAAGGTTTTGCCCTTTCATCTATTAAAGGCAAAACACACCAATAACGTACAACCGAGCGTGAAAGGGGAACTCCAAGATGGCATTTCCACAGAAAAGGTTGCGTAGGTTGCGCCAGAATAGCGCCTTTCGAGACTTGGTGCGCGAGACCAGGCTCTCGGTGAACGACTTCATTTTTCCCATGTTCGTCGTGCCTGGGAGCGGCGTCAAGAAAGAGATAAGCGCGCTACCAGATATGTACCAGTTTTCCGTCGACCGCCTTGTAGAGGAGGCGAAGCTCATTCGGGATCTCGGCATCAAGGCCATTCTTCTCTTCGGCGTCGGCGTTGCCGACAGGAAGGATGAATTGGCTACCGGCGCGTACTCTCCCAATGGAATTGTGCAGACGGCGTTGCGGGCGCTTAAGAGAAACGTTCCGGGCCTGCTGGTCTTCACCGACGTATGCCTTTGCGAGTACACGAAGACGGGCCACTGCGGAATTCTGGAAAATGGATATCTGGTCAACGACGCCTCACTGGAACTCCTGGTAAAGGCCACGCTCTCTCACGTCGAAGCGGGTTCCGACATGGTGGCGCCGGCGGCCATGCTGGACGGGCAGATTCAGGCGATGCGCGCAGCACTGGACGGGAATGGCTTCTCGAACCTGCCGATCATGGCATACGCCGCCAAGTATTCCTCAAAGCTCTACGATCCATTCTTCAAAGAGGCAACGGAGTCCAGCATCTCTCATGGCGACAAGAAGACGCACCAGATGGACATTGGGAATTCGGACGAGGCGATGCGAGAAATCGCTGCGGACATCGAAGAAGGCGCGGATATTGTGATGGTGAAGCCGGGCCTATTCTGTCTGGATGTGGTATATCGCGCGAAGCAGGAATTCCGGATGCCGTTGGGCGTATACAACGTCAGCGGCGAATACGCCATGATCGACGCAGCTGCGAGAATGGGCCGCCTGAACCGCGACGCAATCACCCTGGAAGCCTTGACGTGTTTGAAGCGCGCGGGGGCCGACCTTACGATTACGTACTTCGCCAAGCGTGCGGCGGAACTGCTGCATCGTGAGACGGATCGTGTCCGAGAAGCAATTTCCCAGCCGTCGATTCCGGGCGAATTGATCCGAGCGGAAGCGGCCGAATCGCACATTCACTCTCATCAACCTGAGAACTAGTTCCTCGGTGCCTGGCGGTTGACCATGGGTTTTCAGCTTGTCGGCTTGAATCACAAAACTGCCCCGGTTGCGGTTCGGGAACGGCTCGCCATCCCCGAACCGCAGCTGCCTGAAGCTCTGCAGCAGTTGTTGCGGTGCCCTGGAATCGGCGAAGGTTTGATCCTGTGCACCTGCAATCGGGTGGAACTGCTGGTTGCCACGCAGAATGGTAGCGCAGAGTTGCGAACGTTTTTCCGGAACTACGGTGGACTCTCAGCCCGGGAACTCGACCCGCATCTCTACGAGTATTGCGAAAGGGATGCAGTCCGGCATCTCTTCCGCGTGGCCGCCAGCCTCGACTCGATGGTGTTGGGGGAGACGCAAATTCTGCGGCAGATTAGGCAGGCATGCGCGGTGGCCCGAAAAGGGCAGACCATTGGCTGCCAATTGAATCAACTTCTGAACCATGCTTTTGCAGTGGCCAAGCGGGTGCGCACCGAAACCCTCATTGGCTCCCAATCCGTCTCCATTGCGTCGGTGGCGGTGGAGTTAGCCGAACGGATCTTTGGTTCGGTAAGAGGCGCGCACGTATTCCTGGTTGGAGCAGGAGCGATGGGCGAATTGGCGGCGCGTCATTTGATGACCCGTGGCGCAGCTTCCCTTTCCATAGTCAATCGCACCTATGAAAGAGCGGTTGAACTGGCTGCGAAGTTCGGCGGGGCCGCCGTGCCCTTCGAAGAGCTTTATGCAACCTGCCACCGCGCCGATATCATAATCGCTTCCACGGGAGCGCCTACCGCGATCTTCCGGCGGGAGCACGGTGAAATGTTTCTCGGTCGCCGAAGAAATCGCCCGATGTTCTTCCTCGATATCGCCGTACCGCGGGACGTCGATCCTCAGCTTAGCAAGGTGGACGGCATCTTTGTTTACAACGTTGATGACCTGCAGGAGATTGCGGCGGCGCATGCGGCGGCGCGGTGCAAACAGGCGGTGCGGGCCGAATCAATCATTGATCACGAGGTCGAGCGCTTCCATGCCCGCCTGCAAACCAGGGACGTGGTTCCCGCAATTATTTTGTTGCAGGAGCACTTCGAAGGCATCCGGCGGAATGAATTGCTGCGTTTGAGCGGGTTGCTCGCATCGCTGACCGCGGAACAGCAGTCCGCGGTAGACGCACTGACCAGGGGAATCGTAAACAAGATCGTGCATACGCCTATTATGGTCTTGAAGACTTCGGCGCAGGCGTCAGAGGGTGGCGCGGCGGTCGCAGCGGTAACTCGCTTGTTCGGTCTCTCCGCCGTTAAAAGGGCGCTAGGCGACGCTGGCCCAGTGGAGGAGGCAGATCAACTTGCAGCGTAACCGATGAGTCTTATTTGGGATAAGGGACGGTAGCGAATGGAACTGCGGGCGTTCATCGAATTGCTGTCCAAGGAAGGGCGCCTCATGCAGGTCAGCCGTGAGGTGGATTGGAAGTTCGAACTTGGAGAAATAGCGCGCGGCCACGGCGGTCCTGTTTTGTTTGAGAACGTGAAGGACTATCCCAACGCACGCGTATTTGCCAACGGTTTGAGCGGTGCGGTAGAGGTCGGACTCGCATTGGGGATGGGGGTCGGCCTGAACAAAGGCGACCTTCTACGCGAGTTGAAGCGAAGAAAATCATCTCCTCTCAAGCCGAGTGTGGTGTGCACGGGGCCAGTCCTCGAGGAGATATGGACCGGCGACGACATTGATCTATTCAGATTTCCTGTCCCACACTGGAATCGCCACGACCGAGGCCGGTACATAGGAACTTGGCATGTGAATGTGAGCAAAGACCCGGAAACTGGAACTCGTAATGTGGGGGTTTACCGCATGGAGTTGCTAGGGCCGAGGCAGGCAACGGTGAGCACGAATTCCGGCAGCCATTTGGGCACTCACATCGCAAAGGCGGAGCGGCAAGGCCGACCGTTGGAAATGGCGGTGGCTATCGGAACGAGCGAAGCGGTTGTCATGGCGGGCAGCGCCGCCTACCCATATGGGGTGGATGAGTACGAGCTTGCCGGAGGCCTACAGCAGGAGAGCGTAAGCCTCATCGAATGCCATACGGTAAATCTTGAGGTCCCAGCAGATGCCGAAATTGTGATCGAGGGCGTGATCAGGCCGGGAATACGGGTTCAGGATGGACCGTATTTCGACTATGTCGGTAAGCCGTCGGTGAATCCGCGGGCGTTCTTATTTGAAGCGACCCGGGTAATGTCCCGGCGACATCCCATCTTTCGGGGCGCGTCCATCGGTATGCCGGGCGCAGAAGACCAACATCTGCTGGCGGCTCTGGCCAGCATCGACTTATGGGATTTTCATGGATCCCGAACTAAACGATGGCTACAGAGTTACCTATTAAAGAACGAGTTCTTTAAGGCATTCCAGTTGGCGGGAAGAATGCATTTGCGGTGACTCGGCGCACCGCCATCGGTTTTAGATCAGCAGCTTTCTTCCAGAAGAATGAAGTCACGCGGCATTTTCCTGCCGAGCTTCTCCAGCAAGTTCGAGTGCAGGGGCGGGTTGTGGGCGGGGAGTGACCCTGCGGCATTCCAGAAGGACTTCATAGTAGAGGTTGCGCGTGATGCGTTCCTGATGCGCAAATTCAAAGAACTCAGTGAAGCGGAGGCGTGCCGCCCGTCCAAGGCGAAGGCGGAGGTCAGGGTTGTCTAGAACCTGGCCCAGAGCTTCCGTCAATGCAGTTGCGGAGCCGCACGGTACCAGGAAGCCGGTTTCGCCATCTACAATCGCTTCGCAGTTGCCACCGACATCGGACGCGATTACCGGCAGTCCGGCTCTCATCGCTTCCAGGATGCTGAGCGAAAACATTTCGAATTTAGTGGCAAGGACGGAGACATCTGAGGCCGCGAGAAGTGAAGCTACGTCTTCGCGATCTCCTAGAAATTCGACGCGATCTTGAATGCCGAGTTGCCGCGCCAGTTTCTCCGAGCTTTCCCGCAGGGGACCATTGCCGATGAGGCGCAGACGAGGCCCCGGAGGGACGCCCGCAAACGCTCGCAGCAGAACATCATGGTCTTTTGCTTCGGTAAAGCGCGCCACCATGGTGATCACCAGCGGATGATCATGCCCAAGATTTGCGCGCTCGGAGCAGTCCGGTATCCCGTTGTGAATGGTGACAATCTTTGCTGGAGGTGCGATCCGGTGCATGTGTGCAAGGCGCGCACCTGCCTCGGAAACCGTGATGAGCCGCTGGCACCGGTACGCCGCGAGACGTTCACAGGGCGCTCCCAAGATACGCCACAGACGCGGGAGCGCCGGGGTTCCGAAGAGCCATGAATGAACCGTGTGAATCGATGGAACGCCGCGCAGACTTCCGGCAAGGCGGCCAAGAAAACCAGCCTTGAATGTGTGCGTGTGGATCAGGTCGGGTTGCAGCCGACGAATTAGCCCGTTGATCTCCCACAACCCACGGGCATCCGCAGGCGGCCATACCCGCCGCTGCAAATGCGGCACGATATGAACCGGAATGGCTTGATCGCGGCACGCCTCTGAGAGATAGCCTTCTTCTCCTGTGGCGACGGCCACCTCAAACTCCTGCCGCATGGCGCAGGCAAGGTCGCGAACATGCACCTGCGCTCCGCCGTGCTCAGCGCGAGTGATCACGTACAAAATCTTGGGCTTGCCGTGATGGTGGATTGGCACCAAGAGGTGTTTTGAAAGTTTCGCTTCTTCAAAGGAGGTCATGAGGCACGTGCCGGGAACTGCTCATCACTCAATAAGCTCGATACCTCCGCCATGGAAAGGGAAACCATTCCGTATTGAGTGCGATAGTAATCAAACGCCTCCAACACCTGGCGAAGTACGCGGAGGTTCTGGCTGAGGTCGCTGGCGAAGTCTTCCGGGTGCCACCAGAGATGGAATATCTCGCCGGTTTCTGCGGCGTGCTTCATCGCCACTCGAATTCTCCGGAGGCGCAAATCTTCGAAGGGATGCAAGACAGGATGGTACGGACGAAGGTAGCGGCTTGCCGGGATTGATATGAACTCAGGACGATTGGGCCACGGAAACGTCTGATAACCGTCGATGTCTACGTGAGCATCTAGCAACCTCAAGGCGCGCCTATATAGACGGCGCTGCTCCTCACGCGCCGCAGACTTCTTTGTGTCCGCAACCTCATTGCCACGGTAACTCCAGATCCCCGACCGCTCCAGAGAAGACAGATAAGCAGAGTTGGCCTGGTTTCGCGGAAATACGTAGGATTTCGTAGCGTAGCCGGAGTTGGCCGCGATGGCGACGGCACTCTGCAAATCGGCCTCGAACTGCTCGGCAGTTTGTCCCTTCTCCATGCAGTAGTAGTGCGAAAAGGAGTGCGAAGCAATTTCTTGCCCCCTACGTTGCGCGATTTGGGCAATGAGGCTTGGAGCAAAGTGATATGGATCGTCGCGCTCATCGATCCCCAAAGGTTCCTGATAAGGATTCAACCGGACATCGCAGTAACTAGGCCGTATTGCCGGCCTGAATGCTTCAGCTTCTTTCCTGGAGCGGGCGAAAAGAAGCCCCACGGTCGCCCAAGTAGCGTGGACCGAAAACTCCTCGAACAGATCAAGGATGAGGGGAATGCCAGCCCTGGCGGTCAATAGCTTGGCGCGTTCCTCCGCATCGAGGCGGACAAGCTCGCGCACGCCCCAGTGAAGTTCGAAGTCGAGCGAAATTAATAGTCCGCCAGGGCGTCGCGGAAAAGGCTTCGTCTCTGGGCCGCAAGCAACAACCGAACGAAGCTCTCTCGGACTGCTTGAGCGCGCTGGTGAGATCGTGCCCATGATCGTATTTTTCAAAGTGCCAGCGAAGGTGGCTTTGTCGTATAGGCTCTTCATCGTCGCTCCAGGTCACTATGCCGCCGCCGCTTGATTGAGTTCAGCGGCCGCCGACATGCTTTTGTCATACAAGTCCAGCCACTGGTCCATGACGGCGGAAATTTCGTAGTGATCACGGCAACGCTGGCGGGCGGCAAGACCCATCGCTTTCCTGTACTCCGGAGTAGCGTCCATTAAACGCTTAAGGGCGTCGGCAAGTTGCGCCGGTGCGGCTTGCGGCACAAGGTATCCTGTTTTGTTATCGACAATGACTTCGGAATTCCCTCCGACATCGGTAGCCACGGCAGGCAATTCCAGCGCCGCAGCTTCCAACAGCGCCAAGGGCAAGCCTTCGAATTTCGACGACATGACGAAGGCGTCGGCAGCGTTATAGAGGTCAAGGATCTCCTCGCGTGTGCCGCAGAACCGGACACAGCCGTCCAGGCCGAGCCGAGCGCAATCCTGGCGCAGTTCCTGCTCCAGTGGGCCACTGCCGGCGATCAGGACGATGAAGTCCCTGCGCTTCATCATTGCAAGCGCCCGGAAGAGAGTTGGATAGTCCTTCTGCTTAACGAGACGGCCGACGGCAAGCCAGACGAACTCGGAGCCGATGCCCAACGCGTTGCGTGCGCTTCGACGACGTTGCTCTGATCGAGTGAAGATATCCATATCAATGCCGTTCGGGATGACTTGCAGTCTGTTACGGGGTACCGCACCTACTCGAAGGTATCGATCAAAACCCGCCTTGCAGATGATCGTCGTCTGGTCGGCGAGCCTATCGGTTATACGGTAGAGGAGTTCTTTATGCCAAGTTGGCCCGTCGCGCCTAGATGTCTCTTTCAAGTTATGGGCGGTGCAGATCAACAAGGGCATTGGGCAAAATAGCCGCGTGATCCGGCCCAGGATATTGGAGTGGTACATGTGGCAGTGCACAATGTCTGGCCGGAAATCGCGAATGATCGAACGGAGCCGAAAGACAGCCCTAGGATCCGGCACGCCTTCTTTCATATCCAGCGAGTGAACTGCGATGTGATGCTGCTCAAGGAAGCTCACATAACCTCTAGGCTTGACCATACAGACAACACAGACCGTCCAATTCCTCGCCTGCAGTTCGGTCGCGAGGCGAACGACTTGGGCCTCGGCACCCCCTCCGACGAACAGAGTGGTGATGAGGAAGAGGATACGATTCGGCTGGTTCGTCGCGGAGTTTTTCAATTAGTTCTCCTTCGATTGTGCCGCTGGATGTAGTGCAGGTTTGTGCGTGAGTGCAGGAGACGGCGATATTAAGGCCGTTCTACCTGGTGAGAGTTGTAAATACACGCCTGCGGTTTGGCGTGCAACGAAATCCCAAGAGCGGGTTTCTCGCACGAATTCCTTACCGGCGACACCCATCCGCCAAAGACGCTCCGGACCCGCCTCCACTGCCGCGAGAATCGTATGCGCTACAGACTGCACGGTTGGGGAGCAAATTTGGATGCCGCATTTACCCTGTTCAATCAGTTCTCCAAGTCCTCCCTGGGTGGTGGCAAGAATGGGACGCTGGTGCGACAGAGCCAAATTGGCAACGCCACTCTCTGAAAAGAAACTGGTGTAGGGCAGCACAACCGCGTGATGCCGCGCAAACAGCGGGGCGACCTCGTCATCTTCAATCACGTGTTCGATCAATTCGATTGCGTCAGGCTTGGCGGCGATAAGTTGCTTGCACGCCTGCCAGTACCGCTCCTCCGCTACATCGATACGCCCTGCAATCGTCAACCGAATGGGAAGACGCGACTGGGAAGCTGCCACCTGGACAGCCTGAATCACCAAGTGAAGTCCCTTATTCTCTCGAATCGATCCGAAGGCCAAGAGCGAGAAACAGTCAAAGCGGGGGTATGACGTTTGAGCATTTCCCGCCTCCGCGTACCACCCGTGCGGAATCACAAAGACGCGATCCGGTTGCAAGTGGAATTCACGAAGCAGCACGCTTCTTCCGGTTTGATTGTGAACAATGATGACGTCGCATAGACGGTACGAGAAGTGCAACATGCCGCGCTCCAGCCAACGGAGGCAATGCGGTAAACGCCAGCGGTGCGGCAATGGATCGTGGGCCGTAAGCACGAGTCTTGCGCCACGGAGTTTCGCCAAGAAGAGAAACGCGAATCCCAACGGGAGGTGCAGCATTCCCTGGAAGTGAACAATATCGCCTTGTCGCAAGAGACGAGACTGAACTCTTATACTCTTTGCGAGAAAAACGCCGTTTCTCAAGAGCCGTTGAATGAGACCAACGTTGTTTGTTTCCCGAGGCGCTGCGTGAACTACTTCCACTCCGGCTACGCGGACTGCCGCTTCGTCAGTGGAATTGGCAGGACAAAATAGCACTACAGCGACTCCCGCATTCGCCAGGGCTGAGACGATTGCGGAGACGTAGTGCCCCAATCCGCCCGGTTCTGAGGTGTGCATCACAACACGTGGGCGGGCACAATCGCATACTGCGCGGTCTAACATTTCACCGTGTCCTCACTGGTTTAATACCTCAGTCGAGAGAAGAAAGGATGAAGCACATTGCATTTGGATCACTGCCGACGGCGAGAACTATTCAGGCGGAGATGCCTTCTGCCGCTGTGCCGCTGCCGCGCTTGAATACGCAAGCCGCTGGCGAAAGTACCAGGCTGCGATTCTCAGAGCGCAGATAGTCCTCTTCCACCGAGAAGCGGCTCACAACAATGGCGAGAAAACTGTAAGCAAGAAAATCAGCGGGTTCCTGCGCATAACCGAGGAGCCCGGGAACTTCAACTCCCGCGCGCAACAACAGGACAAGACCGGCAAAGAGTGCCCACTGACCGTTATGCCACGTATGGGAGGGACGGAATGCCAGCTTCCAGCAGCAATGAATTAAGAACCAGAACAAACACACGAGCGCAAGGAAGCCAACAATGCCCTGCTCGGCAAGGGCTGCAAAAAACTCGTTGTGAAACCCACCACCTGTAAGGTGCTGGGAGGGTACGTGTTCGGCAAGGGCCTCATACCAGGAAAAGTATCCGTACCCCAAGATGGGCCGCTCAGAAAATCTCTGCAGTGCAACCGACCACACATCCCAACGATGTTCCGTCATTTCTGACATCTGCTCGAAGGTAAGAGTGGCGATCGTAGCCGGTATTCCGAAAAGCAGCGCAACAGCCAACAACCAGCCTGTAAACCAGACAAACAATCGCCGGCTTTTTGCGGCGTTTATAAGAAGCATTACGATTCCGGCGACAAGCAATGCCGCCACAGGTGCACGCGAACCGGTCAACGAGGAAGAGACAACGAACACAACCAGACCAAAGGCCCACAAAAGCTTAGTGCCCCGCAGAAGACACATGCCGCAGATGTAGGGAAGAACGCAGGAGAATCCAATGGGATTCAGAGGGATACCGAGTGGAAGCGCCATCCCTTTGAAATCTCGCACGGCCGTGTATGTTGGCAGCACCGGTCCCACGTGCTGCAGGTAAGTGGTCACTAGGAGTCCGACACTTAGCGCACTTGCAGCGATAAGAGAAAAGCCGAATGCCTTGGCGGTGGGGGCGTGGCGCAACGCTCGGCAGATAATCATCGACGTTATACAGATGACTAAGAGCTTCGCCCATTCTTGCAGCGCACGAACCGGATTGTCAGCAGCGAGCGAGGACGCCAACAACGATGCAGAGAGCAATGCAAAGATCGCAGTCAGTCTCATTTCCGCCAGAGTAACCGGCGACCGATACCACAGAAACACGAGACCCAGGCAAGGCGCGAGAATCCCCGGACGAAAGATCAGAGCAGTCATATCCGGAGCCACAACGTAGAAAACCCAGTAAAGCCCAATCCAAACCGGAATCAGAAATGCCAGCACTTGCGAAAGCAGGGCCGATTTCGTCTTCGCGGAGAACATCGTCACAACACCTCCCCGGTTGTAGTCAGGGCAGGAATCAGTTCCCTCTCGGTCACCTCCGCGAAGCAGGTGTGCATGTTGAATGTCAGGGCACAAGCCTCAGCAGCAACAGAACACCAGATGATCCAAGATGCCCCGCCTAAGCCCACGCCAGCAAAACGGAGTAAATTGGCGGCCACGTAGGCGTACATCTGGCGGCGCACATAAACAGAGCCTTGCGACCGAATGAAAAGATACCTGGCTACGATTGCGTTCATCGACATAATGACGAAATAGCCAATCCAAGCCGGCACAAGGCTCGCCACCAGTTCCAGCTCGGCCCCTTGAAACTTTCCATGCATGTAGGCAAGGCGGATCACGGGAACACGCAGCACGAAAAGCACCGATGCCAGCGCCAAGACGAGTGCCGCGACGGTAATAAGCGCGTTCCGAAATCCAGCAGCTCTTTCATTTTCTTCAGCCGCGCAAAGACGGGCTTGCACCAACTGTGCCAGAGGTGAAAGCAAGCTGTAGCCAAGCATGCCGATGCGCATCGCACAATTGTTCGCGGAAAGAACCCCGGTGCCGATCTGTGAAAGAAAATACAGCATAAGGAGTTGATTCGCCGCAAAGCCGCCGTTCTCCAACGAAGAAGCCGCGAGTTGCCGGAGGAAGCGCCGGAACGCCGGAAATTTCCAAACTGAAATCACCGAACCAGCGCTTGCCGGATTTGGCTGCGACCAGAGCGTGAGAATCAGCGAGCAGAGCCCCATCACGCCAAACCCGATCGTCATCGACACGGGCAGACTTAGACTGCTGAGCCTGCGCGCTGCATAGAGACCGAATAGCGCAAGGGTCATTACTAGATATGGCAGTCCACTCACGGTCATGGCCCACAAGTTCTGTCCGCGTGCGGTACAGATTCCGGCCCATATTCCAATCACGATGATTGGAACGTAACAGAGGCTGAGAATCGCCAGGGTGCTCCAAGCGCCTCTTGTGCCGTCGCTATGAATCGTGCGCAAAAGAAGGGGAGCAGACGCAAGCGTAAGCGCAGTCATTGCCGAACCGATCAAACAGCCATAAAACAACAACCCTGGCAGCCACTCGACGGTGCCGGAATTACGGCGTGCCTCGGCATAGGCGGGAGTGAACGCCAGCGCGAAGGCTCCTAGCATAAACGTGGCCACAATCAGCGGAAGTTGCTGAAGGCCAAAGTAGGTGTCGGTAACCGCGGACAACCCAAATTTTGCGGCGATGAAAGCTTCCCGTGCAAACGCAGAAAGCTTGAATAAAGCACCAGACGCAAGCGCCAATCCGACGAGTACAGCCGGACTGGAACCGAGGCTGAACATTCTCTTCAAAGAGCGCATTTTAGTCTCACGCTCCCAACTTCCGAGTCTCTTCGTCCCTAGTCGGTATGGAGTAGTAGTCATAGCCATAGCTCTTTGAATTGGATGGCTTCACCTGATTCATGACCACGCCCATCACATTCACGCGAGTGCGGGCAAGAAGTTCCAAAGTCTGCGATACCGTCTTGCTCGTGGTCGCGCTTGCCTTGGTTACCAACAGCACGCTGTTGACCGCTCTGGCCAATTCCTGTGATTCGGAAACACCGAGCATGGGCGAACAATCCACGATGACAAGATCGAATTGCAGAGAGACTTCGTCCAGCACTGCGGGGAATCCGGCGCTAATCATATCGCTCGCGCGCCGCGGCTCCGAGCCAACGGTCATCAGGGACAAACCCGGCGGCTCCAATCGGATGATGGCAGATTTGCAAGACCGGCCAAGCAGAACATCGGAGAGTCCGACGTTGTTCTTCTTGCCAAACAGCTTATGCAAGGTCGGACGCCGAAAGTCGGCGTCAATCAAAAGCACGTTCTTGCCAAGTTGAGCACAGGCTGCCGCCAAGTAAGCCGATGTAGTGGACTTGCCTTCGCCCTGTACAGAGCTAGTAACAAGCAAATTTCGAATCGACTTATCCAGCATGATGAGGGTCAATGCACTTCGCAGGTAACGTATGCCTTCCCGGTAGCGAACCGTCAGCTCTGCCTCGGGCTTGGAAGAGGGACTGCAAAGGCCGGCGTGAAGGACATTTGGCAGATCCTTGGTGGCGGGCATCGCGCTGAGCACATTGATACGAAGCCGGCTCGCGAATTCCTCCGGATCGGAAAAGGTTGTGTCCAGTGCGTCGCCAAACACCGCAACGAGAAGGCCGAATATGCCGGAAAGCAGGAATGCCACTGGCAGATTGATCAGCAGCCTTGGAAAAACGGCTTCCAACGGCGGTAGTGCGGGCGCAACGACCTGAACCGAGGCATTCTGAAATTGCCGGTTGATGTCAGCAACGTCGGCCTGCCCCGCCAGCTCTTGGTAGAGCTTCTTGTAATTATCCGCATCGCCTCTGAGTCGCTCGTATTGGTGGGCGCGAGCCTTCAGTCCGTCGACTTCTGCCTTGGTCTGCCGTACGAGACTCTGTAGCCGCTGCTCTCGCCCCACGACCTGTCTGTATTCGTCGTCCGCCCGCTCTTTGGCTCCGGTTTGTAACTCATCAAGTTGGTTCTGAACCTCCTGCACCTGCTGTTGCGCCTTCACGTATTCGGGGTGCCCCTCGCCGTAGTAAGAGCGGGCCAGGGCGAACTGCTGGCGGGCGGCGTTCAGCCGCTGTTTGGTCTCATTGAGCAGAGTGCTGTCTTGTGTAGCCGCCTGGGCCGCCTGGGCCGATGCCAATGTAACAGGCCCGCCTCGCGACAGCTCCGCCAGGATGGACTCCCGCCGGATTCGCTCGGCTTGGACTGCCGTGAACTCCGTATTGAGTTGGTTGAGGCGCGCCGCCTGTACGGTGACCCGCTGCTCGGGATCCATATTTAGTTCTTTTTCAAAATTTGCCAACTGTTGATCGGACTCGTCCATTTTGGCGCGCAGCCTCGACATGTGTTGGGCCACAGTCGCGGAGATCTCTGCGGACGAGCGATTACCTGTGTCATTGGCGTGAGCGGTCAGGGACTCCGCAATCGCGTTGGCAACATTGGCTGCCAGTTGCGGATCGTTTGCGCGATACGTAATGCGCATCAAGTAGGAATTTGGTGGACGCGTAACGGTCAGGCCCTTCAACTGAATCGGAGCCGCGTGCTTGCGTGTCGCCTGTTCGGGGGTTAGCCCCTTGAGCTGCTTTTCGACTTCGAGCAGGCGGTAACGATCCGCCACTGGACGGAGAACCGGATCCGACTTGACCAGTTCGATCTGCGTTGCAATGATCTGGTCCATGTCGTCTACCGAAGAGACTTGGGACGCCTCTTGGCCGACAACGCCACCAGCGGAGTGGCGATCCACCTTGACCAGGGTGCTGGCTTCGTAAACCTTAGCCGCCACAAACTGAAGCACGATTGCAGACGCCATGGCCACACAGACTAATGCCGTCAACTTCCATCGGTGCCGGTGGACGATCTTCAAGAACTGTGCGAAAGAGGTGCCCGCATCCGCCGGACTCAAATCATTATAAGAAGGCGGCACAGGCTGCAGAATAGCAAGCTTGTCCGAAGAAAGAGGGTGACTTCTTGATAGCTCAGAACCTTGTCCGATGTAATCCATAGTTGCCTTTGATGCAGATCAGTGCAAGATGAGCATCCCGGAACCGACCGAGCCGCCAAAGCCAGCGATACGGTCCAGGATGGTGGCGTCTAGATGCCGTCGCGTATTCTCTGGAATATAGAGAATATCGTTTGCCTGCAAGGGGAAGTCGGGTGCTTTACGGTGAAGAATATCGCGCAATGCAATCGTGATCTCGCGTCGATCCGACCCGTTATCGAGCCGGTACACATAAGCTTCCTTCGACGTAAACGAAAGTGTCCCTTGCGACAAGGCCAAGGCTTTGAGGACGGAGGAGCCACCCATCTCATTTAGCGAGTAACTGCCTGGCATTTTCACATTTCCCACAATGAAAAGCTTGGGCGCTTCGGGCACGCGAATTTCTTCACCCCCGTGCAATGGAATGTTTAGATCAGGGTTTTTTCCAGCAAGCAGATCCTTGATCGGAATCTGCACCGTGTCTCTTGCGCCGGGCGTGCTGGTTGGCCGGGAGACGACGACCTCAGGTCCGGCGTCAGCAGCAAACCCCTGGGCACGTGCAATTGCGTCCAGCAGTTTTAGCTCTCCTACCGCCTGAATGAGCGTAGGAGCCTTCACGGCTCCCACGACGCTGACTCGGCGACTGCGATATTCAAGGACCGCCACCGAAATAATTGGACTTACCAGAATCCTTTCGCGGATCAGCTCAGCGGAAACTGCGCGGCTAATAACAGCCGGCACCATGCCGGCAACTGGGATGGGCTCATGCAACAACGGCAACGACAGGCTGCCCTCGGCTGAGACACGATAGCTGCGTGAGAGTTCTGGTGACCCGGTAACAGAGATATAAACCAAGTCTCCTGCCGCCACCGGCTCATCGCCAAGATTGCCGTTCCAGAGCTGCGATGCTTCGGGAACATCCGGTTGGGGAGAGGCCTGGGGCGCGGCGACGCTGGATTGCGCGTTGGCCGACGCGCCTGACAGCCACAGGATAGAGGCAAATACTGATACGGAAATGGCTCGCATTCGATGACCTCTGAACAATTGAACGTTAATAGGCTCCGTCACCGCTGAAGATCACAGTGACGGTCTTGGCCAGCAAGTAGATGTCAAGCCAAATGGACCAATTTCTGACGTAGAAGGTGTCATAGGCGACCCGCTCCGGATAAGTCGTGCGGCTGCGTCCGGAAACCTGCCACAGTCCTGTAACACCAGGAGTTGTCTTCGCGTACCACGTATAAGCCTCTTTGTACTTGGCAATTTCGTCATGAACGATTGGGCGCGGACCGACCAGGCTCATCTCCCCCTTGATCACATTCCAAAGCTGCGGAAGCTCGTCCAAGCTGCTTCTTCTTAGTATTTTTCCAACTCTGGTTATGCGCGGATCATTGCGCAGTTTGTGATTTGCCATCCAATCCTTTCGCAGCTCAGGATCGCTTGCGAGAGTAAGGTCGAGAACTTTTGCGGCGTTGCGCACCATTGTTCTAAATTTCCAGATGCGAAAAACACGGCCGTTGTGGCCTAGTCTCTTCTGCGAATAAAACACAGGAAATCCCGACTCGATGGCGATAAGAGCCGCGATGACGGCGGTCAAGGCAAGCAGAGGCGGAGTGAGCAGAACGCAAAGCCCGAGGTCGAGTGCCCGCTTTGCGACGCGCGCCTCAGCACGGAGCAAATTGTTTCCGACCTGTAGTCCCAGCATGCCCATCAGGTCGCGGGTATATGCGCCCGATTTCCAGATCACATGGGTATCGGGAATGATAATCATATGGGGAAAAAGATCGCCGCCGCGTTCGAGTACGCAGGCAAACTCGGTGTGAGAAAGCTCCGGAGCGGCCACAATGGCGTGCTTTACGCCACATGCACGAAGTTTATCCAAGTGCTCGAACCGGCATACCGCCACGTCCTCGATCCGCGTTTCAGCGAGATAATCGCCTACGATCGCCACTGGATAGAGACCTAATTGCGGATAACTCTTAAGCTTGCACAGCAATAATCGTGCTGCATCCCCGCTCCCAAAGATCGCTACCGGATAGCCCCACCAGCCAAAGTGTGATCCGACATGACGGAGCGCACTTCGAAATGTAGCTAATGCGACGGAGACACAAGTGCATGCCAAGAACCACAGAAGTTGCAAACGCAACGGTGCGCCATCAAATGCAAGAAGCAGTGAAACGAAGAGGAACGCACCGAGACTCGCGGTGGAAATGCGCCTTATGTCATCCACCGGTCCTACGCTGACTCCGGGAAAGCCGCCGCAGATGCAGTGTAGGACGAGGAAAAGCGTCAACAGAGGCCATAGGTGAAGCCAGGCGAAGGGGAAATTCACCGAACCAGCCTGGAACTTCAGGAAACTTGACAGAACGAACGACAGTACAGCGGAATCGCCAGCGAGCACGAGCATGGTTGAAAGCGCTGGCAGATGTGGATTATTGATCGACGGACTAGACGATAGACTAGGCGACGGACTAGGCGACGGCAACCCTGATTCAATTTGAAGGACGCGTGCGCTGGACACTCGGTTGACTCCTATCCAACTGAAGTGAAAGGTAGAACCCTGGAATGAATCGTGGTCTCGTTATCGCCGAGATAGTACGGACTCAGGCCGCAGGCTACCTCGAACCGAACTCATAGGAAACCTGAGGTATTTGGTTTCGGCAACCTAACTCTCCTGCCGAAATGGTCAGCCGCTTAGGTCTGGCCGACGCCAAACTTCACAGGCCGTCACTCTGGAAGCGAGGCCCAGTTTGCTGATCATGTTTTCTTCGCATTGGGAAAGTTAAGTTATAACTTTGCGACATTCTTTGAGGCACTTATCGCGCGAGGAAAGCCGTTGCGAAAGACGAAAACCGGTCTGACCCAACGCAACAGGTGGAAACAAACTGACAGATGCGAGACGCGGAGCCCAAGGCTACGTATCTCCTGAATGACCGGGGCGCTCTCGTGGCAAGAGACGAGGACGTTCATGTCTCTCCCGCTGAGCTCTTGCAGAATACCCCTGAGTCCTTCGCCACGAAACCATGACGCCGTCCAGCAGTGTTCCAGCGTCAACATTGGCTCTTGCGCCCGATGCTCGCAACTGGGCGGCTGGCCACTCGGAGTAGTGACGCACCAGATCTGCACCGGCTCCGCGCCTTGGTAAATCAGGTACAATTGCTGTCCGGCCGCCAAGCGATCTTGAAATTCACGGCAGGTCGGGCAAGTATCCGGATCCATGGCGGAGACAACGGCCAACTCGCTGAGACTCGTTAGGCTAACAGTCAATCCATCACCAAGTGAACCGGCATACCGTGCAACCTCGTGTTTTCCAATCGAAAAGGTTGCCGTCGCGTTCCTGGTAAAAACAAAACTCCTGATAGCGCGTCGGATGAAATCTGCAACGTAGCTCAGTCCCTCGACTTGCATGAGGTGCCTCTCGCGGCGCCACAAGCCAAGCCAACGCAACGCGACGTTTCTGGCAATACGATAAGCAGGCTGATGCTTGCGAAGAGTTTCGAGAGTTTTGCGCATGCCGCCGTCTGCGCGCTGGATACCCACCTGGATTTGACGGCGCAACCCTGAGTCATGATTGAAATGCAAGGTCAGGTTTTCACGAACGTGAGTAGCAAATCGATCCTTGTAGGTCTCACCGCCACGGGTCAGGTCAAACTCGGACAACTTGCTCTCTTGCGCATAAAGGAAAAGCTGTCGCAGTAGCACTTCTCCGGGTGAAGATTTCCAATAATCGATATCGAACGCCGGCTGATAGAAAACAAATTTTCCATTGGCTTCAAACCCGAAGTGATAAGCAACCGGCCGGTCATCAAGGGTCAGCACACCAAAGCGCAGCATGTTACGCGGATCGAGCTCTTCCACCAGCATTTCAAACATTCTGCGAGTGCGCTCATCCAGAAAATGGCTGGCATCGCCAACGACCGCGCGGCGGCCAATGTGCTGATGATAAAAAGTGCCGAGGTTCCGCTTTATCGTTTCCCGGTCCTCGATATGCCTGAAGTCCACGCGCCCTAACCTTCGCAAGACGTTTTCATGGCGTCGCAGGCTTTGCTTGCGGACCAGTTCTTTGGCATGCTCCGGGCTCATGAGTATGGTGCTGCACGGACATCGGAAAGAGGTGCAGAAGTGCCGCCTCAGCGGCGCTTGAAGTTGTGGAAGATGACGGGCCAGACGAGAATGCGCAGCTACATTGTCCATCACGCAGGCCTTCCAGTGTTGTTGACTTCTTAGCAAGGCATTGAACGCTGCGGACATCACTTCGGTAACGCATTCGTCAGCGCAGATTACGTCGTTGTAGTCAGAGAGTGGAGATCCCAGGAATTGAAGGGTTCCGTCTTTGAGCGTGAGGGGAAGAATTCCGATTATCTCCGACCCACGATATACAACTGGAGTGAAGAGCGATAACTGTTTTCCGAAGGTTTTCCACGCGGCTCGCAACCAGTTGAAGTTCTGGAATACCTCCGATTGCGGGGATGCCATCCAAAGATCGTTCCATTCGCGGGCGATGCTTTCGAGGCGTCCAAAATCGGTAATCAGTTCGCACTCCAATATCGGATTACTCCTAACGGCAACTGTCAATTGGAGTCCTTTCGATGGGGCCTCGATAGAGGTGGCTGGTACTGCGCGAAGCGGCCGCTTCAATCCTGTGCGCCAGAGAGCGAAATCCATGGGGCACTCTCAGGCCGCCCGATCAAGTTCGTAATCGTAGAGCGAAACCGCGACGGACTGCCCTAACAGATCCACGGAAACAACCAATTTCCGGTCGTCATCATTTCCGACCAGAACGCCTTGCACGCCATCGAGCGAACCGCTACATATGCGTACCCGCTCGCCGAACTTCACAAAAGCATGTGGTCCAACCGGCACACCGCTGCGCAGGAGGATCTGAATGGCAACGATTTCCTCTTCGGGTATCGGCGAAGGGCGTCCTTGAAAGCCAATCCAACGCAACACGCTCGGGTGCTGCAATACAGTTGCTTGCACCCTGGGGGTGATCTCTGCAGAAACGAAAGCGTAGCAGGGGAAGAGCGGAACGTCTAAGACTCTGCTCCGGTCGCTCCATCTGTGAACTTCGCGTGAGACCGGAACAAATGTCTCAATACCTCTTTCCTGCAACTCCGCTGCGACCCTTCTTTCATGCTTGGCGCGGGTGTGAATCGCGTACCAACGCGGAGCATCGGCAGTTCTCAACGTTTCAACCGAAAGCGGAAACTCCACATTCTGCAAACTGAGCACCTTTTCGACCGCTATCTCCATAAACTCCTCCTGTTCCCACGTTCGATCAGGGTTCGTCTCACATAACGGATTCAAAGATTACGGCAATGCCGCATTTGCGCGCGACGGGAATTAGATTTCCGTGCATCGCAACAATGAGAGTTCATTCGTACTGTCTCCAGTAGCCCACTTCGTCAGCATCTCTCGCTTTTCACGCTTCTCGCTTTTCGCCGAGTCCATGCGCCTCACGATGTAACCCCGGCAGCGATCGGAATTAATAGAGATAACCTTGCCACTGTCGAAGTTAGTCCGTCGGGAAGATTGACGTCCTGACCCATGTGCTCAAAGATGACAGACTGGCGCATCGGATACCTGCGATCCTCAAGCATAGCTTCGCCCTCAAAGTCACATTCAACGGTTACTCTGGCTTTGCGGGTTTGCCGCGGTTAAGACTGTGATTCTTGCTTCAAATTACTTTTGATGAAAGCTGCCTTGCGTATGGACATTTCTCAAGAGACAGTTACCCGTCAATAACTCCGTGCAAGCAGTGTTACCAGATCTGATTCGCACAAACTGGCCCCCTGCAGACTGGGGCAAAGACTTTAGGTTCCTCGTACACATAGCTTCGCCCTCAAAGTCACATCCAGCAGCTGCTACGTTGTAACCTTTCCGCAGCAGCAACGTCCTGCTTTGTCCCTTGTACGATGGCTCACTTTCGATAGATGCTGCCTTGTTATTTCTAAATTCGAGAGCTGCTCAAATTAATAGGAACAGAGAAGCTGAATAAGATACAGTGCTGCTTTAGTCCGTTCCAGAGCACATCGAAGCTTTCGCTTCGTTTTCTCAATGAAGGTACGGAGAGTGGTGCTGATGCCGGCGGGATTGTAGCGAAGATGCTCCTAGCTGCGATGGGCATTCGACAGAACTGATTGAACGAGACACTCCGAATCATGCCGGGTAATTCCCAGCAGGCGGGAGGATGGATCGATTTCACGCGTGCAACAGGAACCAGCGGCTCACCTTATCGATGTCGAGGAAAAGGCGCTAACATCGATCTCCGATCGGAGACCGCGACGGAACCGTTCCGCTTTCATCTCCTCGTCGCGCGTCAAGCACGTCCGACGAACCGCCGACCAGACAGGAGAGAATGTTTGGCTTTTGCTGACTGCGAGATTCCATACGAGACGTTCGACGCGCTTGCCGTCGTTGCACGTGCCGATACCACACCCCTGCCGGATAGACGACCAGCACTGGTCGCACAGTCCTAAGCATCCGCCGGTAGTGAGCTGCACATCGCTGTCAAGCCCGCGCATCTATGTCTATAACGATGCAGCTGCTATGAAGGCCATGTGGGTCGAGCATCGAGACAAGTACCGCAACACGATGGCTGCCCGCGAGAAGGCTGGGATGCTACCCGATCACCTCGACCAGATGATCCGCGGCTGCATGCCGAGCCGGTGCATTCTTACGGCGCTTGAACTCGACATCTTTACCGCCGTCGGGGACGGAGCCACTGCCGAACAGATCGGGACGATGGTTTGACGGGATGACCGTGCAGAGCCCGGACGCCAGCAGGCCAGGACCAACTTCCGCAACCTGCTGGGCGGCAGCATGGCTCACAACCTGATCGCCGACAGCGCCAAGAGATTGGCCGCCTACATTCCGGAGAGCAACATGGCTCTGGCGCAGGACGGCGGCAAGGCCCACGGCGAGATCGCCAAACAGCTTCCGGCCGGCAAGTACGTCGAGATCACCCTGGAGTTTTTCTTAGCCTGAGTAACACTGCTCCAAATGCAACGCCCGGAGGATAAAATCTCCGGGCGTTTCCATGCTTAGAAGGAGTAGATGGATGGGTAATGGAATCGGTAGTTCCCCACGCCACTTCCCTGTTGCTCTATTCACATGATCATCACGTAGGAGATTAATTACACTTATTGCGTCTAACGGGCCGTGCTTTCTGACCCTTTTTCAGTGCGAAGACGGTACTCAGGCAGCAGCAGAGGTTCCAAACAGTTCGGCCTTACTGCGGCTCACGAAACCGGCGGCTTAGATTGTAGGCGGTATTCACCAACCCTACGTGCGAAAAAGCCTGAGGGAAATTTCCTAACAGGCGTCTCGCGGCCGAATCATATTCCTCGGAAAGAAGGCCGACATCGTTCCGAATCTCCAGCAAGCTTTCGAATAGACGCGTTGCATCTTCGCCACGGCCCTGCAACACATAGTTGTCTGCCAACCAGAACGAGCAGGCGAGAAACTTACCTTCTCCGTGAGGCATGCCATCAACAGCGGGATCCGTAGAATATCGAGCAACAAAACCGTTTTCCAGAAGGTGTTTCTCGATGGCTTTAACTGTCCCGATCACACGCACATCGTCAGCCGGGAGGAACCCGACCAGAGGTATCATCAAGAGGCTTGCATCAAGATTTGTGGAACCGTAGTACTGTACGAAAGAGTTAAGCCCACTATCAAAACCATCGCTGCACACTTGTTTGTGAATTGTATCTCGTAACGCCTTCCACCTTGCGGTATTCCCGGGGAACCAACCTCGCTCGGCCGACTGAACGGCACGATCAGCCGCTACCCAAGCCATCATTTTGGAATGAGTAAAATGGCGGCGTGGCCCCCGCATTTCCCAGATTCCTTCGTCGGGCCGTTCCCACCCAGTCTCAAGGAATTCAAGGAGTGCTAGTCCGACATCCTCGCCGGTGTGCCGGGAGGGATCGAGTCCGGCTTGACGGCATTGAAAAAAAGTATTGAAAACCTCGCCGAATATATCTAACTGGAACTGTTGATAGGCCGCGTTGCCTGTACGCACTGGCACCGACCCCTCGTATCCAGGCAGCCAAGAAAGCTCTATCTCGGTGAGCCTGCGTTCCCCCCGAAGTCCATAAACAATGTTCAGTTCAGATGGACTGCCGGCTATGGCGCGCAGGAGCCATTCACGCCATTCTCGTGCCTCGTCTAGGTATCCCGCGTTTAGTAGCGCATTCAGCGTGAGAGTTGCGTCGCGCACCCAGCAAAAGCGGTAGTCCCAGTTGCGCACACCTCCGGGCAGCTCTGGAAGCGATGTCGTAGGGGACGCCACAATTCCGCCTGTTGGTGAAAACGTAAGAGCTTTCAACGTGATCAACGAGCGCAGTACCGCGTCACGCCATTTGCCCTGATAAGAGCACCGATCGGACCATTCACGCCACCAGTTCTGAGTGTCTTGAACTGCCTTATCAATATTGAGCGGTAAGGGTTCGCTTCGGGTTGAGGGATACCAGGTCAGATCAAAGGGCACCTTTTCGCCTTCGCTCACTGTAAATTCAGCCACCGTCTTGAAGCTTTCGCCATGAAGCGGCACTTGTGTCCTCAGGCTTAGCATATCGGGACCGGCGATTGCGGAGATTCCCGTCTCAGTGCGCCTCACCCAAGGGATTACTGATCCGTAGTCAAACCGAATCACCAGTTCCATATTCATCCGAACCTGTCCGCGCTTGCCAATGACCAGGCGCACAAGTTCCGGCATTCCACCGCGAGGCATCATGCAATCGACGAGCATCACCGATCCGCTGTCGGTGTCAAACTCAGTTTCGAGAATGAGAGTTCCTTCGCGGTAGTGGCGGCGAATGCCACGGATCGGTTCCGCGGGCGAGATTAACCATCGCCCATGATCGGCAGTTCCGAGCAGCGCAGCGAAACATGCAGCGGAGTCGAAGTCCGGCAAGCACAGCCAGTCGATCGATCCCAGTTTTGAGACCAGAGCCGCAGTGTGGCAGTCCCCGAGCATTGCATAATCTTCGATGGGTATGGACAGAGCTGACCTCCGTGTACAGGATTGCTCAGAAATGAATTGCACCTGACCTGTGCACAGTATTTGAGATGAAGGAAAAGCGCTCGGCGAAAGGTCCATTTGCTCACACAAAGAGAATGTGGGTTGGATCTCCAGAGACTCGCCATGAGAGAAGAGGTCGCATCCAACAAGGAAGGTGACCGATGATTGCTTCTCATTCAGATGCGCTGGTGCTTTTCGGGGTGACCGGCGATCTCGCCCACAAGATGATTTTCCCGGCACTTTATGCCATGGCGAAGCGAGGCGACCTCAAGGTGCCCGTCATCGGGGTCGCCTTTCCGAAATGGAGTCTCGATCGTTTGCACAAGCGCGTGACGGACAGCATAAAGCGATCGGGCGGGATTGATAACCAGCGAGCCCTCCACCTTCTTCTGTCGCGGCTCCGGTATGTGAGCGGGGACTATACCGACCCATGCACGTTCTCGGCGATCAAAGAGGCGCTGGGTAGCGCTCGGCGACCGGCGCACTACCTCGCGATCCCGCCCTCTCTCTTCGAGACGGTGATCAAAGGGCTCGGCGCCGCGAACTTGGCCGAGCACGCGCGCGTCATTGTCGAAAAACCGTTCGGACGTGACTTGGCCTCGGCGCGGCAGCTGAACCAGGTGGCGCACACGGTGTTCCCGGAAGACTCGATCTTTCGCATCGACCATTATCTCGGAAAGGAGGCGATCATGAATCTCCTCTATTTCCGCTTCGCCAATTCATTCCTGGAGCCGATCTGGAACCGCAACTACGTGGCCAGCGTCCAGATCACTTTATCCGAGGATTTCGGCGTGGGAAAGCGCGGCGCGTTTTACGAAAGCGCCGGCTGCCTGCGAGATGTGATTCAGAACCACCTCTTCCAGATCGTCGCGTTACTTGCTATGGAGCCGCCGGCCACCAGAGACTTTGGAGCCGTGCACAGCGAGAAAGCCAAGGTCTTTCAAGCCATGCGACCTCTGCAAACCGACGACCTGGTGCGCGGCCAATACGATGGCTACCGCAAGGAAGCAGACGTGGCAAAAAACTCCGACGTCGAGACTTTCTGCGCCCTGCGGCTTTTCATCGACTCGTGGCGCTGGGAGGGTGTGCCCTGGTACCTGCGTTCCGGCAAATATCTGGCAGATACCGCGAGCGAGGTTCTGGTGGAGTTGAAGCCGCCGCCGCAAAGGCTCTTCGCCGACTCAGCGTCGACGACCGGCCGGACCAACTACCTGCGTTTCCGGCTCTCCCCCGGCGGGGCGATCGCCCTTGCCGCTCGCGTCAAACGGGCAGGAAAGGAGTTTATCGGGGAGCAGCGCGAACTCTATCTCTTCGAAGAACGAGCGGGAGAAGAAACGCCCTACCAGAGGCTTCTGTGCGCCGCTATGACCGGCGATGGAGCGCTCTTCACCCGTGAGGACGCTGTCGAGGCTGCCTGGGCGGTGGTCGATCCAGTCCTTGAAACCCACCATCGGGCTCTCCCTTATAAGCGCCGGAGCTGGGGACCGAAAGCGGCTGACGCGATCATCGCTTCCGATGGCGTTTGGCACAATCCCGGCCCCGAGGAAGCATCCTGATGATTAGCTTGGCCCCCATCCCTCATGGACATCATTGACCTCGTTGTCGGTAAGCCCGTCAAGACCAGTGACGAACGTGCCGAGTAGATAGGGTAGGCAAAGGGTATCCCGATCTTTGGCCTCGACGCGGCGCACTCCGTCGTAGCATCTAATCTACGAGGCGCGCGCGACGAAAATGCGCACGCAGAGCTATGAACGACAGATTAGCCGACCGCACCGACTGGAAAGAGCACGGTATCCGCATCGTCCACTCCAGCGAACTGGACATGAACACGCCGCAGACGCCTGGCATGACCCGCGCCGCAGCTATCACTCACGCCAGCGTCGGAGCGCAGAAGCTTTGGGCGGGCACCGTGGTTGTAGAGCCTGCGGCCAGAACCGGCCCGCACCATCACGGCGAACTGGAGACCGTGCTCTACATTGTTCGCGGGCGGGCCAGATTTCGCTGGGGGGATCGCTTGGAGTTTGTCGCCGAGGCTGGCCCCGGCGACTTTATTTACGTGCCGCCCTTCGTGCCTCACCAGGAACTCAATGCGACCGCTGACCAACCGGTTGAGGCGGTGGTGGTTCGCAGCGGACAAGAACCCATCGTCGTCAATCTTGATATTGAAAGCCCCGAGCCGGCTCCGCGCGATCCGCAACCGGATTTTTTCTATTGGCCGCACTGAAGAGGGGAGCAGCCATGTCTCTGCGTAAACCGTATTTGATTGTTTTACTGACCGCGATTGCGGCGTTCGCAGTGACAGGAACGCTGAATATCCAGATCAAGGAATATGAGCTACGGACGCCGAATTCGCAACCGCACGATCCGGCGCTCGCGCCCGACGGCTCGCTCTGGTACACCGCCCAAGCAGTAAACAAGCTCGGCCGACTCGATCCCCAGACAGGCCAATTCAGAGAATATCCGCTGAAGACTCCGGAGTCCGGGCCACATGGATTGGTAGCTGACCGCGAGGGCAACATCTGGTTCACGGCCATCTCCGGCGGCTATGTTGGCAGGCTCAGCCCGAAAACAGGCGAGATTACCGAATACCGCCCATCCGACGGAACCAAGATCGATCCGCACACGCCTGTGTTCGACCACAACGGCATTCTGTGGTTCACCAACGAGAGCACAAACTATCTAGGGCGACTCGACCCGAGCACGGGGAAGATGGAACTCAAAGGATCGCCGACGCCGCACGCCGTCCCATACGGTATTGTGATTACGAAATCCAACCTGCCTCTCTTCTGCGAGTTCGGCACTAACAAACTGGCCAGTATTGACCCGAAGACGATGGCAATCCGCGAGTACACGCTGCCGAATAAGGATGCACGACCACGACGAATCGCGTTAGCGCCTGACGGCACGATTTACTTTACCGATTACGCCCGCGGCTACCTGGGTCACTTCGATCCCATGACGGGAAAGATGCTGAAGGAGTGGACGTCACCTGGCGGGGCACAGTCAAAGCCATATGGCGTCGCCATCACAAGCGATGGCACGGTCTGGTACAGCGAGTCAGGTGTAAAACCCAACACTCTGATCAAGTTCGATCCCAAGTCGGAAAGCTTTGGTAGACAGGTAATTCCATCAGGCGGCGGCGTAGTGCGGAACATAGGTTGCTACACCGGATGGGCGGCTCTATCTGGCATGTAGCGGCGTGAACAAGGTTGCGGTCGCAAATCCCACGCCGTAGCATTCACTGAACCACTCAATGCCACACCTTGCTAAAGAGAATGAAGATGTATGGTGCGCCCGGCGAGATTCGAACTCACGACCTAACGCTTCGGAGGCGTTCGCTCTATCCAGCTGAGCTACGGGCGCGCAGTAGACATTATACCTGAGCAGATGCCACACGCATCCTCAGCTGAAGTAGATACCGCAGTAATACAGCAGGACGGAGCACCCGAAGCTTCAGGCAATCAGACAGAACGTCCTTTAGCGTCGCAATAGCAAGTAGAGAACGAGCCAGAAAGGCACCGCCAGCGCGGCTGCAAGCAGCAATCCGCGCAAGCCCACGCGATACTCCAACGTCAGTTTCGGAACCTGATCGACGGGGTGCACAGAGCCGCTTATGGGTGACTTCCGAGGAGGAATCGAGAGCCGTTGCGCACGCATCGCCGAGGCTACCTTTCACGAACTAGAAGAGCATCACAGCATAAGCAATTGGTTAGATGAGGCTTGCACTTCCGCAGTTGCGCGTCGCTCTATATCTTTCTTCCGTGCCGCGGGCGAACCAAAGGCGCCACCCCCGCCACCGCGCGAAACCGGTCATACTCTAGCCGTGACCTCCGCCGCACAGGATCGGGCTTTGACCAGCTTTGCCGTCTACCTTCGGGTGGAAAAGGGCCTGGCTCCTCTCACCGTCAGCTCCTACGGCGGCGACCTTCAACTCTGGGCAGAGTTCCTTTCCAAGTGCGGCAAGACAGTTTTCACGGCGCAGCGGGAAGATATCAAGGAACTGCTGCAGCATCTGCTCGGCCACGGCATGGATTCGCGTTCCATCGCCCGCAAGCTCTCCGCCCTGCGCCATTTCTACCGCTACCTGCTGCTGGACAAACTGATCGCCCACGATCCCACGCTAGACATCGACAGTCCCAAACAGTGGAAGGTGCTTCCGAAGGCGCTCTCCGAAGAGGAGGTCAGCGCTCTGGTCGAAAGCCCCAGCCAGCGCGGTGCTGCCTCAGATGGATCGCGGATAACGCAGCGCATCACGCAGGCGCTTGCCCTTCGCGACCGCGCCATGCTGGAAGTTCTCTACGCCGCTGCCGTGCGCGTCAGTGAATTGGTGGATGCGCGCGTCGAAGACACCAAACTGGAACTCGGCTACATACTCGTGCGCGGCAAGGGTGACAAGGAGCGCATCGTCCCCGTCGGCGCGCCCGCGCAGCAGGCGCTCGGCTCCTACCTCCGCGATGCCCGTCCCCAACTTGCCGGCCGCAAAAACGCTCCGGAGCTTTTCCTCGCGCGTGGCGGACACAAACTCACCCGCGAGCGCATCTGGATGATCGTGGACGAAGCTTCCAAAGCCGCTGGCCGCCACGCTTCGCCTCACATGCTGCGCCACTCGGCCGCCACTCACATGGTCTCCCACGGAGCCGACCTGCGCACAGTGCAAACCGTGCTCGGCCACGCCGACATCTCCACCACGCAGATCTACACCCACGTCGCGCTTGACCGTCTCCAGAAGGTCTACGCCGCGCATCATCCGCGGGCCCACGCGCGAATCCTGAAGGACAAAAGCAAATGAGCGCCGATCCCACCGTCCTGCCTGATTCCCCGCAGACTCCCGCCGCCACTGCGCTTTCTGGCTTTCTTCGAGCGCTCACCCAGCGCAATGCATCCGCGCACACCGTCAAGGCCTATCGCACCGATCTTGCGGAGTTCGTCGTTTTCATTGGCCCCGAAGAACTCAAAACCATAGACCATCTTTTGATCCGCGCCTTTCTCGGGCAACTTTACGAGCGCGGATTGAGCAAGGCGTCGGTCGCGCGCTCGCTCTCCTCGATCCGTTCGTTCTTTAAGTGGATGGGGCGCGAGCGCATGATCCAATTGAACCCCGCTCTGCTCGTCGCGGCGCCCAAACTGCCCAAGAAACTACCTCGCGTGCCCACCACGGAGGAGATGAACTCCGTGCTCGATGCCCAGATGCCGGAAGAGGCGGCCTTCGCCGAGCGCGACCGTCTGATCCTCGAACTGCTGTACGGCTGCGGCATTCGCAACAGCGAACTGACCGGCATCAACCTCGATGACATCCATCTGCGCCAGGGCCTGATCCTGGTGCGCGGCAAAGGTAAAAAGCAGCGCATGGTTCCCTTCGGAGACTCGGCGCAGATCGCACTGCGCGACTACCTGCCGCAGCGCGCCCGCCTGCTCGAGCAGCACCGGCGCACCAATGAGGCCGCACTGCTGATCAACCTGCGCGGAAGCCGCCTCACCACACGCAGCGTCGGACGCATCGTCAAGTCCGTCGCCGTCGCCGGTGGGCTGCCCAGCGAAGTCCATCCCCACACCCTGCGCCACGCCTTTGGAACCCACATGCTGGAGGAAGGCGCGGACCTGCGCGCCATTCAGGAGCTACTCGGCCACGAGCGCCTCTCCACCACCCAGCGCTACACCCAGCTCACCACCAAGCAAGTTCTGGACGTTTACGACAAGACGCATCCGCGAGCGAAGTAGGGCTTCCGAATCCGGTACGAGGTGTTGGATACACGGAGATAGACCAACAGTTCCAGGCTCAAGCGTGTCACGAGTCTCCGGACTGCGCCTTCTTGTTAGCATCGGCCCTATGCGCGATCTGTATTCAGACCGCTGAGCGCCCCATCAACGCAGTGGGTCTTCGCTACGCGTGCGTCAGTTCCGCAGGCTTTTTCGTCTTCGGCTTGGATTCGTTGTCCAGATCGTCCCACATCTCGACCACCCGGCTGCGCAGCTCCTCGGTGAGGCGTTCGTATGCCTGCTCGGGCTCCTCATTCAAGTCCGGATAGATCGGCTTGCCGACGCGAATTCGCATCGGATGAAAGCCCTGGAAACCTTTCCCGCGCGGCCAAGTGTGATGGAAGCCGTACTCTGCCACTGGAACGATGGGCACGTTAAGGTGCTGCGAAAGAATCGCTGCCCCCTTCTTGAACTTCTTCGGCGGCCCTTCAATCGAACGCTCGCCCTCGGGATACATCATGAGGATCTTTCCAGCGCGCAGCCCGTAAGCTCCAGCACGCATAGCAGGCACCAGGTTTGAATTCGGATCGACCGGAATGAGTCGAAGAAACTGTGCGAACTTGCGCATCAAACCGGTGCCGAAAATCTCACTCGTCCCCACGTAGAAAACCTTGTGGAATGCTCGCCAGGGCAGCGCTGCGGTCAGAAGCGGCGCATCCAGATAACTGGAGTGATTGGGACACATAACGTATGGCGCGTCGGGCAGATTTTCCATACCTTCTACGCGCAACTTGAACACCACGTGCGAAGCCCACTGTACACTCTTGCCAAAAAGCCACCAGAGGAAGCTCACAACCGGGCGCTCGTCGGTAATGGCGAGCACCTCCGGATCGGTGGTTTCGGCTGCAAAAACGGTATTCCACCCGGGCGCTTGCCGCGCCGCACTCCCCATATTCTGGCGAACCAGTTCCACCAGTTCACGAACCGTATAGACATCGCTGGCGGCGGAGTCCTCGACCTCTGCTCCGAGACGATGTGCCAGTTCGGTGAGCAACTCGACCCGCTCCATCGAATCCAGTCCAAGATCGAGTTCCAGATTATCGTCCGGGTGAATGTCCTTTTGATGATCGCTGCCGCAGGCTTCGGCGATTACGGCCAGAGCGCGCGCCACGTCGGGAGATGCAAGCCAGATGCGATCGTCGTCGGATAACGTACGCTCTTTGGGCGTGATCTCTTCAACCTTGCCGCTGGCATAAAGCGCCCGCAGCTTCTTATCGATCTCCTGACGGCGCAGCTTGCGCGTCGTGGTACGCGGAAGGTCGTCCTGCCAGATGTCATAGGAGAGCATTCGCTTGGTCGCCGGCAGGGTTGCGGAGATGCTCTCCACGTCGAAGCGAATGACCTCGCGGATATTGACGATCCTGTGTTCGCGCAGCACCTCAAAGTTCGGCACGATCACGCCGTGCAGGCGCTCGCTGAGCGGCTCGCCCGGTTTGCGGCTCTCCAACCCAAGCACGCACAGCTCCTTGATCCAGGACGAGCGCAGGTAGTAGGCTTCGATCTCTTCGGGATAGATATTCTTGCCAGAGCTGAGAACGATCACATCCTTGGCGCGCCCGGTAATGAAGTAATTTCCCTTGGCGTCCTCATAGGCGAGATCGCCGGTGTAAAGCCATCCGTCCTTCAGAACTTCGGCGGTAGCCTCCGGGCGGTTGTAGTAGCCCTTCATGACCGTGGGACCGGCGAAGGCGATCTCACCCACCAGCTGTCCGTTCTCGTCCACCTTGGTATTCACCAGCTTGGCCTGCAACCCCGGCAGCGGACGGCCAATTGAGCCGATTACGTTGTCATCCGGCGGCGTGCAGAAGCAACCGCTGGTGGTCTCGGTCATGCCGAAGGCTTGCAGCATCGGGAAGCCCAGCGAGTGAATATCGCGCCCGATCTGCGCGTCAAAGCGCGAGCCTCCGGTGACAAAATAGCGGATGTCCGGCCCGAGCTGAGCGTGGACTTTCTTGAAGAACACCTTGCCCAGATTGAAGCCCACCTTCTGTGATTCCGTGCTCAGGGAACGCATCACGCCAAAAATCTTTATCGCCAGCCGCCCCTTCTTGGAAACCTCGCCGAAGATGCGCTCATGGATGAGGTAGAAGAACTGCGGAACGCAGCAAAAAATAGTGATGCCGCGCTCCCGCAGCGCAATCATCAACTCCTGCGTGTTGAGGGAATCCAGAAAGACAACCTTGCCGCCATTGCCCAGCGGCAGAAAAATATTGACCATCTGCGCCAGCACATGGAAGAGCGGCAGCACGCCGAGAAAACCGTCTCCTGGGCCGATGGGGATAAATTTGCGGATGCACTCCAGTTCGGCAGTGAGATTGCCATCAGTCAGCATCACTCCCTTCGGGTCGCTGGTGGTGCCCGAGGTGTAAATAATCGCCGAAACATCATCTGGCTTCAACGCGACCGGAACAAAACCTGGCTGCGCCGCCAGCACCATCTCTGGCACATAAGGCAAGCCCTCGTGCGGAGTGTCCAGCATCGCCAGTTGAACCTGACGGCCCGCGACTGCTTCCTGGGCCACGGCAAGGCTGCGCTCGTCCACAAAGAGCAGAGTTGCGCCACAGTCATCGAGCAGTTTTCCGACCTGGGATGCGGTGAACGCCGTGTCCAGCGGGACGGCCGTATTGCCGCTGGCGATGATGCCAAGGTAGGTTGCAACCCAAAGCGGGCAGTTGAAGGCGAAGACGGCACAGCGTGCGCCTCCGGCGACGCCAGCTCCGATGCCGCCGCGAATCAGCCACTGTCCCACCCCGTCGGCGACTCGGCGAAGCTGCTGGTAGGTGAAGCTCTCGACGGTGTGGCCATCGGTGGCGGTAGTGACGCTGGACAGTGCCGATGGCGGCGCAGACGCTCCGGGCTGCCGCTGAATCGCCACTGCGGGCGCCGTCGGCCAGCGCTCCACGGACTCCAGAAAACAACTGTAAAACATAGAATCTCTCCGCTCCAGCATACAGGCCCGAAGGCGCCTGCGACAGAGTTTCTATTCCGCCGGCATAACCTCGTCAACAGGGTGAACCGCGCACCCGTGCCTCCGGTATTGTGCCACACGGGGCTGCCACTGCCGTCGGTGACGGCCTGCGGCTACCGATTTCGGAGGCCATTCACGCACTGGCGTACCGCACGAGCAGGGACGCATCGAGATGCGTCTCTGGCGCGGGCGATGCGAGCAATCTGCGAGTTGCGAATCTCATAACGCGGCAATTTCCTCCCTATCTTCATATTCGGAGGTTGGTGTAAACTGTTTTGCGGGGTGGGTTCATAAGAACACATCCACGGGTATGCTTCCACTTGGTACGTATTCGGAAGCACCGCATTACATTAGTGCACCTAAACTAACAGGAGATACCAGTTCCCATGAAGCGTTCAATGATTGTTCTGGCTGCTCTGGCGATGATGATTTCTACGGCTGCGTTTGCACAAGACGGCGCGGCTCTGTACAAGGCGAAGTGCGCTGGCTGCCATGGTGCAGCGGGCGAAGGCAAGATGGGTCCGTCCCTCAAGGGCAAGACCGACGTTGCTGATGTGCTTGCCAACGGCGGCAAGAAGGGTCCCCACTCCAAGACCTTCAATGCAACCCCTGAAGAACAGAAGGCGATCGTCGATTTCGTTGCCACTCTGAAATAGCTTTAACGTTCCTGCAAGACAAAGCCGGTGCCTTCGGGCACCGGCTTTGTCATGTTGGGAAGCTAAAACAGTTCGTGAGACGACATTCAGTTGGCAAATCCACCAAGGAGTGGCAGAATGTTGGCGCAACTTATAACCTTACCTAGGAGATCTGTTCATGAAGCGCTTTACGATTATTCTGGCGGCGATGGCGATGATGATGTCCACGGCTATGTTTGCGGAAGATGGCGCGGCTCTGTATAAAGCAAAGTGCGCGGCCTGCCACGGCGCGGCGGGCGAAGGCAAGTCGGGTCCGGCCATCAAGGGCAATGCCGATGTTGGAACTGTTCTCTCCGCAGGCGGCAAGAAGGGCATTCACGCGAAGCCCTTCAACGCGAGCCCAGACGACCAGAAGGCGATCGCTGCCTTCGTTGCCGGCTTGAAGTAGTTTTCAGTCAGAGACAAAAGAGCCGATGCCCTCGGGCATCGGCTTTTTTGTCTCTGAGCGCGGAGTCGCGCGGCTACAGTCTTGAGGTGGGAGAGCCTTCGGCGAGTTCGCGAAGACAATCGAAAATGGCCAGTTCGCCGCTCGGATGCAGCAGCGTCTCCTGGAGCGAAAACGTCGCCGAAAACTGAGGGGGACGGAGCCGGTAGGATACTTCCAGGAACTCGAACTCGCGCGTCGACACCACGCTGGTCATGCGGTTGGAGACCTCCGGTTCCCATTCGGGCTGGTCGGAGATGAACAGGGTCGCGACGGTGTGGGTAGGCCAATCGCCGGTATTTTGCATCCATCGCCGGGTGAGGCCGGTACAGCGGGTGCGGCCGATTTCCATGCTGAGCCGCGGTGGGCAGGTTAGATTGGCTTCAAAGGTCAGCGTCTCCTGCCGACGGCGCCAGCCCCACATCGCCCACTTCAGAGGCATCTGGCGCGGCGCCAGATGCACATCCAGAGAAGGTTGACGGAAGGCGTACCCGGATAGCCGCAGCCGCGCCCGAAAGTGAGATGCGTTGATCCATTCGACACCGCTGATGTGGCCCTGCGTGGCAAGCGCCCCCTCCAACCAGCGCAGAACGCACAATGCGCGGCCCTGATTGAAGTGCAAAAAACCCCAGTACCACGCGGCGGAAGTCAAGATTACCAAGCCGATGCTGATGAGGACGGACTGCACCATGACACCTATATCGGATGCAGCAGAGCGCGTAGAAAGATGCTACGGCCCAATCTCTCTCGCAAGGTTGCAATACCCATTCCAGACTATTTCTGTGGCGGAGTGCTCGAATCCAGGACAAAGAAGCGGTTCTGGCCTCCAGGCTGGATCTGGTTCTTCTCAAAGCAATCCTTGATGCGGCGGCGGAGCTCGCGGCTGACCGCATATTGCTCGCCAGGGCGCGTCTTCACAAGCATTAGATAGTCCACTTCGTTTCCCGTCACATGGTCGATGCCGGGAACCGCCGGATCAGCCACGATCGCGTCGCGGAAGCGTTCATCGCTGCGCAGCTCGGCGCCGAGTTGCTGTAATAGCTCGATGACCCGGTCGCTATTTTCTTTGTAGTCCACGGCTACGCGCATCGAGACCAGGGTCCAGTCCCGGGTCATGTTCGTGACTGCCGTGATGGTGGAATTCGGAATGGTATGTACCGAGCCATCGGCGTCTCGCAAAACCGTGCGGCGAAGGGTCAGCATCTCCACCGAGCCCTGGAAAGCGCCTATCTTGATGACGTCGCCTATGTCGAACCAATTCTCCACCAGGATGAAGAATCCGTTCAAAACATCATGGACCAGGGTTTGCGCACCAAAGCCTACAGCAACGCCGGCAATCCCGGCACTGGCCAGCAGCGGCTCCACGTGAATCCCAAGGTCGAACAGGATAGTGACGATCGTAAAAAAGACGATGGCGGTCAGTCCGAAGCTGCGGAAAATCGACGAGATGGTATGAAGCTGCTGCACTCGAACGTTGGAGGTGGTCAAATTCGCCTGGTTGACACGCGCCAACCGCTCGCTGACCAGGTTCAGAATGCGGATCAGCACGATGGCGATGACAACCGTGACAAAGATCTTGGGGAGTTTGTCATGCACCAGGGCAAAAATGTCCTCGTACCAGAGGTTCAGCCGGAACAGATCATGCCAAGTATGCGGAAACGGTAAAGGATTCACGATGGTGGATTATAAATCGTCAGAAGCCCGGAAGAGCCATCCTATAATCTGGCTTTCATTCCGTGATCTCGAGGTTGGGTGCCATGCCTTGCTTCCGTTTACTTGGGGTAATCACACTTCTGCTTTCTTTTTCGCTTGCGCCGGGGTGGGCCCAGCGCCCACCGCTCCAGAACCCCACCGACGCCAGTGAACGCGCGGAGTTGGAAGCGGAAATGAAGCGGAAGCTGCAAACACAGCAGGAGAAGAAGCGTTTTGAGGACATAAAGCGCGACTCGCAGAAACTACTCGAACTGGCCATCGAGTTAAAGTACTACGTGGATAAATCAGGGGAAAACGTTCTCTCCCTTAATGTTGTACGAAAGGCGGAGGAGATGGAAAAGTTGTCACGGCAGGTCAAGAACAACATGCGCGGAAACTAATCCGACCTTCCCTGCCCATCGTACACAAATCTGACATCGTTGCGTGCCCCAGGTCATTGATCTGAAAATCCCTGCCATGGTATAAATTTATGCCCCCTGGAAGAAGACTTAATTTGTATTCTGCCGGGGAAAGGAGCGTCTCGCAAGCGGCTCCTGTAACACCCAACGCGGCCAAGCCTCAACATTCATTGAAGTGGAAGCGCGTTTCGGGTTCGGTTGTCGCCCGGAAGCGTACGTGTGCGGCCCCGCCGCATCGCCGTTTTTCGTGCGCAGTCGATTTCAGATGGAAGGTAAACCCGTAACGAGTTTAACCTTGGAGGAATCGTATGAATGTGTGGCTCTCGCAGGGCCTCAATTACCTGGGCCGGATGAGCAAGCTCTCTTTGCTCCGTCGCGGTATGTCGCTGATGGCCCTCACCCTTCTCACTTCTCTCGCAGCACTGGCCGAGCCCGCAGGCGGCGAAGCTGCGCTCAAGCTTCCCGACCTGAGCAGCGTCAGTTTTTTCAATGGCGCCATCAATGGGCACAACTTGTTGCTGATCGGCATTCTGTTCTGCATCTTCGGACTGCTCTTTGGCCTGGCGATCTACATTCACCTGAAGAACCTGCCGGTCCATCGCGCCATGCGCGAGATCTCGGAGCTGATTTACGAGACCTGCAAGACCTACCTGACCACCCAAGGCAAGTTCATCTTGATCCTGTGGGCGTTCATTGCGGTCATTATTGCGGCCTACTTCGGCTGGTTGGCCCCGGTTCCGGGCAAATCGGTTGCCGTCACCCTGCCCATCATCTTGGCCTTCAGCCTGGTGGGTATCGCCGGCAGCTACGGCGTGGCCTGGTTCGGCATTCGCGTCAACACGTTTGCCAACTCCCGCACCGCCTTTGCCGGCCTGCGCGGCAAGCCCTTCCCGGTCTATGACATTCCGCTCAAGGCCGGCATGAGCATCGGCATGATGCTGATCAGCGTCGAGTTGCTGATCATGCTCTGCATTCTGCTCTTCATTCCGGGCGATTACGCTGGTCCGTGCTTTATCGGCTTCGCCATCGGTGAATCGCTGGGCGCGGCCGCCCTCCGTATCGCAGGCGGCATCTTCACCAAGATCGCCGACATTGGCTCCGATCTGATGAAGATCGTCTTCAAGATCAAGGAAGACGATGCGCGCAATCCCGGCGTGATTGCCGATTGCACCGGCGATAACGCGGGCGACTCGGTTGGACCTTCGGCCGATGGCTTTGAGACCTACGGCGTCACCGGCGTCGCGCTGATTACCTTCATTCTGCTCGGCGTGCACGATCCGGTCGTGCAGGTACAGTTGCTGGTCTGGATCTTCGTCATGCGCGTCATGATGCTGGTCGCCAGCGCCGGTTCCTACTTCCTGAACCATTTCTTCGCAAAGGCCAAATACGGCAACAGCGACACGATGGACTTCGAGGCGCCTCTGACCTCGCTGGTATGGCTGACCTCGATTGTCTCCATCGTCCTGACCTACATCGCCAGCTACCTGATGATTCCCACCCTCGGTGGCGATTCGACACTTTGGTGGAAGCTGGCCTCGATTATCAGTTGCGGAACCCTGGCGGGCGCCGTAATTCCAGAGCTGGTGAAGGTCTTCACCTCCACCTCCAGTGCGCACGTGCAGGAAGTTGTCACCGCTTCGCGTGAGGGCGGCGCATCCCTGAACATCCTCTCCGGTTTCGTGGCGGGCAATTTCTCCGCCTACTGGCTGGGTCTGGCAATGGTCGGGCTGATGTCGGTTGCATACTTCGTCAGCCTTCATATTCCCGGCGCGCTGATGCTGGTTCCGGCGGTCTTTGCCTTCGGCCTAGTGGCCTTCGGCTTCCTCGGCATGGGACCGGTGACGATCGCGGTCGATTCCTACGGTCCGGTCACCGACAATGCACAGTCGGTTTATGAGCTTTCGCTGATCGAGCAGGTTCCCAACGTGAAGGCGGAGCTCAAGCGGGACTTCGGCATCGACGTGAACTTTGACCGCGCCAAGGACTTGCTGGAAGAAAATGACGGCGCGGGCAACACTTTTAAGGCGACAGCCAAACCGGTGCTAATCGGTACCGCCGTAGTGGGCGCAACTACCATGATCTTCTCGATCATCATGGGCCTCACTGGCGGACTCACGCATGACGTTAACAAATTGTCCCTGCTCTACGCTCCGTTCGTCCTCGGCCTGATCACCGGCGGCGCCATGATCTACTGGTTCACTGGTGCGGCGACGCAGGCGGTTTCCACCGGAGCCTACCGGGCGGTGGAGTTCATCAAGGACAACATCAAACTGGAGGGCTCGGAAAGAGCCAGCGTAGAAGACTCCAAGAAGGTCGTTGAAATCTGCACTCAGTATGCGCAGAAGGGCATGTTCAACATCTTCCTCGCCGTCTTCTTCGCGACGCTTGCCTTCGCCTTCATCGAGCCGTTCTTCTTCATCGGCTACCTGTTCTCCATTGCGATCTTCGGCTTGTACCAGGCCATCTTCATGGCCGATGCCGGTGGCGCGTGGGACAACGCCAAGAAGATCGTGGAGGTCGAACTCAAGGCCAAGGGCACTCCGCTGCACGACGCCTGCGTCGTCGGTGACACGGTGGGCGATCCGTTCAAGGACACCTCTTCGGTGGCCATGAACCCGGTCATCAAGTTCACCACCCTCTTCGGATTGCTGGCGGTGCCGTTGGGAGTGACTCTGACTTTGAAGAGCCCATTCCTGACCCACGCGCTGGCACTCGCCTTCTTCCTGGTCTCGGCCACGTTCGTGTGGCGCAGCTTCTACAAGATGCGCATCGTCAAGACGGTTGATGCAGTATCGGCATCCGGAGCTTCGGCAGGCCACTAACCAGCAGAAAGCACGCCTACAAACGCGGAGCGCCACCCTTCGGGGTGGCGTTCCTGTTTTCCACGCGACGCCTCCTGCTATGCTGTTGCCATGGACCCCGTCGCGCTGACCCGTCAGCTCATCGACATCGAATCGATCACCGGCAAGGAAGCCGCCGCAGCCGCTTTTCTCGCCAGCTATCTGGAAGAGTTCGGCTACGTCGTCGAACGCATGCCGGTCGAGGGGCAGCGCTTCAACCTGTTTGCCAAGCCCGCCAATGCCGATCAGCCGGCGCTGATCTTCTCCACCCACATCGACACGGTTCCCCCGTTCCTGCCTTCCAGCGAGGACGCAGATAATATCTACGGTCGCGGAGCCTGCGACGCCAAGGGAATCATTGCGGCCCAGGTTGCCGCCTGCGAACGCCTCCGCAAGAGCGGGAAATCCGTCGGTCTGCTCTTCGTCGTCGGTGAAGAGCGCGACTCGCTGGGTGCCACCATCGCCAACCAGAACCCGCGCGGCTCGCGATTCCTGGTCAATGGAGAGCCCACCGACAACCGCATCGCGCTGGCCTCCAAAGGCGCGTTACGCGTCGAGGTGGTGGCGCGCGGGCGCATGGCGCATTCGGCTTACCCGGAACTGGGTGAGTCCGCGATCGACAAACTTCTCGACGCGCTCCAGGCCTTGCGCGCAATGCCCCTGCCGCACAATCCGGATATCGGCTCCAGCACGGTCAACATCGGCATCATCGAAGGCGGACGCGCCACCAACATCGTCCCGGATTTCGCCAAGGCGCAGTTGCTATATCGCCTGGTGGCTCCGTCCCAGGAACTCCGGGATACCATCGTCTCGGCCGTGGGCTCGCTGGCCGATGTGCAGTTCGTTCTTGACCTTCCCTACATGCGATTCCTCACCGTTCCCGGTATCCCCACCATGACCGCATCCTTCACCACGGACATTCCGCAGCTCACGTCATGGGGACAGCCCGTGCTGCTGGGTCCAGGCTCCATTCTGGTGGCGCATACGGACCGGGAATTCATCTCCAAAGCGGAACTCATGCAGGCAATTGAGTTGTATGTCCAGATCGGAACGTTCCTGCTGAGCTGACTGAAACAGATCCGGGCGTTTTCTTTTGCTGCTGACTTCGAGAAACCTCGCTTGGCGTTACACTTATCGGCATGAGCACGAGCCAGCCCAACGCTCTCGTCCACGCCTCCTCCGCTTATCTCCGATCTGCCATGAACCAGCCCACGCAGTGGCACGAGTGGAGTCCACAGGCATTCGCGCGCGCCAAAGCAGAGAACAAACCAATCCTGCTCGACATCGGTGCGGTGTGGTGCCACTGGTGCCACGTCATGGACCGCGAGTCGTATGAATCCGCCGAAATCGCAGCCCTTCTGAACGCTCACTACATCCCCGTGAAGGTGGACCGCGATGAGCGCCCCGACGTGGACGCGCGATACCAGGCAGCGGTCCAGGCACTCTGCGGACAAGGCGGATGGCCGCTCACCGTCTTCCTGACGCCGGAAGGCAAACCGTTCTTCGGGGGAACCTACTTTCCACCTCAGGATGCTTACGGGCGCCCCAGCTTTCAACGCGTCCTGCTTGCGATTTCGCAAGCCTTCCGCGAGCGGCGCGAGGAATTGGAGGCGGAAAGCGACGGACTGATGCACGCCCTCGCCCACGCCGAGGGGATGCCTGGACAGAAGGGCGAGTTCTCTCCCCGGATTGTGGAGCAGATGATGCAGGCAGCGCTCGGCGCATATGACCGCATCAACGGCGGCTTCAATCACGCTCCCAAGTTCGCTCATCCGCCCGTCATCGATCTGCTCCTCGACTGGTACGCCCGCACCGAAGAGCAACAGGTGGGAATCGTTGTAAGCACCACGCTTGAAAAAATGGCACTTGGCGGAGTCTATGATCAGCTCGCCGGAGGCTTCCATCGTTACTCCGTCGATGAACGCTGGTGTGTGCCTCACTTCGAAAAAATGGCTTACGACAATTCCGAGCTGCTGAAGAATTACGTGCATGCCTGGCAGGCCACCGCCAATCCGTTCTTCGCCGACGTGGCGCGCGACATTCTGCGCTGGCTGCGCGATTGGCTCAGCGACCGCCAGCGCGGCGGCTACTACGGATCGCAGGATGCCGACATCGATTTGCACGACGATGGCGATTACTTTACTTGGACCCTCGCCGAGGCTCGCGCCGTATTGAGTCCAGATGAACTCGCCGTCGCCGCCGCGCATTATGACATCGGCGAGCGCGGCGAGATGCAGCACGACCCTGCCAAGAACGTGCTCTGGGTGTGCGAATCCGCCGGACAGATTGCCGCCAGCCAGAATCGCACTCTGGAAGCGACTGCGGAGTTGCTGGCTTCGGCGAAGAAGAAGCTCTACGCCGCGCGGCTCCAGCGCCCGGCGCCGTTCATCGACCGCACCCTCTACACCAACTGGAACGCGCTTTGCATCTCCGCCGTGTTGCAGGCCGCGCGAGTCTTGGGCGACGGCGCGGAGCAGGAATTTGCACTTCGCTCGCTTGATCGTCTGCTCTCCGAGGCCTATCAGCCCGCACGCGGACTACTCCATGTCATCGCCTACGCCGAGGGCGGTGCAAGCCAACGGCCAACCGGCGTGCTCGACGACTATGCCTTCACCGTGCTGGCCTGCCTCGACGCCTACGAGGCGACCAGCGATCTGCGCTACTTTGCCAACGCTCAGGAAATTGCCCAGCGCATGATCTCCGGCTTCTACGATGAGAGCGACGGTGGATTCTTCGATCTCGACCGCGCGCCTTCCACTGATTCCACCGGGGCTCTGACTACGCGGCGAAAGCCGTTCCAGGATTCGCCGACTCCCGCCGGCAATTCCGCCGCCGCCCTCGCATTGCTGCGCCTCCATGCGCTCAACGGAGACACGAGACTGCACCAACTCGCCAAGGAGACGCTCGAAGTCTTTGCCGGAGTCGCTGGACAGTTCGGCATCTATGCCGGCACCTACGGACTGGCCTCGGTCTGGATGGCGCACGCACACACGCAAGTGGTGGTGATCGGCGAAGGCCCCGCGTCCGACGAAATGTACGCGGAGGCGCTTGCCCCCTTCGCGCTGAACAAAATTGTGCTGCGCGTCAAAGATGCAACCAAGCTGTATGCGACCCTGCCGCCGACGTTGGCCGAATCCATCTCCGCCGTTCCTGGATTGCAGCTTCCTGGATTAGAGCAAGGCAGCGCGATTGCCATGCTCTGCAGCGGCTTCGCCTGCCAACCGCCGATCCACACCGCGGACCAGTTGCGTCAAGCACTTCGCATCGCCATCTCATAGAACCACTAACTGAACCTGAAAAGGAGAAGCTCATGAACGCTATGCGTCTGTTTTTTTTCATTGCCGAAGCTACGACCGGCCAGGAATTTTTCGCCTCGCCGCATCGAAACCCGCAGGCAGCCGGGCTCTCGCCGGAGGTAATCACAACGATTTCCGGCGAGATAGCATCTCTTAATAATTCGACCGGCAGCACAGCTTCGCGCTAGAGTGAGAATATGCCTAAAACTGCGAAACACCTGAAGAAAACCGCCGCAACGAAGAAAGCGGCGAAGAAGACCTCACCCAGAACATCGGCCCAGGCCTCAGCCAAAGCCCCAGCCTCAGCCAAAACGCCGACCTCGAAAACTCCAACCAACGGCTTTCATCCCGGAACCTACATCGTGCCGCGCGGACACGTAAGCATCGCGGTGCCGACCTTTTGGAGTTTGCGTCAGACCAATGACGACCTGCAGGTAGAGTCGGAGGCCAGCGAAACCACCGTCATCGTGACCGCTTACCAGCGAAATGCGGACGTGAAATCGCTGGATGCGCGCGACTACCTGAAGCACTTTCTCGAATCGGCTCCCGTAGCTGGACGCCTGCAGACTGGAGACAGCAGCAAGCAGCGGGCCAGCGCGCGTTTCCGCGATGAGGAAGGTGACAACTGGTTCGTGCGCTTCATTTCCAACGGACAAACGCTGTTGCTGGCGACCTGCCACTCCAATCGTCCTCTGACCTCGCGCGAAGGCAAGACCGGAGTTGCGGTTCTGGACTCGATTAAATTGAAGGCGCGGGGGTGAGTTTGCGCCACGGCAGCATTGAATCGTTCTTTCTGGAGGGCGAAGCCGGAAGGCTCGAAGCATTGCTAAACCTTGGCTTGCCCGATGCGCCATATGCCTGTGTGGTCTGCCATCCGCATCCGCTCTTCGGCGGCACCATGCACAATAAGGTCGTCTTCCACACCGTGAAGGCGCTGAACGCATTGGGATTTCCGGTGCTGCGCTTTAACTTCCGAAGCGTGGGCGCTAGCGCCGGTGAACACGATCACGGACGCGGCGAAATCACCGATGCCAGAGTTGCGCTCGACTATCTGGCGGAGCGATTTTCCGCGCCCATCATCTTCGCCGGATTCTCTTTCGGTGCGGCCATCGGCCTGCGTGCGGCGGTGCCGCATCCGCTGGTGAAGGCGCTGATTTCGCTCGGCACTCCGGTCAATGCCGACGGGCGCGAATACACCTACCCGCAGTTGCGGGAGAGTAAACAGCCCAAGCTCCTGCTCAGTGGCAGCCTCGATCAATTCGCGACTCCGGCACAACTGGCGCAGCTATTTGCCGGCGCAGCCGAGCCCAAGCGCATGGTCTTGATTCCCCAAGCCGACCACTTTTTCGCCGGACACCTGGACGAGATGCGTACCGCCCTCACCATCTGGGTACGCGAAGTTGTGGGGCCAGCGGCAGTTCCTGCCGTATAATCTTGGCGCGATGACTGCCCTCGACAAAACCGCAGGCTATGAGATTGCGACGCGCGAGATGTGCGCCATCGCACGTGAGATTTTTCAGCACGCACTGGAGGAGAGCAGCATCGAGCGCGGCTTCAGCCGCAACCTCCACTACGAACGCGGTATTTTGCAGATAGGAGACGACCTCTACGACCTCGGCACCTTCTCGCGAGTCTTCGTAATTTCTTTCGGCAAGGCGGCACACACCAGCCTGGAGGCGCTGATTACGCGCCTCGGCGGCGGCACCGGCGCCACCGGGATCGTCTCTGCGCCCACTCTGCCGGCGTCGCAGTTTTTCGGCTTTCGCTATTTTCAGGGCGGCCATCCGATGCCGAACCACGAATCGATGCGCGCCGCAGAGTCCATTCTCCGCGCCCTCGATTCGATGAACGCGCGCTCCCTGGTCCTCTACCTGATCAGCGGCGGCGGCTCGGCAATTGTCGAAAAGCCGGTCAACGACCAGATATCCTTCGACGACCTGGTGCAGACTTACCGGGCGCTGGTGCACTCGGGCGCGCCCATCGCACAGATCAATGCCGTGCGTAAACACCTTTCAGCGGTCAAGGGTGGGCGGATGGCCGTAGCAGCGGCACCGGCCCACCAGGTTTCCATTCTGATCTCCGACGTGCCCGACAACGCGACGGATTCGCTGGCCAGCGGACCGACGATGCCCGACACCACCAACTGCGCCCAGTGTTATGACATCGTTCGGCAATACAATCTGCTGCCGCTTTTTCCCAAGAGCGTGAGCAGACTGTTCCAGACGCGCGGGTTGGAGGAGACGCCCAAGGTGGGCGATTCTTTTTTCGAGCGGGCGCGCTGGTGGACCGTGCTCTCCAATGTTTCCGCACAAAGGGCCGCTGTCGAGTCCGCGGCGATAAAGGGATTCGCCATCCAGATCGACAATACTTGCGACGACTGGGATTACCGCAAGGCCGCCGATTACCTGCTGCAGCGGGTGCGCGAGTTGCGCATGGGTGTTTCCCGCGTCTGCCTCATCTCGGGCGGCGAGGTTACCGTCACGGTGGATCGCGACCCCGGGGCAGGCGGACGCAACCAGCAGTTCGCCCTCTATTGCGCCCAGCAGATTCAGGGAGAGAACATCAGCATCCTCAGCGCTGGAACCGACGGCATCGACGGCAACAGCCCAGCCGCCGGAGCGGTGGTGGATGGAACCACTATCGCGCGCGCCATCGGGAAAGGTTTGAGCGCCGAAGCCGCGCTTGCGAGCTTCGATGCGTATCCATTCTTCGAGGCCCTGGGCGATACCATCGTGACCGGATATACCGGAACCAATGTGCGCGACGTGCGCCTGCTGCTGGCATGGTAGCCAAGCCCGCCCTAGAAGAACTGCGCAACGCCTTCTTCGAGCACATGCACGCGATCGACCACGCCGAGGCGGCGGGCGCCCACGAGCAGACGTTTCACTGGCTCATCGACGGGTTCCTGCGAAAGTTTGAAGGTTCCAAAGTGCATAGGGATCATATGCCGGGCACCCATATCGACGAAGCCGCGCAGGGCGTCTTCCGGGCTGGTGTGCACGGCGCGGAAGTTGTCCGGATGGTAGGCCCCGATGGGAAGCAGAGCGACATCGGGATTGAGGCGCTCGCCGATCTCACGAAAGCCGCCAAAGTAGGCGGTGTCTCCCGAGTGATAGATGGAGTGGCCGCCGCCGCTAAGGCAATAACCGCCATAGCCGCGATGCACGTCTCGAATGACGCGCGCGCCCCAGTGCTTAGCTGGCGTCGCGGTAATCCGAGTCCCTCCGAGTTGCAGTTCCTCCCACCAGCTCAGCTCCACAACGCGCTCAAAGCCGAGGTCGGAGACCAGGTCGCTGACATTGGCCGGCACGATGAGCCGCGGAGCGCGGCCGCACTTGATGCGGGTGGCGCGGGCAATCGCGCGTAGCGAGGGGCGATGCAGATGATCGAAGTGCGCATGGGTCACCAGGACGGCGTCCAGCGGCGGAAGATCCTGAATTCGCAGGCCGGGCCTGCGCAGACGCTTGAGGACGAAGAGCCAAGGAGCAAAGATGGGATCGATCACAACATTCGATCCGCCGATCTGCAGAAAAAACGAGGAGTGGCCGATGAAGGTAACTCCCAACTGACCTTGCGCGGCGAGCACGGGGCGATGGGTTCGACCGGTGCGTTTGGCCATGGCAGAGTGTCTTACAAGTCTGCCGAGCTGGCCAGCTTTCTTTCTGATACCGATCTTGAGCATCCTGCTCCATTGGACGCGGAACGCGCCATCCATGCTTCTATTATGGTACGCCCCTGGCGATGACTTGTAACATCGGCGCGGCTGGCTTTTAATCAAGTATTCGTTTTGGGAAGGAAGGCACTCTGGTGAAGATCGCATACTTAGGGTTGGGAATCATGGGACGTCCCATGGCCGCAAATCTGGTGAAGGCCGGGCACGATGTGACGGTGTGGAACCGGACACCGAAGAGTTTGGAGGGCGCGCGCACGGCAGCAACTCCGGCCGAGGCGGCAAAGGACGCAGAAGTCGTCTGGATCTGCGTTGCCGATACCAAGGCCGTCGAGACTGTGCTGTTCGGCCCTGGCGGCATGGAAGCGGTGCTGCGGCCCGGAGTCACGGTGATCGATTCGAGCACGATCGCGCCACGGGCGACGCTCGACTTTGCGGCCCGCGTGCGGGCCAAGGGTGCGGAGTTCGTGGACGCTCCCGTGACCGGATCGAAGGCTGGCGCCGAGAGCGCGCAACTGCTGTTCATCGTGGGCGGACCGGAAGAGACGGTGAAGGCGCTTGATCCACTGTTCCTGGCGCTGGGCAAGAAGGTGATTCGCGTGGGCGAAACCGGCGCCGGCGGGAGTGCGAAAATCGGCATGAATCTGATGATCGCATCTATCTTCGAGGGCTTTGCCGAAGCGCTCGCCCTGACCGGCAAACTGGGCGTGCCTCCGGAGAAACTGGTCGAGTTGATCCAGTCCTCGATGATTCGCAGCGGCGTGGTGGACTACAAGGCCAGCTTTGTGCTGAAGCAGGATTGGTCTCCGAATTTTCCGCTGCGATTGATGCTGAAAGACATTCACCTGATGCTCGATGCAGCCCGCCAGGAGAAGCTCGAACTGCCTGCGCTGAAGGAGATCGAAAAGGTCTACCAGAAGGCCGTCGAGGCGGGTCACGGCAACGATGACTACGCGGCGACGGTGGAGACGGTGAAGAATCTTTAGCGGGAAACGATTGGTGAAAAGGTGAATGGTTGGAAGGGCGGGGGGTTACCACTCTGCCAATCGTTTGCGGAAGAAGCAAACGATTGGCAGAATGATTCACACTGGAACGGGATGGGGTTACTCATTTGCCAATGAGACTAGGTTGAATGACCTCCGCGGCGCGCCATGAGCCGAGGTACTCCACGTGAACGTAGGTACCAAGGCGGACGTTGTAGGCGAGGTACCAGCCTGGGTGATCCGGGTCGTCGTAGATCACGATCGAATCGTCGGCCCAGCTCCAGTCGCCGCAGTAGCCGATGTCGTAGGGCGCGACACTAAAGAAGAATCCGCCAAACCCGAAGCGGCTGGGACCGCCGCCACCGAGACGCCAAACATGGCCGCGGCCGATTTCACCGGGGAAGTGTCCATGCTCCCAAGGATGGTCCATATGATAGTTTGCATCGTGACGGCCCGTGTCGTGTCCGATCCACCGGTCATTGGCGTGTACGTGGGGCGCCTCGGGATGTCCCGGCGCGTCCTGATGCGAAGGCCGCGCTGCTCCCTTCGGAGCCGGAGCGGGATGTCTGGCCGGCGCAGGGCCATGGGCAGGGATATGGCCGCCGCCAACGCCGGCCTCATGACCGCCGGCCGGCGCTCCTTCGTGGCCCCGCTCCTGGGCGAACACCGCGACCGAATAGATCAGTAACACTGCAAACAATCCAGCCAACTTTTTCATTCTCGTTCCTCTTTCTTACAACGATTGCTGACCACCTTACACGCTTGCTTGGATGCCAGCTTCCCTGCTGTGGGCAGGCTGCGCTCAGCCTTGCATCAAGCAAATCCAACAGTGGTGGAAACACCGCGCCGGGGAAAAAAGTTGCTAACGGCGATTCAGTTCGCGGCTCTCGCGCTGGATGCGCTTGCCGCGGCTGACAAGGGTGTAAGCATAGACGCTGTGGACGACCCAGACGACGATGTAGGCCGCATAGAGATAGACGTCATTGTGGTGGGAGCCGCTCATTGTGCGTCCTCCGTTTCCAGAGAGGCTTGTGCGTGGGCCTCTTCCAGCGCGTGCTCGGCCAGCGCCTGCTTGTAGCGTATCGATACGAACAGGAGAGCGAGCATGGCGAAGGCCGCGAGATTCCACAGCAGAGCGACCCACATCGCGGGGTGGAGCCCCGATCCCTCGCCGCCGCCGATCACCGGCTGCGGGTGCTGGGTGCGGAACCAGCGGATGGCCATGTACACGATCGGAACATCGAGAAATCCGAATATGCCCAGCGCGGCCGCCAGTACCGGAACCTGTCCGCCGGTGGCGTAGTGGCGCAGCACCAGGTAGCTGACGTAGATCAACCACAGCACGAGCGTGCTGGTGAGGCGCGCATCCCAGGTCCACCAGATGCCCCAGATGGGACGGGCCCAGATGGGGCCGGTGAGCAGCACGATGGTGCAGAAGCTGACGCCGACCTCGGCCGAGGCCAGGGCCAGCGCATCCGCGCCGACATTGCGGCGGACCAGATACCAGATACAGGCCAGGAAGTTGACGAAGAAGAGCAGAAAGGCCACCCATGCCGAGGGCAGGTGGTAGTAGAAGATGCGCTGCACGTCGCCCATGGTGGCTTCCCGGGGCGCGATGTACATGGCCTGACAGAAACCGTAACCGAGCAGCAGGGCCGTAAGCACTGCGAGAACTTTGAAGAGAGTTTTCATTCCGCGTTCAGCACCGGTTCAAAGAGGATGAGGCTGACGGTGGTAAACACCAGATCATACACCGCCAGCAGGCGTATCCAGAAAACGGGCGAGTTGTCGCCCATAAGGATGGAGGTGGTGGCATCGACCATGGCTAGCAGCGCCGGGATCGAGATGGGAAACAGAATCAGCGGCAGCATGATCTCGCGGCTGCGGGTGCGGATGGAGAGCGCCGCGAAGAAAGTTCCGTTCACCACTAGAGCCCACGTTGCCAGCAGCGCGACGACCAGCAACTGCCAGACTGGGCCCACCGAGCGCAGGTTGTAGAAGACTACAAAGAGCGGAACCATCAGCACTTCAAGGATCGAAACAAAGATGAAGTTGCCCACGGTTTTGGCAAGGAACAGCGCCTGCGGCGGCGCGGGCGAGAGTCGATAGGCATCCAGCACCTGATTGCGCAACTCGCGCGTCCAGGTCTGGTTGAGGGCCACGACGGTGGCGAAGAGAATCGCGACCCAGAGCAGGCCGCCGGCGATTTTGCGCGACTCCTCCGCCGTGGGATCGAAGCCGAAGCTGAAGATGACGACCACCAGCAGGGCGAAGAACAACATGCTGTTGATGGCGTCTTTGGATCGCCACTCCAGACGCAGATCCTTGACCAGCGAGCGGCGAGTAATGGCCCAAAGGGTGGGAGCGGAGGTCATGGCTCAACCCCCAGGCCGCCGCGTGGTGCGTTCATCCGCAAGGCGGCGCGCTCCTCGGCAAGATAGGGCGTGAGCAGGCGATCGGGAATCCCTTTTTCGCGTGCGACAAGACGCCCGGCATCCAGCACGAAGCACTCGTCGGCAACCGGCTCCATGAGCGCGGCCTGGTGCGTGACCACGAAGATGGTAGTTCCGGCGTCACGCATTTTGGCGAGCAGGGTGGTCATCTGCTTGGCCGAGCGCACATCCACGTTGGAGAAAGGCTCGTCGAGAAAGAGCAGCTCGGGGCCGTGCACAATCGCACGGGCGAGCGAGATGCGCTGGCGCATGCCCTGCGAATACTGGCCGACGCGGCGCTCCAGCGCCGGATCGAGGCCGACGGTTCGGATCGCATCCTCGCAGCGGGCGCGGTCATTCATTCCGTAGAGCGCGGAAAAGTATTCCAGATTTTCGACCGCCGACATTTCGTCGTAGAGCAGCGGCGCGTGGCCCATGTAGCCGAAGCGCGTGGCAACCGAGCGGATGTTTTCCGAGCCAAGAACGCTGATACTGCCGCGCGAGGGCGCAAGCAATCCGGCGATAATGCGCAGCAGAGTGCTCTTGCCCGCACCATTCTCACCCAGCAGAACGTAGAGCTGGCCTGGAGCGAAGTCCGCAGTGATGCCTCGCAGGGCGGCGAAGCGCCCGAAATGACGCACCACGTCGCGCACGGAAACAGCAGGTTGTTGTTGAGCCGTATCAGTCACACGTTGCGTATCAGTCACACCTTGGCAGTGTAGCGTGTTCTCTCCGGATTGGCGCCGCGCACAAAGAAAAGCGAGCGTGCTACAGAAGCTGTCGATCCATCTTCCGGCTAATACATGGCGGGCGCGGAGGACTGAGCTTTCTCCGGCGGCGCTGCCTGCGGGGCATCGGTTTGACCGGGGGTTTGACCGGGCTGCGCGGGGCCATACTTGGACGCACACTTGGCCTGAAGCTGCTTGGCATGGAATATGCCGTCGTGGCCGTAGCTGCCCTCGGCGAGGGCCTGCGCGTTGTCTTTGAAAGTGTCCGGCGGAGCCTCTGTGCCCGAGTAGACGACGTTGAGAGTGCGTCCCTGCTCGGCGAGAGTGAACTCGACGTGGGTGCCCTGGCGATGGATGGAGCCGGGCTGCACGTTTCCGGCGACACGCAGGCGCTTGGTGTAAACGCCGTCGCCCATTTCGCTCATCTCTTTGATGGTGACGTAGTAGCTCTTACTCTCTTGCACACCGCTGACGGCCAGATAGGCGAGGCCGGATACGATGACCAGGATCGGCACGCCAAACCTCAGATAATTATTCATTCTCCACCCAGAAGGAAACTACAAGCCAGTGCGCGACCCAGAGCTGCCCTCCTTTTCCCCATTGCAACGAGGGTACTTCGCGGCAGCGGCCGGGTCAAGGCATAGGCCTTGCTGATTGGATGCGGAGAACGATTGGGAGATTCAGGGAAGATGCGCTTCATCGCGGCTGGGCTCGCCGTCGTATAATGAGCCCTTAGCGATGCAATAAGGGGCTTACAGGAATGAGTGCAGCAAACGGGTCAAACGGCAACGAAGACAAGAGCGTCTCACCACACGGAATTCCCGCCGAGGGGATTCCGAAACTGCGCGAAGAATGGATCGCGCGACGCAGAGAAGAAGCAGCACGCAGCGGCGACGGCAACGTCACTCAGATGCACTTTGCACGTAAAGGCGAGGTCACGGAGGAGATGCTGTTCGTGGCCGAACGCGAGAAGCTTTCGCCGGAGCTGGTGCGCTCGAAGATCGCCGAAGGAAAGTTGATCATTCCCGCAAACATCAACCATCCCGAGTTGCAGCCCATGTGCATCGGAGTGGATTCCCTGTGCAAGATCAACGCCAACATCGGAAATTCATCGGTGTCCTCCAACGTGGAGGAGGAGTTGAAGAAGCTGCACACATCGGTGCACTACGGCGCCGACACGATGATGGACCTGTCAACCGGCGGCGATATTCACGGCATCCGCGAAACCCTGCTGCGGCATTGTCCGGTGCCAATGGGCACGGTGCCGATGTATGAGGCAGTGGCGCGGGTGAAGCGCATCGAAGACCTGTCGGCCGGGCTGATGCTGGAAGTGATCGAAGAGCAGGCGGCGCAGGGGGTGGACTATATGACCATCCATGCCGGCCTGCTGGTGCAGCACCTGCCGCTGGTCGCCACGCGTATCACCGGCATCGTGAGCCGCGGAGGCGCGATGCTGGCGCAGTGGATGGCACATCACCACAAGCAGAACTTCCTCTACGATTGCTTTGAAGACATTTGCAAGATCATGGCGAAGTACGACGTGAGCTTCTCGCTGGGCGACGGACTGCGCCCCGGCTGCATTGCCGATGCCAGCGACGAGGCGCAATTCGCGGAGCTGAAGACCTTGGGCGACCTCACGCGCATCGCGTGGAAGTACGACGTGCAAGTGATGATCGAAGGGCCGGGACACGTGCCGATCGACAAGATCAAGGAACAGGTGGACAAGGAAGTGGAGTGGTGCGACGGCGCGCCGTTCTACACCCTCGGGCCGCTGGTTACCGATATCGCTCCGGGGTACGACCACATCACTTCGGCGATTGGCGCGGCAATGATCGGCTGGTACGGCGCGGCGATGCTCTGCTATGTGACCCCGAAGGAGCACCTGGGACTGCCCAACGAGAAAGACGTGAAGGATGGGATCATCGCGTACAAGATCGCGGCCCACGCCGCCGATCTGGCGCGGCATCGTCCGGGAGTGCAGGACCGCGACAACGCGCTGAGCTACGCGCGCTACAACTTCGACTGGGACAAGCAGTTCGAGCTATCGCTTGACCCGGAAACGGCGCGCGCGATGCACGATGAGACGCTGCCCGACAAGTTCTACAAGGAAGCCTCTTTCTGCTCGATGTGCGGGCCGAAGTTCTGCTCGATGAACTACTCCTCCAAGGTGGATGAGTACAACAAACAGGTTCACGGTCTGGAAAAGAAAGATTACTCGGAGCTGGTGAAGCTGATTGCGCGGAAGTAAAAGATTTCCTCGCAGAGCTGGAAAACCGCGGCTCTGGGATTGCAACCGTGAATAAAGCTAGGAAGGCCGCTGCCTGCGGGCACGGCCTTTTAGTTTTTTAGTTTTGGTCCACGTAATTGTTGCCGTCGGCATACTGGAGGCCTGCGATGTGGCGGGCCCGGCACTGAACTTCGAGATAGGCTTCAAGGATCTTAATGTGCATGAATTCGCGCTGCGCAGGGCTGGTGCAATCGGTACGTGCCAAGTCCAGTGCAAGGTAGCGGTCGTGGGCCAGGATGAAGCTGTTCATCTCTCGAATCATTACGTGAACACCTCGTTGTGCATGAACATCGTTAGAGATAGATCATTACAAACCGCACCGGAGTACGAGAATCAGCGTTAAACCTTAGGATTTTGCCATGTGTTACCGCAAGCGGCGCTCAGTGTGGCCTAATGTCCTTCTACGTCGGCTTCCAGCCCCTGAACTTCGCATCGACGCCCATACGCTCCAGTTGCGCCTCGGCAACCGTCTTGCCTGCGCCGGAGCCACTCTCCGTGCCGATGATGTGAATGAGGTAAAGGTAGTCTCCGGCGAGGCCGGAGAGGCACCATACGTTCTGGCAGCCTTCAACCGGGACAGCGACCTTATTTCCCAGTTCGCGCAACAGTTCCAGCCGATGGCGTTCCCATTCAAACTCCTCTTGGCTGGCAACACGCAACCACGCCCGCAATGCCAGTTCGGGGGAGTCGCCGGAAGCCTGGCGGACATAGGTGCCCCCCAGAAATTCAAGCACAAACGTGTAACGCCTTTTCTTGCCTCTCATTGTCGCCCGCTTTCCATCGGCAACTCGGGAACCCTAGCACCACCTCATCGCGATGCCATTCTAGATATTAACGAAAAAACGGGCTTCCAATGGTCAACTTCAGGGCCGGAGAGAACCAGAAATCCTGGATCGCCGCTTCTGGAGCCGGCCGTTTCACGGAATTCACCTTCTGCGGCTCTGGGCTAGACCACAAGTTCTTCGGGTTTGTCCGCTTCCTCCACGGTCTCGTGAAGCAAATGCATCCGCATCTTTTCCCGGTCGAGATTCTTGCACCACGATCCGACGACAATGGTGGCGACGCCGTTGCCGATCAGGTTGGTGAGCGCGCGCGCCTCGGACATGAAGCGGTCGACGCCGAGAATGAGCGCCACACCCGCCACCGGTACCGAGCCAGTGGCCGAAAGCGTCGCTGCCAGCACGATAAACCCGCTGCCGGTAACCCCGGCCGCGCCCTTGGAGGTCAGCATCAGAATCGCCAGCAGGCCAATCTGCTGGCTAAGCGAGAGCGGCGTATTGGTCGCTTGCGCGATGAAGATCGCCGCCATGGTGAGGTAAATCGAGGTACCGTCCAGATTGAACGAATAGCCCGCCGGAATCACCAGTCCAACCACCGACTTGTGCACGCCGAGGAGTTCCATCTTGGCCATCATACGGGGCAATGCCGCCTCGGACGACGACGTTCCCAGCACAATCAGCAGCTCTTCCTTGATGTACTTCAGATACCTCCAGATGCTGAAACCGTGAAGTTTTGCCACCGTGCCCAGGACGACGAAGATGAAGATCACGCAGGTCAAATAGAAGCAGGCCATCAGCGTGGCGAGTTGGCGGAGCGTGCCAAGTCCGTACTTGCCGATGGTGAAGGCCATCGCGCCAAAGGCTCCGATCGGCGCGACGCGCATGATGATGCCGACGATGCGGAAGAGAACGGAGGAGAACTGCTCGATGACGGTGCGAACCATCCGGCCCTTTTGGCCGATGAGGTGAAGAGCGAAGCCGAAGAGGATGGCGAAGAACAGAACCGACAGGATGTCGCCTTTGGAAAAGGCTCCAACGATGGTATCGGGGATGATGTCCAGGAGGAAGCCGGTCGTGGTCTGCAACTTGCCCGGCCCGGTGTAGGCCGCTACGGCTTTGGCGTCCAGGGTCAGGGGATTGATGTTCATACCCCTTCCGGGATGCACTACATCGACGATGATCAGACCGATAATGAGCGAGATGGTGCTGAGGATCTCAAAATAGAGGATCGCCAGGGCTCCGGTCTTGCCCACCGCCTTCATGTCTTTCATGCCGGAGATGCCCAACACCACCGTACAGAAGATGATGGGAGCAATCATCATCTTGATAAGTTTGATGAAACCATCGCCGAGCGGCTTCATCGCGGCGCCGGCGCTCGGATTGTAATAGCCGAGAAGGACACCAATCGCAATCGCGACCAGTACCTGAAAGTAGAGGCTCTTGTAAAACGCTTTTCCACTCACCTGCTTTGAGTCTCCCCATCGAAATCATATGTCAGTTGAAGTTTCAGGAGTAGTACCATTGCCAGCCAGCAAACACGAGCGACATACGTCACAGGTGTTTGTGATTATAGCGGCGCTTCGGGTTCCAGGGCTGACTCCAGCACCGCCGCCGCCCGCTCCAGCGCCGCCGCTACCTCGCCGAGAGATGCCGCGGCCCCGGCCAGGTCGTTGCGATCCATGGATTCATTGACGCCGGGAATAACCACCGCAGCGTAGCCGGTGTATTCGCCGGGAGCATAGATGGTGTGGCGGAACCATGGGCGATGGGGCAGTCCCTTGCCCAGCATGGCGCGCTCGGCCTCCATCAGGGCGGCATTGACGCGCGACAGTCGCGCCCCGGTTGCCGACCCGGCTGCCTGATGCGCGGCTCGTCCGGCAGCCGCCAGGTGAGCGGCGGCCTTGAGCGAGGCGGCGAAGTCGGGTTGATCCTTCCAGCCCTGTTCCTGAGCCCGGCGCTGCGCCCGTTCCAGATGCTGGCGCACCTCGTTGCCATAGCTCTCGTAGTCGAAGGGAAGCACGTCGGCCCCAGCCATGCGCAGCACCTCCAGGCCAAAGATGCGAGCCATCTGCTGTTCATAGGCGAAGGTGGGGTCGGCAAACCGGGTGAACCAGGCGTAGTTGTCGAAAACGGAGTGGTAGACGCCGTAAGGCCCGTTGGAGCCGATATCGGTGGAGGGCACGCCAAGGTGCTGGAGAAAGGCGGAGTAATCCGAGCCGCTGCCGAGGTCGCCAACATGCACCTCCCCTTGGTCGGCGTCGCCGCGTCGCTCGGCGAATGAACCCTCGTCGGCGATTCTGCGCTTACTTTGGGAGCTCTCGCTCTGCAACTTCCAGGCGTCATAGACGACGCCGCCCTGGGGGCTGGGCACGCTACGGGCGATGTCGCGCAGGAACCCCTTGAGGCTGGGCACGCTGGAGGCGCCGAACTCCGGCCCCGCGACTCCGACATCCATGTTGAAATACGCCACCGCGTTCTTCAGCGGGACGGCAAACTGCTCGGCGTACTCCGTGGAGCCGATCAGTCCCTGCTCCTCGGCGTCCCAACTGCCGAAGACGATGGTGCGCCGCGGACGCCAGCCACTCTTGAGCAGTTCCCCGAGGCCATGCACGGCCTCCAGCATGGCCGCCGTACCGCTGCTGGGATCGGCCGCGCCGTAAACCCATGCGTCGCGATGATTGCCGGCGACCACGAACGTCTCGGGCTGAGCGCTTCCGTGGATCGTTCCGATGACGTTCCATATCGTGGTGTAGCTGTAGTCCTGCACCAACTTGACGTGGACGCGGACCGGACCTGAGCCTACGTGATAGGTGAAGGGCAACGCGCCCTGCCACTCGCGCGGGCTGTCGGGACCGCCCAGCTTTTCCAGTAACGGCGAAGCGTCCGCATAGGAGAGCGGAGTCACCGGAATCTTGGTGAGATTCGCCGCCTTATCTGGCGCGACGCGCTGCGATTGCGGAAGATCCAGGGTAGAGGCGAAGCCCGGAGTGGTGGCATCGCCAGGATACTCAAAGGTGAACTGCACCGAGCCGCGTTGCACGCCGGTGGCCGGACGATACGGCCCCGCCGGATAGGGGTCGCCGCGGAAGAATCCATCATCGAACGGGTCCGAGTAGATAAGCAGCGCGGCTGCTCCGTTCTCCTGCGCCGTCAGCGCCTTGACGCCGCGAAAATTCTGACCGTAGCGCGCGATGACGACCTTGCCGCGAACATCGATTCCCATCTGCTTGAGTTTGCGGAAGTCCTCGGGGCGAGCGTAGTTGGCGTAGACGGCCTCGGCCTCGACCTCGCCCGAGGGCGAGCCGCTGTTGTACGGAGTCACAACTCGGGGGTCGTCCTGATAGGGATCGCCCTCGACGTGCTCGCGGGTGGGGCCGCGCATCTTGAGGCCCGCCGGAGCGGTGGCTTCCACCAGAATCTCACGCGGCAGGTTGAACCACACCTTGTAGGAGTCGATGCGGGTCTCGAGGCCGGCCTCGCGGAACTTCGCGGCCACGTACTCAGCGGTTTTGCGATCCTCGGGCGAGCCGGCCATGTGCGGCTCGGCGGTGAGAATCCGCAGATGCTCGCGAGCGAGCTTGGGCTCAGGGACGGCGAGAAACTTCTCCTCCAGCTTCTGCTCGGCTGCGGTGTCGCGAAACCCTGCGATGGCTCCGGAGTTGGAGTTCGCCTGCTGAGCCAGCGCGGCGGTTGCCAGCGTGACCAGTAAAGTCCAGACCCGAATCGTCTTGATCATCGCCGGAGATTCTTTCCTTTGGGCTTGCAGACCCCGCAAGCAGCATGGGGGGAACAATGCAGCATAGCACCGCCGGGAAGCACACAGTTGATCGCTGGCGGAGGTTCTTCGAAACAGAGCGCTGGTGCGACAATGTACCCATGCCAATCCTAGCCAGTCAGGAATCTCAGTCTGTCGCTGACGCTCGCGGGCCAAAGTCGGTTTCCCCGATACGTTGCGCATTGCTGCTTTTTCTTTTTCTGAACTGCGTGTACTTGCTGACATCCACGGGCAGGGCGCGGGTCATCGATGAGATCGATCCGGTGATGCAATCGGAAAGCCTTCTTCTGCGCCACAGCACCGCGATTCCGCAGGCGGTGAACTCTGGAATTTACTTCGGGAAATTCGACCGCAACGGAGTTCCACGCTCGGCCTGGCCCTTGGGGCAAGCGGTGCTGGTTTTGCCGTGGAACGCCGCCGGTCACTACCTGCTGGCGCGCTTGCCGGGTATTCCCAGCAACATCTCCGATATGGCGATTACAACCGCTACCTGCTGGAGCAATGCCAGCTACGCAGCGCTCGCCGTGGCGGCTGGGTTCTTGCTGTTTCTGAAGCTTGGGCTCACGCAACGGTCCGCCTTGGCCTGCTCCCTGGTGATGGCCTTCTCGACCACGCTGTTTGTCTACTCCGGATGGCTCTATTCGGAGCCTGCGACTACCGCGCTATTCGTCATGGCTGCGCTTCTACTCTTTGCTTCGGGAAAAGTTCCGGGAAAAGGGATTCCTGTCTCTCGCGCCGTCGCGGCTTCCCTGTTGCTCGGATTCTCGATCCATGTGCGGCCTGCCAACATGGTCACCGTTTTCGTCTTCATCGCCGCGGCGCTGGTACTGGACAGTTCGCAGGACGATGCGGGTTTCAAATACCGCACTACCGCTATTTTGTTGGCCGTCATTGGCATCAGCGGATCAATCTACCTTGCCCGCAACTATGCATTCTTTGGCAGTCCATTCGACTTCGGTGTTCCGTATCGCGATGCAAGCGGCAAGGATATGGAATCCTGGCACAATCCTCTCTGGCGAGGGCTCGTTGGCTTTCTGTTCTCTCCCGGCAAATCGGCGTTTTTGTTCTCTCCACCGATCCTCCTCGGAGCGCTCGGCCTTCCGGGTCTTTGGCGGCGCAATCGCGCCCTCTGCGTGCTTGCTGCAGCCGCCCCACTCGCCAATCTATTTTTTTATTCGTTCCGCACCCAATGGGAGGGGTGCTACTGCTACGGGTCGCGTTTCCTCCTGCCCAGCCTTACCCTGCTTTGTTTTCCGATGGCGGCTTTGTTCCTCGACTCGACCAGATGGTTACGCCCGGTTTTCTGGATCACGGCGATCAGCGGCTTTCTGGTTCAAGCGATCGGGCTAGCGACCAACGTCATGGAAGATATGGTGCGAAACCACTACTACAATGCAAACTGGGATTATCAGATAGGTTACTCGCCGATCACCGGGCAGATTCAACTGATCTGGAAGTATCTGCATGTGCAGCCTGCGGGCTTGGGGCTAGGATGGGATCGCTGGTTCGTTCTGCTGCGAACCGCCGGAGCGAGTGCGTCGCTTATGAACGGGATTGCCTCGCTTATGCTGGCCGGGGCGCTTATCTTTGGACTGCTGCTGTGGAGAGCGGTGCGCGACGAAGGCTAGGCGCTACAGCAACCAGCGCGCGGCGAAACCGCAGTGCGGCCAGTCGAAAGCTAGAAAAATAAGGCCGGCGACACGTGGAATCTTTCGCTTAATCTCTTAATGTGATCTTTTGTCAGTTCCCGCTTCCCGCTGAGAACCTCGGAGACGACGCTGGCGGTTTCAAAAACTCCAACCAAGTCTTTCTGCTTCAACCCGTTAGCTTCCATCAGCTCCACGATAATTCGAGTCGGGGTTGCTGCGCGAAGCTTGTATGTACGACGCTCAAAATCCTCAATCAAGAGCGTTAAAAGTCCGTAAAGCTCCTTTTCCGCAGCGGTCAGGTCGCTCCAGCGGTCATCAAGATCCTCCAGTATGCCGATGAAATGCTGGTTCATTTCTTCCGACTGAATTACACGCGGTTGAGTCCTGGAGACAAGGGCCGAATAATCCACAACAGCTCCCGTATTCATTTCTTCCATTCCTCCTTGTCATAATCAGCGTGTGTGAGGACGTCTTTGATGAAGATTGTTTGACTTCTGTAATTGATCTTCACAATCAAACGGTATTGATTGCCTTTGATTTTGAATACGGTCTTATCGCCCACCGCATCTGCGTTCCGCCAAGTCTTCCGAACGTCATTCAGGCACGTCCATGCCGCCCACACTGCCCCGCCCTCTACTTCAAATCCTTTGCGACCTCGGCGACCATGGCTGCGTCCAGCCAGCCGGCGATATCCACGTGGCCGGCAAGGGTGTCGCGGGTTTTTCCCTCTACCAGAAAGCGCACCCGAGTGAGTTGCGGAAGCTGGGCCTTCAAGGTGAGCACCATCGAGAAGACGGTGAGTTGTTCGACTTCGACGCCGCTGCGGTGCGAGTCCGCAAACGCCGCATTGAGGTTGACCACCGCCGATGCCGGATCGAGCAGGTAAACGTCGTGCACGTCGGCTGCCGCCCCCAGCAGGTGCGCGGAATCCTTTTGCTGGTAGCGGGCGATCAGCGTGTGCAGGGTGAGGCGGCCGCGCTCGCCGGGGTCGCTGGGTGCGGCCGCGGAGATGGTGCTGGGACGAAGTGAATCATCCTCATCGCTGGCCAGATAGAGAGTCATGCCCCCGGCGGGGCCGTTGACCGGGGCAGTCAACGCCTGGGTCGCCGGCGGAGTAGCGAGGAATTCCGCCTTGCGTTTGAGATGGACGAGGTAGAAGCCCATGGCGAGTATGGCCAGAACCAGGGCAGCAACAACGTACTGCAGCTTGCGCGAAATCACTGGGCGGCCTCCAACTTTCCTCGCAGGGAGGCAATGGCGGAAGCCAGAGCCGTGGCGATCTTCTGCTGGTACTCCGGGCTGCCCAGTTCGTTGGCAGATGCGCCCAGTGGCGCAACCTCAACCGCAACCGCCGCCAGCGTCACACTGTTCAGCGGGTGCAGGGGGACGGACGAACTGCGTACCGGCAAGCCTTCAGAAGCACACTCGGCGGCGAGCATCGAGGCCGCGATGCCGGATTTGTCCAGATAGGGCGACTGCGCCAGCTCCCATGGCAAGAAGCTGCGATTGCTCTGGCCGGGCTGCGGCGGAGCAACCATGGCGGTGTACACCCGCACGCCGTGTCCGCTGCTGGAAGCGTGCAGTGCAACGTAGAGGGAGGCATGCGAGGTGTTGGCCGAGATTGCGCGCTGGTCCCAGGTCAGCAGACTGTCGGCAACACGGGTGAGCACCACGGGAATCCCGCGCGCCTCCAGCTCCTTTTGCACGCGGCGGGCCAGCGCCAGATTGACCGTCTTCTCCAGCAGCGTCGGCGAAAACACCGCTCCGGTTTCGCTGCCTCCATGAGCCGCGTCCAGAATCACAAATGGGCGGGGGCGCGGAGCCTGGGATTGAGGGGAAGCCGCGGGGGAGGCCGCCGGATGCGGCTGGCTCGCCAATGATGCCGACGGTGATCCTGCGGGCGGCGTCGCGGGCAAAGGCGGCGCGACTGCCGAGATGGTCACGGTCCGCCCGCCATCGCCGATGGAGACCGTGGCAGCCTGCGAAACGCTGGCGACGAACTCTGCGCCCTCGGGAACCTCCGCGAAGGTGGTGCTGAGAAGAAATGGATCGCCGTAGGCAACGCTGTCCGCCCCGTTGCTGACCACCGGCTCGCGGCGGAAGAGCAGGCGCACGCGGCCTTTCTCGATCACGCTGGTCGGGTGGACGGGAAGCGGAAAGGTCAGCACCAGCCGGGACGGGGTGTGACGCAGTTCGGCGGAATAGCGAAACTGGGTTGCACCCACAAACAAGCGGCGCGGCGCGGCATGAAACTCCGCGCTCAGATCGGCGATATGCAGCAAGATCTGCGTGATCGACGCCGCCGGAATGTAGCCACGGCCATCGACCAGGAGAAAGTTCGAGGGCAGCTCCAGCTTGGTATTGGCGCTGGTTCGATACTGCCGTTTGCCGTTCTGGAAGTCGGCCGACCCTCCATTAAAGAGGAGCGTGAGCTTGCTGCCCGCGATGCGCGACTCCAGTTTGCCGAGCGGCTCGAGCAGGTCGGTGAGACCGACGTAATCCACACCGTCGCGCACCAGAATGTCCACCTGAAAGTTGGCCTGCGGCGTGTAGACGGAGATCCGGCGCGGCTCGGCGGCAAAGCCCACGGCCAGCAACAGAAGCAACAGAGTCGTGATTCGAGCGCAGATGGGGTGCACTTTCGACATGAAGAGCTCGTGGATTATCCTACGACAAAACAGCAAACGCGGTCTGCCAGGAGGTCACGCGCCGTCTATTCTCTCCCCTATTCCGAATCGGAATGTCCTGAATTCCGTGTTTCCGATTCCTGCCGGGTTCCGATACGGGTTGCTCTTTGCAGGCCCGCGTTTTAGGCTGAGAGCGGAGTGTCTGAAATCCTATGCGTCGTCGCCTGCTTGCGTTGCTGTTTTGCTTTGTATTGACCTCCGCCGCACTGGCGCAGTTTAGCTACGCTCCGCAATCGGGCGTCAAACTGCGAGGCCGTGGCTTTAGCGAACTGTTTGCCGCGCAGAAGGGACTTCTTTCCAACTATTGCCGGCTGGATTTTGAAGGCGCGCGCCTCGAAGCGGTAGGCTGGAATCGCTTCAAACCCTATACATCGCTGCGCGCCAATCCGGAATTCAACCGCGTCGTCATTGTGACCCGCTTCAATATCGAAACGCCGGACCAACCGGTCGAAGAGTTGAGCGCCAGCTATCAGACGGTAGGCTTTTATCAGGAGGGCGAGGGCTTCACGGCTCAGGCAACCAACGACCAGGTCACCTTCCGCGTGCAGGAGCAGAACGGCGACTTGCTTGTGACCGCAATCCGTCCCGAGTCGCCCCATGTCTCGCCGCGGGCCGCCATCGCGTGGATGAATCTGCGCCTCGCCGATCCGCAGACCACCGACCTGGAGCGGGTGCATCTGAAAGACGCGATGCAGCAGTTGAACAAATTCCTCCCCCAGCCTCGCCCGGCAACGCCGCCGGGGGCGTAATCACCGGCGCCAGCGGCCGGAGGGCCATCTGCTGAAAATCAGTTCATGAATATCTGCTGATCCGAGTGACGGGCCAGCCACCAGCAGGCGGGCTCTCCCTCGTGCGGAAACAATGCGCGCACGCAGGGCGTGGGCTGCGGCGGGTTGAAGAAATATTCCACCTTGCCGCCCTTCTCTTTGATCGCATCGGTGTTGTCCACGGTCACTGAGCTGTGCGCCGAGCCACCGCGCTCACGAAGTTGCAGCAGGCCCCAGTCGCCCACATAGGCAATTGCGAAAAGCGCAATCAACGCCACGAATATCCTCAAAGACCAGCGCCGCATCTTGTGGCTCCTTGCGTATTACCACTCCGTCCCGCAGTATCCAAGGCCGCTTCCTGATCATCCAACAAAATAGACTCAATAAAGAGGTTGTACCATGAATCGCGCGGCGATGGGTGCTCTGTGGCCGCCAGCATGTTCTCAGTTGTGAGAGCCAAGCTTGCGTATGCGCCCGCCGAAGCGAAGTTTTTTTGAGCACGGCAGGAGGATGTTTGAGCAGACTTGACAGCGTATTCGAAACCAAGCGCCTGGAAATCGAGTTGCACGAATTGCAGATGGGCACCGCACGCGGACGGCTGGCCGTAGCCATGGATTCGCTGACCGACGCTCTCACCATGGTAGGACAGCACGGCGTCTACTGCCAGAGCAGCCGGCAGCCCGGACTTCCGGCAATGGATCTGCAAATCGTGCTGCGATCTTTGAACGATGCAAAGGAGCTGGTGAGCAGCGTGATGGATGAGCTGCGCCTGGCTCGCGACGCACGCAACTCGTCCGGAGCTAAACAAAAGTGAGGCCGTGGGGTAGGGAAAAAGCCCCACCCCAGCGTCGCGGATTCGCTATAGAGCGTACTTCCCTGCCTCCAGCATGCGGGCGGCGATCTTCTCGCGCGCGGCGATTACATTGAGCGGATCAGACTTCACAAGGCGGCGCAGAATCGTCATCTGAGTGCGCAGCATGTCGCCTTCGGCAACATCTGCCAGAACCTTCTTGGCTGCGGTCTCCACTTGGGCGAAAGCGGACTGCAGATACACCTCGCTGATTGCGATGGCCACGGCGGATGCGGCTTCGCCCTGGCTTTCAACCAGCTTCAGCGTGCGCGCCAACACCGAATCCATCGCGTACACTTCAATCACAATGTCGGCAATTGCGCCCATCACTTCCTGGTGGTCGGCAATCTGCTGCATGTATTTCTGCGAAGCCACACCGGACACCATCAGGCCGATCTTCTTCGCATTCGCGACCAGCTTACGCTGCGACGCCAGCGTGCGCTCGTCCTCTTCGGCAAAGCTAGGGCCGGCCATCACCTCGTCCATCAATTTCTTGATCGCAGGCAGCAAGGCGAGTTGACCACTCATGGCGCGCTTCAAAAGCCAGCCGGTGATGATGAGGCGATTGATTTCATTCGTGCCCTCGAAGATGCGGTTGACCCTGGAATCACGATAGGCTCGCTCGGCCGGGTACTCCTCGACGAAGCCGTAGCCGCCGAAGATCTGCACCTGGTTGTCCACAACTTTGTCGAACATCTCCGAGGCCCACACCTTGATGATCGAGCACTCGACCGCATACTCCTCAATAGCCTTGCGGATGAGCTTGGACTCATCGGGCGAACCCTTCTCGATGTCGGCGGTCGCTGCGTCCATCATGCCCACGGTGCGATAGACCAAAGCCTCACCCGCGTAGATGCCGATTGCGATGTCGGCCAGCATCGCGCGCACCATGCCAAACTCCGCGATGGATTTTCCGAAGGCCTTGCGCTCCTTGGCCCACTTGATGGAATTGGCGAGGCAGAAACGCGCACCGCCGACAGCAGCCGCGCCGAGTTTGATGCGGCCCACGTTCAGAATGTTGAATGCAATCGTCGCGCCTTTGCCGACCTCTCCCAAAACGTTTTCGACCGGAACCTGGCAGTCGTTGAGAATGAGCGGACAGGTGGAGGAGCCGCGAATGCCGAGCTTGTGCTCTTCGTTGCCCACGCTAAATCCAGGAAACGTACGCTCGACGATGAAGGCGGTGAACTTCTCGCCGTCCACCTTGGCGAAGACAACGAAGACATCGGCAAACGAGGCGTTGGTGATCCACATCTTCTCGCCGTTGAGCAGGTAATGTTTGCCGTCGGCGGAGAGCACCGCCTTGGTGCGGGCATTCATCGCGTCGGAGCCCGAACTGCTCTCTGACAGCGCGTATGCGCCTACCCACTCGCCACTGGCCAGCAGCGGCAGATATTTCTTCTTCTGCGCCTCGGTGCCGAACCAAACGTATGGCAAAGTACCGATGCCGACATGCGCGCCGAAGGTTACGGCAAAGGAGCCTTGCTTGGCGATGCGGTCGGCGATGATGGCCGACGTTACTTTGTCCATCTCCACGCCGCCGTATTCTTCCGGAATATCGACACTTGTCAATCCAAGCTCCGCGGCCTTTTTCAGCAGCTCGCGGCTGAAGGCGAAATCCTTATGCTCGATGCGGTCTGCGTTGGCCACAATCTCCTGGACCGCAAAGTCTTCGGCGGTCTGCTCAATGAGTTTGTGCTGGTCGTTGAAATCTTCCGGGGTGAAAACTTCCTGCGGATTGGTCTCTTCGATCAGGAAGTTCCCGCCAATGATCTTCTTCTGCGGCGGTACGACGGTCGTTGCCATCTTGCTCCTCCACATTCCCTGAGTGATTGCCTGATTACGACGCGCTGGGCTCGCCCGGCGCGGATTGACATTAGTCGATGTTCTCGAAGATTCCGGCAGCGCCCATGCCGCCGCCGACACACATGGTCACGATTCCATACCGTTGCTTGCGGCGCTTGAGTTCGCGCAGAAGGGTCGCCGTCAGTTTGGCTCCGGTGCAGCCCAGGGGATGGCCGAGCGCGATGGCTCCGCCATTGGGGTTGACCTTCGCGGGATCGAGTCCGGCTTCCTGGATGACCGCCAGAGCTTGCGCGGCAAAAGCTTCGTTCAACTCGATGACGCCGATCTGATCGAGGGTGAGGCCAGCCATTTTCAGCGCCTTGGGAATCGCAAACACCGGGCCCAGTCCCATCTCCTCCGGCTTGTAGCCCGCCGTGGCGAAGGCGACGAAGCGCGCCAGTGGCTTGAGCCCGAGAGCCTTCGCACGCTCGGCGCTCATCACCACCGTTGCCGCCGCGCCGTCGCTCATCTGCGAGGAGTTTCCCGCCGTCACCGTTCCCTTGAGATGGAACGCGGGTTTCAGCGCGGCCAAGGCTTCCACCGTGGTATCGGCGCGCGGCCCTTCGTCCACCTTGAACTCGATGTGCTGCGCCGCGAGTTTGACCGCCGTCGCCCCGCCGCCCGCTGCCCTGCGCGTGGCCTGCGCCGCCGGGACTTCTGCCGGAACCCGGAAGGTGACCTGCACCGGAACGATCTCATCCGCAAAGGCTCCCGACTCTATTGCCCGAAGTGCCTTCCGATGGCTCTGGTAGCTGAATTCATCGGACTGCTGGCGCGTGATGCTGTAGCGCTGCGCCAGCCGCTCGGCGGTCAATCCCATCGAGAGATACGCATCGGGATAGCTCTGCACCAGCGATGGATTACAGGAGATTTTATGTCCGCCGATCGGAATCATCGTCATCGACTCGGCGCCGCCGGCGACGATGACGTCGGCACCGCCGGCCGCGATTCGATCGGCCGCAATCGCAATCGCCTGCAAGCCGGACGAGCAAAAGCGGTTGATCGTCATGGCCGCGGTTTCCACTGGAAGGCCCGCCCGCAGCCAGGCGATGCGCGCAACGTTCATTCCCTGCTCCGCCTCGGGCATGGCGCAGCCCAGAATGCAATCCTCAACTTCATGCACATCCAGTTCGGGCACGCGCGCCAGCGCGCCCAGGATGGCCGCCGCGCCCAGGTCGTCGGGACGGGTGGCACGCAACGTTCCCTTGGTGGCTTTGCCGACCGCGGTGCGGACGGCGCTTACGATGACTGCTTCTCGCATGACTCGCTAATCTCCCCGGTCGAATTTAGTTGCGCAGCGGCTTGCCAGTTTTAAGCGTGACCTGAATTCGCTCCTGCGTCTTGGGCTCGCCGCACAGGCTCTTAAACGCCTCGCGCTCCAGGTCGAGCAGATACTGCTCGCTCACCGGAGTTCCCGGCGTGAGGGCTCCGCCGCACAGCACCTCGGCGACCTTGGTTGCGATCTTCACCTCGTGGTCGCTGATGAACTCTCCCTGCCGCAACAGATGCACGCCAAGCTTCAACGTTGCCAGAATGTTTTCGCCGGGGGCGGGAATGTCCATACGCGGCATCGGTGCGCGATATCCGGCACGAGCCATCTCCAGCGCCTGCGCCTTGGCGTCGCTCAACACGCGTTCGCGGTTCATGGTGATCCGATCGCCGCGATTGAGGAAGCCGAGAGCGCGCGCCTCGAAGGCCGAGGTCGAGACCTTGGCCATCGCGACGCTCTCGAAAACCGTCTTCATCGCCTCCATCATCTCGACGGATTCGCCGCGTCCTTCCGGGCGAATCGATTGCGCGGCATCGACGGCGCGCAGCGTCATCTCCTTGCATCCGCCGCCGCCGGGCAGCAGGCCGACCCCGACCTCGACCAGTCCCATGTAGAGCTCGGCGTGAGGCTGGCGGGCGGCGGCGTGAAGCGCCACTTCGCAGCCGCCGCCCAGGGTCATGCCAAAGGGCGCGGCCACTACCGGCCGGGGCGAGAACTTGATGAGCTGGGTCATGGCCTGGAACTGACGCACCATCATGTCCACCTCGTCCCACTCCTCATCCTGCACCGCCATCAGCAGCAGCATGATGTTGGCGCCCACGGAAAAATTCGCCGCGTCATTGGTGATCACGAACGCGTCAAAGTTTTCGCCGCTTCCACCCGGCTTGAGCACCTGGGAGGTGAACTGAATAATGTCGGCGCCGATGGCGTTCATCTTGGAGTGGAACTCGATGCAGCCGACGCCGTCGCCAAGATCGATCAACGACGCGCCGGAATTGCTCTTCACCACGCCATTGGATTTTTTCGCGACAGCTACGCTCCAGATCCCGAACGCAACCTTTTCTTCCTTTCGCGAAGTGGTGGCGAGGTCAAAGTAGCTGCGGCCGCTCGCGGTGTGAGGAGCGTCTTCGTACCAGCTCTTAAAGCCGGAGGCGAGAAGCTTCTCCACGTTAGCGGAGACCGGCTTGCCCTCCTGCTTCATGCGTTCCACCGAGGCTGGAACGCCAACCGCATCCCAGAGCTCGAACGGACCCATCTCCCAGTTGTAGCCCAGGCGCATGGCGCGGTCGATCTCCACCACGTTGTCGCTGATCTCGGGGATGCGGTTAGCCGCGTAGGTGAAGGTCTCCGACAACGCGCGCCAGAGAAATTGTCCGGCCTTGTCGAGCTTTTCGCCGCCGAAGCCAGTGAGCATCCGCACCCGTTCGCCGAGCGAATCGACGCTCTTCGCCATCTCCAGCGAAGCAAACTTGGGACGCTGTGCGGGCCGGTATTCGAGAGTCTTCCAATCCAACGCCAGGCGCGTTTCGCCCTCGGCTCCGCGCTCCTTCTTGTAGAAGCCAGCCTTGGTCTTGTCGCCCAGCAGCTTGCGCTCGATCATTTGGTCGTAAAAGGCAGGCAGTTCGAGATCGCCACGCTCGTCGAGCAACTCGTGCGCATCGCCTCCTGCTCCAGCCAGCGCCGGCGTCAGGCGCTTGGCGTTCCGCACCACGCGGTCCAGCACATCCAGCCCCACCATGTCGATGGTTCGGAAGGTCGCCGACTTCGGGAAACCGATCGCCGAACCGGTCAGCGCGTCCACCTCCTCGATCGAGAGGTCGAACTCCTGCATCAGCCGGATGATGTTGAGCACAGAGAAGGTGCCAATGCGGTTGGCGACGAAATCCGGCGTGTCCTTGGCATAGACGATGCCCTTGCCCAGACGGACGCTGGCAAACTGTGCCACGGACTCAATCGCCACCGCATCGCTCTCCGGGGTGGGGATGATCTCCAGCAGGCGCATATAGCGCGGTGGATTGAAAAAATGAGCGCCAAACCAATGCCGCCGGAAATCCTCACTGAAGCCCTCGGCGATGGAATGCACCGGCAGGCCGCTGGTATTGGTTGTAACGATGGTTCCGGGCTTACGCACCGCCTCCACCTTGCGCAGTAGGGCGCGCTTCAGATCCATATCCTCGACCACGGCCTCGATGATCCAGTCGCATTCCGCCAGCAGGCTGAGATGATCCTCGAAGTTGCCGGTGGTGACCAGGCGCGCCAGCCCCGGCTCCATGAAGGCGGCAGGTTTGGACTTGCGCGCGGCATCCAGTCCGGCCTCGGCAATGCGGTTGCGCACCGAGGCCGGGGCGGCGGACTGAACCTCCGGGGGGACGATATCCAGCAGGTAGGTACGTACCCCGGCGTTAGCCAGGTGCGCGGCGATGCGGGAACCCATGGTTCCCGCGCCGAGAACGGCAACTCTCTCAATTCTTTTCAGCATCGGTAAGGCTTCTCCGAACAACCGGCAGCTTTGATGGCGCACAACATTACCAGCGATGCCCTCAGGCGCGTCTGTCTCGCGCGGCCCGGCAGACAACACTGGCTACATGAGTTCGGATGCATGAAAACGGTGAAGTAGGGCCAATCGAACATGGAAGGATCTGACCATCAACTCGACAACGGAACTCGGCGCTTCCGAAATCAGCTTGCCAAAGAATCAAAAAGGCATGGAAATAGAGGTGGCGCGCGCCGAAAATGTGGGGGTAAGGATGGCAACGGCGCGCGCCTTATTAAATTAAGTAAACAATACTGAATGAATCACCATTCAGTCAAGAAAAAAGTATGCAAAACGTTATAAATAATAACGATATTACCCTGATGCGGATGGTGGCGAAGCCAGCCGCAGCGCAAGTGCGTGGGTCACGGATGTTTGTGATTCTGCTTGCTGGCGATGACTACGGGAGGGGGCGATGGCGGCCATCGGCGGCGGGTGGGCGATCCTGACGCGCCGCGCCCCCGCTCTGCGAGGTGCCGCGCTGCGGGGCGACGCGCGCCTGCGGCAGGCGGCGTTGCGACGGGCCGCGCTGCTGCGCCGTGGGACGCTCCACTGCCGGGCCGCTGGGGAACTTGGGCGGGGCCGGCGGGGTCAGCCGCTCGGGCTGTTCGCGGACAATCCTCTGGGCCATCTTCAGGACTTCGCGTTCGCCGCGATAGGTAAGCTTGCGATGAGCTTTGTCCAGGGGAAACCAGAAAGCCCGGCGGACTTCGTCCCGCATGTCCGGGTGAATCTGTCCCAGACGTCCGGAGGCGTAAAGAAATAGGTAGAAGCTCACCGCCTTAGAGACGCGCTCGCGGCCTCCCCAGGAGCGCACGTACAGGTAACGAATGGTGGTGAGGCGGAACAGACGCGTGCCACGCACTCCGGTTTCCTCGAAGACCTCACGGTCGGCGCTCTGCTCGGGGGTCTCGCCCTCGTCAACGCCACCCTTGGGCAGGGCAAAGACCGTACCTTCGGGCCGCGCCTTGGCGCGCCGGGTTACCGTGTCGGCGTTGATGATGTTGGGCTCGATGATGGCGACCTGCCAAGCTCCGCGAATGTGCCGGAGCACGACCCCGCCCGCCGATGTTTCGCATACCGTCTTTTTCGGCGACGGCGAGACAGCGCCCTCGGCGACGCTATCGGTCTCATGCACTGTTTTCTTGTGAACTGGCAAATTGGACACAGTTTGGAGAACCCGAACCTAACCTTATCTTCCCATGTTCGCAAACTATGGGCCTTTGGACAAGCCTTTGCTCGTATCCTTTGCTCAATTTGATATAGAGCGGAAGCCGCCGCTTGAGCAATTTACCAGTCTGCGCCTGTCGCAAGCCGCTGAAAGCATCGCGCGGCGTGGCAGTGCTTTGGAGAGCGCCCCGGCGAACCGAGCCAAAATCGCCAACAGGCAACCTACAACTCGCAATGCCGAATTGGGAATCCAAGCAAATCGAGGGCCACAACTTCGCTCTCGGCCATGGGGTTGGTAGCCGGTATGAGGCAGTTTTCCCAGATCTCACGTTCCATCCAAGTATTTTTCCGCGAACTCAGCGGAGCTCCAAAAACGGAAACCGTGCTACCCCAGCGCACCCTGGGCGTGGCCTTGGGCGGAGGCTTCGCCCGCGGCATGGTTCACATCGGGGTGCTCAAGGCGTTGGACGAGGCGCGAATTCCCGTTGCCGCCATCGCCGGCACCAGCGCCGGCTCCATCGTCGGCGCTGGCTTCTGCTGCGGCCTGGGTGCCGAGGAAGTGGCGGAAATCGGCCGCCGCATACGCTTCAAGGACTTTGCCCGCTGGACCCTGAAGCGCGGAGGCTTCTGCAGCAATGATCGTATGGGCGAATTGCTCACCCGCATCTATCCCTGCAAAGATTTCTCCGAACTGCGCATTCCGCTGCTGGTGGTGGCAACCGAACTTTTCACCGGCCAGCCCGCCATCTTCCGCCAGGGTTCGATCTGCACCGCGGTGCGTGCCAGTTGCGCCTATCCCGGAATGTTCACCCCGGTCGCCATCAACGGCGTACTGCACGTCGACGGCATGCTGAGCTACGAGGTGCCAACCACGCCGCTCAAGCAGATGGGCATTGACTGCGTGCTGGGAGTTCATCTGCACACGCGCTGGCCCCAGGCGGTCGCGCCACAGCATTTCTTCGAGGTCATCGGCCAGTGCTTCGCCATCGCGCAGACGCGCATGAGCACGCACTGGGCCAAGGACGCCGACCTACTGCTGGAACCCAACGTGGACGGCTTTGCCTACGATGACTTCGCCCGCGTCGACGAGTTGATCGCCATCGGCGAGGAATCCATGCGCGCCGCCCTGCCCGCGCTGAAGAAAAAGCTGCGGATCGTGGACCAGAGCGCAGCCCGGCCCGCGAATACAACCGTCACCAAGACACCCGCAGTGCAACCGGCCGCCTAGCGGCGGTGGCGCTGGGGCGGTGCGGCTGCGGAGCGTTCTCTCTCCGAGTGGCCGTGGTTGAAAACCTGCCCGCTCACTGGAAACCGGCGAGGCCAGCAAAGCATCCGTGTCAACGATCAGTTCCGCGTCTGCTTTGTGGTTGTGGTTAAGGATGATGGAGCACACGATGTCGAGATTGTTGACTACCATCCTGGCAGCAAAAGGAGGAGTTAGAGTGGCCCACAAGCGACCCGCTAACGGCTGGAATTTTCAAGGGCTCACGACGCACCCTGGCGTCGTGCTCCGTGAGGAGTTCCTTCGGCCGCTTAACATCAGCCAGAACAAATTGGCTATGAAGATTCGTGTACCGGCTACCCGGATCGGCGACATTGTTCATGGCAGGCGTGCCGTCACCCCGGATACCGCCCTGCGTCTAGCTCGTTTTTTTGGAAACAGCCCCGAGTTCTGGCTGAATCTCCAGCAGATGCACGATCTCTCCAAAGCCAGAGTAGAATCTGCCACGGAGATCGAACACGATGTGGATGTCTACACATCCGCGTAATGTTTAACAGGAGACCTATGCCTGACGTAAATGAGGAGCACTTCCTCTTAGTAAAGCGAATTATGCAGTTTCACAATATATGGACCGTCTACTTCGACTTTCTCGACGGAAGATACGTCCCAAGTGTTGGCCGCAAGAGTGCTGACGAAGTTATAGACGACTCAACACTGACAACAGAAATGGGGCCAACGCTCATGTTTTTGCTGTACGCATTCTTCTTCAGCCTTATTGAAGACTCCGATGATGGGCTTGACGCGTTCCGAATCTGGCGGAAGAAGTATCCCGGAGAAGGGTTGGCGATTGCTGCCTTGGAAGAGCAAATTGTTCCATTGCGCCCCAACCTTAGAGTATTCCGGAATCGCCTTGGTTTTCATGGCAGTCGAACCTATCAGCATGAATCGAAAGGATTCGATCTATTTGCAAATCATTCAGGAACTAAATTAATCCAGGCAATGAAACTTTTTAAAGCCCTAAACGCTGCGCTTCTGGAACAGAACCTCGCCCAGCAAGAAAACTCAACTGAACGCCTGAAGGAAGCTCGCTCCCGGATCGACTTGATCGCTGAACGCTGTCGAGCAATGAGCCAACTCTAGGACTTTAGACATTTTCGACCGAGACGTGCCCAGGTCCGCAGATCGTATTGTTAAGGTCTCTCCTATAGAATCACCCATCCATAAGTCGCCCCCGCACAAAGGCGGCCTTAAACACTTCCTTACTCCAGCCTCCCCAGCTCCGGCCTCCTGCGGTAGATCACGACGTTAATCACCAGACCCACGATCGCCATCGCGGCAATGGAAACCGGGGCGGTGAAGGTTCCGGCCAGCGAGCCTGCCATCAGGCTGCCCAATGGCGCAAAGCCCAAAAAAGCGGTGGCGTAGATGCTCATCACACGGCCCCGCATCTTGTCCTCTGACAGGTGCTGAAGCATCACATTCACCGTGGCGATCATCATCACCATGAAGTATCCGGTACCCACCAGCATCAGCCCGCTCAGCCAGCGATTGCGCGAGACCGCAAACAGCACCACGAAAACATTCAGCGCCAGCGAGGAGAGGAATACCACCCGCCCGCGGCGCTTGCCGTGACGAGTGAAGGCCATGGTCACCGCGGCCACGAATGCGCCTCCGCCGTTGGCGGCCATCAGCAGTCCAAAGCCGCGCGCGTCCAGATGCAGAATCTGCTTGGCGAAGAGCGGAACAAAGGTGATGTAGGGGATCACCAGCACGCTGGCAACGGCCGTCATGGAGAGCAGGGTGAACAGATCCTTGCGGTCAAAGACGTACCACAGACCCTCCTTCAGATCCTCCCACATCGTGTTCTTTTCGGCTGCATACAGCGGCGGGTAGCTGATGCGCATGAGCGCCACCAGCACGGCGACAAAGCTGAGCGCGTTGAGCAGAAAGTTTCCCTGCACCCCGAACCAGGCCATGGCAAAACCGCCCAGCGTAGGTCCAACCACGCGCGACATATTGAATTGCGCGGCGTTGAGCGCGATGGCGTTGGCTAGATCCTCCCGCGGAACCAGTTGCGGCACCAGCGCCTGGTAGCTGGGAGTGTTCAAGGCCATGGCGATTCCCGTCGTGAAGGAGATCAGCACCAGCAGCGGCAGGGTCATCCAGTGCAGCGCCGTCAGGCCCCACAGGATGAAGGCGAAAATCATCATCGCCGACTGCGTCACCAGCATCAGCTTGCGGCGGTCGATGCGGTCGGCGATCACTCCCCCCAGCAGCGAAAACGCCAGCATGGGAGCAGAGGAGGCAAAGCCCACCACGCCCAGCCAGAAGGCCGGATTGTCCGTCGCCAGTTGCAGAACCAGCCAGCCCATGGCGACGTTCTGCATCCACGTCCCGATGTTGGAGAGAAAGTTACCGCCCCAGAATAAGCGGAAATCACGGTGGCGCAGCGCCCGGATCATGTGCGGCATATCGCCGCCGGCGGCGCCCAGTTGGGATGCAAGCGGTTCACTGGCAGCAAACGATTCCAGCAACTGGGAAGCGCGCTCCTCGGCTTCGCGCTCGCTCGTCGAATTCTGCTTCCGGTCCATCGCCTCTCCCAGAACAACTCGAACGAGTGCGGCTCGAACGGGTCCGGCTCTCACAAACGCAGAAAAGAGCAGGAGGCAGGCTCCTGCTCTCGTGCCCCGCGAAACCGGCGGCAGCTACTTTACCAGCTTCATTTCCGTGGGCACCTCAGCCTCGCGGAGAAACTTCGCGCTCTCCTCCGGCGGTGTCGGATTGATATAGAAGCCCGTGCCCCACTCGAATCCGGCCGTATTGGTCAGCTTGGGAATGAATTCGATGTGCCAGTGGTAATAGTCGAGCGAGCTCTCCTGCACCGGCGCGGTGTGCAGCGCAAGGTTGTAGGCGGGGCTATCGAGCGCAACCTCGCACTTCAACAGCAACTGCTTCAGCGCCGCCGCCAGGTTCATCATCTGGTGCGACGAAAGATTCTCGAATGCCGACTCGTGGCGCTTGGGCAAGATCCAGGTCTCGAACGGAAAGCGCGGTGCAAACGGCGCCAGGCAAAGAAAATCCTCGTTCTCGCTCACAACGCGCACGGGGTTTTCCATCTCCTGCCGCAGGATGTCGCAGAAAATACAGCGCTCCTTCACGGTGAAGTAGTTGCGGGCGCCTTCCAACTCCTCGCTCACGTGCTTGGGCACGATCGGCAGCGCGATCAACTGCGCGTGCGGATGCTCCACCGTAGCTCCGGCGGCCTCGCCGTGGTTCTTGAAGATCATGATGTACTTGAAGCGGCGGTCCTGCTTCAGATCGACGATCCGGTCGCGCCAAGCCCACAGCACGCTCTCGATGTTCTTCTGCGACAGCAGGGCAAGGTGGGATGCATGCTCGGGCGTTTCGACGATGACTTCGTGCGCGCCCAGACCGTTCATCTTGTCGAACATCCCCTCCGCCTGCCGGTTCAGAGTGCCTTCGATTCCAAGTGCCGGAAATTTATTCGGCACCACGCGCACCGTCCAGCCGGGGCCGTTCTTCTGTCCGCTGCCGTCGGCATTCGACCGGTAGGCCAGCACCTCGGAAGGCGTCTTGCTTTCATTGCCCGGACAGAATGGGCAGAAGCCGCCCTTCTGTGCCACCTTGTTGCGGAGAAAGTCGCTGGGCCGCTTGGCGCGGTCCGTAGAAATGATGACCCAACGTCCAACCACGGGATCTTTTCTCAGTTCAGGCACAATCATTCCCCTTGCGCCGCTAGAACGGAGGGCGACGCTTTCCACTCATAGTACGCCAAGAAAAGGCCTCTTTGAAAAGATCAATTTGTGTGGCCATTCCCGGAACAAGATAGATACTGACCACGTCAAAACGGGACGGCGGGCGCGGATGCCGCCCGCGCAGAAACGCCGCCGCCATCCGGCGCAGTTCGACCTGCTTGGCGCGATCCACGGCCGCTTCGGCGGACTTCACCGCGTGGCTGCTGCGGGTCTTCACCTCGATGAAGCACAACACCGTCCCGTCCCAGCCGATCAGATCGATCTCTCCCTTGTGCCTCGCGCAACGCCAGTTGCGCGCCACCATCGTGTAGCCCTGGCGGCGGAGAAAGTAGTAGGCCATCTCCTCGCCCTTGCGTCCGGTGCGCAGATGCGCCGGGCCGCCACGCTCGCCACGAAGCAGCCGCGTCACGCGCTCCAGGCACGCGGTAATCAGCTCGGGAATCCTTCCGCTCGACATGCCGCACGAGTGTACCAAAGAAGCACTTCCCTGCCGAATGAATCCACAAGGCAAACCGCGGAAACTTTGATTTAAGATCAGATGTGCAGGGGGAGAAACTTTTGAAGAAGTTGATTGTATTCGATCTCGACGGCACGCTTGCCGAAAGCAAGTCGGCGCTGGATGCCGAAATGTCCGTACTGCTGGCCGGCCTTCTCGAAGTCGCCAAAGTCGCGGTGATCTCGGGCGGCGACTGGCCGCAATTTGAGAAACAACTGGTCTCGAATCTTCCCCAAGGCCAGCGCATGGAAAACCTTCTGCTTCTACCTACCTGCGGAACCAAGTTCTTCCAGTTCGACGGCGTGTGGAAGCGGCTCTACGCCGAGGACTTCACCGATGCGGAGAAAGAGAAGATCATCACCTCGATGAACCGCGCCCTTGAAGTCACCGGCTTCAAGCCGGAGCAGACCTGGGGAGAGATCATCGAGGATCGCGGCAGTCAGATTACATTTTCCGCCCTCGGCCAGCAGGCTCCGCTCGTGGCAAAAGAAAAGTGGGACCACGACTTCGCCAAGCGCACCCAGATCAAAGCCATCCTCGACACCTATATCCCGGAGTTCTCCGTGCGCATGGGCGGCACCACCTCCATCGACGTAACCAAACCCGGCATCGACAAAGCCTACGGAATCCGCAAGCTGCGCGACATTCTCGGCATCGCCATCGAAGAGATGATCTTCATCGGCGACGCCATCTTCCCCGGCGGCAACGACTACCCGCCAAAAGAAATTGGCGTCCCCTCCATCTGTGTCCGCGACACCCACGAAACCAAGCGCGTCGTGGAGGGAATCATCGCCTGCTTGGGGAGCTAGATCTTAGCGGGGTTCAGCATATGGCGTCCCTCACCCCAGCAGCGCCGCTACCTTCGGCATCCACTCGCGGATCGCGATCTTCTGCGGACATAGCTCTTCGCACGTGCCGCACGCGATGCACGCGCTGGCCCGCTGCTCCGCCGGCAGAAACACCGAGTAGCGGAAGCGCGCGCCCTCCGTGTCGTCGAACAGATGCGCGTAGTTGAAGTAGTCGAAGTTGCCGGGAATATCCACGCCATTCGGACACGGCATGCAGTAGTTGCACCGGTTACAGGGAACCACGGTGCGCGCCCGATACTGCTCCGTCACCTTTGCGATCAACGCCTGCTCCGCATTGCTGAAAGCGTGAACGCGCGAAGCTTCGGCAAAGCGCAGATCTTCCTCCACCTGCGCCATGGTGCTCATGCCGCTCAGCACCACCGAGACTTCGGGCTGATCCCACAACCATTGCAGCGCCCACTCGGCCGGTGAGCGCTGGATGGGCGCGTGCTCCATCGTTTCCCGGACATCCTTCGGCGGATCGACGAGGCGGCCTCCGAGCAGAGGCTCCATCACCACCACGGCCAGGCCCTTGGCCGCCGCCAGCTTCAGGCCGCGCGTCCCCGCCTGATTTTCCGTGTCCATGTAGTTGTACTGAATCTGGCAAAAACTCCACAGCTGGCTGCCGTTCACGATCTCCTCGAAGCCCTCGTAATCGTCGTGAAATGAGAAGCCGAGATGCCGGATGCGTCCATCTGCACGCGCCGCGGCAGCCTTGTCCAGCAGATTGTGCTTCAAAACAATGTCGTGCCAGCGGCTCCGGTTCAGCGCGTGCAAAAGGTAAAAATCGATGTGTCCGGTCTGTAGCTTTTGCAGTTGCTCGCCGAGTATCTTGTCGAAGTCCGCCGCGCTCGTCACCATCCACACCGGAAGCTTGGTTGCCAGCTTCACCTTCTCCCTGTACCCGTCCAGCAGAGCCTTGCCAACCACGACTTCACTCTGTCCGCCGTGATACGGATAGGCGGTGTCCAGGTAGTTCACACCGCTATCGATGGCGCGCCGAATCATCCGCATGGCCTCGTCTTCGAGGATATTCGGACTGAGCCGCTCTCCATCCGAGGTAGGCAAACGCATGCACCCAAATCCCAGAGCCGAAACCTTCCAATCGAGCGTTCCGAAATTACGATATTGCATTGCTGTCCTCCTTCGCCGCGCTTGTTTTCCGGCCTAACTCCGGCCTTCCAGCACTTCTTCCGCCGTGCACACATCCACCAGGCCGCAGCAGCCATAGATCACCGGCAGCACTTTTTCCGCCGGATATTTTCTGCGCCATTCCGCCACCTTCTCGGTGCCCGCGCGATAGGCCGGTAGGTACATGCGTCCCAGCAGCGGATGCCGTCCCCAGGCGCCGCTCAACTTGTCGGCACGCTCTTCGCTGACCAGAAAATCTTTACGCAGCACTTTGGCGACCTCCGCCTGCGGACGCCCCTCGCCCCAGGTCAAGTAGCTCGACTGATTCTTCGCGTCGTCCTGCAACAGCGCCAGCAATGCGCCAATCTGCATATCCTCGTCCGGTAGCTGGTCAAGTTCGGTCGCGCCGTGTGCGATCAGGATGGCGTTATTGGCGATGCCCTCAAACAGCGCCGCGGCGCGTGTGTTCATCGTCAGCACCGTCGCTTCAAACCCCACCAGCCCGCGCACGTAAAGGTTCTGCAAATACGCAAACGTAGTCACGTGGCCCGGCACCACCTCATGGCTGATCAACTGGTAGAACTCAGGCACCGAAATTTGCAGCGAGGCGTTGATCTCATAGGTCGCCTCGTACTGCGGCGAGCCATCCGCGTTGCGCGCCCGCCCCACGTAGTTCATCGAGCCCGAGAACCACGCATCCTTGATCGACTGGAAGTCGATGTTGGCGCGCGGAATCTCTGTCAGCTCCTTCGGCAGAAACGGCGATAGATGCTTTGCGCTGCACTGGTCAAAGTAGGCGATCACCGCCGAACTGAGCGTGCGCACGCTGGCCATCGGCGTCACCCGAGCGTTACGCCACCCGTCCACGGCGGCCAGCAACTCGGCTCCGTCGTGCGAGTTGTGTCCCGCGCGCGCCAACAATTCCGCCACGCGCGCGCGCTTGGCCTCGGGCGCGGAAGGCTCGGGTGCGCGCCCCGCCGAAGCCATTACGCAACGCTCGTAAGGCACCGCCGGTCCCTTGCCGAGCATCTCCATCGCCAGCTCCCACATCACCTCCAGTGAATGGCCTAGCCCCAGCAGATACTTGCCGCGCAAGCCTCCCAGTTTCGCTGCCTCACCCTTCAGGCCCGCAATCGCCGCCGCCACGTCAACCTCCTTCAAGTAGGCTTCCACCGCCGCCGAATCCACCGGCTTAGCGCCGACCCCGCCCGACTCGCGCACCCGCGCCGCCGACGGACTCGAGTACGCCAGCGGCAGCGGAGCGTCGCTGAACCAAGAGTCGGCGATGAAGCGTCCGGTACCCGAGGGGCACATCACGTCGCCGCCCCATAGCGTGTCAATCCCAAGCACCGCATCGGCGCAATAACGTCCTGCTGCGTCCACAATTGCCTCCCTACTCATTTACTTTCTTCAGCGAACTAAACCACAAGTACCCGCACAGCGCCACGAACATCAGCGCCGAAATCGATTCGGAGACGGAAAGGTTGTCGTACCACGGCAGCTTCACAAGATCTTCGCGATACCATGGGAACAGGCGCAGCGCAGCGCCAAACACTCCGCCCAGCGCGCCACCGGCCATCAGCCCTGAGGCGATAATCACGCCGCGTTCGCGGATCGTGCGTCCGGCCTCGCCGCCCCGCGCCTCTGCCTTCTTGTTCAGCAGATGCGAGAGGAATCCGCCCACCAGCGCCGGAGTATTCAGCTCCAGCGGCAGATACATGCCGAGCGCAAAGATCAACGATGGCTGCCCCAGCATCTCCATCACAATCGTAATCATGGCGCCCACACCGAAGAGTACGTACGCCACCGGCTGGCGGCTCATGAATCCCTCCACGAGTGCCTTCATGATCGATGCCTGCGGCGAAGCCAGCACCGGCCTCAGGTCGCCCAGCGCCGCTTCGCCAAACTGAAACGTCCGCGCCAGCATCACGATGGTCAATCCGGCGGCGATAGCGGCGGCGATCACACCCAGGAACTTGACCTTCTCCTGCGCCGCCGGAGTCGAGCCGATCCAGTAGCCCGCCTTCAGATCCGTGATCGTCTGTCCGCTCACCGAGAGCGCCGTGCAAACCATCCCCGCAATCGCCATCACGAAGAACATGCCCGTCGTGCCCGAGAGGCCAAAGCGCAGCAGCACCACCGAGGAGATGATGATCGTCAGCATCGTCATGCCGCTCACCGGATTGCGCGCCGTCGTCGCAATTGCATTGGCCGCCACCGAGGCAAAGAAAAACGAGAAGACCAACGTGAGCAGCAGTCCCAGCCCCAGCACCGCCCAGGAAACCTTCAAACTCCCCAGCAGCAGCGCCACCCCAATCGCGCTCACCACCACCCCGGCAAGAATCGAAATCATCGGCAGGTCGCGGTCGGTGCGCTCCACGTCTTTGTCCTCGCCGCGGGTAAAGCTTTTGAACGCAATCGTGAATGAGTCGGCAACGATCCTCAGGCTCTTGGCGATTCCGAAGATGCCCGCCGTGGCGATGGCGCCCACGCCCATGAAGCGCACATAGCTACGATAGATCTGCACCGCCGTCATCGCAGAAATCGGTATCGTTCCCGGATAGACGGTGCCCACCATATGCTGCCCCACGAAGAAGACCAGCGGAACCAGCACCAGGTTTGCCAGCACCCCACCGGCGCACAGAATCATCGAGCTGCGCAGGCCCATTACGTAGCCGAGGCCGAGGATGAAGCTGATGGCGTCAAAGCTGACCGCAACCCGCGCCTTCACGCTCAAGGTCTTCACCAGCGGAATCCACTGGAAATTTACGGACTCCCTCCAGACCTGAAAAGTGGTGACAAAGAAGTCGTAGATGCCCGAGATGAAGGTTGCCTGCAGCAGCAGCTTGGCCTGCGAGCCGCCCTTCTCGCCCGTCACCAGAACCTCGGTAATCGCCGTCGCCTCCGGATACGGAAGCACGCCGTGCATCTGGCGCACGAAGTAGCGCCGGAGCGGAATCAGAAAGAGCACGCCGAGGCATCCGCCCGCCACGCAGATGAAGATGGTTTGTACCGGCTTGGGATCGAGCTTGAGTATGTACAGCGCGGGCAGGGTGAAGATTGCGCCCGCCACCACCGCGCCAGCGCAACCGCCAATGGCGGTGATGATAACGTTCTCCAGCACGGTCGAGCGCCGTGCATAGACCCGCGCCAGTCCTATCGCCAGAATCGAGATCGGGATGGCGGCCTCCATCACCTGGCCGACCTTCAATCCCGAATACGCCGATGCGACGGTGAAGATGACGCACAGGAAGGTGCCCCACAGCACCGAGCGCCAGCTCAGCTCCGCCTCATGGGCAGAGGCCGGAACAATCGGACAGTAGCTCTCGTTCTCGCCCAGCGGTGTATAGGCATTGGCTGGAAGCGATTTCGTCTCCGCTTCGGTGGCCATCAATGAACCTTTCACGGCAAAACTTTCAGGGCAAAACTTCTGCGCCCCAGGCCGGGCGCAGAGGTAACCTGTTGCGCGAAGCGAGCCCACTGCAACACCCGCCCGCACCCGCCTCAGGTTTTATATCTCGAATACCGCTCCGGTATCGGCGCTGGTGACAAAGTGCAGGTAGCGCGCCAGCCAGCCGCGCTTCACCTTCGGCTCAAACTTCGGCAACTCGGCCAGCCGCCGCGCAATCTCCTCGTCGCTCACCTTCAGTTCCATCTTGCAGGTTTTTGCGTTGATGTAAATCCGGTCGCCTTCGCGCACGGCGGCAATCGGCCCGCCCGCTGCGGCCTCCGGCGAAACGTGGCCGATGCACAACCCTCGCGTGCCGCCCGAGAAGCGGCCATCGGTGATCAGAGCCGCCCGAACTCCCGCTCCCACCAGCGCCGCAGTCGGCGACAGCATCTCCTGCATCCCCGGGCCGCCGCGCGGCCCTTCATAGCGGATCACCACTACGTCGCCGTTCTGAACCTCTCCGGCCAGAATGCCGGTCAACGCTGCTTCCTGCGACTCGTAAATCCGCGCCGGCCCCTCGAATTCCATCATGTCGGCCACAACCCCGGCGACCTTCACCACAGCGCCCTTCGGTGCCAGGTTTCCAAACAACACCACCAGTCCGCCGGTCTGCGAGAACGCCTTCTCCACCGTGCGGATGACGTTGCCATCCGCATCCGGCGCACGCTTTACCGCGTCGCCCAGTTGCCCGGTCACGGTCGGCACGTCCAGCTTCAAATCGGTCGCGCCCGTGCGGTTCAACTCTTTCAAAATCGCCGGAATCCCGCCCGCGCGATGCACGTCCTCGATGTGCACCTCCGGCCGACTGGGCGACACCTTGCAGATATTCGGCGTCTTTGCCGAGATCTCGTTCAGCCGTGCCAAGTTGAACGGAATACCCGCCGAGTGGGCCAGGGCAAGCGTGTGCAGGATGGTGTTGGTCGAGCCGCCCATCGCCATGTCGAGCACAAAAGCGTTCACCAACGACTGCTCGGTAATTATGTCGAGCGGCCGCACGTTCTGCTCCAGGCAGCGCTTCAGCGCACGCGCCGCCTGCTTGGAGAGCTCAATGCGGTCGGGATTGGGTTCGGTGGAGGTGAACGTGCCGTCCGTCCAGCGCTCGGCGGGAATCGTTCCCGTCCCCGGCACCGACACCCCGATGGCCTCGCCCAGGCAGTTCATCGAATTCGCGGTAAACATTCCGGAGCAGCTTCCGCATCCAGGGCAGGCGGTTTGCGCCAGCGAACGCAACTCGCCCTCGCTCATCTGGCCTACACTGTGCTTGCCCACGCCTTCGAAAACCGTAATCAGGTCGGTGCCGCCGGGTCCGGCCAGCATCGGGCCGCCGCTCAGGTAAACGGCGGGAATATTGATGCGCGCCATGGCGTTGTACATCGCCGGAACGATCTTGTCGCAGTTGGCGATTCCGATCCAGGCGTCGCAGGGATGCGCGCCGATAATGGTCTCGATTTGATCGGCAATCAGCTCGCGCGAGGCCAGCGAATACTTCATCCCGTAATGCCCCATCGCGATGCCGTCGCATACCGCGCCGCCCACGTTGGCGTACCAGACGTTGAAGCCGAGCGCCTTCAGCTCGTCGCGCACGATGGCGCCGATCTTGTCCAGATGGGCGTGCCCCGGAATCTGGGTCGAGTAGGAGTTGATCACCGTGACGAAGGGCTTCTTCAAGTCGTCCAGTGAGCTGATTAAGCCTTCGGCCATCATCAGCGAAGCCGCCGGCAACATGTGAGCGCCTTCGGCAACGATTCGGCTGCCGCGTTTGCGAATGTTTTTTATTCCTTCATTCATGACTCCTTTCAGTTTACTTGACGGACCCCTTTGCTGCACACCTCTTTGCTGCACCTTCTACGGCCAAGCAATTGCAGCGGCGGCTCAACTGCAAACCCCTGCGTCACCTCAGGCTGAGTTGTTCAACAACCCCTTTTCCGAGGAAGTTCGCGAGTTCAGAGTTCACTTCCTCTGAATGGGTCCAACTTATGCAGTGCGGGCCGCCTTTCACGATCGCTAAACGGGCTCCCGCGACCAGCTTAGCGGTCCGCAGTCCCGATGCGGTAATCGGCACAATCCGGTCGGCGTCGCCGTGGATCACCAGCGTGGGCACATCGATGCGCTTAAGGTCGTCACGAAAATCTTCGTACCACGTCGGCACACAAGCAAGACTCGCCGTGGCGGATGCGCCAGCTGCGGTGTTCCAGCTAGCCTGGAGAACCTGCTCGCTGATACGCTTGCCCAGCAAAACGTCCGTGTTATAGAAATTCTTGAAAAACTCGGTAAAGAACGCGTAACGATCCGCAACGATGGCTTTGCCGATGCCATCGAAGACAGCGCCATCCACACCATCGGGGTTGTCCGGCGTCTTGAGCAGAAAAGGCGGGACCGACGAGATAAATACCGCCTTGCTGACGCCCTTCGACCCATATTTCCCTATGTAGCGCGCTACTTCGCCTCCACCCATGGAGAAACCGACCAGCGCGAAGCTACTTAGTTTGAGATGGGTGACGAGCTTTTGCAGATCTGCGGCGAAGGTGTCGTAGTTATAGCCAGTGGCCGGCTGGCTGGATTTGCCGAAGCCTCGGCGATCATAGGTGATCACACGATGGCCGGTGGCCAGGAGTCCAGGCATCTGCCTCTCCCAGGAGCTGCCGCTCAGCGGATATCCATGAATCAGAATCACCGCGTCGCCTGAGCCGTGATCTTCATAATAGAGATCGATGTCGCCTGAGTTTTCTTTACCTACATTGACATATGGCATTGGAATTTTTTCTCCTTTTTCCTATTGCGGGGGCAGTTACTCAGATGAGAACCTCGCAAACGGAGTTTGCCGTCCCAACCGGGCGCGGTTTCGCGCCGGAGAGAGTCGCGGATTTCGCGTGGGGCTCAGCTCTGGCGAGCGCTCCCCTGCGCCCAAGAATTCCGCCTTAGCGCTGCACTGTGCTAGCATCAAAGTTTATGCCAGCCGGAAAACTTCACATTGTGCCTCTCGGTGGTCTGGGCGAGTTCGGAATGAACTGCATGGCCATCCGCTGGAACGATGACATTATTGTCATCGATGCCGGAATGATGTTCCCTGAGGACGAGTTGCTCGGCGTGGATATCGTCGTTCCTGCCCTCACCTACCTCATTGAAAACCGCGACAAAGTGCGCGGCGTTTTGCTAACCCATGGGCACGAAGACCACATCGGCGGGATTCCATGGCTGATCTCCGAGCTGAACGTGCCCGTCTACGGCACCGAGTTCACCCTCGCCTACGTGGAAGACAAACTCGAAGAGCACGGCTTGCTGGAAAACGCGGAGCTGAACGAGATGGTGCCGGGGAAACGCTTCCAGCTCGGGCCCTTTACCATCCATCCCATCCACGTCACCCACTCCATCGTCGATGCCGTGTCGCTGGCCGTGCATACCCCGCTGGGCGTCATCATTCACACCGGCGACTTCAAGATCGATTCGACCCCGGCCGACAACAAGCTCTTTGACCTGCACGCCTTTGCCGAATACGGCAAGGAGGGCGTGTTGGCCCTGCTGCAGGACTCGACCAACGTGGAGCGGCCCGGCTTCACCCCCAGCGAGCGCGCCGTACGTCCCAAGTTCGAAGAAATTTTCACCCACGCCCGGCGCCGATTGTTCATCGCCTGCTTCTCGTCCGCGATTCACCGCATCAAGCTGGCCACCGAGATGGCGCACCAGTTCCACCGCAAGATCGCGCTGGTGGGGCGCAGCCTGACCGAGTCCACCGAAATTGCCCAGGATCTCGGGTACATCAATCTGCCCGCCTCGGCGTTTATCACCCCCGGGCAGATTCGCGACTTTCCCCCCGAGCAGGTCGTGGTCATGATCAGCGGCACCCAGGGCGAGCCGATGAGCGCACTCTCCCGCGCCGCCGTGGCCAACCACCGCCACGCCAAAATTGAGCCGGGCGATACCGTGGTGCTCAGTTCGCGAGTCATTCCCGGCAACGAAAAAGGCATCTACCGCGTCATTGACCACCTCTTCCGCCGCGACGCCAAGGTGATCTACGACGACGGCTCCAAGCCGCCGGTGCACGTCAGCGGACACGCCAGCCAGGAAGAGTTGAAGCTGTTGATCAACCTGGTGCGCCCGCGCTACTTCATTCCCATTCACGGCGAATACCGGCAACTGAAGCGTCATGCCGAGATGGCGGGCGGAATGAAAGGCGCCGTCGGAAACGTGATCATGATCGAGACTGGCGACATCCTCGAATTCGACGAACTCGGCGCCCGCCGTGTCGGCGAAGCCCCGGTGGGACGCATCTGCATCGACTCGGGTTCGAACTCGGATGTGGTCGAGGAGCTCATCATCCGTGACCGCAGACATCTCAGCGAAGATGGATTCGTGATGCCGATTCTGGCCATCAACAAGCTGACCGGCAAGCTGGAAGGTACTCCGGAGATTGTCATGCGCGGCTTTGCCGGCGACGACAACGGCTTCCTAGAAGAAGCGCGCGGTACTGTGCGCCGGACCCTGGAACACTCGACCAAGGAAGAAGTGGCCGATTACGGCATGATCAAGGAAAAAATCCGGGTAGACCTCAAGCGCTATGTCAACCGCAATACCCAGCGCCGGCCCCTGATTATCCCTGTCATCGTCGAGATTTAAGCTTTCCGCGTCTGATTCTCACGGAAAGCGAAATGATGATGAACCGAACTACTTGAGACTTCCCTTACAGGGGGCAAGCGGAGTACAACGATTCTATGTCTCCTGTAACAGCCACGGGGCAAACCGCGCCCCAGGCGATTCCCCAGCTCCGGTGTAACTCCCGGTGCTACTCCCGCATTCTTCTCGTACTTCCCTTTTTGCCGCTGCTCTTTCTCGCGCTGACCCCGACCGTTTACGGCCACTTGCGCGCGATTTCAATCCTGACGGTGATCGCTGATGCACCCGAGTCGGCGATCACGCACTTCGATGCCAACCCGGTGGAAGTGGAGGAGATTACTTTTCCCACCCAGGCCAACACCTCGCGCGCGCGCCTCTATCACCCCATTGGAATCGCCCATCCCAGCCCTGTCGTGGTGGTTCCCGGCGTGCATCACCTCGGGATGGATGAGCCTCGGCTGCGGCGACTCGCGCGCGCCCTGGCCTCGCACGGCTTCCTGGTGCTCACGCCGCAGGTAGACGAGCTGGCCGATTACAACATCACCAAAGGCTCGGCGGTGGTCATTGGCGACGCCGTGCATGAACTGGCACGGCGCAGCGGCGCACCCAAGGTCGGATTGCTGGGACTGAGTTTCGCCGGCGGCATGGCCTTGATCGCCGCCAGCGATGACGCCGTGCAGCAGCAACTTACCACGGTCATCGCCATCGGCGCGCATGACGACCTCCACCGCGTGCTGGATTTCTATCAGACCGACCAGACCCACGCTCCCGACGGCACTCTCTTTAAGATGAAAGCGCACGAGTATGGCTCGCTGGTTACGGCCTACTCGCACGCGTCGGCCTTCTTTGCTCCGCAGGATGTCGCACAGGCACGTCTCACCCTGCGCACGCTGCTGTGGGAGCATCTGCCGGAGGCACATGCCGACGCCGCCAAGCTCAGCCCGCAAGGACAGGCGCGCATGGCCCAGCTCTTCGCCCACGATACCAAGTCGCTGGTGGATGATACGCGACGCGGCCTGGCCGCCGTGCAGCCGGAGCTCGACGCCGCCTCACCGCACTACTACCTGGCCAAGGTCCACGTCCCGGTGATGCTGCTGCACGGCGCGGCCGACAATGTGGTGCCTCCAACCGAGACCCTCTGGCTCGAACACGACCTGCCCAAGGGCGTTCTGCACGACGGGCTGATCTCGCCCGCCATCGGCCACGTCGAGGTCGGCGGCGCCGGCACAATGGACCAACTCCGGCTGATCCATTGGATGAAAGAGATGCTCGACCTGCTGGATACATCCAGCGCCCAGCGCGGCTAAACATGCAACAGCTCACACCATGGTCACATCGGACATCGACAGGAGCAGCAGGTCGCAGAGCTGCTGGAGGAACGATGACAAAGCTGGCACAATGTGGCGCGGAAAAGAACTCGGTTAGCCGAATGTGGGGGCGCGCGGCTGTGATGTCCATGTTGTGCTGCGCACTACTGAGCGCCGCTGCCACCGCCGCCGAGCGCGGCACCGTCATCCGCAAGGCCGTCATCTACCTAACTCCGGACGTAACCAGCGCCAAGCTTGCCACCACCGATCGCGGACGCGAGGCCGTGGTGCTGGAGCGCACTCCCGGCTGGGTCCACGTCATCGCAACCCTGAGCGACGTAGCCTATAGTCCCGACCCCGAGGCCGCAAAGACCCGCAACGTAACGGGATGGATTCTGGACAAGGGATACATCAGCGAGACCACCGCTAAGGGCGACCAGATTCTCTTCGGTGAGGCCTCCGACTCCGAGGACCAGGCCAGCCGCAGCCACGGACGCAAGGGTGCGGCCTCCGACGCCCGGCGCCTCTACTACCGCGTCTTCGACCTATTTCCCAAGTCGCCGCTGGCCGGCGAGTCGCTCTACCGCGCGGCCGATATCCAGTGGCAGCTCGACAAGGAGGATATGCACTCGCGCCCCTCCTATAAGGAGATGAGTCCGCAGGACCGCCTGCCGATCGACGAGCAGGCCATGCGCCTGGTGCATAAGAAATTCCCCGGAACCAAGTGGGCCGACATGGCCGCCTTCCAGATGCTGGAGAACAAAATGTGCGGCGACTGGGCGGGCGCGTCCAAGTGTCCGGAGAAAGAAGCCGAAATCTACGAGAAGTATGCCAACGAGCATCCGGCCTCGCCCAACGCCGCCGCGGCCTACTACAACGCGGCCTATCGCTGGGCTGCCATCATGACCATCTACACCGGCGAGGGGCAATCGGCCAAGGTGGGTGAGGCCCAGAAGCGCGCGGCCGCCTCGGCCCAGAAGGCGCTCGATAAGAACGCCAGCCCGGAGTGGAATGCCAAAGCCGAGCGCCTGCTCTATATGGTTGACAAAAATGTTCCGGTCTATGGCACGGCGGTGGAGTAGACCGCAAGGCAAGTCGCCCAGTCACCCAACATTCATCATCCAGCCTTCCTGAGCTGGTACACTCAAGACACCGCCATGCATGATTATTTTCTTGCTCTCATCCTCGGAATTGTTGAGGGGCTGACCGAGTTTCTTCCCGTCAGCTCCACCGCGCACTTGCGCATCTGCCAGTCCCTCCTGGGCATCGCCCTCGACGACGGTTACTGGAAGATGTTTGCCATCGTGATTCAGCTCGGCGCGATCCTCACCCTGCCCTTCTATTTCCGCGATCGCATCGCGAAATTTATCGCAACCTTTCCCCACGGCGAGCGCGGCGACCGGACCGCGCTGACCCACCCCCTGACCCTGGTAGCGATTGCCTTCGTCTGCACGGCGGCACCGGCCTTTCTACTCACCAAGGTGATCGGCAAGCACTTGGAGAGCCTGGTAATCATGGGAGCCGCGCTGGTCATCGGCGGCATTGTCATGTGGATCATCGACGCCCTCTACACCCGCGGAGCCCTAGCGCATGACACCGACCACGTCGAGGAGATGTCGCTGGGCCAGGCGGTCTGGATCGGCCTCTGCCAGACCCTCTCAGCGCTCTTTCCCGGAACCTCGCGCTCCATGTCCACCATCGCCGCCGGACAATTGGCCGGCATGTCGCGCTCCTCGGCCCTGGAGTTCTCGTTCTTCCTCTCGATTCCGACGATGGTGGTGGCAACCTGCTACGACCTGTTCAAGAGCCTGCGCCCGCATCACGGCGAACCGGCGGCAATCGGCCACCTGGTAATGACCTCGCAGAACTGGATCACCCTCACGATTGGCTTCGTGGTCAGCTTCATCGTGGCCTACGGCGTCGTCGCCTGGTTCATGAACTGGGTGCGCAAGCACGGCTTCGTGCCCTTTGCCGTCTACCGCATCGTGGTCGGCGCGGCGGTGCTCTGGTTCGCGCTGAAATAGGCGCGTACCCTTCTCATAACCCTGAGGCCACCGATTCCCGTGCGCTTTTGCCCCCGATTGCGGCATAATGATCTTGCTCTGGCGTTGATCGGACGGCTGAAGCGCGAGTAACGCGCGCCTACTTGACTGTGTCTGATCGCGATTCTCCGCGCCAATATGACGATTCTCTCCCGATTGTTTGTTCCCACGCAAAGCAAGCGGCTCAATGAGCTGATCGGCATCCTGCTCGTTGCCACTGCGGTGCTCATGCTGCTCTCCATGGCCTCCTATTCCCCCTTGGACCGCTCGCTGAACACGGTGGCCAATCCCCCCGCCGGCCGCCCCGCGCACAACTGGATCGGCCTGGTCGGCGCCTACTCGGCGGACCTGATGTTGCAGGCGATGGGCGTGATGGCCTTCCTGCTGCCGGTGATGCTGCTGTTTCTGGCGCTGCGCTGGATGCGCTCGCGCACGGTTCCGAATCCCATACTCAAAGCGGTTGCCTCGCTCGCTCTGCTGGCCTTTGCCAGCGCCATGCTGGCGATTCTCCCCTGGCCCCTGCGCTGGGTGCACGCGATTCCCGTCGAAGGGCTGCTCGGGCGGCTGCTGGGCGATCTGCTGGTGCACTATCTCAACTACCCCGGAGCCTGCATCGTCGCCATCACCGCCATCGCGGCGGCCTTGTACATGGCGACGGCATTTTCATTGGGCAGCATCCGGCTCTGGATGCATACCCGCTTCACATTCGTCTACGCCCTGCGTGATCGCTTCCAGGATTGGCGTGAGCGCCGCGCCAAGGCTCGTGAGTTGAAGCTGCTGGCAAACAAGCAGCGCTTGCGCCAGCAGCAGGCGGAGGCGGAGGCGAAACAGGCGCTCCTGGCCGCAACCACTGCGCGCCCCAGTGCCGCGGCCGCCATGAAAGCACCGTCGGCGCAGCCCGCCGACGCCGTCGAAGCCGGGCTCCCACCCGCGGTGCAAAATCCGCGCGAGGTGCAGCCGACATACCGTCCGCTACTACGCGGCGAAGGGCGTCCGCTGTCGGGTATCGAGCGAATGCAGGCCGAGGCCGCACCAGCTCAGGCTCAACGCAGCATGAACTATGAAGCCGACGATGAAGCGCCGCTTGCGATCACCGAGGTAGATGCGCGAGAGTCGATTGCGATTGGCGTGCGTGCCGACGTAGTGCGGACTGACGTACGAACCGATGCGCGCACCACTATGCCCAAGCAACAGGGTTCCTGGAAGCTGCCATCGAGCACCCTTCTGCACCGCCCCGAGGCCCGCCAGGCCTACGACGAGCAGGAACTGAAGGAACTGGCGCAAACCCTGACCCAGAAGTGCGGAGAGTTTGGCGTGCTCGGCACCGTGGTGCAGATCAATCCCGGCCCCGTGGTCACCACCTTCGAGTTCAAGCCCGAGGCGGGAATCAAGTACAGCCGCATCGTCGGCCTCCAAGACGACCTCTGCCTCGCCATGCGCGCCGAGAGCATTCTGATCGAGCGCGTCGCCGGCAAATCCACCGTCGGCATCCAGGTGCCGAACGAAAAGCGCGAGACCATCTGGCTGCGCGAAGTAGTGGAGAGCCCTGAATTCTCGGCGTCCAAGTCAAAGATCACCATCGCCCTCGGCAAAGACATCAACGGGCGTTTGATGACGACCGAGTTGAACGCCATGCCGCACCTGCTCATCGCCGGATCGACCGGCAGCGGCAAGTCGGTGGCCATCAATGCCTTCATCATGTCGCTGCTCTACAAGAGCACGCCCGACCAGGTGCGCCTCATCCTCGTCGATCCCAAGCGCGTCGAATTAACCAACTACGACGGCGTGCCGCACCTCTACACCCCAATCATCAGCGAGCCCAAGCTGGCCAGCAACGCCCTGCGCAACGCCGTGCGCGAGATGGAACATCGCCTCAAGCTGCTAGCGCAAAAGGGTGTGCGCAACATCGACCAGTACAACCGCCTCTTTGAAGAGGGCTACACCCCATCACTATTTGAAGATGGCACGGAAGAAAAGCCGCTGCCCTACATCGTCATCATCGTCGACGAACTCGCCGACCTGATGATCGTGGACGGCGCCAACGTCGAAGAGTCGATCACGCGTCTGGCGCAGATGGCGCGTGCCATCGGCATCCACCTCGTGCTGGCAACCCAGCGCCCCTCCGTCGATGTCATCACCGGACTCATCAAGGCCAACTTTCCCGCCCGTATGTCGTTCCGCGTGGCCACCAAGATCGACTCGCGCACTATTCTCGACGCCAACGGAGCCGAGTGTCTGCTGGGGCGTGGCGACATGCTTTACCTGCCCAGCGGCTCCTCGCGTGTGCTGCGAGTGCACGCGCCCTTCGTCACCGAAAAAGAAATCGCCTCAACCGTGGAGTTCTGGAAGGCGCAGGCCACCGCGCAGTACGAGCACGGCTTCCTGGCCGCTCCCAAGGAAGAGGGCAACAGCGTCCCCGAAGACGGCGCACTGGATGGAAGCGGCGACGCCAATGATCCCCTCTTCGACGATGCCGTACGCCTGGTCTTCGAGTTCGGCAAAGCCTCCACTTCCCTGCTGCAACGCAGGCTTCGCATTGGCTACGGACGCGCCGCCCATCTCATCGACCTCATGGAGCGCGATGGCATCGTAGGTCCGGCCGACGGCCCCAAGCCCAGAGAGATACTGAAGCCTCGCGAGTGGATCTCCGAGATGGAAACTTAGCGTTCCCTCGCAGTTCCACGGGACAGACGAGTAACTAACAATGCCGTTCACTGTTGCGCACATTGCCGCTGCGCTACCGTTCAGGAAAACTCGATTCAGGATTTCCGCCGTCGTGATCGGAACCATGGCGCCTGATTTCGAGTATTTCCTCCGGCTTGCGCCCCAGGGCAGGTTTGGACACACCCCAGCCGGTCTTGTGACCTTCACGTTACCTGTGGCTCTTGCCGTCTTGTGGCTCTTTCATAAGACAGTCAAATGGGCCCTTGTGAAACTGGCGCATGTTTGTATCCAGCAGAGGATCGAGGGCGACTGGGGCGATTTTCGTTTCGGAGACGCCACGCAGTTTGCCATGATTGTGGTTGCGATTCTGGCCGGAGCTTCGACGCATGTCGTGTGGGACTCGTTTACCCATTATGAAGGGTGGCCGGTAGAACACTGGGCGCTCCTGCGCAAGACTGTCACGATTCCCTGGCTGAGACCCTATCCGCTGTATGTCTTCAAGGTTCTGCAACACGTGAGCACGGTCGTCGGTATGGGAATTCTCGCCATCTGGTTCACCGGATGGTTCCGCAGGACTAAGCCAGCTCGGACGCTCGACTCCCAACTCTCACCAGGCTCGAGATTACGAATCGTGCTGTCTCTGCTTCTACTTGCATTCTGCGGGGCCCTATTGCGGATCGCGCTGCTCCGCCCACAATCCCAGAATTCGGTCGTATCCGACCTCGGAGTCTTCTCCGTTACCTCGATGGCGTTGCTGTGGTGGCAACTGGTTCTGCTGGGAACATGGTGGAGGCACCGGAAGATCTTTTCCCGCTGCTCATCCCGAACCGCTTAACCACGCGGATGTCCAGCAGTTCCCGAACTGATGAACTGCGTCCGGCTACGCCTTTCACCGGAGCACCCTATCACGCTCATTTCCTTTCGCCGCTGCCATCGCTGCTCACCCGCCAGATCACATCCCCGCCGTCGTCGCTGACCAGCAAGCTGCCATCGGCGGCTACGGCCACTCCAACCGGCCGCCCCCAAACCTTGCCCTCGCCCGTCACAAATCCGGTGAGGAAATCCTCGTAGCCATTCTCCGCCCGCGTGCCCCCATGCATCGGAACGCGAATCACCTCGTATCCGGTGCGCGTAGATCGGTTCCACGACCCATGCTCGGCTGCGAAGATGTCTCCGTGATAGCTCTGTGGAAATTGCCCCCCGGAATAGAAGAGCATTTCAAGCGAGGCGTTATGCGGCTGAATGAGAACGTCCGGCGTAATCACGCGACTCTTCCGCTCGGGATGCTTGCCCTTCTGGCGCGGGTCTTGCACTCCCCCCATGTACCACCACGGCCACCCGTAAAAACCATCGCGCTCGACGTGTGTAATGTAGTCGGGAACAAGGTTGTCGCCAAGCTCATCGCGCTCATTCACCGAGGCCCACAACTCCCCGCTGCTGGGATGGATGGCGATTCCCACCGCATTCCGGATGCCCGAAGCAAAGATCTTCTGCCCGCTTCCATCGGGATTGAACACCAGAATGTCGGCGCGATCTTTCTCGGCTGGATGAGTATCGGAATCATCGTCATTCGAGTGCGAGCCCACCGAGACGTACATGCTTTTGCCGTCCAGCGAGAAGGCGATGTCGCGCGTCCAGTGGCCGCCCCCGCGAAGCAGTCCGCCTCCCGGCAGATCGCAGATCTTTTGCGCCGCCCCGCGCGCCTTCACATCTCCGTTGCGATACGCAAAGCGCACCACCGACCCGGTATTGGCCACGTAAACCCACTGCGGCTCTGGCCCCGGCGGGTAGAAGGCAATGCCGAACGGTTTGTCCAGTCCGGCGGCGAAGTTTTCCACCCGCTGCACGCCGCCCTTGGCATCGACGCCGCGCAATACTTTAACGTCGCCCGCGCTGCTCTCGGCCAAAAAAACATCGCCATTGGGAGCCGCCCGCAGCAGCCGCGGATTATGCAGCCCGGTGGCGTAAAGTTGCACTGAAAATCCCGGCGGCGCTAGCGGCCAAGCGTTCGCCGGACGCTCGACCACCTCGGACCGCGCAGCGGCGGAAGGCGTGGCATAAGGCTGCGGAAGATCCTGCAAGGTGATGTGGTGCGCCCGTCCCGGCGCCTGCGACCGGTAGTCCGAAAAGACGGAGGGGGTCTGTGCTGCGGCACGTCCGTGCTGCGCAGAGCAGTGCACACCAACGGAGGCGACAGCGACCACCCCAAGAGTAAGGATTAACAGCTCCGAATGATTCGGCGTACGCGGATACATGCACCCGTTAGATGCCACAAAAAAACTAGATTCGCGATTCTGGCTTACACTTTTGGGCATGAAATCGCATACCGAATACCTGACCTTCAACACCCGCCAAGAGCATGAATACGTGCACATCACACCGCAGATCGAAAAGATCGTGCGCCAGAGCGGCATCCAGGAGGGCCTTGCCCTGGTCTCGGCCATGCACATTACCGCCGGAGTTTACGTCAATGACAACGAGGAGGGACTCATCGAGGACATCGAAACGTGGCTCGAAAAACTGGCGCCCAAAAACCCCGCCTATAAACATCACCAAACCGGTGAAACCAACGGCGACGCGCATCTGAAATCCATGCTCGTACACCACCAGGTCATCGTCCCGGTCACTGCCGGACGCCTCGACCTGGGACCGTGGCAGCGAGTCTTCTATGCCGAGTTCGACGGCCGCCGCAACAAGAGAGTTCTCGTCAAGGTAATCGGCGAGTAATCACTTGCAGTACAACTCAGGTAACTTGACCCTGCTCAGCGCGAGACGCGATGATGTTTGAAGGCAGAGCTGTCTCACTGAAATTCCTGTTTTCTGGGTATTATTGGCTGCTTTAGTACCACTCTTAGCAGTACTAAGCAAAGACCGGGGCCTGTACTAAGAGCTTTCGCTACTTTCATGGGGAAAGCTCTGAAAATACAATTAAAATAGAATGGGATGGCTCTCAACCGTGAATGGGACAGTTCAGATCGCCCCTAGTTCGTCGAAGTTAAGTGTCACCTTAGTCCGCATGAGCTTTCATCGATGACAAGCGACGCGCAAAGCCAACACGGCACTGGCAAAATGAAGATGGGGAATAGCATGAGCACTTACGTTGCAGATCGGCGAGTCGCAGACTCTAGGCCCTTGTTCTTGGATCTCCGGAAATCTCCGGACGACAAGCGGCGCTGGGGATCTTTTGTCGCGAGCTATGCCGTGCAGATCATTGCGATGATCGCACTGCTGGCTTACTCAGTGCTCGCTCCCAGACTCGATCCCGCGCCATTCCGGCGGATTGAGTTGGTGGCCCCGGAACTGGAGACCGCGCCGGCCAAAGTTGCGCAAGCCAAACCCGTGCACCCGTTGGTCACCCGTCAGCCCGAGTTCATCGCCGTGAGTGCGCCCCCCAAGATTCAGCCTCCGGTCGTAGAGCCTCAACAACCGCAGCGCCTGCGTCGGGCCGTTCCAGTTGAAGTCGTTGCGCAGCCTCAACTTGCCATTGCCGCGCCGAAATTCGACTCCAAGCTGTTGAATGAGCCCAAGGCTCCCAGCAAAATTGTCGCCACCAATACGTTCAGTGGAAGTTCGGCCACACCGGTGAAGGCCGCCGCCAGCAAAATTATTGCCACCACTACGTTCACTGGAAGTTCGGCTACGCCGACTCTGGGAAATGTCGCTCCCAGCAAGGTCCAGACCGGGGGCTTCGGCGATCCCAATGGAGTCCCGGTCAACGCCCACGGCAGCGGCAAAGCGAATATCGCCGCCGTCGGATCGTTCAACCTTCCCGCCGGTGGCGGCAACGGCAATGGAACCGGCGGCGCCTCGGGCGTGCGCGGAACCGTTGCCAGTGCAGGTTTCGGAAATGGCGTTGCCGTGCAAGGCCGCCCGGGAACCCCCGGTCAGGCCCATATTCAACCCACCAACTTCGTCACCGCAGTCGCGGTCCCTGCTGAACGCCACGTGAAAGTCGACACTGATTTTTCGAGCTCAGTCCCAGTCTCGATTCAAAGTAAGCCAACCCCCGTATATACTCCCGAGGCTCGCCAGCTTAGGGTAGAAGGCGAAGTTGTGTTGAACGTGGTGTTCACGGCCAACGGACAGATTCGCATCCTGAACGTGGTACGTGGGCTGGGCCACGGACTGGATGAAGCTGCGCAGCGCGCGGCGCAAGGCGTCAAATTCAGTCCGGCGATGCACAACGGCCACCCCGTTGATTCAAGCGCAACTTTACGTATAGTTTTCCAGCTTTCGTAACACGAACTTAACCGAGGAATCCAGATGGAACGTCAAGTAAAACCCCTGCTGCTAGGAATCGTGCTCGTGGCCACCACTATTGCCTTCGCGGCAAAGCAACCCGCCGGACCCCGCCCTGCTCCTGTGGCGGCCACCGCCTTTGACCGCGTGGTGGATCGCGTGCTTGTCCGCGAAGTCGAAAACACCAAGGCCCTGCGCACCTATTCTCCGTTGGTGGAAACCTACCTGCAGAACATGCGTCCGGACAAGGAACTCGGTTTGGTGCCCTACGGCGACCAGTACTACCTCACCCGCGTCTCATTCAAGAGATCGCTGGAAGACGTTTCGTTTCATCCCCAGCCCGGATTCCTGGACCACATCATGCATAGCGTGAAGGGACAGAAGGCCGGCTTTGCGGCGCAGGGCTTCTCCTGGATGATGGTGATGGATTTGCGCGGGCTGGATCGCGCCCATTACACCTTCGATTACCGGGGCCGCGAATTCCTCGGCGATCTGCGCTGCATCGTCATCGACGTGGCCCCGAAGGCGAACTCCGGGGAAGGCCGCTTCGAGGGAAGGATCTGGGTCGAGGATCGCGATTTCAATGTCGTCCGCTTCAACGGCACCTTCGCCCCTGCCAAGCGTGGAGAGTATCTGCATTTTGACACATGGCGCCTCAACATGCGCCCTGGCATCTGGCTGCCCGCCTACGTTTACAGCGAAGACCACGCAACCGCCGGAGCCAAGGTTCGAGGCGGAAGCTACAAGTCCGAAACACGAATCTGGGGCTATCACGTAAGCAAAGCCGATTCCGCAAACGACTTCACCGAGGTCCTCGTGGACGACTTGACCGCCGTGAAGGATAACAGCGACAAGGCCCAGGATCTTTCTCCTGTAGCGGCCCAGCGCGCCTGGCAGCGGCAGGGCGAAGACAACGTCGTAGAGCGGCTTGAGCAGGGCGGCCTGCTGGCCAAAGCCGGCGACGTGGACAAGGTTCTCAACACCGTCGTCAATAACCTGGAAATCACCAATAACATCGACATTCAGCCCGAGGTTCGCTGCCGCGTCCTGCTGACCTCTCCTGTGGAGACCTTCAGCGTGGGCAATACGATCTTCGTCAGCCGCGGCATGCTCGACGTGCTCCCCGACGAAGCCTCTCTGGCGGCCGTGCTTGCCACCGAACTGGCGCATATTGTGCTCGGCCACCCCAGCGACACTACCTTCGCTTTCAAGGACCGCTCCTTCGTCTCCGACGCGCAGCTTTTGAACCGTTTGCACTTCACTCGCTCCGTGCTAGAGGAGAAAGAAGCGGACAAAGAGGCTCTGACCCTGCTGCAAAACTCGCCGTACCACGACAAGTTGGAGTCCGTTGGCCTCTTCCTGCGTCAGGTGTCGGCCCGTCGCGAAGCGCTGCCGCATCTGATTCGTGGCGGACAAATGGGCAACTCGCTGACCAATTTCGAAACCAGCGAGGTGCGCTTGCAGGCGTTGACCACCTCGGCCCCTCAGCTCGATCCTAAGAAGGTGACCCAGATCGCTGCGCTTCCGCTCGGCGGCCGCATCAAGGTTGATCCCTGGAACAACCGCATTCAAATCAACACCTCCAAGGCGGTGTCACTGCTGACGGCGCGTGAAAAAATGCCGCTCGAAGTGACCCCGATCTTCCCCCACCTGACGCGTTTGGCACTTGAGACAGAGACGCCGAAGGCGGTGGAAGCCCCGAAGCCAGCCGAGGCACTCCCGCAGACGCCCGCCGAGGTTCCCACAGCCGACGCTCCCGCGGCCGACTCGACTGCAACGCCGCAGAATGCTGAGGCCACGGTTTCGGCCAAGTAGCCCTTGCTCACCAGCGTGCAGAAGGCCCGCTTCGGCGGGCCTTTTGCACGCCCCGAATTCCCCGCCCCCGGCTCTGGCGCACTGCGCAGTGAGTACAATACGTATGTGCATTTTGTAAGCAGCTCCGAACCCCGCAGCGGTCCCCCAGTCTCGGTCTTCAAAGCTCTGCCCGAAGTCTGGGTTCTGATCCGTCCGCGGCGCTATCTGCTGGCCCTGGGTTTCTTCCTGATGGTGATCAACCGCGTCACCGCCCTTGTGCTCCCGGCATCAACAAAATTCCTGGTAGACGACGTGATCGGGAAACATCGCGCCCATCTGCTCGTACCCCTGGTGGGAGCCGTGCTGCTGGCCACCGTGGTGCAGGGGTTGACCTCATTCGCCCTCACCCAGACGCTCTCCAAGGCCGCGCAAAGGCTCATCGCGGAGTTGCGCAGCCAGGTCCAGGAGCACGTCGGGCGGCTGCCCCTCAAGTACTTCGATTCCACCAAGGTAGGCACCCTGGTTTCGCGCATCATGACCGACGTTGAAGGCGTTCGCAACCTGATCGGGACCGGGTTGATCGACTTTGTCGGCGGCCTGCTCACAGCCGTCATCGCCTTCGTCGTGCTGGTGCGTATCAGCCCCGTCATGACGGCCATCGCCTTCGGATTCCTGCTCGTCTTTGGCGTCGCGCTCCGCAAGGCCTTCCGAACCATCCGCCCCATCTTCCGCGAGCGCGGCAAGATCAATGCCGAGGTCACCGGACGACTCACCGAGTCCCTCGGCGGAGTGCGCGTCGTCAAGGGCTACCACGCCGAGGCACGCGAGCACCAGGTCTTCGCCGTCGGCATCGACCGTCTTCTGCAAAATGTCTTCCGCACTCTGACCGCGACCTCGCTGCTGGGGCTCTCCTCGGCCATGCTGATGGGGGTGGTGGGCGCGATTGTGATGTTCATGGGCTCGCGCCAGATACTGGCGGGCAGGCTCACTCTGGGCGGCTACCTCACCTACATCATGTTTCTCGGATACCTCGCCGCCCCGCTCTTCCAGGTGGTTGCCATCGGAACCCAGATCACCGAGGCGCTAGCCGGACTCGAACGCACCCGCGAAGTCCTCAACGAGCATCCCGAAGACGAAGACCCCAAGCGCACGCTACGCCTCGGCAGAATCGATGGCGAGGTCGAGTTCCGCAACGTCTCGTTTGGATATGAACCGGGCAAAACGGTGCTGCATGAGGTCAGCTTCCAGGCTATGCCCGGAACCCTAACCGCGCTGGTCGGCTCCTCCGGCTCGGGAAAATCGACCATCATCTCCCTGCTTGCGGCCTTTCACACGCCGCAAAGCGGCCTCGTCCTAGTCGATGGCGCCGATCTCTCCATCGTGCGGCTGGATAGCTATCGCAGCCAGCTAGGAGTGGTGCTCCAAGACTCCTTTCTCTTCGACGGAACCATCTCCGAAAATGTCGCCTTCTCGCGTCCCCAGGCCAGCCACCAGCAAATCCTCGAAGCCTGCCGCATCGCCCGCGTCGATGAGTTCGCCGAAACTTTTGAGCGCGGCTACGAAACCATCATCGGCGAGCGCGGCGTAAAACTCAGTGGCGGCCAGCGCCAGCGCCTCTCCATCGCCCGCGCCATCCTCGCCGATCCCCGCATCCTCATCCTCGACGAGGCGACCTCCAGTCTCGACTCCGAGTCGGAGGCCATCATCCAGAGCGGTCTCGCCTACCTGATGCGCGGCCGCACCACCTTCGTCATCGCCCATCGCCTCTCGACCATCCGCCGAGCCAGCCAAATCCTAGTGGTCGAAGCCGGGCGCATCGTCGAGCGCGGCACCCACCCCGAACTGCTCGCCCGCGAGGGCCGCTACTTCGATCTCTACACCCGACAGCACGGCCTCGAAGAAAACCTCTTCCTCGCCCCCGGCGAAGGCGACCGGAGGTAGGAAAGGTCCGGCGCTATTCTTTACGGGGGCTGGCGGGTGGCCCATTCAAGCCATCCTTTGGCTTGAGTGGGGCGGTTCGCACCCTTCACGGCCTGCTCGCCCCCACGCCCTTTGGATGCGCAGCCTGCTCGCCCAGCGCATGAAAGAGCGCATAGGTGCGTGCCGCCTCGTCCGCTGCTACATCCGCCGCTTTATTCGCAACCCCGCTCTCCAGAATCACGAACTCCTCTCGATCCGCGCCGTTCATACCCATCTGAAACGCTCCCTGCGACTTGTGTGCGGCAATCACCCAGTTCACGATGATCTGGTAGTTGAGCGCGTCGTGAAAGCCAAACTTCACCGCGCGATCGGTCACGTAGACCTGCGGCAGCACGCTGAACGGATGCTGCGCGCTCTGAAAGCCCTGCCACATTGGCGGCTTCGGGACGCCGCTGCGGCCATCCTGGCAGCCCAGTACAACCGGCTTGCGCCCGCCTATCTGCTGCACTGCATTCAGCGCCGTGATCGTCGCAGCCTTGTGCCCGCCATGAGTCTCCGGCGAAGGAAACAGCGTGAATACAAAATCGTAGTTGCCCGCCGCAATGCGCCGCTCCACCTCGGGCAGCACCACCCCCGGACGCCAGTGTTCGCCCAGAACCTCGTCGATGTCCTGCGTATAGCGCCGGTCCAACTGATCGAGGAAGAAGTGATTCGCGATGCCTAAAATATGTCCCGCCTCCAGCAACTCGCGCTTGCGAATCTCCGGCAGCGCCGCGCGCCCGATGGCTTCATCCGTCAGCGCCACGCCGTAGAAGGATTCCGCCAGCAGCGAGTAGCGATACCCTCCCTCGCCATTGGTGATCACCAACTGATCGACCGTCCCGCCCAGATTGTGCGTGATTTCGTAAACCGTCGCGGCAAAGCAGGACTCATCATCGGGATGCGCCACCACGATCAGCACGCGTGGCGGCGCAATGGCGGCTGCCGTCGTAGGTGCACTCTGAGCCATTGCCCAGCCACTCACTACCAGCAAAAAGATGGCACTACGCACGACGCTCGCAAACGAGTTTTTCATGGCTTGCTCCGTAACGGTGTCAGCATAACGTCAGACGAGACGCGAGTCTGAGTGTAGACGCAACCAAGCCCGCGATGAAAGCGCATCATCTCCGGTTTGGGCCTGCACAGCCGCAGGCTATATATTCGATGGCAATGCAGACGAGCCCACAGCAAGCAGCGGACAACGGCAAGCCCGCACTGGTTCGCGGACTAACCCTGTTCCCTGCCACGGCGCTAAACATGGTGGACATGATCGGCGTCGGTCCCTTCACCACGCTGCCGCTGATGGTCGCCGCCATGCACGGCCCGCAGGCCATCTACGGATGGATCGCGGGCGCTGTAATCGCGCTCTCCGACGGATTGATCTGGGCCGAACTCGGTGCGGCCATGCCCCGCGCCGGAGGCTCCTATGAATACTTGAAGCAGATTTACGGCCCGCGCAAGATGGGCCGATTGCTCTCCTTCCTCTTCGTCTTTCAACTCGTCTTCAGCGCCCCGGTCTCCATGGCCACCGGATGCATCGGACTGGCAGGCTATGCCGCATACGTCGCGCCCGCGTTGGCCAAAGTCTTCTGGCGTTCGACCATTGCCTTCCCACTGCTGGGAACCGTGAAGCTGACGGTCGAGATCTCCGGCGCAACTCTGCTAGCAATGCTGGCCGCAGCGTTCGCCACATTTCTCGTCTATCGCCGCATCGGCGGCATCGCGCGCATCTCGAAGTATCTCTGGGTGGGCGTGCTCGCGACCCTCGGCTTCGTCATCTACCTCGGACTCTCGCACTTCCATCGCGCCATCGCATTTCCACCCGGCTGGAGCACGCTGCCCGCCTCCGGCTTCAGCGGAGCCTTTGCCGCCGCGCTGCTCATCGCCCTCTACGATTACTGGGGCTACTACAACATCTGCTTCCTCGGCGAAGAGGTGGTCGAGCCGCACAAGACGATTCCACGCTCGATGCTGCTCTCGATTGCCGCCGTCGCCTGCCTCTACATTGCCATGAACGTCAGCGTGCTAGGCGTAATGCCCGCCCACGACATTGCCGCCATGGCCGGCAGCACGGCGCAGAACTTCGTCGTCGCCAAGGCCGCCGAGCTAGTTTACGGACGCTGGGCGGGCACGCTGGTTGCGCTGCTGGTAATCTGGACCGCCTTCGCCTCGGTCTTCTCTCTGCTTGCGGGCTACTCGCGCATCCCCTTCGCCGCCGCGCGCGACGGAAACTTCTTCTCCGTCTTTCAGCGCGTACACCCGCGCGATCACTTCCCCACCGCCAGTGTCCTGTTCCTCGGCGGACTCGCCTGCCTCTTCTGTGTCTTCCAGCTTCGCGACCTGGTCTCTGCGCTAGTCGTGATTCGCATCCTCCTGCTCTTCCTCTTGCAAGCGGTTGGCGCGGTAGTCTGGCGCATCACCAATCCCGCGCAGCCCCGTCCATTTCGCATGTGGCTGTATCCCTTGCCGGTGCTGATCACGGTGGCGGGCTTCGCCCTGGTGCTGCTGGATAAGCTTCCCTTGGTAGGCCGCGCCCTGCTCTTTACCGCTTTGGGCCTGGTCGCGTTCCTGCTGCTCTCACTGCGAAAACGCCAATGGCCCTTCGAGACAAAGTAATTAAATTTGGAATATAGGGAGGCCGGGTGTCCCACATCCGCCCGCTATTGGCGAATGTGGGGAGCAGCTATCTGATTGATTAACCCGAGGTCGTTTTGATCTTGCTTTCAACGCCTACTGCGATTCGTAAGCTATCTCAACGAGCACGTCTTCCGGCGCAACCTGGATCTCCAGCGAGCCTTCCTGCGGCAGCGCATCAATCGGCAAGCGGTCCCGGTAAAGCACGAAGCGAAGGTTGAAGGTGTGTCCATCGACTGCGCCCAGAAGCGCCATCGGCAGCTTCATCGCCAAGATTTTTCCGAGGCCGATTTCAACCCCGTGGGCTTCGCTCGCGGACGCAAGCGCAGGCTTGCCGTCATTGTGCAGCTTCCAGCCGGTGATCCGTTCCTGTGTGAGTTCCACGTCCAGGCGAAAATTCCCAATCGTCTGTTCTCCGTCGCGCAGCGCAAGATGCAGCGCCGCCATCGTATCGCCCTCCGGCAGCTTCGCGGCAAAATCCAGACGCACGTACAAGTTTGCTTCATCGATGCCGGCATAAATCGACTCCAGCACAAAGAGCTTGCCATGCATGCTGCCGCCCCGCCGGTCGCTGGAGAACATAGCTGCGCCCATCCAGTCGAAGTAGCTGCTCACCTGTCCATCGATGGATGGCCGCACATAGGCGGTTTGCGGGGCAAAAAGGGAGCGCACCGGCACGCCTGAAATCGGCCGCGTCAGATGATCGGGCGGAACTCCGCCCAGCGTGGTGTACACGTTCGACAGATGCTTGCGGTACAACTCGTCGAAGTCGCGATCATTGGCCGAGTGATGTTCTGGACCGTACCACCAGTTCCAGTCGCTGCCTTCGGCAATCAGCAACTCTTCGTAGGCCAAGTCGCGCTGCTCCTGCCGGGCGCGGCTCGCATTGTCATCATAAAAGTCGCGTGCCTGGCTCAGGTAGTCCCATGATTTGTTATCCTCGGGCGCACCGATCCACACATTGAAATTGGCGTTGATCCACGAGCCCGGAACCAGCCCGCGCAGTTTGCCGAAGCTCTCCGGCTTCTGCCGTGCAATCGCCTCCGAGATCGTAATCGGCTCAATCTGCGGGTCGCGCTGCAAACTGTCATAGACGCGCCGCAGGAACTCGCGCCCATTGCCTTCGTAACTCTCCCACGCGTTTTCGCCGTCCAGAATAATTGACAGCACCGCGTCGCGCCCCGATTCCAGAACCGGCGCGGCGGCGCGTTTCACATTGTTCAGCAGGTGTCCCGCGGCCTCGGATGCGCCCATGCCGGCATAGACAAAGCCCAGCAGGTCGCTGATCCGGTGATCGCGGAAGACCATGTTCATCGTCTGGTCTTCGCTCTCCCACCGGTAGATGTTGTAAAGCTTTTCGGCGCTGCTCCGGTGCAGGAAACCCTCACTGTCGCGATTCATCTCGTGATCAAGGCTGCGTCCCAGCACGCCCTCATCCGTCGCCAGCCACTGCACGCCCAACCCTGCGGCAAGGCTCACCGCCTCGTTGGAAACCGAGCCTTCGCTCGGCCACATCCCCACCGGACGCACCCCGAAGGTGCGTTCGTGCAAATCCAGGGCGCGGCGAATCTGCTCCTCAGCGTCCTCCGGACGGCGGAAGCGCTCCGACGGCAGCGGCAGTCCAGCCACCGATTCGCGCCCCGCATCGGTGTCGCAAAGCAGCGGAAGGATGGGGTGATAGTACGGACTCGCCGACAGTTCGACCGAGCCTCGCGAAGCCGCGTCGCGATAGGCGGGCAGCACACCCCTCAAAATCTCGTGCTGCTTGCTCATCACGAAGCGCTGATCTTCCTCGCTGTAGCCCTGTCCCTTTTCGATCAACGCCTTCACCGCCGGATCGGCTAGGTAATACTCGTCGAACCACGCAATCTGCGAGAGCACCTGCAAGTCGCGGTAGTCGCGGTCAGAGAAGGTGATGGCCGCGTTGGCTGGGTCCGGGCCTGCCGCCTTCACCTGCTCCCACAGTTGGCGATAGCGCGGGTAGCGCCCGATCATTCGCTCCCCATGCGCCTGAAACAGATAGGTCAGCGCAAAGTGCCGTTCCTCCAGGGTCAACTCCGAGGCTGGCCTGGCGGCAACGTCCCAGAATGGGTCCTTGAAAATTCCGGAATTGTAATCTTCAATCTGCGCTACCAGCGAAGGCACAATGTTGAAATTCTGGTGAACCTGCGGAAATTCCTCCAGCAGTTTCACCATCCCGTAGTAGTCCTTGAGAGCGTGTAGACGCACCCAGGGCAGGCGGTATTCACCGCTGACCAAGTCCTTGTAGAAGGGCTGGTGCATGTGCCAAAGAAGAAGAAGCCGCAGTTTGCCTTGCGCCATCAGAAGAGACGAATCCGTCAGACCCCTTAGAGCAACCCGCCTAGGATAGCATCCCAGGCCACTGCGGTCATGCTAGACTCAGAATTCAGTCATCGACAAGGTGCATCCGGTTCGTCGTGAAGATTTTTTCGCGCTACATTCTTAACGAAGTCGTGCAGCACGCCGCCATCGGCGTGGCCCTGTTTACCTTCGTCATTTTCATGCGCGACCTGGGGCGGCTGCTCGAAATTGTCGTACGCAACAGCGCTCCCCTGCCCAGCGTGGCCGAGCTTTTCCTCCTCACTCTACCCGTTGCCTGCACCATCACCATCCCCATGGGCCTGCTGGTCGGAATTCTCATCGGCCTCAGCCGCTTGGCCGCCGACAGCGAAGTCACCGCCATGCGCGCCAGCGGCGTGGGCGCCTGGATGTTCGTCCGCATCATCGCTATTTTTGCCATCACCACCTGGCTGCTGGCGCTGGCCAATAGCATCTGGTTTGCTCCCATGTCCTCGGCGTCTCTCACCCGCTTGGAGAACAAGCTCAGGAGTTCCCAGGCTTCCTTTGAGATTCAGCCGCGCGTCTTCTACGAAGACTTCAAGAACATGGTGCTCTACGTCGAAGATGTGCGTTCCGGCTCCAATGCCTCCCAGTGGCGCGGCATTTTCCTTGCCGATATCAGCGACCCTTCCGCGCCCAAGATTACCCTGGCGCAAAGCGGCCTGATCATGTCCGACGATCCCAACTCCATCCACATGCACCTCAACCACGGCTCGCAGCAGGAGTTGCAGCCCCAGAACCCCGATCAGTACGAGATCTCCACCTTCACCCAAACCGACCTGCCCATTGCCCTGCCTGTCCCCGAGGAAACCAAGCAGGATCTGGTGCCGGTCAACGAAATGAGCACCGCCGAGCTGTGGCGTCGCGGCCAGCATCCGGAAACCGATTCCTTCAAGCCGCGCAATGCGCAGGACACACCCGCCGCGCGCGCCCGATGGTATCTGGTCGAGTTCCACCGCCGCCTGGCCTTGCCCACCTCGTGCCTGGTTCTCGCTCTGGTGGGAATCCCGCTCGGATTGTCGTCGAAAAAGGGCGGCAAGAGCATGGGCTTCGTACTCACCATCGTGCTGGTATTTCTGTACTATTTCGTTTCCTTGACTGGAATTTCCCTCGGACGCAGCGGCCGAATTCCGCCCGGCGTCGGCGTCTGGGCCGCCAATTTTTTCTTCCTGCTCGCCGGACTCGTGCTGTTGCACCGCGTCGAGCGCACCGTGATCGATCTTGGATCGCTGCGCGGCGCATGGGATGCAATCTGCGGTGCGATCCGCGATGCAATTGTCGCGGATGCGAATGGCGACGCGAATGGCAACACGATTCCCGACCGTATCCCCGCCAACGATGGTGTCCACCCCAGGCGTCCGTTCTTCGCCGGCCGCCCACACCATGACCTGGCCTGCCCCTCCAGACGATTCGGCGTGCGCTACCCGCTGCTCCTGGATGAGCTGATCCTGCGCGACTTTGCCATGTATCTCGGCATGATCCTGCTCTCGTTCATCCTGCTGACTCTGGTCTTCACTTTCTTTGAACTGCTCGGCGACATCGTGCGCAATCACATCCCGATGATCATGGTGGGCCAGTACCTGCTCAACGTAACCCCCTCGATGATCTACATCATGACCCCGCTCAGCGTGCTGCTGGCCGTGCTCACGACCATCGGCCTGCTTCAGAAGACCAACGAGATCACCGCGATGAAGGCCACCGGAACCAGCATCTATCGCGTCATCTTCCCTGTCTTCGTGATCGCCGCCGCCATCAGCACCGGCCTGTTTTTCTTCGACCAGTTCTATATTCCCGCAGCCAATCAGCGCCAGGAAACCATCCGCAACCAGATCAAGGGCAAGCCTGCCCAGACCTACCTCCGTCCCGACCGCCGATGGATCTTCGGCGAGCACAACACCATCTATTACTACGAATTTTTTGACCCTGACCAGAACACGTTTGCCAACATCACCGCCTTCCAGTTCGATCCCAACACCTTCGAACTCACCGGCCGCGTCCACGCCTCGCGCGCCCACTGGTCCGATCAGTTGAGGAAGTGGATCTTCGAGCAAGGTTGGGTGCGCACCTTCCGCGGTTCGGCCATCCAGGGCTTCCACCAATTCGACGCCGAGACCTTCCCGACCCTGATCGAGCCGCCCGGCTATTTCAAGAAGGAAGTACACCAGAGTTCGGAGATGAACTACCAGGAATTGCGCGCATACATCGCCGATCTCCAGCAGAGCGGCTTCGATGTCGTCCGCCTCCGCGTGCAGTTACAAAAGAAGTTCGCCTATCCTCTCATCACCCTCGTCATGGCCGTCCTCGCCGTCCCCTTTTCGCTCTCCGCCGGACGTCAGGGTGCGCTCACCGGCGTCGCCGTCGCCCTCAGCGTAGCCATCGTCTACTTCGTCGCCTCCGGACTCTTCGAAGCCATGGGCAACGCCAGCCAGCTCCCCGCCGCCATGGCCGCCTGGGCCCCCGACCTCATCTTCGGCCTCCTCGGCGGCTACCTCCTGCTCAAAGTTCCAACCTAGCGATAGCGATATGGTCTGTTGTCGACAACAACACTAGAATTTAGCCTTGGCTCGGGGTAAGGTGCTACGGAGCAGGAAACGGCTAGGAGGACGACACGCGTCTGGCGGGTGGCCCATTCAAGCCTTCTTTGGGCTTGAGTGGGGCCGTTCCGCATCGGGCCGAGCGATTCAGTGCGTAGGATTCACTCGCCACTACTTATTTCTCGTCCGCGCCGCATTGGCCCGAAGAAAAGCGCCGTATCCTGCTTCATCGAGCTTTCCACCCGCCAGAGCGATGACCGCCTGCGCCGCATCCTCCTCGCTGGCATCGAAGCGGTAGCCGTTCAATTCCAGAAACAGGATGCCGATCACAAAGCCCGTACGCTTGTTGCCATCGACGAAGGGATGATTGCGCAGGATACCCGCCGTATAGATCGCGGCCAGTTCGATAATGCCGGGAGAGCCGCCATAGGCACGGTGCTGCGGCGGACGGGCGAGCGCGGATTTCAGCAAGCCCTCGTCGCGTACTCCCACTGCGCCGCCATTCAGTGCGAGCAGGCGATCATGGAGCGCGAGCGCATCGCGCTCATCAATCCAGACCGGTTCCTTCACTTCGCCAGCACGCGCAGCGTGTTCCGGTAGCGGCCGATGATATCCTCGGCCTTCAGCATTTTCTTCTCAAATTCGGGATCGTAAGACGTCAGCCGATAGTCACCATCGGGAGTCTCGATCAGGAACAGCGGCTTGCCGTCGTCGGCGTGCAGGCGATTGATCACTTCCTTCGGGAGGACAACCCCGAGCGAATTCCCAACCTTCCGTACTTTCAGTTCGACCATAGCGGCGCCTCCCTACGTTATTACTACCGTAATAACATTTTGAAGCCGTGGCAACACAAAATCAACAATATTGTTGGGCTCCCTTTACGCTCCAGCAATCGGCGCCGCATATGACACGCAGCACCTCGCCCTGCGCCCCCTGCGACCACCGCTGCTACAATCGCATCTATATCGCGATCGCATTTCCTAGGTGACTGCCTTGCAATTCTCCCAGCTCCGGCCCCTGTTCCCCTACATGAAGAGGTACTGGAAAGGATTCGTAGCCGGAACCCTCGCGGTCTTTTGCACCAACGGAATCTATGTTCTCGGCCCGCTGCTCATCAAGCGCATCATTGACGATCTGAACCAAGGCGTCACCCATGGCAAGTTGCTGACCTGGTGCTGGCTCCTGGTAGCCGTCGCCGCCGGCAAAGGAATCTTTCAATTTCTCACCCGCTGGATCGTCATCGGCATCTCGCGCGAGATCGAGTTTGACCTCCGCAACGATCTCTTCCGTCATCTCGAAGCCCTCGATTCCGGCTTCTACCAGCGCACCCGTACCGGCGACATCATGGCCCGCGCCACCAACGACCTCAACTCCGTCCGCATGTTGCTCGGCCCCGCCATCATGTACTCGGCCAACACCCTGGTCTTCACCACCGGCGCGCTCATCTTCATGACCCGCATCAGTCCCAAGCTCACGCTCTTTGCGTTTCTCCCGCTGCCTATCGCCAGCATTCTCGTGCAGTATTTCGGCAGCCGCATTCATGAGCGTTTCGAGCGCATCCAGGCCAAGTTCAGCGACATCAGCGCCCGCGCCCAGGAGAACTTTTCCGGAGCCCGCCTCATCCGCGCCTACGCCCAGGAAGAGGCTGAGATCGCGCTCTTTGAAACCGAGAACACCGCCTACATCGACCGCGCCATGCCGCTCGCACGCCTCATGGGAATGCTCTGGCCTACCCTGGAATTGATGCTCGGCTTCGCTCTGGTCATCGTCCTCTGGGTCGGCGGGCAGGAGGTGCTCGGCCACCGCATCTCTGTCGGCCAGTTCACGGCCTTCAACATGTACATGCTCCTGCTCACCTGGCCCGTCATCGCCCTCGGCTGGGTCATCAATATTTTTCAGCGTGGCACCGCGTCCATGGGCCGCATCGACGAAATCCTTCGCCAGAAGCCCACCATTACCGACGATCCGGCACTCGTCGCCGTGCCCGCCAACACCGAGATTCGAGGCGAAATCGAGTTCCGCAATCTCTCCTTCGGCTACGACTTTCAGTCTGCCCACCACGACGCCGCGCTCTCCTCGACCGTCGAGACCGGCGCGCCTGTCCTGCACAATGTGAATCTGAAAATTCCCGCAGGCACCAGCCTTGCCATCGTCGGTCCCACCGGCTCCGGCAAGTCCACCCTGGTCTCGCTCATCCCCCGCATCCAGGACGCTGCTCCCGGCTCGGTGCTCATCGACGGGCGCCCCATCCGCGAGTATTCGCTGGAAACCCTGCGCCGCCAGATCGGATTCGTGCCGCAGGAAACCTTCCTATTCAGCGCAACCATCCGCGAAAACATCGCCTTCGGAGTCGAGGACGCAACCGCCGTACAGGTGCAGCGAGCGGCCGAGATCTCCCGCATTGCCGAGGATGTCGAGGGCTTTCCCGAGAAGTACGAAACCATGGTCGGTGAGCGCGGCCTCACTCTCTCCGGAGGCCAGAAGCAGCGCACCGCCATTGCCCGCGCCGTCATTCGCGAGCCCCGCATTCTCATCCTCGATGACGCGCTGGCCAGCGTCGATACCCACACCGAAGATCAAATTCTCAACCGCCTGCGCGAGGTGATGAAGGGACGCACGACGATCTTCATTTCGCACCGCGTCTCCACCGTGCGCAACGCCGACCGCATTGCCGTGCTGCACCACGGGCAGATCGTCGAGTATGGAACCCACGACGAACTCCTCGCGCTCAATGGCTACTACACCAATCTGCACGACAAACAATTGTTGGAAGAGGAACTCGAGACCGCCTAGCGAACCAGCAACACTTCGCGAATGTTTTCCTTGCCCAGGCGGGTGGCCCATATTAGCCGTCTTTTGGCTAATGTGGGGAAGTTGACGTTGCACTTGTTACGGTTTTCGTTTCGGGATTGTTGGATACTTGGCGATATTTCGCCCGCTAACGATGCGGGTGCCCCATCTTAGCTTGCCTCTTTTGGCAAGTTAAGGTGGGATCTATGAAAGCCGCGAAAGCCGCGCGAAGCGCGTTCGATGTTCCTATCCGCTGCCAGACAGATAGGTGGATACTTGGCGATTATTAGCCAAGCACTTTCACATCACTCCGTCGATGAGTGTATTGACTTGATTGCAACAGGTAAGCACCACTTTCTCGGTCGTGCTAAACTCACGGCGAAGATGCTCCCTGAAGATCTCGCTCCCTGGGTAGACAAACTCGCTGTCCTTTCGCTGAAGGACGGAGAGAGCACTACGGCCCATGTCCTTGATCTGAGGGGGGTGGACCTGATCGTTGATGTCCTCTCCTCCAATCGCCCATATCCCGACAGCGAACACCGTGCTTTTGCGATCCCCTTTAGGCGCATCCTCTCTGTGTGCCCCGCGCCTTCCGGCCTGAGCCCGCGCCGTGCCTTGCCCGCGCCCGATCCATGTTATTCGGACTACTGTGGATTTGTTCGCATTCTTGCGTTCGTGCCGGTTATCCTTCTGATCGGTCCCGGCAGCGTCGTTCTGTTCGTCATGCTGCAAGAGTTTCCTTATGGCACACAATTCGCCTCGTTGATCGTCTACACAGCCGCGACGGTCCTCGGAACATTCAGTGCCGCAAAAGGCCAACAGCGCTACCTGTTCACGTGTCCTGTCGTCGGGAGCCAACTTTCCCGTCTATTCCAGCGGCACGTTGGCTTCCTTGCTGCACTTTTCATGGTCGAAACGGCAGCCTTTCATCTCCGCCCGCACCTTTCCGCCTACTGGCGGACTGGGAAACCATTTGAAGTTACCGTTGGCATCCTCTGCTTATGCCTCTATTCGGCGCAAATGTTCAGCAATCGATTCCTACTCAAACGCGCACACCTAGAGCGTTCCCCCGTCTGATTCGGCAACGCTTAATGCGCCGGACCTGCGTATTTCAGGCGGTTAGCGGGCATTCCGAAATCCATCCTCTGGACGTTTGTTGGCGATAACAGGGCAAGTAGCTCACTATCCGGATCGCCCTGGCTTCCTCTAGCGCACCAGCAACACTTCGCGAATATTTTCCTTACCCAGAAAGAACTTGATCGAATTGTAGTCGTGGAAGAGGTTTTCCACGTGCCGGTTCTGAAAGACGCGCTGCAGTTGGAAGTGCGGCCCCTGTTGCAGCTCCAGCGTCTCCTCGTTTTTGATGTGATAGCGGTAGTACGGCGCTTCCGGGCCCGCATCGCGCGTATGAAAAAACGCCAGCAACGCGCCGCGCGGCTTCGTAATCCGGTAGATGCGCTCCACCACCGGCTTCACCAGCGTCTCCGGCAGATAATCGCAAACATCCCACATCAGCACCGCGTCAAACGACTCCGGCTCGTACTGCAGATCCTCGGCCAGGAAGCTGGCCACATCCACCATCGTACTGTCTTTTTCCGGCCCAGGAATCGTCAACCGGCTGGCGTTGGCCGCCATCAGCACGTCTTCGTTGTAGGCCTTGTGACCAAGCCCTGTGATGAATTGAAGGTTGCTGCTGGAGGTCGGGCCCAGGTCGAGTATCGTCTGTCCATCCGGGCGGAGAATCGCGTTGGTGAAGTGATGGAATCCGGTCGAACGCCGCGGAATACGGGGAGCGCACTCGCCCGGGGCCGCCGGTGGCGGCGCGCTGCCGCCGAATAGATTACGAAAGAAACTCAATGGGAACCTGGCCAGAATTGGCAAATGTAGCACCGGCGCACTCTACGAAGAAACGCTGTGCGCCGGCCCTTACACTCTCATTCTACTTCTTTTCCGCTCCAGCCGATGGACTCGCAGCCGGTACGCTGGAAGTAATCGCTGCGCTAGCGGCCTGCGCCGCCGGACGCGGGATCTCCACTTTGGACCCGGCCATATTGGGCTCGGCCTTGCGAATATCGATGGCGCCCTTGAAGAAAGCTCCATCCTCAATGACGATGCGTTGCGTAGTGATGTCGCCGTTCAGCAGCGCCGACTTCTTCAACTCGACCTTGTCGGCTCCCGTGACGTTGCCATCCACCTTGCCGTGGATCACCACATCCTTAGCCTGCACATTGGCCCGAACCCGGCCATTGGGTCCGATCACCAGATTGTGATCGTGCAGGTCGATGTTGCCCTCGACTTCGCCATCAAGGTAGAGATCTTCACTTCCAGACAGTTCGCCCTTGATGATGACAGATTTGCCGATGTGGGCAACATCGGTGCGGGCAACATCGGTACGGGCATTATCGGTACGATAGCTATCCATTTTCGGCGACTCCACGCTGCGAGCTGGGGATGAAGAAGGCGCCGGAACGATAGGTGCCGGCGGCTCCGGTTTAATAGGACTTGACGGCTTCTCGTCTTCTTTGCGCGATTTCCACATGGGAACACTCCCGTTTATTCTTCGGCTTCGGGCGAGCCGCCAATATAGTGACAGCTCCCTCGCTATCCCTTCGGAATAGCAGAATCATCGGCCTCTTTTGACTATAGCGAACCCGCTAGCCAGCAGCAAAGCCCCAAGGCCGTTCCCACTCGATTTTACCGCTTTGGCGAAGCGATCTCGCGCTTCCTCCGCCTGCCATCCGTATGCCTGCTTGCGGATCGACATACCGGACTGCAACGGCAGACGCTCCATCTGCTTCTAATCTGGTCAGACTTGCTATGACCGGCCTACAACCACTGTATCGCACATCCAGAACGCGCGCCCTGTTCCTGGCCCGTATCCTGCCCGGCATCTTTGCCCTGCTGGCCGCCGTCTCCGCCCAGCAACCCCCTCCCGCGGAGCTGGTGCGCGACGCCATTCAGAACCAAATGAATGCCGACGCTCACTCCCACCTCTTCGCCTGGACGCAACGCAACTACCGCGGACGCAGCACTCAGGTCGAGCGCCTCGTGGACACTCCCCAAGGCATCGTCAGCCGGGTCGTCCTCATCGACGACAAACCGCTCAGCCCGGCCCAGCGCAGCGCCGAGGACGAGCGCAGCCGCAAGATGCTCGACCCCGCCCAGATGCGCCGCAAACGCAAGGAGCAGTTGGAGGATGACGAGCGCACCCGCAAAATGCTCGCGGCCATTCCCGACGCATTCGACTTCGTCTACCTCGACAGCCTTACCGGCCCCAACGGCCACAAACTCACGCGCATCAAGTTCAGCCCCCGGGCCACCTTCGATCCGCCCAGCCGTGAGACCACGGTCTTCACCGGAATGCAGGGCGAAATGCTGGTGGACGAATCAGCCCGCCGCCTTGCAAAAATCGACGGCATGCTCTTCCGCGACGTCAACTTCGGTTGGGGAATTCTCGGCAGGCTTTACAAAGGCGGACGCTTCTTCGTCGAGCAGAGCGAGGTCACGCCCTCCCATTGGGAGGCCACAAAGATGGTCCTGCACTTCGATGGCAAAGCGCTCATGTTGAAGTCCATCCACATCGATGACAACGAGACTTCCTGGGACTTCCGGCCCGTCCCGCCGATGTCGGTCGAGCAGGCGCTAGACTTCCTGGCCCACGGGCAGCCCGAGCAGAATGCAAGCTCGCGCACTAGCCCCGGATGGTCTCCTCGCGTACCGTCAGACGCGCGATCAGGTTCTCTCTGATCGCGTACCCGCGTCCCGCCTCGTCGCTCACCGCAATCGTCCCGTGCCCGGAGACCGTCACCTCCGGCTCGATAATATCTTCCTGCCAGTAGCGCGCCGATGCCGAAACATCTCCCGGCAGCGAGAAGCCGGTCAGCGTGGACAGCGCCAGATTATGCGCCCGTCCGATCCCGCTCTCCAGCATCCCCCCGCACCACACCGGAATCTCCGCCGCCAGCGCCACGTCGTGCACCCGGATCGCCTCGCTGAATCCTCCCACCCGTCCCAGCTTGACGTTGAGAATCCGGCAGGCTTTCAGCTCAATCGCCGCCAACGCGTGGCGTGCATTCAGAATCGATTCGTCCAGGCAAAGGCTGGTCGCCAGTTCGCGCTGCAACAGCGCGTGCAGAAAAATTTCATCGCTCCAAAGCGGCTGCTCAATCATCAACAACCGGAACTGATCAAACGCCTTGAGATGCGCTATATGATCCAGCGTATAAGCGCTGTTGGCGTCGCAGGAGAGCAGAATCCACGGCCACTGGGCGCGAATCTTTTCCAGCACTTCCAGATCCCACCCCGGCTTCACCTTCACCTTAATGCGCTGATACCCCGCCTCAACCTCGACCGCAATCTTCTCCAACAATTGCTCGTGCGTGTCCTGAATCCCAATCGAAACGCCCGCCGCCAGCTCCTTGCGCGCGCCCCCCACCAGCTTCCACAGAGGAACCTGCTTCACCTGCGCCTCGGCGTCCCACACCGCGTTCTCCAGTGCCGCCTTGGCCATGCGATGCATTCGTACCGCCGGCATCAGCGAGGCCGCCGCGCGCCCGCTCTCCACTTCCCTGCCGGCAAACGCCGGAGCCAAATACTCGCGCAGCACATACCACGCCGTATCCGTGGACTCTTCGCAATAAAACGGATGCTCCCCTGCCGTGCACTCCCCCCACCCATCCACGCCCTCGGCGTGAACCGTAACCAGCAGGATGCGGCGCTCCGTCGTGCGGCCAAAGCTGGTCTCAAAAAAGTGAACCAGCGGCATACGGATTTCGCGCAAGGTAATCGCTTCGATTCTCATTCTGCGTGGACCGTATCAGAGCCGTCGCCCACCGCGCAACCGGGCGCCCGCGGCCGGAGCGCCGTCTACGCCGCGCGTGGACCCGCTTCCAGCTCTCCCCGATTCCAGTGCGCCAGCTCCGCCCCAGCCTCGTAGGTGCTCTGTAGAAACTCCAGCAGCATTCGCTCCGGCGATTCCGCGCCCCGCATCTGCTCGTACATCAGGATGAACTCCTTCAGCTCCGGGTGAAAGAACGCGGCCTCGGGCAGCACTCGCTGCCGTTCCAACCCTTCCGGAGCCGGCGCGGCGTAGCAGTAAAACGCAGGGTCTGCCACCCCCGCCCCGCCCGGCCACCAGCCCGCGCTGATGACTTCGTGCGAGTAGGCTTCGCGCGTGATCGCATCCGCACCCGGACGCGCCGGTGCCCTCCGCCCCGAGAATCGGGTCACCGCCAGATCGAAGCTCCCCCAGAAAAACTGCACCGGACTGTTCTTCCCCAAAAAGCGCGAGCGAAAGCGCTTGAACACCGCATCGCAAGAGACCAGAATGCGCCAAAAGCGCTGCGCCGCGTCGGCATCGTAGGCGCGGTAGAGGTGGTCTTCCGCAAACGGGATCGGATTGGCGACCTCAACCGGCTTGGCATAAATCCTGACCTCGATCCCAAGCGAGCGTAGAGCCGACATGAACTCCGCGTAAAACGCGGCAACCGTGCGCGGCACCAGCGGAAGTTGCCTGCGCGCCCCGTCGGAGCGATCGATCAGCAGCATGTGATTGATGAAGTCAAACTGGATTTCAAAGACGAAGTTCCCGTATGGAATTGGCGAAGTCGTCAAACCATGCGCGTTCACATACAGCGGCACATTCCACCAATGGTTCATCGTCTCGGTCAGTTCCAGCCGGACCTTGCCCACAATCTGCGTCCACATATGAAGGTTGTGATAGGTCTCCTGCCACTCCTGTAGCGGCAGTGCTGGCCAGGCTTCTGTACGAGAGATGGAGTGAATGCGCGCGGAATGCAGGGGTTTCGTCTGTGTATCCATAAGTGCGCTCCAGGGTGAGAGTGAGCCGACCGAGCCACGCCGATGCCACGGACTGCTCCTCGAATATCAGATGCTTTTTCTCAGCTGCGAGCCAGCCCTCTTCCTCCCACCATTTGTGCACCTAAAGCGATCATCCCAATCCACAAGGTTTCCACCTCCGCAGCCTTTCGTTCTTGCTCTCGCTCTTGTTTTCCGCCGAATATCCCGGATTCGCTCTAAAATAACCTCCGCAAGGAGCGCGCACCCTTTGAACCTCGAAACGAAACGAGAAGCTAAACTAGAAATCGTGCAGGTCGGAGAACCCGTACTAAGGCAGATCGCGCGCCCCCTCCGCGCCGACGAAATTCAGAGCCCGGAGATCCAGCGGACCATCGCCGCCATGCTTGAAACCCTCCGCCTTGCCCCCGGCGTGGGCTTGGCCGCGCCGCAGATCGGCCTCGGCTTGCGACTTGCGATCATCGAAGATCGCGCCGAATACCAAAGCTCCTGGAGTGCCGAACAGCTCCGCGCCCGCGGACGCGCGCCCGTGGACTCTCACGTGATCATCAATCCGGAGTTGGAAGTCCTCGACAGCAACACACAAGCCAATTTCTTCGAAGGCTGCCTCAGCGTCGCCGGTTACACCGCCGTAGTCCCGCGCTCTACCCGCGTGCGCGTACGCTACCTCGATCAACGCGGCGATAAACAGCAGGTCGAAGCCCATGGTTGGTACGCCCGCATCCTCCAGCACGAGATCGATCACCTCAACGGCACTCTCTTCATCGACCACATGAAGCCGCGCACCTTCATGTCGGTAAAGAATTACCTCGACCGCTGGCGCAACGCCGAAGACGAAGCCCACCGCATCTTCGGCAGCTAACAGATTGGGGGTAGAGGTTCTGGTGCCCCATATTAAACTCGCGCCTTTTGCGAGTTTAATGTGGGTCCGTTGACTTTGCCGTTGACTTTGACTCCTGCTCTTCCCTTTCCCACCGCATCACCGCTCGCTCCAGCGCCCCAGCAAATACCGTCCGTCGCCGCTGGCCCGGCGCTCGAATCCCACCACGCTGAGCCCTTCGGCAAAGTGCCTCTGCAGCAGCTCGCGAGTACGCCGCTGCACTTCGGCCGCCCTCGTCCGCGTCTCCGCCTGCGCCTTCCATTCGTAAATCTCTCCCGGAATCTCAACCTGTTCCGCGACCGCGATCTCCGGACGCTTCCCGCTCGCCAGCGTCTCCACCACTCGCGCCGAACGCAGCCACCACTCCGCCACCAGCCGATCGCTCGGCAGACCGCCCTGCAGCGGCGAAGAAGTGATCCCATACTGATTCACCACGTATCGCCGCACCACCGCCCCCAGCTTCTCCAGGTTGAAATACGCGTTCTTGATCTCCAAAGGGTCGAAGGTCCACTCGATCAGATCGAAGCCCTGGCTCATCGCAAGCTCCCGCTGAAACAGCTTCATCTCGCGCCCCAATCCCGTATTGCGTAGCGTCTCCTTCACCGCCAGCATGTGCGAGTGAATGTATATGCGTCCCTCGCGCACCCCCGGCAATCCAAAGGCGAAAGCCACCAGCGTCGCGCCGTCATAGGCTCCCAGCACATGTCCGCCGATCTTCTCCCCCACCACAAAAAGCCTCGCCGGAACCAGCTCGATGTCTTCGAATTCCCAAACTTCCTTCTCCAGCGCCACCACCTGCCGAAACTCGCCCACCGTGTGACAGGTGCGCAGCACCAACCCGCTCCAGCTCTTTTCCGCCTGTGAACTCAACCCCGTCGCCTCCGTTCAGCGCTCATACAATTCAGTCAGCGCGCGTAGTCGCAGCGCCAGCTCCGGACGCAACTCTCCCCGCTCGTAGCGCCATCTCCAGTTGCCCTCCATGCGTCCCGGCCGGTTCATCCGCGCCCGGCTGCCCAGCCCCAGCACGTCCTGCATCGGAATCAGCACCGTATCGGCCACCGAGGCCATCAGCGCGCGAATCATCGCCCACTGGATTTCTTCGCCCCGCAAATTCAGGTACTTTCCCGCGAACGCGCGTTCGCCGCGCATCTCCTCTTCGCTGCGCGTCGAGTCGGCAATCCCGCTCGTCCACCAGCCCACCGTTGTATCGTTGTCGTGTCCGCCGGTGTAGGCCACCAGGTTGCGCTCGTAGTTGTGCGGACGGAAGCTCGGTCCCTGCGGATCGTTTCCAAAAGCAAATTGCAAAATGGCCATCCCCGGAAAATCGAAGTGCTTGCGAATCGCCTCAACCTCCGGCGTAATCCTGCCCAGATTTTCGGCCACTATCGGCAGCGCGCCGAACTCCCGCTCCAACGCCTCGAACAGCTCCATCCCCGGTCCCTTGATCCAGGTGCCGTTGACCGCCGTGGGCTCTCCCGCCGGAATCTCGAAGTACGCCTCAAAGCCCCGGAAGTGGTCGATGCGCACCATGTCGAAGAGCCGCATCACTACCCGCAGCCGCGCAATCCACCAGCGGAAACCGTCTGCCTGTATGCGATCCCAGCGGTAGGTCGGATTGCCCCACAACTGCCCGGTCGCGCTGAAGTAATCCGGCGGAACCCCGGAAACCTTCAGTGGATTTCCCCGCTCGTCCAGCCAGAACAGCTCCGGAGCCGTCCATACGTCGGCGCTGTCGTGCGCCACATAGATCGGCACATCGCCCATGATGCGAATGCCTCGGAGTTTGCAAGCCTCACGCAGCGCCCCCCACTGCTCGAAGAACTCAAACTGCCAGAACTTGTACGCCGCAATCTCGCCCGCCAGCCGCTCGCTCCACCGCACCAGCGCCGCCGGCTCGCGCGCCGCCAGCGCCGGCTCCCACCCCGTCCAGGCAACGCCCCCGTGCGCATCCTTGGCGGCCATGAACAGCGCATAATCCCCGAGCCATCCCGCCTGCTCCGCGCAAAACTTCTCGTACTCCGCTTTGCCGCGGGCCACCAACCCACTCAAGCCTTCTTCTGGCTTGAGTGGGTTGGTGGCCCGCATCCGCCCGCCGTTGGCGAATGTGTGGACGGTAAGTTCCGGACTGCATTCGACCGCCGCAAAAAAGCGCGCCGCCGCCTTCCGCAGCTTTGCAAAACGGAATGCGATCACCGCGCCATAATCAATCGATGTCGTTGGCAGCTCGGGCACATCGGCCAGATCGTCTTCGCTCAGCCATCCCTGCTCCGCCAGCCGCTCCAGGCTGATCAGCAACGGATTGCCGGCAAACGCCGAGAAGCACTGATAGGGCGAATCCGCGTACCCGGTCGGATTCAGCGGCAGCACCTGCCATATCTTCTGTCCCGCTGCGGCGAGAAATTCGATGAACCCAAACGCTTCCGGCCCCAGATCGCCTGCGCCATAGGGCCCCGGCAGTGAGGTCGGATGCAGAAGCACTCCGGAGCTGCGCTGAAATCTCATCGGATAGAAACACTATCCGCAACCGGATTGCCGCGCAAGAGCCGCCCCAACTTCGAAACCTTGAAACCTGATCCTTACTCCCTACCCTTGGCCCCCTGCCAGTGCCGCTCCATCTCCTCCAGCGAAGCCTCGTCCAACTCCTTTCCCTCCGCCCGCAGCCTTACCTCCACATGCCCAAAGCGCCGCCGGAATTTCCGGTTCGTCTGCCGCAGCGCCGACTCCGGATCGACCTTCAAGTATCGCGCTAGGTTTACCACCGTAAACAGCAGATCCCCCAGCTCATCCTGCAATCTCCCCTGCAACTCCTCCCCAATGCCGCCGCCCGCGCCCATCGGCTGCGGCCCCGGTGCCGGAATCCGTTCGACCTCGCGCCGCAACTCCCCGGCCTCCTCGTGAAGTTTGTCGAAGATGCCATCAATCGACGGCCAGTCGAAGCCCACTTGTGCGGCCTTTTTCGAGAGCTTCATCCCTTCCAGCAGCGCCGGCATCGCCCTAGAAACCGACTCCAACAGCGGCCTAGCGCCTGCGGCCGGAGGGCCGTCCGTTGGCCCGTACCCTTCGACTCGCCGCATCTCCGCCTTCTGCGCACGCTCTCCCGCCTTGATCGCCTCCCAGTTCTTCAGCACCTCGCCCGAGGTCGCGGCCTCCACGTCGCCAAACACATGCGGATGCCGTCGCACCAGCTTGTCGCTCAAGGTCTCCAGCACCTCGTCGATCGAAAAATGCCCTTCCTCGCCCGCCATCTCCGCGTAGAAGAGCACCTGCAGCAACAGGTCGCCCAGTTCGCCCGGCAGCTCCTCCCAGTCGCGATTCTCAATCGCCTCCAAAACCTCGTAGGTCTCTTCAACCGTATATTTCTTAATGCTGTCGAAGGTCTGTTCGCGATCCCACGGGCATCCCCCTGGGGCGCGCAGGCGGTGCATGATCTCCACCGCACGTTCAAAGCGCTGGCCCGTTGTCATGCCTACCAGTTTCCACGCCCCGGACCGCAACTGGCAAGTTTTCGTACCAGCCAGAGTTTCCTTTGCACCAGCCGACCCGCTCTGCTCTGCCTGCATCCAATCTGCTCGTATGCCAAGTTTTCCCGGACGCGGTCCCTTGCCGGAGCGCGTTGACATCATCATTCTCGGCGGCGGAGTCAACGGTGTGGCGATTGCCCGCGTCTGCGCGCAGGCCAGCAAATCCGTGCTTCTGGTCGAGCGCGAAGACTTCGCCTCCGGTGCCAGCAGTCGCGGCACCCGTGTCGTTCGCGGCGGCCTTCAGGCTCTCGAGCGGGGCTCGTTCGGCATGTTGCGTGATTCCCTGCGCGGGCGTGCGGCTCTGCTTCGCGAGCAGCCGCACTTGGTGCAGCCGCTCGATTTCGTCCTCGCCGTCGGCACCCGTTCGCGTTACTCCGGGCCCAGCTACTCCGAGCCTAGCTACTCCGGACCAAGCTACTCCGCCCCACAGCTACGCGCCGCCCTCTGGCTCTACCGCAAGCTCGGCAAACTTCCCCTCTCCGATTCCGCCCTCGATCTCGAATCCCTCCGACGCGCCCTCGACCCCGCTCAGCGCTGGACCCTCTATCCCTACCAGGAAGCGCAGTGCGAGTTCCCCGAGCGCCTCGTCGCCGACTGGTTGCGCGACGCCTGTGCCGCCGGAGCCATCGCCCGCAATCATGCCTCCGTCCTCGCCATCCGCGCCGCCGAAGGCCGCGTTCGCGGCGTAATCCTGCGCGATAGCCTTACCGGCGAGGAAAGCTACGTCGAAAGCGAGTGGGTCATCAATGCCACCGGCCCCTGGGTCGATCTCGTCCGGAACCTCACCGGCCTCGCCGCCCGCTCACCGCTCGCCAGCGGCGTGCGCTCCTCCCATCTCATGCTCCGCCCCTGGCCTGGCTCGCCCACCTTCGGCATTCATACCACGCTGGACAAAGGCCGCTCCATCTCGATCGCTCCGTGGAATGGCATGTTGCAGGTCGGCTCCACCCAGGTCAACCACAGCGGCGATCCATCGCTGGCCTCACCTTCCGCCGAAGAGGTCGAGTCTCTTCTGACCTCCGCCGCGACGCTGTTTGGGTCCGCCCGCCTGACCTCCGCCGCCATCGCATTCAGCTACGCCGAGGTGCTGCCGATCGCCCACTGCCCGGACGAAGGCCTGCCTGCCTTCAGCGCCGATCCCGTCCCCTGCCGCCACGTTCTGCACAATCACGCCGACGAAGGCGCGCTCGGCCTCTTGTCCATCTTCGGAGGCACTCTCGCCACCGCCTCCGCGCTCGCCCAGAAGACCGCTCAAACCATGGGTTTGCAGCTCGACCGCCTGCCCGATCCACAGCTTGTTTTCGGCGAGTCCCGCGGCGTCCAGAACACCTTGCGTAAGTGGGCCAGCGCTGTTTGCGCCTCGACAGGAATCCCCCAGGAGAGCACCGAGGCCATCGCGCGATGGCATGGCCGCCACGCCATGTGCGTGATCCAGAGCGCCTTGCACGATCCTATCCTGCGTGCACCCATCGTCGAGGGCCGCCCCCAACTCGTAGCCCAGGCCGTCGAAGCCGTCGCCTACGAGCGCGCCGTCACCCTCGCCGACATCCTCCTCCGTCGCGTCCCCATCGCGCTCGATCAAGATTGGAATGAGGAAAGCACCGCACAGGCCGCCGCCCGCATCGCGCCCGCCCTCTACTGGAACGAGCGCCGCATGAGAGAAGAGATCCAAGCCTTCGAAGAAGAACGCGGCCGCTTCCTCCACAAACCCAAGAACCTGAAACCAACCATCATCGCCGCCTGATTTTTGTATTTGAGTAGGCGGCCCGTACCCACAGGACTTCACGGGTGCCGCGAGATGTAGATCAGTAACGTAAAGATCAGGGCCGGGATCAGCGCCAACGATCCGTAGGAAAAGGCCGGGTGCCATGCTGTGCGCCGATGTCTCCCCTCCTCCGCGTCCAGGCGCTCGTCGTCAATGGCAACCTCATCCAGATGCTCAAGGTCATATGCAAAATCCCGCGCCGTAGCATAGCGGCGGCCAGGGTCGCGCTCCAGTGCGCGGTAGATGACCCTTTGAAACTGGGGCGAGATCGCCGGATCGATCCTGCGTGGCGGCAAGGGTTTGTTGAGCAGCCGGTCGTTCATCACCGCAAAAGGGTTCGAGCCCTCAAATGGAACCCGTCCCGTAAGCATCTCGTAGAGCATGACGCCGAGCGCAAACAAGTCGCTTCGGGCATCGCCGCGTCTTCCTTTGACCTGCTCCGGCGAGATGTAGTCCGGGGTTCCCATCGTGTTGGAGAACCTCCCGAACGTGAGACGCCGCGACCCAGCGCTGCCGGCGATGCCGAAGTCGATCAGCTTGATGTGATCGTCCGCGTCGATGATGATGTTTTCCGGCTTCAGATCGCGGTGTATGACGCCGTGGCTATGAATGTATTCGAGGGCGTCACAAATCTGTATCGTGATCCGGAGAGCACGATCGGCGGATAGCTTCTGCTGCTCGTTCAGGAGCGTGCGCAACAGCTTCCCATCGACCCACTCCATGACGATATAGAGCCGGCTGCTGTCATCATTGCGGAGAACCTTCGCAACACCGCGATGCTCCAACCTCAGGCCAATCTCCTCCTCGCGCCGGAAGCGCTCGTAAAAAGCAACGTCGCTCTCGGCTTCCATGAGCGGAACCTTGAGTGCGACCTCGCGCCCGTTACGCAAGTCCCTGCCGCGAAAGATCGTGGCCATCCCGCTGTGCGCGATTACGCTTTCGATTTCGAAGTGGTCGAGTTGTTGCCCTGGCTGCACAGAATCCATAATGAGCACCTCTAGCCTCCGATTCAGTAGAGCATTGCGCTTCTAAATCAGAAATAAAGAGTCCCTAAAATTTTCATAAACCGGCGCGTGACCCACATCCGCAGGCCGCCCGCGCCGGAGCGACGCCTTTTGGCGCGTACCCCTTTTAGCGCTTCCACAAATGGGAATGTTGTCGGATATAATCCTGCGCAGGACACGCGGGAGCCAGCGATGAATCACGAATTCGATGCCTATCCCACTCAGGGAGCAAAGCTTGGGGCGATCCGCGATCGCGACCACATGCAAATCAGGCACATGCATGAGGAACTGCGCGCCTCAATCGTCGGAGGCGCCGGAATGCAGCGGGTGCTCCGTTGTTCCGAGGATCTGATTAGGGCTACGCTCTTGCATTTCGAGTCGGAAGAAAGAGCGATGGACGAAGGTCCGCTTTCGACCCAAGTGGCGCATCAGGAACTCCACGCCGAGATGATCGAAACCCTCGAGGATATTAGCAAGGGCCTGGAGCAGCGAAAGATCTCCGGCGCAATGGCGCTACTGAAATTCTTTGATGGGCGATTGGCCTATCATTTGGCGGCAGAGGATGCCGATTAAATGACCGCTCATTTCGGGTGCACGATTTCTGCCTCCTTATGGCAGAAGTGGGAAAGTTGACCTTTCCCTTGATGTTGCCCTTCGGCAGGTGCCCCACATCAGCCAGCCTTGTGGTGAATGTGTTGGCCGGACAGCGCGAGGGTAGTTGGTCCCCGCTTTCGAATTCTTCAACCTTGAGGCTTTGAAACCTTGAAGCTTTGAAACCTTGAAGCCGCCAGCGCCGCCGGATCGTCCCCGATCATCCCATCCACTCCAGCTTCGCTCAGCCTGCACATCGCCGTGGGACGATTCACCGTCCAGGTCAGCACTTTCATCCCTGCCGCGTGGAACTGCCGCACCCGCGCCGGGGTCACCAGTCGCGCGCTCGGCTTCACAAATTGAATGGGTAGCTCGCGCCACGTCTTTTCGCGCGGCATCCGGTCGAAGATAAAAGCCAGCGGAAGCGAAGGATCAATGCGACGGAGTTCCAGCAGAACAGCTCTTCGGAACGATGAAACGGCAAACCCCCGGGCCGGACGATAGCGCCGCAGCAACTCAACCACCTGCGCTTCCGCTCCCCGCACCTTCAGCTCAATATCCATCCACCCAACCTGCGCGTAGCGGGCCAGGACTTCTTCCAGTTGGCGGAGATCAATCGCCTCGCGGCGCGGCACTCGTGGACGGGTGGCCCATTCAAGCCTGGGTTTGGCTTGAGTGGGTTGGTGGCCCACATCCACCTGCATTTGGCCGGGTGGCCCATTCAAGCCCGCTGTTGGCTTGAGTGGGTTGCTCAGACAGCTCGCGGTCGGCCCACAACAGCGTTCGCGCAAACTCCCGAACGTGTGCCGCGCAATCGAGCTTCCGCGCACCCGGGCGTCGTGCCAGACCACCGGGATCGCATCCGCGCTCAGCCGCACGTCCAGTTCAAAACCATCGCAGCCACATCCGATCGCATGATCGAAGGCCGCAAACGTGTTCTCCGTAAATTCGCCGCGACAGCCCCGGTGCCCCAGCAGCAGCATTCGCTCTTGCTCTTGGTTTTAGAGATCCAGCTAATCCAGATCAAAGTCGCGCAGAAATGGCTTCGACATATCCGGCGCTTCCTTGGCCTTCCTCACCGCCTCGGCAAACTTCTTCTCCAGCACGTCGGACTTGTTCTTCTCCGCCTCCACCGACTGCCGGAAGATCGACTCCTTGCGCACATCCCCTTCGCGCATGGCGCGTGCTGCCGCTTCCATATCGGCAAAGGTTCTGGCCACCGGCTTGGCCGTGTGGGCGATGACCGCGTGGGTCACCGGGTCCACCCGCAGCGTCGCCTCGCAGCATGGACACATCACTTCAAAACCAATTTCGGGCGCGGAATTCTTCGGCTTCTTTGACATAGCGCCTCCATGGTAGCACTAGAGCCGTTCCAGCGTTGGAGTCGCAAGAGCAAGAGGTTTTCCGGGGTGGAAAAATCAGAAACGTCGGGTGCCCCACCTTCGACGCGCGTCTTTTTGCGCGGCAAAGGTGGGAATCGACACCCTCCGCCTCGCAACTTACTGCGGACCTGTTGCTCTCGTTCGCCGCACCGTGCCACATTCACAGCCTGATACTTACAGCCTTATAATCTGGTGTCCCGGACACTGCCCCGACGCCGCCTTCTTCAACTCCGCGATCAACCCCGGCCCATACTGCGCCAGAAAGTAAATCCCCGGCAGCACCCGCTCCTGTAGCTCTTTATGCGGAAACAGCTCGGTCAGCACCCTATGCGCATCCTTCGTCAGCGCCGCGTTCCGCCGCAGCTCCGCCCGCGCCGCCTTGGCTCCGATCTTCGAAAGCTGATACAGCATCTTCCTCTCGCTCCGCGCCGCCGCGTCCACCAGCGTCGGCTCCAGCTTCTGCAGCTCTGCCCGCAGCTCTTCCAGATGCCTCTGAAGCGACTCCCTCGTCTGCTTTAGCGCAACCTGCAGCCCCGGCGCCAGCACCCGCGAAGCCAGCAACTCGCAAACCTGCGCGCTGCCGTGGAACAGGTCGCTAAAACTCAGCCGGTAGCGCTCCAGCAGATCGCTCATCGCCGGGCTGATGATCGTCGCCGAAAGCCGTGGCATCACCGGAGTCGTCCGTCCCAGCAGCTTTTCGTACACCACTCCCGCCTGCGCAAAATACGCCAGCTCGGCCGGTCCGCCAAAGTACACCGCCGTCGGAAACAAATAGTCCTGCACCACCGGCCGCAGCAGCACGTTCGCGCTGAACTGCTCCGGATGCGCCGCGATCCTCTCCAGCACCTCGCGCCGCGCCACCCTCTGCGCCCCCAGCATGAAGCCATCGCCCGCCCGATGCAGCACCGTACGCCGGTTGCCCTCTATCGAAAACAGCAGCGTCGACTCCGGAGTCACCCGCACCTGCTCGTGATATCCCGCCTTACGCAGCGCCTTGCCCCGCTCCAGCAGCGCCTCGTCCAGTTCTTCCGCCCGCTCGGCCGCCGCGGAGAACAGCGGCTCGGCAATCGCGTGCAGCTCTTCCTCCATCGGATCGACCAGCACCAGCCCCGTCCCCGCCATCAGCCGTGTAAACAGCCGCGCGAACGCCGAGCCATAGCTTTCGCCCACGCGATAGCTCTCGCGCAGCGCATCGCTCACCCACCCCGCGCCCAGTACCGCCGCCGCCCGCTCCACCAGCGTCTCAATTCCGGCTTCCAGCGCCAGCGGCCCCACCGGAGCATCCGAGTTCGTCTGCCCCGTCGCCGTCAGCTTCTCCAGCTCGCACCCGCCCGGAATCGTAACGCTGGCGATCTCTTTCAGATCGTGATCCTCGGTCGCCAGCCAGAACACCGGAATCGCCGCCACTCCCTTCGCCGTCAGCTCCTCGGCCATCTGCAAGACCGAGACCACCTTCAGCACCGAGTACAGCGGTCCGCCCAGCACTCCCACCTGCTGCCCGCTAATGCAGGCCACCGCTCCTTGGCGAAACCGCTCGATCGACGCCAGTGTCGCCGCCGTTGCACCCCACCGCCGGTTCTGTTTCTCCAGCACATCGGCGACGCGCGCCCGCCGCTCGGCCGGAAACTCCAACCCAGCGCTCGCAGCCAGAGGGCCGTCCGTTGGCCCGTACCCGGCGAACCCACGCGCATACTCCAGCACCGCGCGCGACTCTGGCCGGTGCGCGAAAAATCCCGCCACCTTGTCATAGTGAAAGAGAAAATCCAGAAACAGCCGCGAGCTGTGCGGAATCGCCGTGAACGGCATACATTCGCTCTTCACCAACCCACCTCTGTCCACAACTCAACCATCTAGGCCCGCTTCCTCGCTCGCATCATGCCGGTTAAACAATGTCTGCTAATTTGTTAGAGAATTGGATGTTCCGCCTACTCGTACGATGCACCCACTTCAGAGCCGCCACCCACCCAAACTTCGATTGTATAAAACATCGCAGCCCCAAGCATCGAAGCCTCACCCTAAATCCGCCCGTCTCGCACCCAATCCGCATTTTCTGCTTCTAATCCACTACATGACACTACTTCTGGCGGCGCACCTCCCTCATTCGCTCTCGATCCTCATCCGCCGCTTCGGTGCCTTCGCCTTCTTTCCCCTCGGCCTGCTCGATATGTCCTTCCTCGCCCCTGGCAGCTTTGACGCGCTTCTCATCGTGCTCACCGTGGCGCACAAGGAGCTCTGGTGGTACTACGCCCTCATGGCCACCGCCGCCTCGGTCTGCGGCACTTGGCCCAGCTTTCAGCTAGGCCGCACCGGCGGCAAGCAAGCCTTGGAGAAGCGCCTTGGCGTACGCCGCGCCGAGAAGATCTATTCCGTCTTCCAGCGTTGGGGCTTCTGGTCCCTCTTCGTCGGCGCCATCGCACCCCCGCCCATGCCCGCCTCCGCCTTCATCGTGGTCGCCGGAGCCCTGCGTTACCCCTATCCCCGCTTCCTTCTCTCGTGGACCGCCGCCCGCATGCTCCGCTTCGGCTTTCTCGCCTGGATCATCGCCCGTTACGGAAGCGACATCTTCCACTGGCTCCGCGGCTACTACCGCCCCGCGCTATGGACCGTCACCACCATCGGCCTCATCGCCGCAGCCACCGCAATCTATTTCTATCTCCGCGAACGCCGCCGCCGCTCCGCCGACGCCCCCGATAACCCCCAGCACCGCGCCGCTTAGTTCAATGCAGCCAACTCTCACGCGTCTCAAATCGACAGGAGGTCCATGGTAGCGGCGCAGAGTCTCAACCGGCAGTGGATTGGGATAAATGTTTCGCCCACTGCGTGCCGCGTAATGGCAAAAAGGCTACGAGACATCTGCAAACTCCGCGAAGACGAGAACTTCTGGCGGCACGGCAAAGGCTTCGTGGTGCGTGACCTGCCGTGGAGCGAAAAGCAGCTTCGCACCATGCCGCCGTTTGAGTTCGAGAACTGGGCGGTGATCGCGTTGGGCGGCATCCCGAACAAGACCCAGGTCGGCGACATGGGCATCGACGGGCGCATTTACCCGTCGGCTCCGAGCCAGGCGCAACCGGCAAAGACGCCGGACAGCTCGACTTCATGGATGACTGGTATCCGATCCAGGTGAAGCAGATGGACAAAGTTGGCCGCCCTGACATCGACAACTTTGAAGCGGCCATGATGCGAACGAGACGGAAGAAAGGTTTTGTTGTGGGCTTCGATTTCACCAGCGATGCCCTCCGGGAGATCGATGGCTTCTTCCGCCGCGAACACATCGTGATCGTCGCGCTAACCGTGCGGGAAATCTTGGACGAGACAATCGCTCAGAAGTTGGTCTGATTCCAAAGCAAGCAGTGACCAACTAGGCAATCGTTTCAACCTTCCGCAACGATTGCCCAACCAGTAACCCCGCCTCTTCCCAACGATTACCCAACTCGCCAATGGTTTCCCATGAATTGCACCCTTTATGGTGCAATGATCCAAAAACACTCTACCCCCAATCACCCCCAAAATGCACTTCCCCGACCCGAAATCGCACCTTTCCACGCGCAAAACTGCCCCACTCTGAACCTTGTCAAGCGGATTCTCTTTTCCATTCCTCCCAACCAATTGATTCCGCAGTAGATAGAGTCCTCCGCCAACTGAGGTGATCGCCTCCCGCGTTTGATATTCTGGAGATAAGAAGAAGTTGAAAGAAATTGAGACAACTAGGCCCTAACTACCCTGTTTTCAAATTTTTGCCAGGAAATATAGGGGGGTAGGTCCAGGCCGAAATCAGCGCGCCGCGCCAGCCTCGAAACCTTGAACGCTCGCCAGTCTTGCCTTGTCGATCTCGATCACAGCAATCCATTCTCCCGGCGACGAATCCTGCCAGACGATGCGCCCATGTAGTAACCGCGCAATCGCCGCTGCGGAAAGGTCCTGATGGTAGTCGAAGTAGCGCATCTGCAAGCGAGTCCATCCCGGAACGCGCTGGAAGATCCCGCGCGGCGGCTCGTATTTGGTGGAGAACGCAACCACCGTGTCGAAGCTCTCCTCCTGCTGCTGGGCGCGTAGAACCTCAGCGGCGCTAAAGTTCTCCAGCCGCACCACGCTGAGCGGCCGCGCAACGTAGCCGAGGAACGGACGGTTCAACTCATCCGAAGCCGGCCATGCGGTTAGAATGCGATCCTCCGCATAGTGCTTCTCCACGTAGCGCGCCGCCTCCTGATGCATACGCACGAAGCTGGCCCACGTCAGATTGTCTTCCGGCGAGATGAACCACGGCGGATTGAACAACAGCGCAGCCACAAACGTGGCGGCGCATCCGGCGATCCACCACTTCCACTGCGGCGCGTACCGCCGCAGCACATTCACCGCCAGCAGCACCACCAGCGGAATCGCCGGAATCATGTAGCGCGCCAGCAGCGCTCCGCCAACCACGGAAAACTCCACTGCCTGCGCCAGCACCACCAGCGCCAGTAGCAGTTGCACGTTCCGCGCAATCGCAGGCGCGATGGCCGCGGCATCGGCAGCCTCGGCGTCGAGCGTAGCAGCATCGCGCGCAGCCCCGGGCTGGCGCGCGTTCCACAGCAACAGCGCCGCGGCTGCGGTGAGTACGAACAGGTTCATGTATCCGGTCGCGTGCCAGAGCCGCATCAGCCCGGCGAGCAGAATGCGCAGCGGCGTGATCGTGGCTCCCACGTTGTAGCGCAGGTAGTCGGGATTGCCGAAGACGTGCCCAGTGCGGTGAAAATGATACGCATACCAGCCCGTCAGCGGCAGCAGCGCCAACAGGTACGCCGCGCTGGTCGCCAGTGTGCGCCCCAGCGCTCGCCGTGGCAGGCGCCACCGCGCGGCCAGCGCCGGCCGCCAGCGGTATGCGAACCACTCCAGCAGGCCCGCTCCAGCCAAAGTGAGCGTCACCGCCACCGTGGTCTCTTTCGCCACCGCCGCCAGGGCGGCAAAGGCCGCCGCCTGCCAAGGCCGTTGGCGGATGTGCGAATACAGCATCCACAGCACCAGGGCGAAGGCGGCGATATCGAGCTGTGCCATCGCCGACTGCGAGAACACCGTGGGCGACAGCGCCGTAAGCACCACGCTGGCGGTAGCAACCGGAGCGCTGGCCACGTGCCGTCCCAGCAGCCACAGCCCGGTGAACCCGAACGAGGCAACCAGCAGCATGGCCGTACGGGTCACCAGCGGAGAGTAGGCGGTCAGTTTCCAGCACAGGGCCAGCCACACCATCACCAGCGGCGGGTGAGCATTAGAGAGGGTGGTATGCGGAATCAAATCGCCGGCAAGAAAAATATCGCGCGCGGCGGGAATGAAATATCCGGCCTCATCCCAGAAGTAGGGCAGACAAAGCAGCGGAAGATGCAGCAGCCAGAGCGCGGCGAAGATGGCTCCAAAAGCAAGCAAGGCCGTAACCGGCGAGCCTCCGGGGGATGCGTGCGGCGTCTTCCGGGACATATTCCGAAGCATGGTGTTAGTGGATGGGCCCGTTCTGCACGAATTGTGGATCGAGCTTGATTTCGCCGAAGGTCTGTTCGTAGTTCGCCACGTTCTGGTGGAGCATGAGCGCCAGCGCCTTGGCCTGCTGCGGGCTCAGGTAGATTCCCTGAAAGTTGCGCAGGTCGATGCCTGGGCCGTTCCCTGGAACGGCCATTCCAAAGGCGAGAAAGAAATCCCACACACTCATGCGGACCTGCACGCTGTTGGAATAGCCTTCGCGATAGTCGTCGGTGTTCTGAATTCGAATCTCGGGCTGATCGTTGAAGTTCGACATGAGAGAGTCTCCGGGAAACAGCCTAACAAGTTTGGCGCGGAATCGCACGCGCCAAGCCATCGACGCAATGGCTAAGCCTGCGAGCGGTTCCCGCATCCATCTTCTTGCGCGCATTTTGCGTTTTCGGCATCTCAGTATCATCCCCAGTTCAGTGGGGCAGGTGAGGTGAGCGATGCGGAGCTTGGAGCATACCGGGCTGGTCGCGGCAAAACCGTTTCTGATCCAACAGGACTACACGAAATACATATCCGACCAGCACGCGTTGTGGAGCGAACTGGTGGCACGGCGCATGGCACAACTGGAGCAGTGCGCCTGCCGCGAATATCTGGAAGGCTGGCAAGCGCTCGGGCTGGAGCAGGAGCGGATTCCGCATCTGGCCCAGGTGAGCGAGCGACTGGAAAAGCGCACCGGATGGAAGGTACAGCCGGTCTCTGGCTTCATGCCTTCGCGCGCATTTTTCGAGATGCTCGAGGCAAGGCAGTTCCCGACGACGACGTGGTTGCGCAGCCGCGAGTCGATGAACTACATACCGGAGCCGGACATTCTGCATGACGCGTTGGGGCATCTACCGATGTTTGCCAATCAGAATTTTGCCGATGCAGTCGCCGAGTACGGACGTGTCTGCTATGCGATGGAGAGCGAAGAGAAATTGGAACGGATGGGGCGGCTTTACTGGTACACCTTTGAATTCGGCCTGATCCGGCAGCAAGGCGCGGTGAAGGTATACGGCTCCGGGGTTGCGTCCTCGCAGGAGGAGTGCACGAATGTGCTCTCGGGCGGCTGTGAGATTCGCGGCTTCAGTGTTGCCGAGGTGCTGAACACTACGGTGAAGGTGGACCAGATTCACAAGCGCTTGTTCGCCATCAACTCGTTCGAAGAGATATTGGACGCCGTGCGCGTGGCCAGGGAAATCGTGGAAAAGGATTGAGGCCGGGAATGGTTGAGGCGAACGGAAAGGTTCGCTCGCAACACGGAAGCGGAAGCATCGAGGGCGCCATCGGCAACGGTGGCGCATTTTTTGTTGCTGGCTTTTGCACGGTTGGCGAGTTCTGCCCCGGCGAGCGATAGAATGACGGCGATGGGATCAGCTCATGGATACCGCGGACGTATTGCGCCGTCGCCGACCGGGTACATGCACCTGGGTCATGCGTGCACATTCTGGCAGGCGTTTGAGCGGGCGCGGGAACAGGAGGGTGCGCTGATCTTCCGCAACGAGGATCTGGACCTGCAGCGCTGCCGTCCTGAGTTTGCGCGAGCGATGTTCGAGGACTTGCGCTGGTACGGGATCGAGTGGCAGGAGGGGCCGGACGTCGGCGGGGCGTTTGGACCTTATGCGCAGAGTGAGCGTCGGCAGTTCTATTTGGATGCATGGGGGCAGTTGTTGGCCGGAGGATGGATTTACCCGTGCTCCTGCTCGCGCAAGGAACTGGCGCTGTCGGCCAGCGCGCCCCACGATGACAATGATGAGCCGGTCTATCCGGGGACTTGCCGCGGCCGGCGGCGGATAGCCGCGTCCCCGGCTGGAGTCAACTGGCGCTTCCGGGTGCCGGACGGCGAGTGCATCGAGTTTGTGGACCGGCGCATGGGCGGGCAAGGGTTTGAGGCTGGACGCGACTTTGGCGACTTCCTGGTGTGGCGCCGCGACGATGTTCCGGCGTACCAGTTGGCGGTGGTGGTGGATGACGCGGCGATGCAGGTCAGCGAAGTGGTGCGCGGCGAGGATCTGCTGCGCTCAACGGCGCGGCAGATCCTGCTGCAACGGGCGCTGGGGCTGCCGACTCCAGAGTACTTTCACTGCCCGCTGCTGACGGATGAAAGCGGAGTGCGGCTGGCCAAGCGCCACGATGCGCTCAGTCTTCGCAGGCTACGCGAGCAGGGACAGGGCCCGGAACAGGTGCGGGCAATGGTTTATCGAAAATTTGCTGCCGATCACGAGAAAAAGTGACCAAAATCACAGAGTCCTTGGCCTATGGAGCGGTTATGATCGGATTGCGCGGGCGAGATTTCATTGAGATACGCCGAACCCGGAGTAGCGCAATTAAGGAGAACTTTCATGGCTTACGTGATCACTGACACCTGTAAAAAAGACGACCTTTGTGTAGATTCCTGTCCGAGCGACGCCATCCACCCGACCAAGGACGAGCCCGCACACGAAGCCGCAACCCAGCTTTTCATCAATCCCGCCGAGTGCATCGATTGCGCCGCGTGCGTAGCCGAGTGCCCGTCTGACTCGATCCACGCCGTTGACGAGTTGCCTGCCGACAAAGCCGAAGCGGTGGCAAAGAACGCGGAATTTTTCGCCTAAACGCGAAGCAATCCTGACGAGCGTAATACGCGCCTCTCCGTGCGCTGTAGCAGCCTGCGCGAAAGAAACGACCCATCCCGGTGCACCCCGCACCGGGATGGGTCGAACTTTCTTTTCTCTTCTTGCGTTTGCAATTAAATGCGGCGCAGGGTAGAAGATACAGCAGCAGTCATTACGCTTTAGCCAGGAGTACGAGCCTTGAACTATCCCCTCTGGCAACTTGCGATTCCAGGCGGAATGCTGATTGCGCTGGTCGCGGTGCTGCACGTCTTCGTCTCGCACTTCGCGGTCGGCGGAGGCTTTTTTCTGGTATTGACCGAGAACTTGGCGCGACGGCAGAAGGATGCGGCGCTGCTTGATTACTGCCGCCGCCACTCCAGGTTTTTCGCGCTGCTTACGCTGGTATTCGGCGCAATCAGCGGCGTTGGCATCTGGTTCACCATTGGATTGGTCAGCCCGGAGGCGACATCGACGCTGATCCACACCTTTGTGTGGGCATGGGCGATCGAGTGGGTCTTCTTTTTTGTCGAGATCGCGGCAGCAATCATCTACTACAGGACATGGGATAGCCTGCCCGCGCGCGATCATCAGATTGTGGGCTGGATCTACTTTGTTGCGGCCTGGATGAGCCTGTTCGTTATTAACGGCATTCTTACCTTCATGCTCACCCCGGGTCGCTGGATTGAGACCCAGAACTTCTGGGATGGAATGTTCAATCCGACGTTCCTGCCCTCGCTAGTGGCGCGCTCGGCAGTGAGCGTGATTCTTGCCGGCATCTTCGGCTACGTTACCTTGCCTAGGCAGGAGGGCCGCGAGAAAGTGGCTCGACTGGCGGCGCTATGGATGATTGCCGGAGCGCTGGTGCTACCGTTGGCGCTGTGGTGGTACTTTGCCCGCATCCCTCAGTTCTCGCGGCTGTATTTGAATGGAGTACTGATCGGAGTGCGGCACGCGGTTCGCGGCGGCGTGGGCTTTACCCTTCTGGCGCTTGCGATTGCGCTGGTATGCGGCGTATGGAAACCGCGCTGGATGCGGGCTCCGGTGGTGGCGCTGCTGGTGATCTGCGGGCTGGGAATGATTGGCGCTGGCGAGTATCTGCGCGAATTTGTGCGCAAGCCGTGGGTAATCAACCAAGTGATATACGCCAACGACGTGCGCGCAGCGCAGATGGAGACGCTGCAGGCCAAAGGAGTGAGCCATACCGCGAACTTCCTCTTGACCGACGATACGACGAGCGCGGCGTACGGAGAAAATCTTTTCCACCTGCAGTGTGGAAGCTGCCATGCGGCGCAAGGATATCGCGGCATGAGGCGGCGCGTCGAAGGCTGGGATAGTGAGTTCGCGGCCGATATTCTGCAACACCTTCCAATGATGCACGGGACCATGCCCCCGTATGCGGGCGATGAAGTGGACCGCAAAGCCCTGGGAAGCTATCTGGCTGCGCTGAATCCGGCGTGGCATTTCGAGATCACGGACGGGAATCGGCTGGAGGTTGGCGAGCGGGTGTTTGAGGCCCGCTGCGGACACTGCCACAGCGTCAACGGAAATTTCCGGCCATTGCGGGGAGTCTTTGAAAATCAGACGCCCGCCCAGGTGCAGGAGATGTTCCCGGCACTGGGCGCGATGAGCCCCAACATGCCGAACTTCAATGCGCCGGACGACCAGGCACAGGCGCTGGCCTTCTATATTTCGCACGAAGCCGGCAAACCGTTATTGCACAAGCCCGCGCCACCGGAGATGCCAACCGGCACCACTCATTCGCAACTGGTGCGGCCGGCCCAGCCGCGACTGGAGGTGCGCTAATGCAGACGATTCCGATTCCTCACGTCGATCCTTTGCCGCTGCCCGGCCCGGTGTGGTTGTTCACCGCCCTCCTGCTGGTGGTGTTCACCCTGCACGTTGTGGCCATGAACTCGGCTCTGGGAGGCGGCATCTGGGCGCTATGGAACTACCTCCGTGGACGGCACGCCTCGCATCCGTACTCGCATCGGCTGGCCCGCGAGCTGGCAAGCATGCTGCCGGTGTTTCTGGCTTTCACGGTGACGCTGGGAGTTGCCGCCCTGCTATTCGTTCAAGTGCTCTTCGGCAACTTTCTTTATGCCAGTTCCATCCTGATCGGCGTGCTATGGCTGGCGGTGATTCCGCTGGTGATGGTGGCATACTACGGCTTCTATTACTTTTCCTACACGGCAGAACAGGGAAAGGGCGTCAGCGGATGCGTGCTGGCGATTTCGGTGTGCGTGCTGCTGGGTATCGCATTCATCTTCGTCAACAACATGACGCTGATGGAGAGCCCCGAGCGCTGGCTGGCGATGTATCGCGCTCATCCGAACGGATGGAATTTGAATCTTGGCGACCACAGCGTGATTCCGCGCTATCTGCATATAGTCAACGGCGCAATTGCCCTGTTCTCGGCCATCCTGGCATACCTGGGGATGCGCAAGATGAAGGTGGACGCGGAATACGGACGTTGGATCGTGCAGCGCTCGGCGCTGATATTTACGGCGTGCACGGGGCTGCAATTCCTGCTCGGGATGTGGCTGCTGCTGGCGATTCCGCGGGCTATCGCGCTGGCACTGTTGCTGGATCCGCTGGGCGGAGCGGTGTTCGGGCTGGCGCTGATGTCGGTCATCGCCGCCATGCTGCTGATTCTACTGGGGAGCCTGGCCGAGAAACCAAGTTCGCTGGTTTATGCAGGCTTTGCGATGTCGCTGGTCACGCTGTTTCTGATGGTGTGCCTGCGTTATCTGCTACGGCTGGCTTACCTGAAGCCCTACGTGAACCTGGGAGCGCTGGCGATTCGTCCGCAGATCGGGGTGATTGCATTATTTTTGCTCTTGTTCGTGGGCGGACTGGCTACGGTAGGCTACATGCTCTGGTTGGTGGCTCGGAGCGGCAAAGCGCCTGTAACCGCCGTCGCGCCATATTGATGCGTTTTTAGCGGGGATGCGCGCCTGGGCGGCCTGCGGGCCGCCCGGAACTTTATGCGGGATATTCATGGCGAGCAGGGGCGAAGATGGGGATTTTTCGCTCTCAAAAAGATTGACGAGGGCAGCTTACAGATGCATACTTATACGGTCAACTGAATAAACATTCTGTTGCGGAAACCTATGTCGAAGCTGTCGCGTCAAAACTTGATTCTAGACCTGGTGCAACAGGAGTCCGTGGCAAACCAGGAGCAATTGCGCAAGCTGCTTTTGCGGCAGGGATTCGATGTGACCCAGGCGACTTTATCGCGGGATATCAATGAACTGGCCCTGGTCAAGACCTCGGCCGGCTACAGCATCTCCCGCGGCGACTTGCAGGAACCGGCCTATCACTCGGCTGGGCGGTTGGTTCGCGAGTTCGTGATCGAAGTACGCGAGGCGCAGAATTTGCTGGTGGTCAAAACCGCAACGGGCTCGGCGCAGCCGGTGGCGGCGGCCATCGACTCCGAGGGCTGGGCGGAGATTGTGGGTACGGTTGGCGGAGACGATACGATCCTGGTGATTTCGCAGAATAAGAAAAACGCGCACAGGATTTCGCTGCGGATTAAAGGAATGATGCAGTGAGGGCGGCCAAAGTAAAGGCCGCGGTGATGGGGGCCACAGGTTACGCGGGGTTCGAACTAGCGAAGCTGTTACTGCTGCATCCGCACACGGCAACGCCTCTGTTCCTGTCGCGCGAGGCGGCGGCGCAACCGCTGGAGAGTTATTACCCTGAGATTGCCGGCGGCGAGAGCTATCCGCTGGAGCCGTTCTCGTGGCAGTTGCTGAAGGCCCGCGGCATTGACGTTTTGTTCCTGGCGACGCCGCACGAGCTTTCGCGGGAACTGGTTCCGGAGGCTCTGGCAAAAGGATTGCGGGTTGTCGATTTAAGCGGGGCGTGGCGGCTGAAGGAAGCGGCAAATCGCGCCGTGTACGGCTTTGAAGAAGACCAGGATGCGGCAGTGGCGGCGGAGTTGGACCGGACGGCCGTTTACGGATTGCCGGAACTGCATCGCGAGCAGATTCGCGATGCCAAGCTGGTGGCAAATCCTGGGTGCTATGCGACCTCGGTGATCGTGGCCCTGACGCCGCTAATGCGCTCGGGATTGGTGGACACCACGCGCGGCGTGGTTTGCGATTGTAAGTCGGGCGTCTCTGGCGCGGGCAAAAAGCCCACGCAAAAGACGCATTTCGTGGAAGCCGCCGACAATTTTTCGGCATACTCGGTGATTGGACATCGCCACACCGGCGAGATCCTGGAACAGGCGGGACTACATGCAGACGACCTTATCTTTGCTCCACATTTGCTGCCGATTCCACGCGGCATTCTTTCGACGATCTATTTAGGGCTAACCAGGCCCGTTACTGCGAACGAAATTGAAGCCGTGTTGCGCGAGTTCTATGGGGGTAGCCACTGGGTGCGGATATTTGAGCACGGCAGGTTGCCGCAGATTCAGTACTCGCTTCGCACGAATTATTGCGATGTGGGATTTCAACTGGCTCCGGATGGAAAGCGTCTCATTGTGGTGTCCTGCCTGGACAACCTGATGAAGGGCGCGGCAGGCCAGGCGCTCCAGAACCTGAACGTAATGTTTGGCTGGAGCGAGAAAGAAGGATTCTAGTGATGAAGCTCGTGGTTAAAATTGGCGGTGCGGCGCTGGAGGACAAGGCGCTGCTGAAGAAATGCGCGCAGGCGGTTGCCGATCTGGCGGCTGAAGGGCACAAGGTTGCCGTGGTGCATGGCGGCGGCAAGGCGCTGACAGAGACGCTGGCGCGGATGGGCAAGAAGTCCACTTTTATAAACGGGTTGCGGGTTACCGATTCGGAGACCCGCGACGTTGCTCTGATGGTTCTGGCCGGAAGGGTGAACAAGCAACTGGTGGCGGCAATTACCGCTACCGGGCAAGCTGCGGTCGGACTGTGCGGGGGAGATGGCGCGGCGTTTTTGGCGCGCAAGAAGAAGACCGTTGGCGCCGACCTGGGCTTTGTCGGCGAGATCAGTTCAGTGGATTCGCGCTGGATCGAAGCGATTTGGGATAACGACGGAATCCCGGTGATTTCCAGTCTTGCGCTGGGCTCGGATGGCGAGTACTACAACGTGAACGCCGACCAGATGGCTTCGGCATGCGCCTCCGGCTGCCAAGCCAACGCGCTGATCTTTCTGACCGATGTGGCGGGAGTGAAGGACGCCGATGGGACGGTGATCCGCTGGCTTGCGACCAGTGACATTCCGCAACTGGTGAAGAGCGCCGTAGTTTGCGGCGGAATGCTTCCCAAACTGCAGGCCTGCCAGGACGCGCTGCGTTCGGGGGTACATCGGGTCCGCATTCTGCCTGCGCTGGAAGCCGATATGTTGCCGGCGTTTTACCAGACCAAGATCGAGTGCGGCACGGAGGTCATGGCGTCGTGAGTTTGAGCAAGGTACAGAAGGCGGAAGCAAAATATCTGCTCCACACTTACGACCGGCACCCGGCACTGGTGACGCACGGCAAGGGCGCATATCTGTATACCGAAGACGGAAGCAAGTACCTCGACTTCCTGAGCGGAATCGGCGTGATGGCCTTGGGCTATTCGCATCCGGAGATCACCAAGGTGATCCGGGAGCAGGCGGGCAAGCTGGTGCATGCCTCCAATCTGTTCTACACCGAGTACCCGCCGGTGCTGGCGCAGAAGTTGGCCAAGCTCTCCGGTTTGGATCGCGCGTTTTTCTCTAACAGCGGCACCGAGGCCTGGGAGGGCGCGCTGAAGATTGCGCGCGTGGTGGCGAGCGCCAAGGGGCTTAAAAAGCGCACCAAGATTCTGGCGCTGGAAAACTCTTTTCACGGACGCACGATGGGGGCCTTGGCAACCACGTTCACGGAAAAGTATCGCAAACCTTTTGCTCCGGTGATGCCGGGCGTGACGTTTGTGAAGTTCAATGACGTGGAAGACCTGAAGCGGAAGTTTGACGATGACGTGTGCGCCGTTTGTATCGAGACGATACAGGGCGAGGGTGGAATTTATCCGGTCAGCCTCGAATTTCTGAAGACCGCTCGCGAGTTGACGCAGAAGAGCGGCGCGCTGTTGCTGCTGGATGAAATCCAGTGTGGGCTGGGGCGCACGGGCAAGATGTTCGCTTACCAGCACTACGGCGTGAAGCCGGATGTGGTCACGGTGGCAAAGCCGCTGGCGGCGGGACTTCCGCTGGGTGCGATCCTTGTGACCGAGGAGGTGGCCGCAGCGATTCACCCCGGCATGCACGGGACCACGTTTGGCGGCGGGCCACTGGCCTGCGCGGTGGCGCTGGCGGTGCTGAGGATCATTGAAGACGAGAAGATTCTGAGCCACGTAAAAGAGGTTGGCGGACATTTTCTCAAACTTTTGCAGCAACTGGATGCACACCATCGCTGCATCGTGGATGTGCGCGGCGTGGGGCTGATGCTGGGGGTGGAATTGGATTCCGCCGACCTTGCCAAGGCGGTGCAAAAGGCGATGTTCGAGCAAGGGATCATCATCAACCGCACCCATGAATCGGTACTGCGCTTCCTGCCGCCGTATGTGGTGACGAAGAAGCAAGTTGAAACCGTAGTGAAAGCGCTCGACCAAGTTCTGTCCTCCTGCGCGTCATCTGACGACGCTGCGCCGGCAACCACGCGCAGCCCTCGGCAGAGGCTCCCCAAGGCATTAGCGAGCGGCGCGAAATGAACTCCCCGGATTTCGATCCGGATCTGGAAGTCCCAGGAGGACAATGCCATGGCAACACGCCCCGTGGAAAAGGATGATATTGACCAGACCGCCATAGCGCCGGCCTTGAGCGATTTGACGGCGATGAGTGACTTGACTCCGGCCGCCGCAGAAGGTCTGCTAGAGTTGGCAACGCTGGTCAAGGCGCGCCCTGCGGATTTTCGCGCGGCTCTGGCCGGAAAGCAGATCGTGCTTTTCTTCGAGAAGCCGTCGTTCCGCACCAGGTTGACCTTTGAGTCGGGGATTTACTCGTTGGGCGGACATGCCATGTTCGTGGATCAGTTGACCTCTCGCATCGGCGAGCGCGAACCGCTCAGCGATATGGCGCATAACCTGGAGCGCTGGGTGGATGCAATGGTGCTGCGCACCTTTGAGCACCGCACGGTTACAGAGTTGGCCCGCTTCGCGTCGATTCCGGTGATCAACGCTCTGAGCGATCACGAACATCCCTGCCAAGCGCTAGCGGACTTCTTGACACTGCGCGAAAAGTTCGGCGATCTGAGCAAGGTTCGTTTGGCGTATGTGGGAGATGGTAATAACGTGGCTCACTCGCTTATGCTGGGAGCGGCACTGTTTGGCTGCCAGATTGTGGTTGGGACACCCAAGGGATTCGAGCCCAGCGCGGAAGTGCTGGCGGCGGCATGCGAGATTGCAACCGGGACCGGCGCGACGATTGAGGTAGTGAACGATCCGTTGGAAGCCGCGAAGGGCGCTGATGCGATCTATACCGACGTGTGGGCCAGCATGGGACAGGAAGCCGAGATTGCAGAACGGGCACGGATTTTCGCCGACTTCAAGGTGACTCCCGAACTGTTTGCAAACGCCGCACCGGGGGCAATATTCATGCATTGCCTGCCGGCGCATCGCGGCGAAGAAGTGGACGCGGAGGTGATCGATTCGCCCGCCTCCGTGGTTTTTGACCAAGCGGAGAACCGTCTGCATATTCAGAAGGCAATTCTTTTACAACTACTGGGAGGAGGCGTGCGCCGCTTCCCTGCGAGGAGCTTTAATGTCTAAGAAGAAGGTTGTACTGGCATATTCGGGTGGTCTTGATACTTCCATTATTATTCCGTGGCTGAAGGAAAATTATGACTGCGAAGTGATCGCATTCGTGGCCGACGTGGGGCAGGGCGAGGACATGGACGAGGTCGCGGCCAAAGCGATCAAGACCGGTGCGTCCAAAGTGGTGGTGAAGGATCTGCGCGAAGAGTTCCTGACCGAGTATGTCTGGAAGTGTCTGCAGGCGGGCGCGGTGTATGAGCATAAGTATCTGCTGGGCACGTCGATGGCGCGGCCGATCATTGCCAAGCACCAAGTGGAGGTCGCGCTGGCTGAGGGCGCAGACGCCCTCTCTCACGGCGCCACCGGCAAGGGAAACGATCAGGTCCGATTCGAACACGCCTACCAGGCGATTGCGCCGGAGTTGCAAATCATTGTGCCGTGGCGTGAGTGGACGCTGAAGTCGCGCGAGGACTGCATCGATTACGCGGAAGCGCGCAATATTCCCATCGTTGCCAGCCGCACCAAGATTCACTCCCGCGACCGCAACATCTGGCACCTCTCGCATGAGGGTGGGGAGTTGGAGGATCCGGCGAACCCGCCTCTGGATACGACTTGGCAAGTTACCAAATCGCCGCAGGCCGCTCCGGATCGGGTCGAGGAAGTGGAGATCGGCTTTGCCAAGGGCGCTCCGGTTTCGGTCAATGGACAGTCTCTGCCGCCGGTGCAACTGCTTGAACTGTTGAACGAAATCGGCGCCCGCAACGCGATCGGCCGCATCGACCTAGTGGAGAATCGCTTTGTCGGCATGAAGTCGCGCGGCGCCTATGAAACGCCGGGCGGGACCTTGCTGTTGTTCGCTCACCGTGAGTTGGAAGCGCTCTGCCTGGACCGGGAGCTTGCGCACTTCAAGCAGCACATTGGGCTGAAGTACGCCGAGATCGTGTACAGCGGACTTTGGTTCACGCCGCTACGCGCCTCGCTGGATGCTTTTGTCGCCTCCACGCAGACGGAGATGACCGGCACGATAAAGCTGGCGCTGTACAAGGGCAACATCGGCGTCAGCAGCCGTAAGTCCGAGTACTCGCTGTTCAACGCCGACCTCTCGTCGTTCACCATGGGCGAGAGTTACGATCAGAAGGACGCGGCCGGATTCATCAAGATCCTGTCGCTGCCGGCGCGGGCCCGGGTAATGAACGCGCGGAAGAAAAACGCAGTTGAGGTGACAAAGTGAAGATGTGGTCCGGGCGGTTCAGACAACCGCTCGATCCTGAATTCGAGCGCTGGCAAAGGTCATTTCCTTTTGATCAGCGGCTCCTCCAGGAAGAGATTGCAGTCAGCCGCGCGCACGCGAAAGCCCTGCTCGCGGCTGGTGTTCTTTCCGTGGACGAATACGCGACGATGCTGGGCGGTCTGGAGACTCTGGCGGTTACAGGGCTGGAGTTTCTGGACGACCAAGAGGCCGAAGACGTTCACCACTTCGTGGAAAAACACCTGCAGCGGATCATTGGGGAAACCGCGCTCAAATTGCACGCCGGACGCAGCCGCAATGAGCAGATCGCCACCGATCTGCGTTTGTTCGTGCGCGCATCCTGCGACGAACTTGCCGCTCTGCTGCTGGAACTGGTGAGTGCGGTCACACTGCGCGCGAAGCAGTCAGATATAGCGGCCATGCCGTCCTACACGCATCTGCAACGGGCTGAGCCGGTACTGGTGGCGCACTGGCTGCTCGCCTATTGCGAGATGTTTCTGCGTGATGCCGACCGGCTGGCCGACTGCCGCAAGCGGTTGAATTTCTGCCCGCTCGGTTCGGGAGCGATCGCCGGTGCGACGCTGGCATTGGATCGCGAACTGGTAGCCGGGGAACTGAACTTTACGGCTCCAACCGGCAACAGCATGGACGCGACGAGCGATCGCGATTTCGCGATTGAATTCGCGCAGGTGCTGTCGATCCTGGCGGTGCATCTGAGCCGCTGGGCCGAAGAGTTCATCCTCTTCTCGACCCTGGAGTACGGCTTTGTGCATCTGCCGGAAAGCTACTCGACAGGATCGAGCGCGATGCCGCAGAAACAGAATCCCGACAGCCTGGAGCTGATTCGCGGCAAGGCCGGGCGAGTGATTGGCGCAGCGCAGCAGTTGCTGATTACACTGAAGGGTCTGCCGCTGGCCTACAATAAAGACATGCAGGAAACGCAGGAGCCTGTCTTCGCGGTGGCCGGGACGGTGAGCATGATGCTGCGGGTTGCCACGGGATTCATGCGCGAAGTGCAGTTCGATTTCGAGCACATGTCGCAGGCTGCGACCTCGGGCTACATGAATGCGATGGCCGCTGCAACGTACCTGGTGGGCAAGGGCGTGCCCTTCCGCCGCGCTCATGAATTCATCGGCAGAGCGGTGCGTCTTGGCATGGAGCAGGGCCTGGAACTGCATGAGATGGCCATCGACGATCTGCGTGCAATCAGTACTTCGTTTGGTGAAGATTTTTACGCGAACGTAACCTTGGAAGCCGTGCTGGACTGCCACGCTGTGACCGGCGGCACGGCGCGCGAAAAAGTCGCGCAGGCGCTGGCCGCCATGGAGCAACGGGTGACGCAATTGCAGAAATCCGAGGCCGCCGATGTACACGCGTAAAGCAGTTCTGCCAGATGCGGAGCGTATTCGTGCCCTAATCGCGGATTTTTCCGGCGACTTCACGTTGCTGCCCAGGTCATTGGCCGAGATCTGCGAAAATATTCGGGACTTCACTGTTGCCGTAGAAGGCGACGAGTTGCTCGGTTGCGGCGCGCTGCATCTTTACGGGACTCATTTGGCCGAAATCCGCTCCATTGCCGTGTGGCCGCGGTACAAAGGTGGCGGCGCGGGCCGCCTGCTGGTGGAGGCGCTGCTGGAAGAGGCCGAGCAGCATCATGTACACTGCGTCTGCCTGTTCACGCGCATTCCGAAGTTTTTTGCGCACATGGGCTTCGCGGAAGCCAAGCGCGAAGAACTGCCGGATAAAATTTACAAAGATTGTGCGAACTGTCCCAAGCTGCATGAGTGCGACGAGATTGCGATGTATCGCGGCGAGTTGCCGCAATTTGCGATTCTGCCTCGCCCTGCCAAGCTGCAATTGCGCCTGGGACAGCCGCTGGTGAAACTCGATTAATGAATCTGCACGGGCCGGACGAACCGGTATTTCTTCCTCTTGGATTTCGCTGGTCGGCAACAAAGGCCGGTATCAAGGCGAGCGGACGCATCGATGTCGCGCTGGCCGAAGCGCCGCTGGGCGCGAGCGCGGCGGCGATGTTCACCCGCAATCGGGTGGTGGCCGCGCCGGTAGAAGTGGGTCGGGCGCACCTGCGCAAAAGCAAGGGCCGCGTGCGCGCGGTGCTGGTCAACGCGGGAAACGCGAATTGCGCGACCGGAGCACAAGGGATCGTGGTCGCCGAGCATAGTTGCGCCGCATTGGGCGCTGCCCTGGAAGCCGCGCCGCAATTCATCATTCCATCGTCGACGGGGATTATCGGCGTGCCGCTGCCGGGGGAGAAACTGATTGCCGCCGTGCCTGCGGTGGTCGCCGGGCGAGGCGACGATGCGGATGCGCTGAAGTCTTTTGCCACGGCGATCATGACCACGGATACGCGCATGAAGCTGGCCTCCGCGGAATTTGAAGTGGGCAAGAAAAGAGTAAGTGTAGCCGGAGTCTGCAAGGGCTCGGGAATGATTCATCCCAATATGGCGACCATGCTGGTGTACGTGTTCACTGACCTGGATGCGGAGCCGAAGGATTTGCAGGGGGCGCTGAAAGCGGCGGTGGACACGACGTTTCATGCGCTCTCGGTCGATGGCGACACTTCGACGAACGATACGGTTCTGCTGCTGGCCTCGGGGGCGAGCAAGGTGAAGCTGGCTGCCGGGGGCGTGGCAAAAAAGTTTGCAGAGGCATTGCGCGGCGTCTGCGCTTCATTGGCGGAGCAGATTGTGCGCGACGGCGAGGGCGCAAAGCATCTGGTTCGGCTGCAAATCGCGGGTGCGAAATCGGTGGACGAGGCGCGGACGATTGCCTGCTCAATTGCGAATTCTCCGCTGGTCAAGACGGCGTGGGCGGGCTGCGATCCGAACTGGGGACGCATTCTGTCCTCCGTTGGCAAGAGCGGCGTTGCGGTCAATCCGGAGACAATCAACATCTTTTTCGGGCCGCAGCAAGTGTGCAGGAAAGGCGTGGCGCATCCGTTCGACGAGAAACAGGCGCACGAGTATTTGAAGCAGCCTGAATACCAGATCAAGGTTGAACTCGGTCGCGGCAAGAGCTCGCTGGAGTTTCTCACCTGCGACCTGACGGAAGAGTATGTGCACATCAACGCGGACTACTCGACGTAAGCCCATAGTGCAACCGGTAGTGCACAGGATGGTTTCAAAAGGGCTCGCCAGCGGCGGGCCCTTCGTGCGATAAAGGCTCATGACACATGCTCGACTGATCGCGATGGCGGAGGCTTGGCTGCGGCGCTCGCACTGCGGGATTGTGCTCAGCGAACAGGGCTGCTCCAGCGGAGAGATGCCGGACGCGATCGGCTGGAAGGGCAAGAGCCACTCCATCGTGATCGAGTGCAAAATCAGCCGCGCGGATTTTCTTGCCGACGCGGCCAAGCCATGGCGAAGAACTCCTAAAATTGCGCTTGGCTGCGAGCGATACTTCGCCGCGCCGCAGGGAATGCTCAGGGTGGAGGAGATGCCCGAGGGGTGGGGACTGCTGGAGGCGCAAGGGCGCGAGCTGAAAGTGGCGAAGAAGTCCACGCGCAAACTGCGCCAACCCGAAGGGCTGATGAACGAAATGAACCTGTTGCTGGCCAGTCTGCGCCGGGTCGAGGTGCGGATCGAGCCACAGCGGATTGGCGACTTTCTGAAATGGAAGAACCGCATGGCCAGCTACAACGGCGGCGCGCTGCCCGAGGGCATCGTCGCTCCCGAGCAGGAAGAAAACTCGCACCTGGTGTGATCGGAGCCAGCCCCACATTCGCCACAAGGCGGCGGATGTGGGCCACGAATTACCCGTACAATTGAAAGATTATGTTCGCAAAGATTCAACGCATTCATTTTGTAGGCATTGGCGGCATCGGCATGAGCGGGATTGCCGAAGTGCTGCTCACCTTGGGGTACGGCGTCAGCGGCTCCGACCTTCGTAACTCCGCGACCACCGAGCGCCTCGCCAAGCTGGGAGCAAATATCTTCGTAGGCCACTCCGAGTTGAACATTCACGGGGCCGAGGTGGTGGTCACCAGCTCGGCGATCTCGCGGGAGAATCCCGAGGTTGCCGAAGCCCGCCGGCTGCACCTGCCGGTGATTCAGCGGGCGGAGATGCTGGCCGAGCTGATGCGGCTGAAGTATGGCATCGCAATCGCGGGAATGCACGGGAAGACGACGACGACCAGCCTGGTCGCCGCAGTTCTGGCCGCTGGTGGCCTGGACCCAACCGTGGTGGTGGGCGGACGGGTCGGCTTGATGGGGTCGAATGCGCGGCTCGGCACCTCGCAATACCTGGTGGCTGAGGCCGACGAGAGCGACCGCTCTTTTCTAAAGCTTTCGCCGATTCTTTCGGTGGTCACGAATATCGATCGCGAGCACATGGACTGCTATCGCGACATGGAGGACGTGCAGGCGACCTTCGTGGAGTTTATGGACCGGGTACCATTTTATGGGACCGTGGTGGCCTGCACCGATAACGATGCCCTGCGCAATCTGCTGCCGCGGGTGGAACGGCGCGTGCTCAGCTATGGCACACGCGAAGATGCCGATTTCCGGGCCATCGACGTGAAGACCGAGCATGCGCCAGAGGCGATGCACAACAGCTTCGGGGTGAATTTCAAGGGCCGCGACCTGGGCCGCTTCGATCTGTTTGTTCCCGGTGCTCATAATATTCTGAACGCCACGGCGGCCATCGCGGTTGGCATGGGGCTGGAGATTCCGGTGGAGCGCATTCGCGAAGGGATCGCGCAATTCCGGGGCGTGGATCGCCGCTTCCAGAAGAAGGGAGAAGCCTCCGGAGTGCGTGTGGTGGACGACTACGGTCATCACCCGACCGAGATTCTCGCGACGCTTGCGGCGGCCCGGCAGTGGCTCGGTGGGTCCGGACGCATTCACGTGGTTTTCCAGCCCCACCGCTACACCCGCACTTACCTGCTGATGGATGAGTTCGTCTCGGCATTTCCGGACGCGGACCGTCTTCTGGTGCTCGATATCTACGCGGCCAGTGAGCAGCCCATTGCGGGCGTAAGCGGACTCAACCTGGCACAGAAGATTCGCTGCCGAAACGGCCACCCGGCGGAATTTGCGGCCAGCTTTGCCGCCGCCGTCGAGGCGGTGGTGGAACAGGCGCAACCTGGCGACGTGGTGCTGACCTTGGGCGCGGGAACGGTATCGCAACTTGGACCCCAAATTCTGGAGAAGCTACGGGCCCGCGAGCAGGCGGCTGGAGCCTGAGCGAGAGTGAGGATACTGCACCGCGCAAGGTGCACTTGATGATGGAGAGCGCTGCGCTCTGTTGCCGACTTGAGAACCACGCCGGTTAGCCGAATATTCACTAGCGGAATTCAAGGCAAAAGCAGGTATAGTGAGCGGAGAAGGCGCTCGCTGCCTGCTTCATTTCTATCTATGGCGCGCAATCAGGAAACACCCTCCGACGATCCGTTCTACCGCCGTGGCCCGGCGAGCCGCAACTCATTTGCGGACGACGCTCTGCCGCTGGACGCAGGCTTGACCGAAGACGACGGCGAGGATGAACCGCAACCATTCCGGCGTGCCAACAAGCGCGTTCCGGTGCGCCGTGGAGCCCTACCCCGGAAGACGGCCTCGCGCGTTCAGACTGCGTTGGTTCTGCTGCTGGTGCTGGGGGCGCTGGGCGGGACAGTTTATGAAGCCCACAGCTTTGCCGTGCACTCGTGGCGCTTCCGCGTACGCGGCGCGAATGACATTGAACTGGCCGGTGACGCTCCCAACTCGCGGGCGCAGGTACTGGAAAAGATGCATGAGGCAATTGGCCGGAACGTTTTTCAGATTTCCTTGGCGGAGCGAAAGCAGGAGTTGGAGACAATCCCCTGGGTCGAGGCGGCCACGGTAATCCGTCTCTGGCCGAATCGTTTTCGCGTGATCGTGAAGGAGCGCACCCCGGTGGCCTTTATCGCGCTAGGCGACCGCATCGAGTTGATCGATGCCCAAGGCGTGCTGATGGAGATTCCCCCAGCGGTGCAGAGCGACTACTCGTTTCCGGTGATCCTGGGAATGACGGAGAGCGAGCCGCTCTCGACACGTGCGCCGCGCATGAAAACATTTATGCGGCTGATGCGTGAACTCGACGGAGGCGACGCAGGCACCCAGGCAAGCGGCACCTCAATCGGCACCCAGGCAAAAGCGCAATACTCGCGCAATCTGGACGAGGTGGACCTCTCCGACCCGGAAGATGTGAAGGTTACGGCCAAGGGTGGCTCTGGACCGATTGTGTTGCACCTGGGCAATGAAGATTTTCTGCCGCGCTTCATGGTGTTTCTCTCCAATGTGCAAAAGTGGGAGCAGGAGCGAGGTAAGCTGGAGTCAGTGGATCTGCGCTACGGACGCCAAGTAATTCTGAACCCAGATATGCACGCCGCGCCGCCGCAACCCGCTCCGGAAGTCGCCAAAGCAGTCGCCACGCCACAGAATCAGACGCACGCGAAGCCAAGTCAAAGCCGGCATCGGCCACAGAAGAAACGGAATTAGATGGGCAAGCGAAACGAAAACATCATCACGGTCATCGACCTGGGCAGCGCGAAAACTTTGGTTCTGGCGGTGGAAACCACCGAGGCTGGCCTGCGCTATCGCGGTCACGGCATCGCGCCTTCGTCGGGAACCAAGCGTGGCGTGATCGTTGACCTGGAGTCGGCGGGAAAGAGCGTGTCGGAGGCGGTGGCGCGCGCGGAGCAGTCCTGCGGGTTGACCTTGGAGTCGGCGGTGGTCGGCATCAGCGGCCCCCACATCCGTTCGGTTAACAGTCATGGAGCGATTTCGCTGGGCTCTCGGCCACGCGAGCTGACCAGCGCGGACGTACTGGCCGCCGGTGACCGGGCGCGGGAAATCCCGATGCCGGAGGACCGCGAGATTCTGCACCTTCTGCAGCAGGAATTTGTGGTGGACGATCAGGACGGAGTACGCCATCCGGTCGGAATGCTGGGCCGTCAACTCGAGGTGCGGGTGCATGTCATCACCGCGGCGCACTCGGCGGTGCAGAACGTGGTGACGGCCTTGAACCGCGCCGGAATGCACGTGGAAGATACCGTGTATGAGGCCCTGGCCTGCTCCGAGTCGGTGTTGCGCCGCGATGAACGCGAACTGGGCGCAGCCGTCATCGACATTGGCGCCGGTACGGCCGATATCGCCGTCGTGCAGGAAGACGTGGTCATCCACTCGGGCGTAGTGCCGCTGGGAGGAATCAATTTTACCCGCGACGTTGCCTATGGCCTGGAGACTCCTCTGATTGACGCCGAGAGCCTGAAACGGCAGTTTGGCTGTTCCATGGTGACCCGCATCGCCGAGCACAATGAGATCGAAGTTCCCTCGGTAGGCGACCGCCCGCCGCGCATGATGAGTCAGCGTGAGCTGGGCGAGATTCTGGAGCCGCGGGCGCGCGAACTCATGGAGCTGATACGCGATAACCTGCGCCACGCCGGAGTGCTTGAAATGCTCGGAGGAGGGATCGTCCTCACCGGCGGAGGAGCGCGGCTACTGAGCCTGACCGAAAGCTGCGAGGACATCCTACGGCGTCCGGCGCGCATTGGTTTGCCGATGGGCATGGCGCAGCTTCCGGTGGAGTTGCAGGAGCCTGAGTATGCGGCCGCGATCGGAATGGTTTTTTATACCCAACGCGCGCGGGTGCTCAAGAGCAAGGAAGAGAGCGGATTCGGCGCGCGCCTGCGGGCATTGTTTGCCCGTGGATACCAAACTTAGATAGACGAATTGATCAATTTGGCGCAATCGGGCCAGGGTGAGGCGGCAATCATAATGGAAGAACAGGATATTCGGATTCAGTTTCACGAGGAAGCGCGCAACAACGCCAAGATCAAGGTGATCGGGGTTGGCGGCGGCGGCAATAACGCGGTCAATCGCATGATCGAGACCGGCGTCGAGGGCATCGAGTTCATTACCGCCAACACCGACCTGCAGGCGCTCCAGATGTCGCGCGCGCCGAAGAAGTTGCAGTTGGGCGTCAAGCTCACCAACGGTCTCGGCGCGGGCGCAAATCCGGAAGTTGGCCGGCAGGCGGCGCTGGAAGACACCGACCGCATCATCGCCGCCCTGGAGGGCGCCGACATGGTGTTCGTCACCACAGGGCTGGGTGGCGGCACAGGTACCGGAGCCGCGCCAATCATCGCTTCGCTGGCCAGCGAGATGGGTGCGCTCACTGTAGCCGTGGTCACCAAGCCGTTTGCCTTCGAGGGCAAGCGGCGCATGAACCAGGCCGAGCGCGGACTCAACGAGCTGATCGACTCGGTGGATACGGTGATCGTGATCCCCAACGAGAAGCTGCTGGCCGTGGCCCAGGACGCGGGCTTCTTCGAATCCTTCCGCGTCGCCGATGACATTCTGCGTCAGGCCGTGCAGGGCATCTCCGACATCATCACCATCCCCGGCATCATCAACCGCGACTTCGCCGATGTGAAGGCGATCATGGCCGGGATGGGCTACGCCGTCATGGGGACTTCCACTGGCAAGGGAGAGCGCCGAGCCCTGGAGGCAGCGCAGCGCGCCATTGCATCACCGCTGCTGGAGGCGGGCGCGATCGACGGCGCGCGAGGAATCCTGCTCAATATTACCGGCTCAAGTTCGCTGAAGCTGGCTGAGGTGTATGAGGCATCGACCATCATTCAGAGCGCCGCACATGAGGACGCCAACATCATCTTCGGCGCCGTGCTCGACGAGAAGATGAAGGATGAGGTGAAGATCACGGTAATTGCAACCGGCTTTCGCGCCGAAGCCCGGCAGCATTCGCGGGACACGATGACAACCACGGCCGCCGCCATTCAGCATGCGCGCCAGACGCAATGGACTGCGCCGCCCGAGCCACAGATCGCGCGCCGCGCCGATGCCGCCTACGAGTTGAGCACGAATGAATTGAACCCAAAGGATGCACAGCTTCGTGATGCATACGAGGCTGCGCCGGATATCCGCCCCGCTCCTGCCGCCGTGCCTGTGCCCGATAGCCCGCAGCCGTCGCCGGCGCCGACCCGGATCTGGGAAGCGGTGCAACCGACGCGCCCGGCGCCTTCGCTGGAGGCACTGAGCGCCGAAGATGAGCGCGATGAACTCGATGTTCCCGCCTACTTGCGCAAGAAGAGTCCCAACCTCGACTAACCGTTCAGGGCGTTCCTGGCGATCTCCGAAAGGTCTTCCGCCAGGACGCCCTGAACTCCTGTTGTTCCTGTCCGTGTTTTTGGGGCATTTTTGCGGACAGGGGACTCAAGACAGTTAGCCTCTCCCCATCGCATTCGTGCTTACAATCAAGTGAGCAGGATGTTCTGCCGATAAACATTTATGGCGACAACCTCGCGGCAGCAACTCTGCTCTGTACTGCCGCATCCAGTGATGGACGGGAATGTACTTAAGTTACTGGGGAGAGTCACTGAGACTGCTTTTTCAGCTTGTAAATGCGAGTTCAACTCACTTACCATCCAGGAACTCACCACTGCCTGGATGACAGTTTTCCAAAAACCGGGAACACCGGAGCGGCGGCAGAGATGCAGGTAAAGAGAATGTTTGCTGCAGTACAAACCCGCACTGTGAAAGCCGTTGTGTCGGCCCTGCTGACATTGATCTTTACCCTTAGCTCTTTTGCGGCCACCGTATCGACGCGTCACGAGTCGCGAAGCAATCGCAAGATTAAGGAAAGCGCAAATACGGAAAAGCGCATGGCAGCTTCCCGGCACAGCCGCGCGGTCACTTCACGCGCGGGCAGGCGGGGCAGAGCGGCAGTGGTTGCGGTTAGCCGAGGCAGAGCACATTACTACGGCGAGCGCTTTACCGCTAGCTCGTTTGCCAGCGATCCGGAGGCGGGCGACAACAGCGCAGGTGAAGATCCGGTCGTGCGCGAAGCCGCAATCAGCGCCCTGGGAAATATGAATGGCACCGTGGTCGCCATCGATCCCAGCAATGGCCGAATTCTAGCGATGGTCAACCAGAAGCTGGCTCTTTCCAGCGGCGCGCAGCCCTGCTCCACGATCAAAGTCTCGGTAGCCCTGGCCGCCTTGAGCGAAGGGATTGTGACCAAGGACACGCCGGTGAATCTGGGCGGCTGGAAGATGGATATGAACCAGGCGCTGGCACATTCCAACAATCAATATTTTGAAGCACTTGGCCGCCGCCTCGGTTTTCAGAAGGTGAGCTACTACGCGCACCAGTTCGGGCTAGGTGAGCTGGCGGGATGGAATATCGAAGGCGAGCATCTTGGGGTGTACCCCAGCGAAGAGCTGCCTGCGAGTCTGGGCGGCGTGGGCAAGATGTGCTCGTTCGGCGAAAGCGTCAGCATGACTCCGTTGCAACTTGGCTCGCTCATGGCCGCCATTGCCAACGGTGGCACGCTGTACTATTTACAGCATCCGCAGTCGGCGGCGCAGGTGACAAACTTCCAACCCAAGGTCAAGCGTTACCTGGATATAGCACCCCTGATTCCTGAAGTGAGCGTGGGCATGCTGGGCGCAACCCAGTTCGGTACCGCGCGAAGCCTCCGTACCAACTTCACCTCGGAGCAGGTACTCGGCAAAACCGGAACTTGCAGCAGCGCCGGAACGCGCTTCGGCTGGTTCGGCTCTTTTGCCAACTCGAGGAATGGCCGCATCGTCGTTGTGATCTTCCTGCACGGAGACCGCGCCGTGTACGGCCCCAAAGCCGCAGAACTGGCTGGTCATTTTTACCGCAGCCTGGATGAGCACAACTACTTCGCGGGTAAAGCCGCCCCGGTGCGCAGCGCCGCTCTGCTGAAGTAAGGAAGAAAAGAGCTTCGACCGGCCTTCCCCATTGGGAAGGCCTTTTCCTTTTGCCAATGCAGATGTGAATCGCGCGAAGACCAGCAAACATATTATCCTGAGTTGAGGAAAGCCGTATGGGGTGCTGCGATTGGAATCGCCTCTGCCGTCTGGAGGCTTTGCCGTGATAAGTTGAGTGCAGACGAGCAATTCATCTCAGGTTTCAGGCCCGGCCAAAACGAAGGGCCAAGGCCTGTCGGCGATGGTTCTCACCTCCCGGAGGATTGATATTGATGCGTAAGTTCATTGTTCTGGTATTGTCCGTCCTTGCTTTTGGCGCGTTTGCCTCGGCCCAGTTAGAGCCGACAACCCTTGCAGTGCCGAAAACCGAATTTTTCATCGGATATGCCTTCCAGCGTGCCGGTGTTTCCGGCTACAACATTCCAGACGTCACTGTGACCAGCACAAAACTGAACGGATTTGCCTTCGAGTTCAGCCATTACTTGCCCAGTAACTTCGGCTACACGGTCGACATTTCCCGAGGTTCAAATGCAGCGGTCGACAGCACCGGAATCAAGTACGTCCGTTCGACCTACCTGGCCGGACCCAGCTATCGCCTACACAATTTCCTCTTCTTCACACCCTCTGTTCACGCGCTCGCAGGCATTGATCACGATGACTTCACCGTACCCGAGGTCAACCCCACCGTGCTTGACTACAGGAACACTGATTTTGCCGCTGCCGCGGGCGTGACCTTCGATGGAAATTTCTCGCGTCATATGGCGCTTCGCCTGGCGCAGGTGGACTACCTCTATACCCACAACTACGGCGCCGGCCAGTCTTCCTTCCGCTACACCGGCGGTCTTGTGGTGCGCTTCTAATCAAGTTCACGGAAGAACTCGGTCGGGACCTCTAGCGGCTTTGGTGCGTGCGATGGTTCAAGGTTTGCAATCTGGGCCATCTCAACAACAGCTCATTGGCAACGGCTTCCGGCGGCGGACAGCGCTGAATTGCTTCTCAGGTTCTAAACTTCCGATTTTTTGCCCTGCGGTCGTTTTTCCGCCCCTCTTTGCTTTGTGAAAGGCGCTCCAGCCCGCTTATAATCAACACATGGCTAACGGCTGGGAAAGCAAGTCCGTGGAAACGCTACAAATTGACCAACACGAGCAGATTCGTACGCAGGAAATTGCTGATGCTAGAGAGCGTCTGGACCGATTGAAAGCGGAAGAGGCGCGCAAGATTCAAGCTCTGCAATTGACCCGCGCCCGTATCCGCGAGCAACTGGCCCGCACCAGCAATGAGCGTTACACGCTGCTGCTGAATACCGAGTTGCAGCAAATCGACGGCGAACTCGCAAAGCTGGCGTAAGCGGCAAGCTCACTGGCGACGGTGATTGACGTCACCGAAGCATGGTTGCGTTCGGCAGACAATAGCGGCGAGGTGTGTTATGCCGCTTCTTGTCATTGCCGTGATTCTGTTTGCTCTCTTTCTGGTGATGGGCGTGCTCGCCACGGTGGCCGTCCTCAATGAAACGCGCGGCATGAGCGGGAGCGTTCTAAAACTGAAACGCACACGCAATCTTCCGCAAAAGTAAGCCTCGCTTCGCCCACGGTCCCCAATGTCCCTCCTCCTGCGATTGCGATGCGCCTGGAACATCGTTTCTCCGTGTCCTTATCATTTCTCTGGGTCTGAGCCTCATGTCGATGCGCGCGATTGAACGTTCCTCGTTTATTGTCTAGAAGGGCCATCCGGTCCAGAATAGATACAACACACACGAAGGAGCCAATGGCCTCAACGCGATACCAACCAGCCCCCCTGTGGGCAGCTTCGTTCTGGAGCGCTCAATGACCTCGCCGCTCTTGCTGAGCGTGCAACTCGCACTGGTGACCTCCTGTTTGCTGTTTGTGTTCGGACTGCCGGTAGCTTGGTGGCTGGCTTTCACACGCTTTCGTCTGCGATTCATGGTCGAGTCCGTAGTTGCCCTGCCGATCGTGCTGCCGCCTACAGTTCTGGGCTTTTATCTGCTATTGGAGTTCGGCTCGCGTGGCTGGCTCGGCGCATTCTGGGTGCGTTTCACCGGACACACCCTGGCCTTTAGCTTTGAAGGACTCGTGCTCGGATCGGTCGTCTACAGTCTGCCCTTCGCAGTGCAGCCCTTTACCGCAGCTCTGGCCTCCGTGGACCGCCGCCTGCTTGCGGCCTCGGCCAGCCTGGGAGCCTCCGCTTGGCGCACCTTTTGGCGCATCACGTTTCCCCTCGCTTTTCCAGGGATTGTGACCGGCTTTGCTCTGAGCTTTGCCCACACTCTTGGCGAATTTGGCGTGGTGCTGATGCTGGGCGGCAACATCGCTGGCCGCACCCAGACTGCCTCGATTGCCATCTACGACAACGTGCAGATGCTTGACTACTGGGCTGCCGGGCGCCAGTCGATCACGCTTCTGGGAATCTCTTTCGCATTGTTGGTTGTGATCAATGCGCTCAACCGCAAGCGGAACTGGAGGCTGCAATGAGCGCCGCCGGCGCGGCCCTGCGGGTGGAGATTCACCTCCCGCTGCCTCAGTTTCTGCTCGAGTGCAGCTTCGAGGCGCAGAACGAAGTGGTTGTACTCTTTGGTGCCTCGGGCGCGGGCAAGACTTCGGTGCTCGACTGTATCGCCGGATTCCGCTCGCCGCATCGTGGCCGTATTGCGCTTGGCGATCACGTCGTTTTCTCCAGTGAGCATGGGGTGAATCTTCCGGTGCGCCAGCGCCGCATCGGGTATCTTTCGCAGCAGCTTGCGCTGTTTCCGCACCTCTCGGTGCGGCAGAATGTCGAGTATGGGTTACTGGATCTGCCACGCCCGGAGCGCGATGCGCGGGTGGACGCGATTATGGAACGCTTTCGCATCGCGCCCCTGGCCGCGAGCCGTCCGGCGGCAATTTCCGGAGGTGAACAGCAGCGCGTGGCTCTGGCCCGCACCCTGGTCTGCGAACCTGAATTACTGCTGCTTGACGAGCCGCTTGCGGCTCTCGACCTGCGGCTGAAGTCGCTGCTTCTGGAAGCCCTGTTCGACTGGCAACGTGAGCACGCCGTTCCCTTGCTTTACGTCACCCACGAACAGTCGGAGGCTTACTCACTCTCTCGGCGCGTCTTGGTGATGGAGATGGGAAGGGTGGTTGCTGATGGGGAGCCGCAGCGGATATTCAGCGCGCCCATCAGCCGCGAGCGGGCCGTACTGTCCGGCTATGAAAATCTCTTCGAAGCCATCGTTGAAGAAACTCATCCCACACTTGGCACCATGACCTGCCGCGTCGCGGGAACGGATCTGTTGCTCGAATCACCGATGGCAAATAAAGCCGAGGGTGAGGCGGCGCGCCTGGCCTTGCGCGCTGGAGACATTCTGGTCGCCGTCACCCGCCCCTCGGGCATTAGTGCTCGAAATGTGCTGCAGGGCCGGATTGGCGCGATTGAGGATCGCGCCGGAATGGTTGAGCTGCGCGTTCTCTGTGCTGCCGGCGCGAGTAGGGGTGCGAGTGAAGAAGCGAGTGAAGAGACACGAGAGACCGGCTTCCGCGTTCACATCACCCGTGGCGCCTTGCAGAATCTTGGCTTGCAACTGGGACAAGCCGTGTGGCTCATCATCAAGACCCACTCCATTCAATTCCTGCGCAGCTAAATCCTGCGAGGCTAACCGCTCAAGCGCTAACGCAGCGAGTCGGGCGCGCCGAAGCCCAGCATCACCGGCTCCGGAAGCAGTTCCACCGCGAAGCACCGCCGCACGTGCTGCTGCACCAAGTCTTTCATCCGCAGCATATCGGAGGCTGTCGCGCCACCCCGGTTGACCAGCGCGAGGGTGTGCTTGCTGCTGATGCCCACAGGCCCGAGCGCGAATCCTTTGCCGATCCCTGCCTGCTCGATCAGCCAGGCCGCCGCCAGCTTCACATGTCCGGGGATCGCATCGAAGTGCGGAACCGGCACCGCCGAGTTGGCTGCGATGCGCTCATACTCGGCGAGGCTCACCACTGGGTTCTTGAAGAAAGAGCCCGCGCTACGGCTATCCGCATCCTCTTCATCGAGTACCATTCCCTTCGCTCGCCGGATCGCCAGCACGGCTTCGCGCACCGCGGAAAGTGACGGAGTGGCAACATCGCTGAAATGACGCTTGAGGTCCGCATAGGCAATCTTCGGCGTGCCTCGCGGTTGCAGGGCATAGTCCACACCGGTCACGATGTAGCGCCCCACGTCGCTTCCATTGAACCGGCTCTGCCGGTAGCTGAAGCCGCAGGCAGATCTGTCGAACGCCACCCGCTCCAGCGTCGTTGCATCGACGGCGTAAACTTGCACAATCGTCTCGGAGACATCCTGCCCGTAAGCACCTACGTTCTGGATCGGAGTGCCGCCCACGCTTCCCGGAATGCCGCTCAGGCACTCCACTCCAGCACAGTTATCATTCACCGCGCGGGCCACGAATGTGTCCCACTCAACGCCGGCACCGGCGGAGAAGATCCGCTTCCCGCTTTGATCGTGAGCGTCATCGTGAGCGTCGATGCCATCGATGCTCATGTGCAGCACGAGGCCGTGAAAGCCCGCATCGCTTACCAGCAGATTACTGCCGCCGCCCAGCACAAACACGGCAAGCGCCCGCGCGCGCGCCCATCGCACCGCCTCGATTACATTGTCATCATTGGCTGCTTCGGCAAAGTAACGCGCATCTCCACCCACCTTCAACGTGGTGTATGGAGCCAATCGAATGTTTTCTCGTATCTCCATTGATTGAGAACTATTCCTGCTGCGCCTGCATCAGCAACTTTGTCACGTCCTCATCCTGCGGATGCAGATCGTGAGCCTTCTGGAGGTAGGGCACGGCTTTCCCGGTTTCGCCGTTTGAGATCAGCATCAGGGCGTATTGCAGATTCTCGTCGAAGCCTTTCGGGTTCAGCGACACGGCCTTTGCCAGCGCGTCACGCGCTCCGGCTACGTTGTGCAGTTCGTAGCGAACGCGGCCGAGGTTAAACCACGATTCTGCATCGGAGGGCGCAAGCCGCGCACCGGCTTCGCAGTTGGCGAGCGCCGCCTCGACCAGTTTCAACTCACGCTGCGCCACGCACAAATTCACATAGGCGGGACCAAACTTTGGACGCAGCCGGGTTGTGCTTGTAAACGGTCCCATCGCCTCTGCATAACGATGCGCATCGAGAAGCAATGTTCCGAGCATGAACTGAGCCTGTGCGTCATCCGGCCTCAGCGCTGCGGCGCGCTGCGCGTGGGCAAGTGCAGCGTTGAGGTCGCCGCGCTCGTGTGCGTCAGAGGCTTTTTCGATCTCGATATAAGGCTCGTTGCGTTGTCGGGCAAAGGCTCCCACCCCGGCGAACGCCACCACCGTGAGCAGCGCGGAGGCGGCCACGCGCATGCGCCCACGTGGTTCATTGCGGCCGGGGCCGGTAGGGAAAGCAGCGCCCAACACCAATCCGGTCAGGAGTCCGCCAATGTGCGCGGCGTTGTCAGTGCCTCGGATAGCAGCACCGAACGCAAGATTGTAAAACACGAAGAGCGCGATGCTGGTGAGGTGCCCTTTGAGCATCGCGCGGAGTTGCAGATTGCTGTGTAGCAGCATCGCAGGAATCAGCGCTCCGGCGATGCCGAAGATTGCGCCGGAGGCTCCGACACTCAGGCCGTTTCCGTGCCAGCAAATGCTTCCCAGGCTACCGCCTATGCCGCACATCAGATAAAGCAGGGTGAAGCGCGAACGCCCGAAGAGTAACTCCGCCAACCATCCCAGGTTGTACAGGCACCACATGTTCAGCGCGATGTGCAGCAGTCCGCCGTGCTCAAAGGTGGATGTGAGCAGCCGCCACCACTGCCCGCCACTGGTCAATGCGCCAGAGTTCGCGCCCCAACTAAGGAGAAGCTCTGGATTGAAGGTGAGGAAATTGCGGCCTTCCAACGCCATGATCAGATAGACCAGCGTATTCAATGCGATCAGAACGATGGTTGGCGACTCGAATGCCCGCCGCAGACGGCCTGGGGCCGCTTCCGCAGGCATTGCCGAGAGCTGTTGTGCCGAGCATCGAGGACATAACGATTCCGTGTCCGAGGAAGCCTCGAACTCCCGGCCACAACTGACGCAGATGGTCATTGTTACTTAGCTCTCGACGCTGTCTTCACAGCAATCTGAGAAGGCTTTGCCCCGGTCGGAATCATCAGGAAGAGCCGCGGCGGCGGTGCCTGCACTTTCTTGTCGCGCCGCTTGTCCAGCAGCAGAACGGAGACATCTCCGGAGCCTGAATCGGCTACCAGCAGCATGTTTCCGGCTGGCGTCAAAGCCAGAGCATCGGGCTTTGAGCCTACCTGCACCGTGGTAATCAGTTTGCGCGTGATCGCGTCAAAGACGGCCACACTATTCGATGCAAAGTTGCTCACATAGAGCGTGCTGTTGTCGTCGCTTACCAGCGATCGCACGGGATGATCGCCGACCAGGAAACTCTCGGCGACCTCGTCGTTGTAGGGGTTCACGGCCGAGATCGTCTGCGCCTCGTAATTTGATACGAACACTTCACCGCCGTCGGGCTTGATCCCCAGGTCCACCGGCGTGCCGCCCACCCTGAGGAGCGTCTCGACCTGAGCGTTCTTCAGGTTCACCAATGCCACCTGCTGCGAACCCGAGCAGCCGACGAGGGCCTTGGAGTCATCGGGCAAAATGACCAGTGAATCCGGAGTCCTGCACACATGCAGCGTGCGGCGAACCTTCATAGTGGCTCCGTCGATCAACGTTAGTGAATCATCGCCGCGATTCGCCACGGCCACAAACTTGCCGTCGCCGGAAACACGCGCAATGCCGGGGTGCTTTTCCACCGCGACCTGTCCGATGACCCGGTGCGCGTCCAGATCAAGCGCTGTCGCCGTGTTCGACTCCGCGTTGGCGACCCATCCGGTCTTGCCATCCGCGGTCACGGAAATTGTGTAAGGCACACTTCCCACGGTCATGTTGCCGGCGATCTGGTTGGTTGCAGCATCGATAACGCTCACCGTACCCGAGTCCGTATTGACCACATACACTTCGTCTTTAGTCGGGCTGGCCGTGACTCCGGTCGGATTGTTTCCCGTGGCCAGCGTGCGCACAATCTTCATGGTGGCCAACTCCAGCACGCTCACCGTGTTGGAGCCTGAATTGCTAATGTAGGCAAAGGTGTGTTCCGGTTCGGTGCTGCGTTTGCTGCATCCGGCCAGCAGCACGATGCTCGTAACCGCAATCGCTGCCAGCGCAAGGCCGGCAAACTGCCGGCCCGGTATGACTTTCCGCCAAAGGCTCACGAGCGTGCCGCCCGACCCATGGCTTCAACTCTGTCGCCGATGGCACTAATTTCGTCCGCCGCTGCACGCGACTGCATGACTACCAGCATGGCTTCCTCGCAGAAACCATTAGTGTAGCGGAGCCCTACCAGTCCGGGCAATGCGTGCTCCTATCGATGCAGGTGTATTCCGTGCCTCAAGCCGCGCATTATGTAAGGCGGCGCGGCTTGCGGCACGGCACAGAACTATGCCAGCTCCAACTCGATCTTCTTCGTAGCAGCGTCCAGTTTCACGATCCGAAAGCTGCGAATTTGCCCGGCGCGCGCCGCCTCGGGCTGGGTTTCACTACTCACCGGGCCGCCCTTCCAGCGCGCATTGAGCATCGCGCCGAGAGATGACATATCGAGCTTCTGAGCCTCGGCCTTCGGCTCTTCCTTCGCGACGTCCACGCTAGTAATCCGGCAGACGGCCTGAATGCCTTCGCCCAGTTCGACCCGCGCCCGTTCGCCGGATTCCTCGATCAAGCGGCCGGTTACCACATCGCCGACCTTGTGCTCGGCAATGTATTCATCCAGCCCCGTGGGAATCAATTGCTTCATGCTGAGGCGCAACTGCCGCTTTTCAAGGTCGAGTTCGAGTACCTGGGCCTTCACCACCTGTCCTAGTTTCAGCACGTCCTGCGGGTGTTCGATGCGCTTTTCAGCACTGATTTCGCTGATGTGCACCAGGCCCTCAATACCTTCGGCAAGCTGCACGAACGCGCCGAATTTAGTAATGCTGGTGACCGGTCCCTCGATCACCGTGCCCGCCCCAAACTTCTGTGCTGCCTGAGCCCAGGGATCGCCCAGGGCCTGCTTCAGTCCCAGCGCGATGCGCCGTTCGCCCAAGCTCACGCCCAGAATTACGGCCTCCACGGTTTCGCCCGGTTTGATTACGTCATCGGCTTTCTTCACTTTCTTGCCCCATGACATTTCGGAGAGGTGAATCAATCCTTCAATGCCCGGCTCCAACTCTACAAACGCTCCGAATTCGACCACGCGCGTTACGGTTCCCTGCACTCGATCGCCAACCTTATACTTCTCGGCCACCACATCCCACGGATGCTTCTGAAGCTGCTTCAGGCCCACGGAAATCCGGTGTTTCGCGGGATCGATCTTCAGAACCTTCACTTCCACCTGCTGCCCCGCCGTGAGCACGTCCGAGGGCTTGTTGACGCGGCCCCACGACATATCGCTGATGTGCAGTAGCGCGTCCACTCCGCCCAGGTCGATGAATGCTCCATATTCGGCCAGACTTCGCACGGTTCCGCTCAGCGTCGAGCCCTCCTCGATCTCGCCATAGCGCCGTTCTTTGCCCGCGCGCTCTTCCTCTTCGGCCACCACGCGGCGATCCACCACCACGTCTTCATCGGCTACGTCGAGCTTGATGATGCGGCAACGGATCTGCTCGCCAACCATCTTCTCCATGGCCGTGGCATCGCGCTCTCCGCTGCGCGAAGAGGGCATGAAAGCGCGCACGCCCACGTCCACACTGAGCCCGCCCTTGATCACTGCAGTCACCGTGCCCAGGATCGTGGTCTTTTCGGCGAAAGCCTGCTCTAGCGCCGACCAGTCTTTCGGCAACTCCACCTTCAGCCGCGACAACTGGTAGTAGCCCTCCGGATCGCGGCCTTTGACCGAGACCGAAAATTTATCGCCTACCTTTACCGTCTCGCCCGCGCCTTGGAAGGGCGCCAGCGGCAGAATGCCTTCGGTCTTGTAGCCGATATCAAGAAACACCGACTCGGCGGAGACGGCGACGACCGTACCCTCAAGTTGCTTGTTGCCATCCGGAGCTTTGCGCGAGTGCGTCTGCTCATACTGCTTAAGAATGTCCTCGAAGGACTCGTTGGATTCGGGAGCGGACTGGGATTCAGGGCGGTTCGGGTTAGACATGGGAGCTAGAAGCCTCATTCTGGCGTGATGCCGACTAGGATATCACTGCACCTGATCTGGTGGGTTGAGCTTTCGCCCGCTTCCGCCGAACCACGCTTCGAAGCAGCTCACTCCGACATGAGATCAGCCGGTCGGCGTTGGCCCTGGAGTGCGGCACGGCCTTACAATCTCCTCATGCCCCGAGTCGTCAAAAAGTCCGCAACCACGCCCGAGAGAGACATCCTCAAGCTCATTCCCGCCGCTGAGCACAGAGCGCAGCCTTCATCGCGCCGCATCGGTATTCACACCTCCACCGCCGGAGGGGTTGAGACCTCGGCCGAGCGTGCCTGGCGCCTGGGCTGCAATACGTTGCAGATTTTCAGCTCCAGCCCGCGCATGTGGCGGCCCTTTGACATCTCGGCCGAGCAGTACGAGGCGATGGCCCGTTTGCGCGCCGCCTACGATCTGAAGCCACTGGTCATCCACGCCAACTATCTCATCAACGTGGCCGGCACCAATCCCGAGATGCTGGAGAAATCCGTCTCCGCCTTTCGCGCTGAGATGGAGCGCGCAATCTCGCTCCGCGCCGAATACGTGGTTTTGCATCCTGGCAGCTTTCGTAGCTGCTCGCGTGCGGAAGGCCTCGCCAACGCCTGCGCCGCCATCGCCCGCGCCGCCGACGGACTCAATATGGCCGACAACGGACTGACGCTGCTGATTGAGAACACCGCCGGAGCCGAGTTCTCGTTGGGCTCAAGTTTTGAGAGTGTCGCCGAACTGATCGCCGCCCTCGCCGCCCACATCCCTGTCGCCTCCTGCATCGACACCTGTCACACGCACGTGCGCGGCTATGACATTGTGAGCCAAGAGGGCTACGCGGAAACCATGCGTCAGCTTGACGCATCCGTCGGACTGGCCAATGTGCGCGTCTGGCACTGCAATGACGCCAAGGCCGCCTGCGGCTCCAAACTGGATCGCCACGAACACATCGGAAAAGGCAGCATCGGCCTCGAACCCTTCCGCCGCCTGCTCAACGACCCGCGCAACGCGCACGCCGCATTCATCCTGGAAACCCCGATTGATGAGCCTTTGGATGACCTTCATAACGTGGAGACGCTGAAGTCGCTGGTGGGATAGGTGGAGCAGCGTCCGACACAAGTTGTAGAATGAAACCTTATCCTTTGCGCAATTTGCGCCACTTGCAGGGCGAACTAAAACTCATGGCAGATCATCAGAAATCAGACCAGAAGCCGTCGCCGGACTCTCCCGCCGACATCCTTGAACAGTCCGCGCCCGATTCCTCCGCCGAGCCGCGCCTGCGTGCCGCCGGTCGTGCGGAAGACGACACCCGCTACGATCCCACGCCGGTCGAGCAGAAGTGGGCCGCCCTCTGGGAGAGCGATCTGACTCGCTACGCGCCTGAGCCGCCCTCCAGCGGAAAGCCCAAGTATTACGTGGTTGAGATGCTTCCCTACCCCTCCGGCGCGCTGCACATGGGCCACGTCCGCAACTACGCCATCGGAGACGCTCTGGCCCGCTACATGTGGATGAGCGGCCACAACGTGCTGCATCCCATGGGCTGGGATTCCTTCGGGCTGCCCGCTGAAAACGCCGCCATCAAGCACCAGCGCCAGCCCCGCGAGTGGACGCTCGAAAACATTGCTGCCATGAAGACGCAGATGAAGCGTCTCGGCTTCAGCTACGACTGGTCGCGCGAAATCGCGACCTGCCTCCCCGAGTACTACCGCTGGAACCAGTGGTTCTTCCTGAAGCTCTTTGAAAAGGGACTGGCCTACCGGAAAAAGAGCAAGGTCAATTGGTGTCCCAACTGTGCCACCGTGCTCGCCAACGAGCAGGTGGTAGACGGATGCTGCTGGCGGCATGAAGACACTCTTGTCGAGCAGCGCGAACTCGAGCAGTGGTCGCTACGCATCACCGACTATTCCGAAGAATTGCTGCAAGGTCTCGATCGCATGGAAGGCTGGCCGGAGAAGGTCCGCACCATGCAGCGCAACTGGATCGGACGCAGCGAAGGCGCCAATGTCGATTTCAAACTCGACGGCGGCTCCGAAACGAAGATCACCGTCTTCACCACGCGCATTGACACCATCTACGGGGCCACTTCGTTGCAGCTTGCGCCGCAGCATCCCCTCGTCGCCGAACTTATCGGCAATGATCCCGCCCTGCTCGCCAGCCTGGCGCAGATGCTCGATGACCAGAAGAAGGCGCGCGAAGCCGGAGACATCGGCTTGGTTGACAAGAAGGGATTCGCCTCCGGTCACTTTGCCGTCAACCCCTTCAACCAGGAGCGCGTGCCTATCTGGGTCGCCAACTACATTCTGATGGACTACGGCACCGGCGCCATCATGTCGGTCCCCGCCCACGATGAGCGCGACTTCGAATTCGCCAAGAAATACGGCATCGAAGTGCGCATCGTCATTCTCCCGCGCCGCGAGCAGGAACCGCCCGAAGCCGGAAAGCCCGAGCCTCCCGTGCTGCCCTTTGTCGCCGAGGATTCGCTGCTGATCAATTCAGGCCCATTCAGCGGACTCGCCTGTGAAGAGGCGCAAAAGAAGATGGCCGAGTATGCCGAACAGAACGGCTTCGGGAAAGCGACCATCACTTATCGCCTGAAGGATTGGGGCATCTCCCGCCAGCGCTACTGGGGCACGCCCATCCCGATCCTCTATTGCGAAAAGTGCGGTCTGGTTCCGGTGCCCGAGGATCAGCTTCCCGTGCTGCTGCCCGAGAACGTCGAGATCACGCTCGCCGGCGGTTCGCCGCTCACCCGCGTCAAGGAGTTCTACGAGGTTTCCTGTCCCAAGTGCGGCGGCCTTGCGCGCCGCGAGTCTGACACGATGGATACCTTTGTCGATTCGTGCTGGTACTTCTACCGCTACACCAGCCCCATCGACACGGCTCCGTTCGACAGCGAAATCGCTAACTATTGGTTTCCCATGGACCAGTACATCGGCGGCGTGGAGCACGCCATTCTGCACCTGATGTACTCGCGCTTCTGGACCAAGTTCATGCGTGACATCGGTCTCATCCACAACGACGAACCCGCGCAGCGGCTGTTCACCCAGGGCATGGTCATCAAGAACGGAGCCAAGATGTCCAAGTCGCTCGGCAACGTCGTCTCGCCGGATGACATGGTGGCCCGCTACGGCGCCGATGCCACCCGTCTCTACACCCTCTTTGCCGCCCCGCCGGATCGAGACCTCGACTGGCAGGATCAGGGTGTGGAAGGCGTCTATCGTTTCCTCTCGCGCCTCTACCGCTTCATCACCGAGAACCCGGTCCGCCTCGCGCTCGGCGACTCTCGCGACTATGAGGTCTCTGCGCTGGCCCCCGACGCTAGAAAAGTACTGCGAAAGTTGCACCAGACCATTCAGCGGATCACCGGCGACTTCCAGGGACGCTGGCACTTCAACACCTCGGTTGCGGCCATGATGGAGTTGCTCAACGCCTGCATGGTCAAACCGGAGCTCTTCGCCGCAAACTCCGTCGCGCCGATGGCATTCCGCGCCGAGGTGCAGCGTAAGCTCGTACTCCTGCTCAATCCATTCGCGCCCTATCTTGCCGCCGAACTTTGGAGCATTCTCGGCGAAGATCCCAACGCACTGCTGTGCTATCCGTGGCCGCAGGCCGATCCTGCTCTAGCCAAGGAGGATGAGGTGGAGATCGTCGTGCAATTCAACGGCAAAGTGCGCTCGCGCCTCACCGTCGCTCATGACGCCGAGGACGAAGCTGTCCGCCAAGCCGCGCTCAATGATGAAAAAGTGAAGGAATCCCTCGTTGGCAAGCAGATCGTGAAGGTCATCGTGGTCAAGAACAAGTTGGTCAACATCGTCATCAAAGGCTGACGCAGGGCCATGAACGCTGACGCCAATCGTGAAGGCTTCCGCACCTTGCGCCGCGACCCGGCTCTATTTTCAATGGAGCTTTTCTGGCGCTGGAGCTTCGGTTTTGGTCTGTTGGCGTTAGTCTTTTTTGCCTATGCACGGCTGCGCCAAACCGTGATTCTCTCAGACGCGGACCAGTTGGCCCTCAATGGACAGGATCCCTTCGCCGTTGCCGCAGCCGCAAGGAATCTCCTCGCTGAGGCGATGCCATCGTTGCTGAGGATGCTAGAACCAGTCTTATGCGTGGCAGCCGCGCTCTGGATCGCCGCTGCCACGCTTGGGCGCGGAATCATAACTCGCATCATCGTGCGCCGCTTTGCCGACGACTACGCTCTCCCGATTGCCCCCGATGCGCCGCGTTGGAGTTCGTTCGCGATTCTCCACTTTGCCCGCCTGCTGATGCTGCTGCTCCTTGTGATCGGCTACCTCGGCGGCGAATGGATCGCCGGACTCGCGGGTGGGCCGGAGCCGAATGTCCTCGCCTCCGCGCTCATCGTCTTCGCTTCGCTCGCCGCCGCCAGCATGGTCTGGAGCTATGCCAACTGGGTGCTTTCGCTGGCGCCGATTTTCGTTGTGCGCGACGCACTCTCGCCACTGGATTCGGTGGCCGCCGCCATTGCCTTCATCCGCCGCAACCACTTGCGCGTGACTGCCATTGCGCTCTGGAACGGCACTCTGCGCGGAGTGGCCGCTACCGTCATCAGCGTTGCCGGAGGTTTCACCGAAGCCTTGCGCTTCGCGCTGCCGCCCTGGGCGATTGCGGCTCTGCTTGCGCTGGAAACGCTTCTGTATCTGGTTGTCTCCGATATTTTTCTCCTCGCTCGCCTCGCGGCTTACGCCTCGGTAGCAGTTCGCGAACTGACCCTATTGCAGCCGCTCCCTGCGCCTATGGACCATTCCGGAAGCGCGGCGCGCTAATCGCTTTACAGGCCGCCCCCAATTCTGCGAACCTTGAGTGTGGAACACACTGCACTCCCCTCGATCGTTGTCTTGGATTTCGGCTCGCAATACACGCAGCTCATCGCGCGTCGTATTCGCGAGCAGAACGTCTTCTCCGCTGTCCTGCCTTGTACTGCCAAATTGCAGGAAATTCGCAGCTACAATCCGGTCGGCATCATCCTCTCAGGCGGTCCTTGCTCGGTCTACGACGTAGACGCGCCCCCGGCTGATCCCGAGATTCTCAACCTTGGGCTTCCTGTACTTGGAATCTGCTACGGACTCCAATTCATGACCCACACCCTGGGAGGCACGGTGCACGCCGCCAGCAAGCGTGAGTACGGCCACGCCGAGGTCTCGGTTCTGGAAAGCTCCGCCCTCTTCAGCGGTCTGCCCCAGACCCTGTCCGTCTGGATGTCGCACGGCGACGAAGCCGATAAACTCGCACCCGGCTTCCGGCTCATCGCGCGTACGTCAAACGCCGTGGCCGCCATTGAAAACGTTGCTGCCGGCTACTACGCGGTCCAGTTCCATCCTGAAGTGCACCACACCAAGTTCGGCACCAACCTGCTGAAGAACTTTGTATTCGGCATCTGCAACGCTCAGCCTTCGTGGACACCAAAAAAGTTTATCGAATCGACGATCGCGCAGATTCGGGAGACCGTGGGCGAAGGCCGAGCCCTTTGCGCCATCTCCGGTGGGGTGGATTCCAGCGTTGCCGCAACCCTGGTACACCGTGCCATCGGCGACCGCCTGACCTGCGTTTTCGTCAATAACGGTGTATTGCGCAAGGATGAGTACAGCAAGGTTCAGCACAATCTCCGCACCAAGCTCAAGCTCAATATCGATGCCGTGGACGCCACCGAGCGCTTTCTCTCCAAACTCGCCGGCGTCACCGACCCCGAGCGCAAGCGCAAGATCATCGGCAACGAGTTCATCGAAGTCTTCGACGAGGAATCGCAACGCATCAAGCGTGAGTACGGCGAGGTTCAGTGGCTGGTGCAGGGCACGCTCTATCCTGACGTCATCGAGTCGGTCAGCGTTCGCGGTCCCTCGGTCACCATCAAGAGTCACCACAATGTGGGCGGACTGCCCGCCAAGATGAAGCTCAAACTCATCGAACCGTTGCGCGATCTCTTCAAGGATGAAGTGCGCCGCATCGGGCGCGATCTCGCTATGCCTGAAGAAATGCTCCAGCGGCAACCCTTCCCTGGCCCCGGTCTCGCCGTCCGCATTCTCGGCGAGGTTACTCCCGAGCGCGTGGCCTTGCTACAGGAGGCCGACGATATTGTTGTCACCGAGATCAAGCGCGCCGGACTCTACGAGCAGATCTGGCAATCCTTCGCCGTGCTGCTGCCGGTGATGTCGGTGGGCGTGATGGGCGACCAGCGCACCTATGCGTATACATGCGCGATTCGCGCCGTTACCAGCGAAGACGGGATGACCGCCGACTGGGTGCCTCTGCCGTATGAGGTGTTGAAATCGATGTCGAGCCGCATTGTCAATGAGGTCACGGGAATCAACCGCGTGGTGTACGACATCACTTCCAAGCCTCCCGGCACAATTGAGTGGGAGTAACTTGGCCTTGAAAGGTTATGAAATGCGGCCGTTTCCATGATAAAACTGACTTCGAAGTGAGGCTTTGACTAACTTGTCAACGATGAACGGTTCGGACGATCAACTTAACCGTACAATAGGGGGCAGCCTTTGGAAAGGCATTGCCTTGGCATCGCTGTGCCATTTTGCCTACCTGCTCTTCGTCTCAGAGCTGACCTCGCCGGAGGTGCGCGTCCTCGGCTACCTGCTGTTTGCGCTGTTGCAGTTTGCTTATCTTTTCCCCCTCGCCGTCTTCTATCAGAAACGTAACCAGAGACGCACATCCAACGGACTCATCATTGCCGGTGTCCTTTCACTGCTCGCCGCGACGGCATGGTTTGGCTACTCCGTCTTTCACGGCACCCTTCCCTCGATCACTAGCAACTGAGACGCGTACCCGCACTATCCCTCGCTTAGGCGGCATGGCTTTATCCGCGACGCTTGACTACACTGCTTACAAGAGGTCAAAACTCCATGACTCTGAAACCGCTCAGCGAAAAGCTCAGTAGGTTCAGAGGATTCGAGCAGATCAGGAAATTGAAAAGTTAATCATGGCTAATTGCATTCGTTGTGGCCGCACGCTTTCAGGCTTCACGTTCGGTAAAAAGATCTGCGCATGGTGCAAGCAACACGAATCGGCACAGCGCGGCGAAGAGACGCAGTATCAACCTGTGATGACAACTCCGTGGCGGCGGCAGGAGGCGATGCCGATGCTGGTCACTCAGGCCATCTTCGGCATCAACGTTGCGGTGTTCATCGGAATGTTCCTCTCGGGCGCTTCGCCGATGAGTCCCTCGGGGGCGAGCCTGCTGGCCTGGGGCGCAAACTACGGTCCCTACACCCTGACCGGGGATTGGTGGAGGCTGCTGACTTCGTGCTTTGTGCACATCGGCATCATTCACATTGCATTCAACATGTGGTGCCTGTGGTCGCTCGGGGGATTGGCGGAGCGGCTTTACGGACGCTGTACATTCGCATGCGTCTATCTTCTGTGCGGCATCTCAGGGAGCCTTGGCAGCCTGTGGTGGCATCGTACGCCCACCCTCAGCGCGGGTGCCTCAGGGGCGATCTTCGGCATTGCCGGGGCGGTGATCGCCTCCATCAAGCTGGGTGAGTTCTCCTCCGGTGTGATGGCGCAGGGCACAATGCGGAGCCTGATTGCGTTCGTGGGCTACAACGTCGTATTCGGCGCAATCAGCGGGGGAACCGACAATGCGTGCCATTTCGGCGGACTGGCGGCCGGGCTTGTGCTGGGCGCGCTGATTGCGAAGGTTGCACCCGAGCCGCGACTCATGCCGCGGCTTGCAGTGCTTATGCTGGTGGCCGCGCTGCTGGGAAGCGGAGCGTATGCGTTACAGCGCAGCCGCGCCCATTTCTATTATCCGGTGCCGGTCAGTGAGCAGAGTCTGCTTGAAAAACCGATGCCATCGAGCTTGCGCTCTTCGCAAAGTCCGCGCGCAGTTCCTAGTTGAGGAAAAAGGTGCGATAGAGGCTGTCGCGCTGAACGGGGCGGAAGCCGGCGTCGCGGATGATGCGGCGCAACTCTTCTTCGGTGGTGCAGTTGCTGGTTCCCGCAGCCTTTACCACGTTTTCTTCCAGCATGACCGAACCCACGTCGTTGCCGCCAAAGCGCAAGGCCATCTGGCAGACCTTCAATCCCTGCGTGACCCAACTCGCTTGCACATTTGGAAAGTTGGAGAGAAAAATGCGTGAGATGGCGAGGGTCTTGAGGTACTCGACGGCGGTGGACTCGGGCCAGCCACGGCCCCCCAGAGCGGTGTGCTTGGGTTGGAAGGTCCAGGGGATGAAGGCGGTGAAGCCACCGGTCTCCTCCTGCAGGCGGTAGATGTGCTCGAAGTGGTTAATGCGGTGCTCTTCGCTCTCGCCGACGCCGAACATCATGGTGGCAGTGGTCTTCATGCCTAGACGGTGGGCGATGCGGTGAACGTCGAGCCAGTCCTGGGTGGTGCACTTGAGGCGCGCGACCTTGGCTCGCACCTCGTCGTCAAGAATCTCGGCGCCGCCGCCGGGGATCGATTGCAATCCGGCCTCCATGAGGCGTCGGATGGTCTCTTCGAGCGTGATATCGCTGTACTCGGCGATGCCGATGATTTCGCTGGCGGAGAGACAGTGCAGATGCACCTGCGGGAAGCGCTGCTTGATGCCGCGGAAGAGCGACTCGAACCAGTCGATCTTGAGATCGGGATTGATTCCGCCTTGCATGAGCACGCCGGTTCCGCCCATTTCGACGGTTTCGGCGATCTTCTCGTAGATCTGCTCGAAGTCGAGCAGGTAGCCCTTTTCGCGGCCGGGGCCCTTGACGGGCGCATAAAAGGCGCAGAAGGAGCAGTACTCGGTGCAGATGTTGGTGTAGTTGATGTTGCGGTCGATGATGTAGCTGACGATGCCGTCGGGATGCAACTTGCGGCGGATGGCGTCGGCTTCCATGCCGATGCCGATCAGGTCGTCGGAGCGGAACATTTCCAGAGCTTGTGCGTGGGTCAGACTCATACAGGATTCATGATACCGGAACTCATTGCTTGCTAGTTCCAGAATAGCAATTTGGATGGCCGATTCCCTCACCTGCGGGAAAATTGAATGTGGCTTTGAATGAGTGAGTTACACGAGTTCTGAAGATTTTCTGGATTGACAGAGCTGACGCGGATGCCCCCCACCCCCCTATGTTTCCCGGTAAAGATTTGAAAACAGGATGGTTAAGAGGCACTCTCGCGGCTTCCTATTTCCAGGATGGCAAGTTGAGAGGCGATCCCCTCAGTTGGTGAACAGCTCTATGTCTCTCCGAATCAGATGGTTACAAGCGATGTGAAAGAAAGTTGGGTTGACAGGGTGTCAATTGGGGCGATTTTGCGAGCGGAAGCGTGCGATTTCCGAGGATGAGAGTGCATTTGGGGGGCAATTGGGGGCACGATGTTTTTAGCTTATTGCATCGTGAATGGTGCAATTCATGGAAAACTATTAGCGAGATAGGTAATAGTTTGGAAGCGGCTGGTTACTGGTTTGGCAATCGTTTCGGGAGGAGAAAACGATTCGCTGGATGGGTAATGGTTGGAGGTTAGCTGGCGGGTGGCCCACTCAACGCTCTTTTCGTTGAGTGGGGTAATTGTTCTGCGCTAATCTGATATCGCATGCCTTGGGGACTTCAACGCTTCCACGAATCCGGGCAGACTCATTTTGTAACTTTCTGCTGCTATCGCCGCCGGGAGATCTTTGTCGACAGCGGGGCGGCCTGCACCTTCGAAGCAGCCCTTGAACGCGTGCGGCGAATGTATCATCTCCACGTGTACGGCTATGTGGTGATGCCGGAGCACGTACACCTGCTTCAGGCTCTTCAACCCGGACGCGCTACGCTTGCGGTCGTGTTGAAGAGCCTGAAGCAGGGCATTTCGCGACAGTTGATCGGCGAAGCCGCGCATCTCTGGCAAAAGCGGTACTACGATTTCAATGTTCGCGACCGGCAGCAGTTTGTGGAGAAGCTTCGTTACATCCATCGCAATCCTGTTGAGCGTGGCCTATGCGAGTGCCCCGAAGACTGGAAGTGGAGCAGTTTCAGACATTACGCCACTGGCTGCAAAGGACGGGTCGAAATCGAATCAGAGTGGACGGCAAGGAAGCGTGAGCGCGCAGCAGGGCGGCTCAATCCTCCGGTCGAACTGCCCCACTCGCACGGAAGTTAGAGGCCACTGCAATAGCAAGGACAACTGGCCCACTCAACGAAAAGAGCGTTGAGTGGGCCACCCGCCGGGCACCCCGGCAGGGCTGTTGAGAATGCGCCGGTTTGTTGAGATGGCGCGATGGGCGTTGCTACAGGTTACTTGTCCGACATGGGCCGGGGCTTGACGGCGCCGCAATCGGTGCCTTTGAAGACTGAGGTGGATTCGGCGGTCCACTCCACAGGCAATGGGTTGGGGCCTGCCTGGAGCGAGCCGATGAAGTGAACCTTACCCTTGGCGCGGCCATCCGCATAAAAGGTGGACTCCAGGGTTCCTTTGCCGCTCATCCTTCCGCTGCACAACCAGTCGGCGGTCATGCCGTTAGAACTCTTGACGACGTTGGTGACCTTGCAATCGCCGGAGTGTGAATCGGGAACGATGGCGCCGTATTTATCGATCTGCTCCTGGGTGAGGCAAACCTGCGTGGTATGCGCGCCGCCAGCGGCGCCAAGGGCGGCGACAGAAGCGGGCGTGCCGGGGGGAAAGGGAGACTGCTGCCAGGTCATGACGGTGGTCAACTCCCAGAGACCGGGTTTTCTGCCCTGCGCCGAGGCGAAGATGGCGATGGCGAAAAGGCAATAGCTCAAGGTGATCCAAAACCGGATAGTTCGCATGATGTTCCCCTCTCGGAAGTGCGCGGGAACCGCGTGCCCACATTCCTCCAATCGAGAGATGCTCGATGCGGAGCGGGCTGTTGCTTCGAGAAACGTCAACAAACCCACTCAAGCCAACGGCGGGCTTGAATGGGCCACCCGCGAATGTTCCGAAGTGGATTCGGGTGCTTGAGTGGGGACAAGAGCGACGGCAAGGGGCGACTACAAGAGCAGGGTCAAGAGCCCCACTCAAGCCAACGACAGGC
>Ga0182030_10000030_pt1 | contig 186065 bp, 150 predicted proteins | sample 812S3MmetaG_FD_121299 | JGI IMG/M metagenome (GOLD analysis project Ga0182030, IMG submission 121299) | Permafrost microbial communities from Stordalen Mire, Sweden - 812S3M metaG (Illumina Assembly) | ecosystem: Environmental > Terrestrial > Soil > Wetlands > Permafrost | place: Sweden...
CCAGCCTGACGGCGGCCAATGCCGCCCCGGTTACTGGCAAGACGCAGGACGTGCAGATTTCGCTCAACGGCGGCTCCACAATCGACCTGGGCACACTCACCGGTGGCGCGTCGATCGCCGCTTCTCTCAGCGTACTCAACGCGAAATTCTCGGCCAATGCGGCCTTGAGCGCGGCCGGCATCACGGCCGTCGACAACGGCGGCAAGATCGAGATCGAAAGCAACACCGCCACGCCGACCAACTTCCGCCTGAACTTCTCCGGCGGCAACGGCGACGCGTTCGGCTTCGGATCCACCGCGGCCGCTTTGACTGTCAGCTCCACCGGCAGCACCGCCAGCGCATACGCTGCCCAGGACAGCGTGAACTCAGCCGGCGCACAGCAGGCTCAGAACGCCACCGGGAACGGTGTCTATCAGTTCACCGGCCTGACCAATACCGGCGACGCGCAGACCATCACGCTGAGCGCGGTGGACGCGAGCGGCGCGCAGCACACGCTGAACGTCAATCTGAACACCGGTAATGCGAGCACGCTCGATCAGGCCGTGGGCACGATCAACAACGCCATTGCAGCATCGAACGACACCACGCTCGAACAGATCGCCGCCTTCAAACAGGAAGGTACCGCCGACAACACCAACGGCGTCGAGGGAATGAGCTTCATGAGCGCGGGCGGCCAGTTCAAGGTCAGCCTGGGAGCTTCGCCAGCCAGTTCGGTTTCCGGCGTCTCGGCCGGTATTGCCGACCCGACAACGGGCCTCAGCGGCGGAGCGGTGTTCACATCCGCCTCCAACGGCAGCGGCTCGACGGCCGACATCAGCAACATCGCCACGGCGACCGCGGCTGTTGCGGCACTGGCCACGTCAGTCAGCAAACTGGGCACGGCCCAGGCAGCGGTCGGCGAAGGCGAGAACAGCCTGACCTACGCCATCAACCTGGCTTCTTCGCAGTTGACCAACCTGGCAGCGTCGGAATCCAGCATCCGCGACGCCAACATGGCGACGGAATCGGCCAATCTGACCAAATCGCAGATCCAGCTTCAGGCCGGCATCGCCGCCCTGTCGCAAGCCAATTCCGCTCCGCAGCAGATCCTCACGCTGCTCCAACACTAGAAAGTAGAGCGGTAACACTGGGCCATTCCGGTTGATCCGGGATGGCCCTTTTTTTTGGTAATGCCTGCGGAAAACCGCCTCAGGCTGCGTGTGGGGCGGGCCATCGGCCCGCAGCCTGCTACCAGCAGGCTTGTTCGTCAGCCAGCAAGAGCCGCCTGGTAGGCGGCCGCGGGCCACTTGCCCCGCCCCACAAGGCCGGTCATGGCTACCGGTAATTTCCACGCATCGCGCGCGCGCGTATCCGCACCAGGTCGGCGAACGATTTCATGCCCTGCGCCAGACTGACCTTGGTGCCTTCCACGTTGCTCCATTCGACCGGAACCTCAATCGAGCGCAGCCCGAGCATCCGCGCGATCACCAGATCCTCGACGTCGAAACTGAAGCCTTCCTCAATCTGGCGCGCGAAAATATCCTTCGCCGCGTCCTGGCGGAACAGTTTGAATCCGCATTGCGTGTCGCGAAACGGCAGACCGGTGACCGCGCGCATCACCACGTTAAAGGCGCGGCCGGAAAACTCCCGCATCATCGGCTGATGCACCTTTACCAACTGCCGGTCGAGCGCACGGGAACCGATGGCAACCACCGCACTTTCACGCCGCGCCGCGTCGATCAGTTTTCCCAGCTCTTCAATCGGCGCCGAGAGATCCGCGTCCGTCGACAGGATCCAATCGCCTTTGGCCGTCAGCATCCCGTTGCGGACGGCGTAGCCTTTGCCGCGATTTCCTGGATTGCGGACCAGACGGACTAGTCCTCCGCGTTTTTCGGCCAGCGCGGCGGTGCCGTCGCGGGAGCCGTCGTCGACCACCAGAATCTCGTCGACCGGGAGTGGCGAATCGCTCACCCAGGCGGCGATCCGGTCGAGCGTTGCCGGCAGGCGCTTCTCTTCGTTATAGGCGGGAATGACGATGGACAGAGTTTCCATGCTAGGCAGCTGAATCCCCTGACCTACGCCAGGGGTTATAACCCCGGCCAGTGCGGGCGGGGATAGCGCAGGGTGCCCCGGTCAGCATGGAGCTTTCTGATCCAAATACCACTGGTACGCCGCCCTCAAGCCCTCGCGCAGTGGCGTCCGCGCCTTCCACCCGAGTGCCGTTAGCCGAGATACATCCAGCAGTTTGCGCGGCGTCCCATCCGGCTTCGAACGGTCCCAGGCAATCCCGCCCTCAAAGCCGGTGATGGAACGGATCGTTTCGGCCAATTCCGCGATGGTCAGGTCCTCGCCGGTTCCCGCGTTGAGAATCTGCGCCGAATCGTGATGCAGCATCGCGAATAACGAAGCGTCGGCCAGGTCGTCTACATGCAAAAATTCGCGCCGCGGCGTCCCGCTGCCCCATAAGGTGACCTCGGGCGCTTTCGAAAGCTTCGCCTCATGAAATTTCCGGATCATGGCCGGAGCCACGTGCGAGGACTGCAAATCGAAATTGTCTCCCGGGCCGTAGAGATTGGTAGGCATCAGGGCAATGGTCGAAAATCCGTATTGCGCGCGATAGGCTTGCGCCATTTTGATGCCGGCGATTTTGGCGATGGCATACCATTCATTGGTGGGTTCCAGAGCGCCTTCGAGCAGCGACTCCTCATGAATCGGCTGCGGCGCGAATTTCGGATAGATACAGGAAGATCCCAGGAACAGCAGCTTTTTAGCGCCATTACGATACGCGGCGTCGATGACGTTCGATTGAATCGCCAGATTTTCCGCGATGAATTCCGCCGGACGGGTCGAATTGGCCAGAATGCCGCCGACCTTGGCTGCGGCCAGGAACACATATTCGGGCCGTTCTTTCGCGAAAAATGCCTCGACCGCCGATTGACGGGTCAAATCCAATTCAGCGCGGGTCCGCAGCAAGAGCCGCGAATACCCCTCGGCGGCAAGCCGACGGGCAATCGCCGAGCCGACCATGCCGCGGTGTCCGGCGACAAAGATGGTTGAAGACTTATTCATAGGCACAAAGACAATGTTGGCCGCCGATGAACGCGGATGAACGCCGATAAGAATCGAGTCCGCGTTCATCTGCGTTCATCAGCGGCCAATAAATCTTGTTTGTGTCCTTACCCATGCGACAACCCGCGGGCGACAACCTTATGCCCGGCCTCCGCCAGCGTGCGCTCCTGGCTGGCCAGTTCCAGATCGTGATCCACCATCATCGCCACCAGCTGTTCGAAGCTCACCTTTGGTTTCCATCCCAGCCTCGTTCGCGCCTTCGATGCGTCACCGCACAGCGCGTTGACTTCGGTGGGACGCAAATAGCGCGGATCGGTTTCGACGTGGTCTTTCCAGTTCAGACCGCAGCGCGCTCCGGCCACGTTCAGGAATTCGCGCACCGAATGAGATTCTCCGGTGGCGACCACGTAATCGTCCGGCTCCGGCTGTTGCAGCATCAGCCACATCGCCTCCACGAAATCCCCGGCGTAGCCCCAATCGCGCGCCGAATCGAGATTGCCCAGGTACAGCTTTTCCTGCAACCCGAGCTTGATGCGGGTCAGCGCGCGGGTGATTTTTCGGGTGACGAAGGTCTCACCGCGCCGCGGCGATTCGTGGTTGAACAGAATGCCGTTGACGATAAAAAGCTGGTACGCCTCGCGATAATTTTTCGCGAACCAGTGGGCGGCGACCTTACCCACCGCGTAGGGGCTGCGCGGATAAAACGGCGTGTCCTCGTTCTGCGGAGGCGGCGACGCGCCGAACATCTCCGACGATCCCGCCTGATAAAACCGCACCTTGTTTCCGGATTCGGCGTACTCGCGCACCGTTTCGAGCAGCCGCAAAGTGCCGGTAGCCACGACGTCGGCCGTGTATTCGGCCTGATCGAAACTGACCCGCACATGGGACTGCGCGGCCAGGTTGTAAATCTCCGACGGGTGCGCGTGATCCACGATCTTGCGGAGCGACGCACCGTCGGCCATGTCGCCGTAATGAAGATGGAGGCGCGTTCCGCGCACATGCGGGTCGGCGTAAATCGCGTCCAGGCGTTCGGTGTTGAACGTGGACGCGCGCCGCACCACTCCGTGGACAATATAGCCTTTGGATAGAAGAAGTTCGGCTAAGAAAGACCCGTCCTGGCCGGTGATGCCGGTGATGAGCGCGGTCGGTTGTGTTTCGGGCATGAAGAAGCCTCATTTTCGCACGATCCGCGTGGAGGCTGTTATCCTGAAACAAAGTGTCTGTTCCGCTTAATTTCCATCTCGAACACTACGACGGGCCGCTCGACCTGCTGCTGGACCTGATCCGCAAGCAGGAGATCGATATCTATAACATCCCCATCGCGCAGATTACCGCGCAGTATCTGGAATACATCGGACGCGCCGCGGAGATGGATGTCGAACTGAGCGCCGAGTTCATCTACATGGCGGCGACCTTGATCCAGATCAAGTCGAAAATGCTGCTGCCGCGCGATCCCGCATTGCAGGAACTGATCCCGGAAGAGGATCCGCGGCAGGAACTGGTCGACCGCCTGCTGGAGCACGAACGCTTCAAAAGCGCCGCCGAAATGCTGCATCAGAAGCGCGTGGTGGAAGAAGCGGTGTGGTCCAATCCGCAGATCGAAAAGTTTCGATCCGAAGATGGCGATCCGGGTCTGGCCGTCACGCTGTTCGACTTGGTCAAGACTTTTCAAGGCGTGCTGGAGCGGATCAAGAACCGGCCCACCTACGAGATCAACCAGGAAGACGTGTCGGTACCGGATATGATCCGGTATCTGCACAACGTCTTCGAAGACACGCGCGGCGCCGACAGCGTTTCCGCGCGCGAGTTGTTCGAGCGGCAAACCAGCCGCCGCGCCATGATCTGCCTGTTTCTGGCGATGCTCGAACTGGTCAAGGTACAGGCCATCGGCCTGGTGCAGCAGGAAGGCTTCGGCGAAATCGGCCTGAAGCGGCTCAAGGGATTTGAAGCGGCCTTCACCTCAGGCGAGGAGATGGCCGCGATTGACGAAGGATACAACTAAACACGTGGAAGAAATGGATGTCACACAACTGGCGGAGGAACGTCCGCCTGCCGATGACGACGCGCAGCTGAAGGCGATTCTCGAGGCGGTGGTGTATATCACCGACGAGCCTCTATCGGCCCAACAGATGGCCGCGGCCTTACAGCACCCCATCGACAAGATCAAGCGGCTTCTCGACGAGATCGTCGCGGAGTTCGCCAAGCCGGAACATGGCCTCGCCGTGCGCGAAGTGGCGGGTGGCTACAAGATGGCCACCAAAGTGGAGCATCACGAAGCGGTGCGTGCGTTCGTGAAGAAGCTGACGCCTCCGTTGAAGCTGTCGCTGGCGGCCCTCGAAACGCTGGCCGTGATCGCCTACAAGCAGCCGGTGACGGCGCCGGAGATCATGGAAATTCGCGGCGTGCAGGGCGTGGGCGTTCTGAAAACGCTGCTCGACCGCAAGCTGATCGCCGAGTCCGGCCGCAAGAACGTGGTCGGTAAGCCGATTCTCTACAAGACGACGAAAGAATTCCTGGTGCAGTTCGGATTGAAGGATGTGACGGAGTTGCCCACGCTCAAAGAGTTCGAGGAACTGGGGCGGCTGGAGATCGCGGAGGATACGTTGGAACCTATCGTCGAGCCAGTGGCAGAAGCCGCGGCGCCCGGCCTGGAATCGGCAATGCCCGAACAAGAAGAGTTGCCATCCGAAACGCAAGAACCGGAAACCCGCTGAATGTCTGAACAAAGGTTGCAGAAAATCCTCGCGCAGGCCGGCGTCGCGAGCCGGCGCAAGGCCGAGGAATTGATCACCGCGGGCCGCGTCACCGTCAACGGCGAGATCGTGACGGAACTTGGTTCGAAGGCGGATTTTGAGGTCGACCATGTGAAGGTCGACGGCCGCCTGCTGCACGCGCCGAAACGTCATATTTATCTGGCCATGAACAAGCCGAAAGGCTGCGTGACCACGGTGACCGATCCGGAAGGCCGCGAGACGGTGATGCATCTGTTGAAAGGCGTCCGCGAGCGCGTGTTCCCGGTGGGCCGCCTCGATTATCAGAGCGAAGGCCTGCTGCTGTTCACCAACGACGGCGATTTCGCGCATAAGCTGACCGCTCCGGCCAGCCATGTGACCAAAACCTACGTGGTGAAGGTCAACGGCGTGATGACCGACGAGCAGGAGCGTTTTTTCCGCGAAGGCGTTTTGGTCCATGGCAAGCGAACCTCGCCGGCCGAGATCAAGTGCATCAAGACGGGCGCTAATCCCTGGTACGAAGTCAAAATCACCGAAGGACGCCAGAATCAGATCCGCCTGATGTTCGCCTATTTCGGCAAGCTGGTGGAAAAACTGCGTCGCGTGAAGATCGCGTTTCTGGAACTGGACGTGCCGCCGGCGCAATATCGCGCGCTGACGCCCCAGGAAGTGGAACATTTCAAAAAACTCTTGAGTGCGAAGCCGGTGCCGAAGCCCATCGCCAAGCCAAAGCCGCAGCCGGCGGCAAAACCCGCGCCGAAGGCTTTCCCACCGAAGTCGAGGCCAAAGTTCCCGCCAAGGTCGAAATCAAAGACTCCCAATCCTTCTCCTTCTTCGCGTTTTACGAAAAGGAAGCGAAGCGATGGCAAGCATTCCTGAGCTGCTGTGCGCGGCGCGCGTCATCGCAGTGGTGGGATTATCAGGCGATGAAATGCGCCCCAGCCACGGCGTCGCTCAGTACCTGCAGCGCCATGGATACCGCATCATTCCGGTGAATCCCAACGAGGTCGAGGTGCTGGGCGAGAAAGCCTACGCGCGCCTCGAAGACGTGCCCGAAAAAATCGACATCGTCAACGTGTTCCGGCGCTCTCAATACGCGCGTGGCGTGGTGGACTCGGCAATTCGTGTCGGCGCGAAGGCTGTCTGGATGCAGGAAGGCGTTGTCGACGAGGCAGCCGCCGCAACCGCTCGCGTGGCAGGCCTGGACGTCGTGATGGACCGCTGCATTCTGAAGGACCACCGCGCGCTCAAATCTTAGAGATTCTATCTTCCGCCGCCTCAGCGACTTTGCGCTTTCACCAGCCGCGGCCGGCGCGGAGATGCCCGATCATGCAATCAAGAGATCGGTCACAGCGTCGTATCCCGATCCGCTACCGCGAGGGTGCAAGTCTTCGAAGCTCTCCTCTCGCCATCCGGCTACAGTACGATGACCCTCGCCGTTGCGGGCAAATAAACGGCATGGAGCGCTCTGAACTTTTTAGCGTCTGTCCGCATGCTCACGAACAGCTTGCCGTGAGGAAGCGGACAGACAGAGGGATGGCACACGTGTGTCCGTCTGCGTGGGGCGGGCCATCGGCCCGCAGCCTGCTACCAGCAGGCTTGTTCGTCAGCCTGCAAGAGCCGCCTGGTAAACGGCTGCGGCCCGATGGCCCGCCCCACGTTCTCGAAAGCCCATGCGTTACGCCAGGTTATTTGGCCTACCGCGGCGGCCCGAAGCCTTGTTTCAAGTCGTGCAGCACGCTGAGGACGCCTGGCACCAATGTGATCACGAACAGCGCCGGCAAAATGAACAGCACGATCGGGAACAACATCTTGATACCGGCCTTCGCCACCGCCGCTTCCGAACGCAAACGGCGGCGCTGGCGCAGTGAATCGGCATAGACCTTCAGCGCCTGCGAAAGACTGGTGCCGAACCGTTCGCTCTGAATAATCATCGCGGAGAGTGATTTAATGTCTTCGATTCCCGTCCGCCGAACCAGTTGTTTAAACGCCGTGGAGCGCTCTTGCCCGGCCTTTACCTGCAACACGACGGTATAAAATTCCGACGCCAGCTCCGGATAAATAAACTCCATCTCCTCGCTGACTCGGAGCATCGCCTGATCGAGCGCGAGGCCGGTGCCGAGCACGATGCCGAGCAGATCGATGGTATCGGGCAGCGCATCTTGCAGCTTGTTTCGATACCGCTTTACGAGTCGATGCAACACCTGTTGCGGCAGCAGCCAGCCGAGCAGCAACGCCGCCACCACGCTGCCGATCCTCGGCGCGACTTCATTGTTGCGGTTCACCCAGAGCATGAAAATCACCAGCGAAAGCAGGAAAATCACCTGGAACAGCGCATAGTAAGCGATGCCTTCGCGCCTCCGCACGCCGGCCTGTCCCAGCTCTTTCTCTGTGTCCTGCAGCCACGAATCGCCGCCCGGGAAAATACTGATGTAGTAGAGAAGCGAATTGAGGACGCCTCCACCGCCGCGGCGCCGCGACTCCGCCGTGGATTTACCGGCCATGGCGAACGCCTGCAACTCCTCTAAACGGTCGCCGAGCGGATCTTCCTTCACGCGGAACAATTCGTAGCCGGACCACGCTAGCGCGACGATCGTCACGAATGTCCAGATGAAAAATGTAGCGTCGATAATCATATTTTTGGATTCGCGATTTTGCGGATGACTAAGATGCCGATGATCTCAGAAACAATGGCGTAGGTCAGGAATTTTTGACCCGTTTCATCGGTGTAAAGCAACTGGATGTACTCCGGCTTCAAAATCCAGAAGCCGATGCCGACCACAATGGGCATGGCGCACAGCAAGCCTGCGGAAAAGCGCTGCTGCGCGGTGGCGGCTTTCATCTTCTCCGAAAGGTTCAGCCGTTCCCGCACCAGCAGCGCAAGATTCTCGAGTACCTGCACCATGTTCGCGCCGGTTTGCCGCTGCAGGATCAGACCGGTGACGAAAAATTTCAAATCGATAATCGGGACGCGGTTGCCGAGGTTATGCAAGGTCTGGTCGAGTTGTGAACCAAGCGCCAGTTCCTCCACCACCTTCCGAAATTCCATGCGCACCGGATCGAACGTTTCCTGCGCGATGGTCTCCAGACCCGCATGGATATTGTGTCCGGCCTTCATCGATCGATTAAACAAATCGATCGCCTCGGGCAGCATTTCCTCGAATTTATGCAGCCTCCGGTTGCGCACTCGCGAGATGTACACCACCGGCAGCACTCCCAGGCCGAGCGCGATGCCGATGCGGAGAATCAAAAGACTCAGGCCCACAAAGCCGAGGATCACGTAGACAACCACGGCGATGATCACGCACAACGCGAACACTTCCGCCGCGCGATATTTCAAATTCGCCTGGTCGATATAAAGTTGCAAGCGGCGGAGAACGCCGAGCCAGGAAACGAAATCGCCCAAGAACGCCAGCGATCCGCGTTGTTCCCGGCGAACGAGATCCGTCGCCGCCCGAATGCGTGCGCCTCCAGAGACGCGTAGTTCGCGCAACCGAGCCGCGAGCAGTTCCTGCGCATGCTCCCGAGGCACATACCAGACGTAGTACGCTCCGCCGCCCAGCGCGCCGGTAAAAATCAGGAATGAGATGAAGAGAAACATCTAGTCTCCGCTCCCTGTGGTCGCGGCTCGGGCGAGGAACCGCCATGCGTAAGCATGCGGACAGGCGATCACGCTTTCAACTCCTGCACTTCGGTGAAAATCGAATTCGGCAGGTGAACGCCGTACGATTTCAGTCGCTCCAGCACTTTCGGGCGCACGCCGGTGGCCTTGAATCGCCCGGTGATATTTCCGCGCGGGCCGATGCCGGTGCGCTCCAGCGTGAAAACGTCCTGCATGTCCACCTGATCGTCAATGATTCCGGCAACTTCGCTGATGCTGCTGAATTTTCGCGTGCCGTCGCTCAACCGGGCGCAATGAACGACGATCTGAATCGCCGACGCGAGCATCTGCCGGACGACGTGGTCGGGAACATTTTTAGTCGCCATCATGACCATCGTTTCCATGCGCGCGAATGCGTCGCGCGTGGAATTGGCGTGAGTCGTCGTCATGGACCCGTCGTGGCCCGTGTTCATAGCCTGCATCATATCGAACGCCTCCGCGCCGCGGCACTCGCCGACGATGATGCGGTCGGGACGCATGCGGAGCGCGTTGATCACCAGGTCACGCTGCGTAATCGCTCCCGCTCCTTCGATGTTGATGGGGCGCGTTTCCAGGCGCACAACGTGGTCCTGCTGCATCTGCAACTCGGCCGTATCCTCAATCGTGACGACGCGTTCGGCTTCCGGGATGAACCGCGATAGGGTGTTCAACATCGTCGTCTTGCCGGAGCCGGAGCCGCCCGAAACGACAATGTTCAAGCGAGCCTCCACGCAGCCGCTCAAGAAATCGAGCATGCCCGGGGTGAGCGATTCGTTCTTCATCAGATCGTCGGTAGTGAGCAGTTTTTTGCCGAAGCGCCGGATGGACAATACCGGCCCGACCAGCGACAACGGCGGAATGACCGCACACATGCGCGAGCCGTCGGCGAGCCGCGCGTCGACAATGGGCGACGAATCGTCGATGCGGCGGCCGATGTTCGACACAATGCGGTCGATGATCATGCGGACGTGCGCCTGATCCTTGAATCGCACGTTGGTTTCAACCACTTTGCCGAAACGCTCGATGTAAATGTTGTCGAAGCCGTTCACCATGATGTCGCTGATGGTGGGGTCCTTCAGCAGAGGCTCCAGTGGACCCAGCCCGAAAACTTCGTCGAGAATCTCTTCGATCAACCGGTCTCGCTCGACGATCGTCATGGGGACGTTTTCGTCGGAAATCATTCGCTCGACGACGGTGCCGATCTGGTCGCGGACGCCTTCTTTGTTGAGAGTCTTGAGTTGCTCCGGCGTCAGCGAATTGACCAGTTTCAAGTGAATCTGGGACTTAATCGCGAACCACCGGTCGGCTCCCGTTCCTATGCGTGGTGTGATGCGAGATCCCATAAATTAAGCTGTCTTCGCGGCCGGCTTCGCGCCGGTCGCCTTGTCGACAAACGCACGGAAGGCGCGATCAAGCTCGCCCGCGGCCTCCCGGTCGGCGACAAACGGTCGCCCCTTGTTCACAGCCGCGATCGCGGCCGGAGATGCCGGAATACCATAAAAAACCGGCTGGTTGAGTGTTTGGTGAATCTGTTCGACGCTCGCCATGCTCGGGCCGGGCTTCTTCTGATACCGGTTCACGACGATCTTCAGCTGGTCCTGATTGAAGCCGAGGCGCATCAGCGCCGCGATGTAACGCTGCGCGTTGCGAATGGCCGGCAGATCCTGCGTCAGCACGACGAAGACGGTGCTGGAACTCTGCAATGCGGCGAGCGCGACTTCGTCGGAGAGCCAGCGTCCGGCGTCGATCACCACCGATTCATATTTCTCCACCAGGAAATTCGCGAACTCGCGAAACATCGGCTCGGTGAACACAGGCCTCTGCTCCACCTGATCCGGCGGACCGACCATGAAAAAGCCCAAAGGGTCGCGCGTGACGAAGCCTTCGAACAGCGCCTGATCCATGCGCGAAAGATTTTCGCCGACCTCGGTGAGCGAATGCGGCGGCGACGTTCCCGTCTGCATGGCGCAATCGTTCGCCGTCAAATCGAGATCGACCAGCACTACCGTCTGCTTGCGCTGCGCCAATACACCAGCGAAATTGACGGCCAGAGTGGTTGTTCCCACACCTCCCTTGACGCCGAGGAAACTGTACACTTTCCCCAGCTTGCTGACGGTGACCGAGGAGCGGCGCGGCGTGCGTTCCAGGCGCGCCATGGCGTCGCGAAATTCGATGCGCTTCAGCGGCTGCACCAGAAAATCGTTGGCGCCGGCGCGCACGCTGGCGATCACCGTCTCGGCGTCGGCGTGATAATTCGACGCGATGACGTAAAGGTCGGGCGCCGCCTGCTTCACCTTCTCCAGCACTTTCAGCGCGCCTTCGGGATCGCTGGCCAGATCGATAATCAGCGCCGCATCGGGATGACGTTCCAGGTCCTGCAAGATGCGGATGTAAAGATTCGACGAGACCTCCGGATACTCCGAAATCATTTTCGCGGTGGGGACGTTGAGCAGGCTCTCGGTGATGGATTCGCGAAAGTGCGGGTCAGGCGAGGCGACGAGTAGGGAAATCGGCATGATTTTCTAGGGAAGGCAAACGCCTTGTTCAGGATCGCAGCCGGCGCTCTCCATCGGCACGGACGTATGAAAGTCGGGGATGTTGACGGGAGGGATGCCGAGCGTGGTCACGAAAGTCGAAAACTGGAAATTGGTCACGCTCACGGTGACCACGTCGGGAATGCAGGTGGTGCTGCAATCGCCGTCGCAGGAGAACGGAATCAGCGATCCAGAATCGGGGTCACGCGAAAAATACGCGACGTTGATTTCCGCCGGTCCAGTCAAAAACTGGTCCTGGTAGGGCATCAGCGGAATGTTGGCCTTCATGTAGGTCACGACGTTCGAAGAGTCGCCCTGCCAGCAGTGGGTGGCCGCGTAACGCGCGCCGTCGCGCGTGAAATCGGCTACGCAGTGCCAGATCCACAGCAGTTCGGACGTGAAGATGATCATGAACGTCAGCGGAAGAATCACCGTGCCCCAGGCGAGGGCGAACTCGACGAGGGCTTGGCCCGATCGTCTGTCCGCGATGCTGACCGCTCCTGCTCGTCGCGGCTCTGTTTCGAGCCTTGGGGATTCATCAAGATAAACAGAGCCGCGACCGGCAGGAGCGGTCGTACGGATTGGCATTATGTCCCTCCATATGGCACCGTCACGGTGGGCCGCAGCGGAAATGGATCGATGGTGAAACCCCAGAAAAACGGCTGTACGCTGTAGCCGTCGGTCAGCGAAACCTGGATATAATCGGGCGGCAAGCCTCCCTGGCTGACATCGCATCCGGCAGTGGAACAATCGCAGGGAGCCATGGCCTGCGCCACAGGATCGTAGCGCTCGATCGCGATTTGAAACATGGCCGGCGTCACGCCGGGAACCACCGGGTTATCCGCCGTATCGGTGGATCCAGTGAGAGCATAATTCTCCGCCGCGGTGATAGAAGGATCGGCGGGATCGCAAAAATTGACGCCCTGTTGGGTGCCGATGTAGCGGGCCAGATCGTACATCACTTTTTCGAGCGTGTAATACGTGTAGAAAACGCGCCCCAGTTCCACCGTGCCGATCATCAGGCTGAGCAGCAGCGGAAGCAGCATGACGGATTCGAGCAAGGCTCCTCCCCGTTGTCGCTTCATTGGTGGAGAATCACCTTTCCCGGCCCGGCCGCCTGCGCGCATCCATCGAACCTTCCCTGCTTCACGGGCGCGACGCTGCCAATGTACATCCCGATGAAGCGGCCGTATTGATCGCTGGGGCTCAACGCGGTCGCGCCCGAATCGGGCATCACCAGAAACTGGCGGAATCCGAGCACTGTCATATTCGCGGTGGCCGAAATCGCGTCTACAATCGGGATGGTGATGATGCGCCGCCCGTCGCCGGTGTAATCCGTGTACGTGGTGTAAGTGTTCAGATCCGTATCGGGTGCGTAGGCGGTGGAGATCGTGTCGAAACCGGTGATGGCCGTGCATGCCCCATTGGTCGGCACTTCGAAGCGCGTATCGAGGCCGCAGAGCGCGTCCGTTACATCGGCGGCGGGCGTGGCGGCGGAGCAGGCCACCGGTGCGGCGTTGACCCAGATCAGTTCCGGATTATTCACGAAAAAACAGGCCACCGCGCTGTTGGTGTTGCCTGGCAGCCCTCCCGCGCCGGCGCGAAACAGCTGCGAATCCTCAGATGGAAACGCGACCGCGTTGGGGTCCAGACGATTCAGCAGAACGTAGTTGATCTGCTGCGTCGCGCCGGTGAGGATGGGAGGCGCGGGCGTGCCGGTGCATAAATACGTGAACGAGTACAGCTCGTTGAGGATGTAGCCGAAATCCGTAGTGTCCGTGGCGTCGACCGCCGCGACCGCGTACGGTTCGATGGAACATGCGGTGCACAGAGGCGCGCTGATTCCTGCCACCGCGCTCGCCACCACCGTGATGTTGCGGCTGGTCACGATGGGCAGAAAATTCCAAAACACCAGAGGGACCTGCCCGGTGACGGTGGAGACCACATATTTCGCCTGCGCGCCAGCCACCCCGCCCACGCCTCCATTTCCCGCCGCCGCGATGGCGGATGCCGCGGTGCCGTAAAAGCCGGGCGGCGGCACGGTGCTCTCGATGTTTCCGGTCGTCTGCCCGATGGCCAGGCCGTTGAAGTTATATTTATTGCCCACGTTCGCGCCGTTCTGAACCGTCAGCAACGCGGAAGCGGTCGCGGCATCGGTGGCGACGTCTGTCCCGATTAGCTGCTGGGCGGCGGCCAGCGCCATGGAGTTCGCGGCCGTCTTCAACTCCCCTTTGGCAACGTAAATAACGCCCAGGTCGATGGCGAATCCGATGAGCCCGAACAGTACGGGCACAAGAATCACCAGGATCTGCAACGCCGTCGCGCCGCGCTCGGAATCTCGTCTACGGATTGGGAACCTGGTGTCCACGCGGTCCTACGAACTCCGGTTTCTTTTGATCCTTCTTGGCCTTCATTTCTTCCACCGTCGGCAGGTAGGGCACGACAATATCGGGAAGCTTCGGTTTTTCGTCCGCCGGCAACGGCTTGACGAAATGCGGTGTCACCACCACCACCAGTTCGGTCGACGTTTTTTCAGTCGAGCGGCTGCGGAACAGTTGTCCCAGAATCGGAATGTCGCCCAAGCCGGGCACTTTATTCAGGATCTGCGTCACGCGATTGTCGATCAGGCCGGCGATGGCGAAACTCTCGCCGTCCCGCAAATTGACCTCGGTTTCGGCGCTACGCGAGGAAAGCGCGGGGACCTGAAAACCGTCGACAGTGACAGCGTTAGTGTAGTCCAGCGTGCTCACCTCCGGCTTCACTTTCAAATTGATGGCTCCGGAGGACGTGATGGTCGGCGTGAAATTGAGCTGCACGCCATACTTCTTGAACTGAATGGTCACCACCGGCGCAATACCACTGCCTGTGGGCGTGGACGTGATGGTCGGAAAAGGAAATTGGCCGCCAGCCAGGAAATTCGCCTCGGAACCTTCGAGCACAATCAGATTCGGCTCAGCCAGAATCTGCGCCAGGTTCTGCTGCAACAGCGCCTGAAGCGTCAGCCCAATGCCCAGATCGGGGCGGAATAAAAACAGGTTCAGCGGATTCGACACGTTGACGGACGGCGCGGCGCCGGTGTTGAGCTGCGAAAACAGAGGTCCGGTAAACTGCTGCGTGCTGGTGGACCCGATGGTGACTCCATTCTTGCTGAACAGATTGAAACCGAGCTGCGAAAGAGCAGTGCGATCGACGCTCGCGAATTTTACCGATAGCATGATCTGTCGTGGCTCGGCTGGCGGAGGCACGGTGATCATGTTCACCACTTTTTTCGTATGCGCGGACGCAATCGCCTCGGCGCGCTTCGATTGATCGCCCGACCCGGCTTTGCCCGTCAGCACCAGGATCTCCGCATTGCCGCTGAATTGCACCGCGGCGTCCGGCACGGCCGCGTGCAGCTCCGCGGCTAGAACCGCATGCATGTGATCCAGCTCGCTGGTATCGGTGACGACGGTGATCTCGTAACGCACCGGCGACGCGCCCGTTTCCCAAATCACCAGCGTGGTGTGGCCCACGCCCTTGGCGGTCACCATCACGTCTTTCGGCGACACTACGACCGCGTCGGCGATCTTCGGCTCCGCGACGACCACCTTTATAAGGTCGTTGGTGAATTGCAGCAGTTCGCCTTTGCCGATGATGAGCGACACCTGGCGCCCGATATCGGCGGCGCTGGCGGACGCGAGCAGCATGAATACGGCCCAGCGCACCATCATTGAAAAATTTCCTGCACGTGTTTGTCTCCGCGATAGACGTCGATGACGTGCCGTGGCGCGGGAATTTCCTTTTTCTCGGGCGGCTTGGCGATTAACCGCTCCCAGGCGCGGTCGTCGCGCAGGCTGGGGGTGTTTTGCGTTTTCGGATGGAAGCCCGCGTACAACTGCTCCGACGTGGTGGCCGACTGATCCTTGGCGCTGGTGTGGTCCAGAGGATTGCGCAGCGCGAGGCTGATTTTTCCCTGATTTTTGGCGAGCTCCAGCTTTCTGGCCTGCTCCGGACTCACCAGCAGCGTCGCCGCCTGCGTGTTCGGACGCGGTGCCGCGTTGACCGCCGTTGGCGAAGATGTATTCGCGACCTCTGTAGTCCGTCCCATTGCCAGCACCACCACATCTTCGAGAATCGTCGTTGTCACGGCTTCCGCCATCGAACCCGACTTGGTGAACAAAACATCCACATGGGCGCGCGGCTGGATCATGCCTGCCACGCCGCTGGCGTCGGTCACTTGAACCGACACGGCGCGCTTGCCTATCTCGATTAACGCGGGCAATCCTTCGGCGCCCGCCGCGCTGGCCACTTTGTTCGAAATGATGGCTTCGTTCGCGCCCACCGGAAACAGCAGAGGCCGGTCGATGGCCATCTTCTGATCGAGCATCGCGCCCTTGGGAACATCTTTTTCCGCGACGCGAACGGTTTTCAGGTCGGCCTTCTGCAAACGTGTCCCGGCCGGCATATCGCGCGCGGCGGCGGTGATGGCCACCATCTTTTCGGCGTGCGGAGCCTTGGTGGTCGCATACAGGAACCACGTCAGTACCGCCGCGGAGATCCAGGCGCCGACGAAGATCAACACCATCTTTTGACGATCCACTATCTGGCCTCCAGAAGCGTGCAGACGTTATCTTTATAGACCGTTTTCCAACCGGCCGTGTCCAGCGCGGCCTTCAGCGCGTAGCGATTCGGCAGCAGCGCGTGGGTGAAATGCCAGGGCCGCATCGCGTCCTGCCAGCCTGGCCGCACTTCGAGAATGTCGAGGTACTGTTTCATGAACGCCGCGCCGTAGAAATCGCTGCGGCCGTCGAAATAGACTTTGCGCGCGCCGTTAAAGCGATAGATGAGATAGCCACCGTACTTGTCGGGCGCGAAGATCCGGGCGTCGACGGGAAGTTTTTCGACCCCGGTCGCCGCGGCGACGGGAAATTCGTCCTCTGGAAATCCGGCGTGGGCGACCGCGGGAAGTCGCATCGCCGCGAGCGTCAAGGCAACCGCGACGATGGCGAACGGAGAGCCGTTCAGCCGCCGGTCGAGGGTCAGCGTGCGATGCGCGTATAGCAGCGCGTGATCCAGCCATCGCGAAACATTGGGCCTTAGTCCGTCGAGGCCGCGCAGCGCATTGGCGAACCCCGCGTTGGCCAGCGGCAGAATCAGCAGCGCGACCAGTGGCAGCGCCCTGGCCGACCGCAGCGCCGCAATCGAGAACATCGCGGCTAGCAGAAAATGCGCCACGTTTTTCTGGGTCAGCGCCAGCGTGCCGCCCATTGCCGCCAATGCCAGCGTCGCCAGAATCTGCGCCGAACCCGCGGTATGGAAATTGAAGCTCTGATATTCGGCGACGCGGTCCAGCAGTTCACTGTCCATCAAGTAGGAGAGAACGTGGGTATGCAGCTTCCACCCGTACGGATTCAAGAAACTCCCGGCCAGAGCGGCCAACGCAGCCAGCAGAAACCAGCGCGCGCGCGCGAACTCCGACGCCCTGTCGAAATTCCAAATCAAGGGCCGGATAACGTGCCCGGCCGCGTAAATCAAGGCGATTAGGGGACCGAAGAAAAAACTGGCGTGCAGGTTCGCCCATACGGCCGTCGCTCCCGCGATGCCCACCGCCTGCCAAAAACCGAAGCGCGCCGGCGCTTTCTCCGCATACCAGATGGCGCCCAGCAGGAACAGCCAGCTGAACACGTGCGGGCGGGCCAGCCAGTGCAGGCTTGCGGTGTTGATCATCGGCGGCATCATGATGCACGCCAGATAAAAATTCCCACCCGCCGCCCAGTGCAGCCGGAACCACAGCCAGGTGCAAGCCGCGATTGCCAGGGCGAATAGAACGGTAACACCCCGCAGCCCGTCAATACGGTGGGCGAGCCCCATCAGCGCCTCGGAACCCCATTCCCAGGCAAGCCAGGGCGCGCCGGGTCGCGAGAATGAATAAGGATCGCTGCGAGGCAGGGCGTGGGTCATGAGAATCCGCTCCCCGGTACGAATGTGCCAACCTGTATCCGAATCGCGAAACAGCCTGCCCTTGAACACGAACAGGCAAAAGACCAGCGTCAGCACCGCCATCAGCGTCGCCATGTCCGGCAGCGCGCGCGGTGCGGACGGGGCCGCTACATTCGCCGCGGCGTTGCTAGGCGCCGCCGGTGCCAATGCTCGCCAGGCCTGTCGTGATGCTTGAGTACAAGCTGACGATGGCGGAGGAAAGCTGATTCACCGTGGTAATCAGCGCAAGGCCAACGGCGGCGACGATCAACGCGTATTCGACCAGGTCCTGACCCTGCTCATCTTTTGCCAGCCGTATGAATAATTCCTTCACGAAAACCCCCTTCACACTAGTCATGTTTACTTCTTCGCGACTTCCGCACCGGCGGGTTTATCAATCATAGTCCCATTTTTATCTTTAGTGAGACTGGACGTCATCCGCTTCCAAAGGTTTACCTTCGCCGCCGGCGTGGGTGTCGACGGACCGCCATCGGCGGCCGCCACCAGCTTCAGATTCTTGAGCGCCGCCGGATAATCGGGACGCAGCTCCAGGGCCGACGCCAGTTCCTCCCGAGCTTCGGGATAATGCCCTTGTTCCAAAAAGATAGCCGCCAGATTGTTGTGCGCCGCCGCTGGATCGCCGGTTTTCCGCCACTCGGCGAACGCCTGTTCCGATTTGCCGGATTTGGCCCACATCAGCGCCGTTCCCAGGTTATTGTGGGCGACCACCGAATGCGGGTCGATGGCGATGGCGGCGCGGAACTCTGCCGCCGCCGATTCCGCCTTGCCTTGCAACAAAAGATTGTAGCCGAGGTTATTGTGCAGCGAACTTTGGCTCGAATCGATGGCCAGCCCCGCCCGGTACGCCCGTTCGGCGTCCTTAAAAAGGCCCTGCTCGTCTTCCAGAATCCCGGCCAGCGACAAAAGCTCCCAGCTTTCCTTGGGATGCTTCGAAACGAACGCGGCGATTACGCTGAGCGCTTCCGCCGGCTCGTTCAGGTCGCGCAGGGATTTCGCCAGCAGCAGCGTCACCCCGGGCAGATCCGGATTCAGCTCCGCCGCCAGCCGGTAATGCTCCACCGCCAACTGCGGCTGCCCTCGCTTGACGTAGAGCCTGGCCAGCGCCAGCCGCGCGTCCAGATCGCTGGCATTGGCGGCCAGGCGTTTGCGCCAGCGCCGAGCCTCGACATCGGCGTCACCCAAATCGACGGCGTTTTCCACCTGCCGCGCCATCACCGCGTGGGTCTTCGTCCGAGGAGGAGCCTGCGAGGAAAGCTGCACCTCGTGCGTGCAGGATGTGGCGAAGATGCAGATCGCCAGGCAGGCGAAACCGCCTGCCCCACCTGCTTGAACGAGCCGTCTATCCATCGTATTTTTCAAACTCCAATTGGTCCCCAGCCACAGTCCCCGTCTTCGCCAGCGTGCCGGCCGGCAGCTCCAGCACCGAATGGGCGAGCAGGCTGAACGCGATGCGGCCCCGCACCATATCCGGCCGCGCTTTCAGAATCTTCTTTTTCTTGTTGAGGAACAGCACGTCGATCGGGAATTTCATCCCGAACGTATGCACGCCCTCACACGGCGCGATCCACAAACCTTCGCCCGGCTGGAGGCCGGTGTGCTTCAATAGTCCAGTCCGGCGCTTGGAGCTGGTGTCGGCGATATCCGCGCGATCGGCGAGCAGTTGCCCCTTCGTCTGGTTTGCGACGCGCAGTTTTGCCAACTCGTAAGATCCTTTTGGTACACCTGCAGCCATGGCAGACGTCAATCACTAATAACGTAAGCGCCGTGAAAAGGTTGCGGCGGACTGATCGAATTAGCGTATCTTATGAAGAGGCCGGTTGGCAATTGAAACGTTCCCTTCGCTCTTTCTTTATTTTTGCCCTTCTCGCAGGCCTCGCACACGCGCAGGCCACCTTTGGCGATGTCGTCCGCCTCGGCAACACGCCCAGCGATATCGTACTCGATGAGAGCCGGCAGCGCCTGTACCTGGTCAATGCCTCCGCCAACGCCGTGCAGGTCTGGGACTACAACGGGCAGGTTTTGCTCGGCTCCATTACCGTGGGTACCCGTCCCCTGGCCGCCGCCTTGTCGATGGACAATGCGTTTCTATACGTCACCAACCACGACAGCTCGACGCTCAGCGTGATCAGTCTCAACTCAGGGATAGGGGGCGTGAGCAACACCGTCTCGCTCCCGGCTCAGCCGGAAGGCGTCGCGGTCGGAATCGACGGTCGAGCCGTCATCTCGACCGACGGCTCCAGCGCCACGACAACCGTAAACACGCTGTTGATTTTCGACGGCACGCAGGCCGCCTCCCAGCAGGTGATCGCGGTGCAGTTTCCGCCCGCCGCCGTCACTCCTCCTTCGCTCACCGCGCCGACGTTCCCCCGTCCCACCACGCAATTCAACGGCAAGCTGCAACGCACGCCGGACGGCAAATATATCATCGGTGTCAGCTCCATTACCAGCAACACCGCGACCGTCGTTTATCAATATGAGGTCGATTCGGGAACCATTCTGCAAAGCCGCACCGTCACCGGCCAGTCCAGCATCATGGCCATGGCTCCGGACGGCGCCTCCTTCATGGCCGGCTTCACGCTCTACACCACCGCCAACCTGAACGTGGTCGCGCAGCAGAACATCGCCAACGCGCCTTTCCCCATGACCGGAGCCTTCTCGACCACCACCAACCTCGGCGGCAGCGTCTTCACCTCTGACGGCACCACGCTCTATAGCGCCTTCAACAACAGCGCGACCACCGCCATCAGCGCCTCCACCTTGCTGGTTTCCGATCCCCATACGCTGGCCATTTCGCTGGGGCTGAATCTTCCGGAAAGCGTGTTGTCAAAGCTCGTGATTACGCAGGATGGCTCGCAGGCATGGGCATTGTCCAGCTCCGGCATGATTCATCTGCCACTGGGAAATCTGTACACCTACCCGATCCTGATGCCGCAATCCACCACCGTGTTCCTGGCCCAGGACAACTGCAATCCTGGAGTGGCGCAGGGCGCCCTCAACATCAATAACGCCGGCGGAGGGACGCTGACCTTCGCGGTGCCGCAGAACCTGGCAACGGCGATCGTCGCCACCGCGTCCAGCGGACTGGCGCCGTCGAGCATCACCTTCACCATGGACCCGGGACGATCGAGCGTCGTCCGCACTCCGGGCACCAATCTCTATACCGGCGCGGGCACTGGCACGGTGGCCACCAATACCGGCACGGCGCTGGCCGTCAATCTGTTGTCTCCAAACGCGATCAACATTCCGAATACGATTCGCGTGTTCATGAATTACCGGGATGCGACCCAAAGGGGCCAAATCTACCCCGTACCAACCGTCCCCAATTCGGTCACCGAAGGCCTGCAGGATATCGTGCTCGACCAGGCGCGCAATCTGCTCTATATCACCAACTCCGGCTACAATCGCATCGAAGTTTTCGACGCCGTGAATCGCGTTTTCCTCACGCCGATACCGGTCGGACAGCTTCCCCATCAGATGGCGATGGGGCTCGATGGCAACACTCTCTATGTGGCGAACACCGGCGGCGAATCGATTGCCATTGTCGACCTGAATCAGCAGATCGTCACCGGCTACGTCAATTTCCCGCCCATTCCGCGCCTCGGCAACGCGACGGTCGATTCCGTGCACACCCTCGCCATGGGACTCAGCGGACTTCAATTTGTTCTGCTCCAGCCCACCAGCCCGACGCAGACCACCATCAGCGGCACCCTGTGGGAAGTCATCGGCAACAACGCCGTGCCTCGGGTAGGCACCACGGTTACCGGCGTCAGCGCTACCGGAGCGCAGACCGCTTTATCCACCGCGAATCAATCCAGCATGATGGCGTCGGCCGACGGCAGTTCCATTGTTCTGCTCGGCGGAACCGGCACCGTATATCTCTACAACGCGCTCACCGACGCCTACAGCGCCTCGGCGTCGGAGTTCGGAAGCACCACCATCATCGGATACTACGGCCCGGTGGGCGCGGCCTCGGATGCGAATTTCCTGCTGGCCAACGGCCTGGTGATGAACAACTCGCTCACCGCCATCGGCGGAGCGGCGACGCCCGGCACTATTACCATCACTCCTCCCGCACCAGGCGGAGGAGTCGGGGGCGTTAGCGTATCCAGCACCGGATTGCGCAACGTAGCTTCGATCGCGCCGATCGATGAGAACGACTTCGCCCGGTTCACGACCGCAGTTCGGACCAATCTGACGACAACCACGACCGCCGATACCCACACCACTCTCGAAGTAGTTAATGTATTGACCGGGGCGGTAACGTCGACTTTTCGCGTTCCGGAGAATCCTGCGGTGTCCGTCTTCGGCGCCACCCGTCAGCCGACGCCTCCTCGCCAGATGGTCGTCGATTCGACGGGCACCGCCTACGCCATCACGATTTCCGGACTGAGCGTGATCCCCCTCGCTCCGTCGAGCGCGGCCACCACCCCGACGCTCTCCGCGACGCAGCCCATCGTCAATTCTCTCGACGGCACGGCCAACTTCAAGCCCGGTTCGTTCGTGACCATCAACGGCTCCAGCCTGGCGGCTTTGGCGGTTGCGAATGCGCTCCCGACTCCGACGGTCCTGGGCGGCTCCTGCGTAGTGATGAACAACGTCGCCATCCCCCTGCTCCAAACCTCCAGCGGATCGATCGCCGCGCAGATCCCTGCCGCCATGCGTGCCGGCGAAGTGGTCATGGAAGTCCGCTCGCTCGCCACCGCGCAGAGCAGCTCGCCTGTCGTGGTCACCATCAAAGCGCCCTAATTTCTGTGGGGGCGCACGCCCCCTGCGTGCCGCGTCGACACTTGTGTCGATGCCTGGCCTATTGTTTCTACCGCCCGAGGGACGGGCGTCGAGACAAGTCTCGACGCGGCACGCAGGAGTGCGGGCGCCACATAACCGGCACTACAATAGGAGTCATGGCGGAAGAAAAAGCTACCTTAGGAGCAGGATGTTTCTGGGGCGTCGAAGCAACTTACCGAAGACTGGCGGGCGTAAAGTCCACAGCTGTCGGCTACATGGGCGGCAAGCTCAAGAACCCCACCTATAAAGACGTCTGCACGGATTCCACCGGCCACGCAGAGGTCCTGGAAGTGACGTTCGATCCGGCGGTGATTAGCTACCACGACATTCTCGAAGTGTTCTGGGACAATCATAACCCGACCACCCTCAATCGCCAGGGCCCCGACGTCGGCGCGCAGTACCGGTCGGCAATTTTCTATCATTCACCCGAGCAGGAAGCGGTCGCCCGAGCGTCGCGGGATGCGGCGCAAGCCCGTTTCCCGCGCCCGATCGTGACCGAAATCATTCCAGCCACCGAATTTTGGCGGGCCGAGGAGTATCACCAGCAATATTTGGAAAAACGCGGCCTGTCGCAGTGTCATTTCTGACAGCCTGTCCGCATGCTGACGCATGGCGGTTCCCTCGGTGCCCAGGGAGTGTTCATGCGGAACCGCCCATGCGTGAGCATGCGGATGGACGGAGCAGTGCTAACATAAGGATAGCCCGCCCAGCAGGAATCTATTTTGAAAATCGGTTTTGTCAGCCTCGGATGTCCGAAGAACCTCGTCGATACGGAGGTCATGATGGGCCAGCTTGTCGCGGGTGGTCACGAGTTGACACCGCATCCTTCCGACGCCGACGTCATCGTCGTCAACACGTGCAGCTTCATCGACCCCGCCAAGCAGGAATCGGTCGACACCATCCTCGAAATGGCCGAGTACAAGAAAACCGGCCGTGCGCAGCGCCTGATCGTCGCCGGATGCCTGGTGGAGCGCTACCGCGCCGACATTCAAAAGAACATGCCCGAGGTCGATGCCGTCATCGGCACCAACGAACTGGAGCGAATCACGGCGTTGTGCGAAGGCGTAACACCGGCAGAGAATCCGTTCGACGCGTACCTTTATCACGACCTGACGCCGCGCGTTCTTACCACCCCTCGCCACTTCGCCTACATCAAAATCGCCGAGGGTTGCGACCATCCCTGCACCTTCTGCGTGATCCCACAATACCGGGGCAAATTCCGCAGCCGCCGCTTCGAATCGGTCATCAGCGAAGCCACGCGCCTGTTTTCGCAAGGCGTCCGCGAAATCAACCTCATCGGCCAGGACACCACCTGTTACGGCGAAGACTTCGGCATGAAGGATGGACTGGCGGCCCTTCTGGCGCGCCTCGCTCAGATAGAAACCGAGCAGGAAAAATGGGTCCGCTTCCTTTACGCTTACCCTAATAAGGTCACGCAAAAGCTGCTCGACACGATCGCCGAGTATCCCTCGCTGGTGAAATACATCGATATGCCGTTGCAGCATGCCAGCGCAGGTGTGTTAAAGCGCATGAAGCGCGGCGCCAGCGGCGATATTTTCCTCAAACTGATCGAACGCATCCGCGCCACCATCCCCGGCGTGGCGATTCGCACCAGCATGATCGCCGGCTTCCCTGGGGAATCCGAAAAGGATTTCGACACCCTCTGCCAGTTCGTCGAAGCAGCCCAATTTGACCGCCTGGGCGTCTTTTCCTACTCCGACGAGGACTCGAGCAAGAGCTTCGAGCTGGATCAAAAAGTGGACGGCAAGACGATCTACAATCGCAAGCGCCACCTGATGTCAATTCAGAAAAAAATCTCGCGCAAACGCAACAAAGCCCTCATCGGCCGCGAATTCCGAGTCCTGGTCGAAGGCCCGTCGGCCGACTCCGACCTGGTCTGGCAGGCTCGTCTATCGACGCAAGCCCCCGAAATCGACGGCGTATGCTACATTTCCGACCCCGGCGAGGCGCCTCTTAACTCTGGGGACATGCGCACCATGCGCGTTACCGAGGCTCACGATTACGACCTGACCGGCGAACTGATTGATACGCCGCGAAAATTCTCAAGCCTTCTTCAAATCGCGGGATCGCATAGCGCGATAACCCCTGGCGTAAGCCTGGGGATTCCTGTGCTGACAAAATGACTCGGGTATGACCTGTCCGATCTGCAAAAAAGAGGTAACCCTCGATAACTCCGAAATGCCCTTTTGCAGCGACCGCTGCCGCATCCTCGACCTCGGCAACTGGGCGACGGAAAAGTACGTCATCTCCACCCCCGCCGATCTTTCGCATTTGGAAGACGAGGAAGATTGAACGACATCGCGCGAGCACTCGCCACCTGGTTCGGCTGCGGCTATGCGCCCAAAGGCCCAGGCACCGCGGGATCTCTCGGCGCACTGATCGTCGCGTGGCCCCTGCGCAATCAGCCTTCGTGGTTCTTCGCCGCGCTGGCGCTGGTCTTTCTTGCCCCGGCGATCTGGTCGGCCGGCAGCACGGCTTTGCAGGTCGGGAAAAAAGATCCCCAAATCGTCGTGATCGACGAGGTGGTCGGCCAGTGGATCGCGCTGGCCGGCGCTCTGGCATATTCGCCGGCAGCCTGGATTGCCGCGTTTCTCCTCTTCCGCGCTTTCGACATCTGGAAACCCTGGCCCATCCGCCAGCTCGAACGTCTACCCTCCGGAACCGGCATCGTGATGGACGACGTGATGGCCGGTGTTTACGCCGCGCTTGTGTTGTACCTCGCCGGATGGAACAATTCAATTAGCAAGTTTTTATATGGCATTTCGTAAATCAACCAATGGCCCGCAGATCTCCGACGTGACGCCCGCTGCCGCAATTCCCGGCGGAGAATTTCAAATCCGCGGCAAGGGCTTGGCCGGCACCGACCGCCCCCACGTCAAATTCGGCGAACTGTTCGCGCCCATCGTCATCGGCTCCGACTCTTTCGTCATCGCGCGCGTGCCTGAAGGCGCCCCGGCCGGCGAACTCACCGTCGGCAACGCGCCGTACAAATGCGATATCGGCATCCTGGTCGCCGACAGCCTACATCCCGTCTCCAATCCCGTGGTGGACCGCCACGGCAACATCTACGCTACCTTCAGCGGATCGCCCGGGCAAAAGGTTCCCGTGTCGATTTATAAAATCGACACCCATCATCACGCGCGCCCCCTGGTCTCCGATCTGATGAACGCCACCGGCCTCGCCATGGATGCCGAAGGAGTGCTCTACGCCTCCAGCCGTCACGATGGAGTGGTGTACCAGGTCTCGCCCGGAGGCAACCTCGCGGTTTACGTCGAAGGAATGGGCGTCGCCACCGGGATGGCCTTCGATCCGCAAGATTTTCTCTACGTCGGCGACCGCAGCGGCACGATTTTCAAAATCAGCCGCGAGCGCCAGATCTACGTCTTCGCCACCATCGAGCCTTCGATCGCCGCCTATCATCTGGCCTTCGGACCCGATCAGTGTTTGTACGTCACGGGCCCAAATACCTCCAGCTTTGACGCGATCCAGCGTATCGATCCCGACGGCCACGTCACCGTCTTCTATCGCGGCCTGGGCCGTCCGCAAGGCATGGCGTTCGACGCGAAAGGAAATCTGTACGTCTCGGCGTCGCTAGAAGGGCGCCGAGGAGTGGTCCGGATCACACCCGACGCGAAAGCCGAACTGTTTCTCTCCGGCCCGGCCATCGTGGGCGTAGCCTTCGCGCCGTCGAAAGCGATGATCCTGGCCACCAACAACTCCATTTATCGCGTCGCAGTCGGCATCGAAGGCCGCCGGCTTCCGTAGCGGCCATGTGGGGCGGGCCATCGGCCCGCAGCCGCCTACCGGGCGGCACTTGCTGGCTGAGGACAAGCCTGCTGATAGCAGGCTGAGGCAGTTTTCACGCAGACTCGTCAGCTTGGGCGATGATAAAAAAGCATGGAAGCCGAAATCATCGCAGTCGGTTCTGAACTCCTTACCTCCCAGCGCGTCGACACCAACTCTCTTTTCATCACCGACCAATTGAACACCCTCGGCGTCGAAGTCCGCCGCAAAATGGTCGTCGGCGACGATCGTGCTCTCCTCACCGCCTCCATCCGCGAAGCTCTCGACCGCGTCGAGATCGTGATCCTCACCGGAGGCCTCGGCCCCACTGAAGACGATCTCACCCGCGACGCCGTTGCCGCCGCCACCGGCCGCCAACTCATGTTCCGTGACGACCTCCGCGACGCCATCGCCGAGCGCTTCCAGCGCATGAATCGCAAAATGGCGGAAATCAATCTGCGACAGGCCTACGCTGTCGATGGCGCCGAAGCTCTTCCGAATCCCAACGGCACCGCTGCCGGCCAGTATCTGGAACATGACAAACGGATCGTGATCATGCTGCCCGGCCCGCCTCACGAAATGAGGCCGATGTTCGTGGACCAGTGCTTGCTGCGCCTGGCAAGGCTTCTCCCCGCGCGTGTCATCCGTACCCTCTTCTATCGCGTCGCCGGCATGGGCGAATCCGATCTTGACGCGCTGATCGCACCCGTTTACACGAAATACACCAACCCAGTCACGACCATCCTCGCCGCTCCGAGCGACATCCAGATCCATCTTCGCGCCCGCTGCGAAACGGCCGAGGAAGCGGAGGCCCTGCTCGCCGAAGTCGGCCCGCCTATTGAAGCCCTGCTTGGTGACCGCATTTATTCCCGCAACGGGGATTCGCTTGAGGCCGTCGTCGGCCACCGGCTGAATGAGCGCAACGCGACGCTCAGCGTGGCTGAAAGCTGCACCGGAGGCCTTCTCGGCCAGCGCATCACGTCCGTCGCCGGCAGTTCGAAGTATTTCATCGGCGGCTTTCTGGTGTATAACGATTTCACCAAGGAACTACTGCTGGGCATCGACCGCAATCTCATCAACTCGTGGACTTCAGTCAGCGAAGAAGTCGCCCGCGCGATGGCCGAAGCCGCGCGCAAGCGCACAGGCTCGGCGTACGCCGTTTCCGTCACCGGCGAAGCAGGCCCGGAGAGCGCCAGCGGCGCACCCGTCGGAACTGTGTTCGTCGCCATCGCCGGTCCCGATTTTCCGACGGATGTCCGGCGTTTGCAACTCCCCGGCGACCGTGCGCGTGTGCGGACGTTCGCCGCGCAAGCCGCACTCGATTTTCTCCGCCGCAAGCTCGCATAAAGCATTTTGCGGTATCCTGATTGTCCGCCCTGAAAGGTCCTTATGAAATTCCCAGCGTTTCTGTTAGCCGCCGCTCTCTCCATCGCGCCAGGTTACGCGCAAAGCAAAAAAACGAAGCCAACCCCCGCCGCTGAGGTCGCTCCCGCGCCGCAGAAACTCGACGAAGAGTACACGAAACTTATCAAGCAGTATCTGCAAGACTCGCGCGTCACCACCGAGCTTGTGGATCACATGCCGGCCTCCGACACCGTCCCGTCGCCGCTGAAGTTTTTCGGGCGTATCCCCGGCACGCCCGGCGAACTGACCTACTCGAAGGACATCAATCGCTACTACGAGGAACTCGCACGCGTATCTCCGCGCGCCAAATTCTGGAAGGTCGGCCAATCCGAAGAGGGGCGCGACCAGGTCGTGCTCGCCATCGCCGACGAGGCCACCATCAAGTCTCTCGACAAGTACAAAGGCATGCTCGCCGCGCTGGGCGACCCTCGTAAGACCACGGAGTCGCAAGCGCAGGAAATCATAAAAACCGGCAAGCCGATCTATTGGGCCACCAGCGGCATCCATTCGCCCGAAACCGGAGGCCCGGAAATGCTGATCGAGCTGGCCTATCGCCTGATCGTCGAAGAGACGCCCTTCATTCAGACCATCCGCAACAACGCGATTATCTTTATCACTCCGGTGGTCGAAGTCGACGGCCGCGAAAAGCAGGTCGACACATACTACTACGGCAAGAAGACCGGCAAAGCGCGCCCTCCGCTGATGTATTGGGGCAAGTACGTCGCCCACGACAACAATCGCGACGGCATGGGCCAGTATCTGAAGCTGACGCAGAACATCACCAACAACGTGCTCGAATGGCATCCGACGGTCCTGCACGATCTGCATGAGGCGCAGTCGTATTTATACGTGTCGACGGGAACCGGACCGTATAACACCTCGCTCGACCCGATCGCCATCGATGAATGGTGGCTGCTGGCCGAAACCGAAGTCATGGAAATGGCCAAGCGCGGCGTCCCCGGCGTCTTTACCTATGGCTTCTACGATGGCTGGGTACCGAACTATCTGTTCTGGATCGCGCTGACACACAATTCGTTCGGGCGCTTTTACGAAGTGCAGAGCTACGGCCCGGACATCAACGAAAATCTGCGCCTGCAGCCGACAGCCACCAGCCGCGAATGGTTCCGTCCGAACCCTCCTCTGCCGTCGATTAAATGGGGTCCGCGCAACAACACCAACATCCAGGAATCGGCCCTGTTGCTGGCGATGAACAAAGTTGCGAAGGAAAAGGAGCTGTATCTCGAAAATTACTGGGTGAAGACCAAGCGTTCGATCGACAAAGGCAAGAACGGTCCGACCTACGCCTGGGTCATCCCCGCCGATCAGCGCCGCCGGGGTGAAGCGGCCGACGTGGTGAACGAGCTGCGGCACCAGGGCCTGGAGATTCACAAAGCGGCGGCCAAGTTCAAGGCGGGATCGCTCGACGTGAACGAGGGCGACTACGTCATTCGCGCCGACCAGCCCTATCACACGCTCGCCGACATGTACTTCAGCGTGCAAAATTATCCGATCGCGAATCCCGCCCCTTACGACGATACCGGTTGGACCATGCAGTACATGCGCAACGTGAAGCTGTCGCCGGTCACCGATAAAGCGGTCTACGAAAAGCAGATGACGCTCATCACCGCAGATGTGAAGGCGCCGGGCGGAATCGACGGACCGGGCGGCACGCTGATCGTGGAACATACCACCGACAACGCATTGATGGCGTTCCGGTTCAAGTTGAAAGACGTGAAGATGCAAGCCGCCGAAGACGATTTCGAGCTGAATTCGCATAAATTCCGCGCTGGGGCGTTCATCATTCCCAATGCCGACCGCGCGAAGATCGAACCGGTGCTCCGCGATTTGGGCCTGAACGCGATGGCTGTCTCCAGCGCCCCCAGCGTGAAGATGCACAATCTCGACGTTCCCCGCATCGGCTATATTCACGCCTGGCAGCGCACGCAGGATGAAGGATGGGTGAGGGCCGCGCTGGATTATTACGGCGTACCGTACACCTACTTCGCCGATCAGAAACTGCGCGACGGCAATCTGCGGGCGAAGTACGACGTGATCATTTTTCCGCACGTCGGCGGCACTTCGGCGTCGCATTTGACCGGCATTCCGATGACCGGCAAGGATCCGGTGCCTTACCTGAAATCAGCCCTGACGCCGAACCTCGGCGCTAATGACTCGAGCGAAGACATCCGCGGAGGCATGGGCATCGAGGGTCTTGCCGAGCTGACAAAATTCGTGCAGGAAGGCGGTACGCTTATTACCGAAGGCTCGACCGCGGCGTTCCTTTCCGATTACGGCCTCACCAGCGGCGTGACGGTCGAGCATCCGGCGGCGTTGTTCGCCCGAGGCTCCATTCTTCGCGGCACCTTCACCGATCGCAAGAGCCCCATCGCGTACGGTTACGATCAGAAGGACATTCCGGTGTACTTCAATCAGGACCCGGTGCTGATGGCCGGCGCAGCAGGTTTTGGCGGAGGATTCGGCGGAGGAGGCCGAGGCGGTTCGCCCCTGGGCCAGAACGTAACGCCCAATGCCGTGCCCGTGCCGATCTCGCCTTACGATGCGACGCCCGTTGCCGCCGGTCCGGCCGCGCCCTCGGAAGCCGAGAGCATGGCTATGATGCGCCAGCAGGCGCGCGCCTTCGGCATCTCTCTCGATGAGACGCGACCCCGCGTGGTGATGCAGTTCCCGGCCAACGCCAACGACATGCTGCTGTCGGGCACACTGTCCGGCGGACAGGCGCTGTCGAATCGGGCGCTTGCGGTGGACGTCAACGCCGGCAAAGGCCACATTGTGATGTTCGCCCTGCGCCCCTTCTGGCGCTGGCAGACACAGGGAACTTATTTCCTGGCGTTCAACGCGATATTGAACTGGAATCATCTGGACGCGGGCAAGGTCGAGCCCGGAGAGAGGCCGCGAGCGGGCGCAGCCCAGTAGTTTACACAGACTTCAGCCTGTGAGCTTACCAATTCATCATCCGCATCCGATCCATAATCGATACGCTCATGTCGTTCATCCGCGCCGGCCTCCGGCGTTTGGGCGACGGTAAGCACGCGGCGAGCCTGGCTGCTTCTTCGCGATCCAGCTTCGCGGCGGACATGTGATAGTGATACTGCGACGCCGCCTCCGCGCCCCAAACGCCCGGCCCCCACTCGACGATGTTGAGATAGAGTTCCAATTCGCGCTGTTTGCCGAGAATCGTATCCGCCAGCGGCGCCAGCGTGTATTCAAAGGCTTTTCTTACCGGGTTCCGGTGCGTCGTGAAGAATAAATTCTTCACCAGCTGCTGTGTAATCGTGGATGCGCCCCGGCCCAGCTTGCCGTTCTCTTCACCGGCTTCGGCGACCTTTTGCGTTTCAATCCAATCGACGCCGTGATGGATGTAAAACCGCCCGTCCTCGGACGCAATCACAGCATGTTGCAGCTGCACCGAGATCTGCGAAATCGGTTTGAAAATGATTTTCTTGTGGTACGGTTTCCCATCGACCTTCGCTTCGATGTAGCGTTGCAGCTGGACGCCGGTGGTCGGCGGGTCGAAGTATTTCAACATCACCAGCGAAGAGATCCAGAACAAATACACCGCCGCGACCAACAGGAGGCAGAACTTGACCAGACGAATCAGCCAGCGAATGAGCACTCTTATCATATGATAGTGATCTGCGATAGTGACCTGAATGCTCCAGGCGTTGACCAGACAAGTGAGTCCGACCTTCGCGTCGTGCGAATTGACGTTTTTGGACCGGCAACCCATTGATGTTGCGAAAACAATTGAACAGCATCGAGCCTACGAGGCGTGCCTCAATGAATTAGGAGCGAAGGTAATTTCGCTGCCGGCCGATCGTCGGTTTCCCGATAGCGTGTTCGTCGAAGATCCGGCCATCGTGCTGGATGAAGTCGCGGTGATTACTCGTCCCGGCGCAGAATCGCGCCGCGGGGAAACGGAGAGCATCGCGCAGGCGCTCGCGCCGTTTCGCCAACTGCGACACATTCTGGCACCGGCGACGCTGGAAGGAGGCGATGTCATTCAGGTCGGCAAGAAACTCTACGTCGGCCTGTCGCAGCGCACCAACCGCGAGGGCATCGCGCAACTCACGGAGATATTGATGCCCTTCGGGTATCGCGTCTTTGGGCTGGAAGTCAACGGATGCCTGCACCTTAAGAGCGGGGCGTGCTGGGCGGGCGCGGATGTGATTCTGGCGAATCGCCAGTGGATCAACGCCGCGGCCTTTCACGATTTTAAGATCATCGACGTGGCGGGAGACGAGCCGTCGGCGGCCGATGTCCTCCCGATCGGCGGAAAGTTGCTGGTGCCCGCAAATTTCGTTCACACTTCGGAGATTCTCGAAGGCGCGGGAATAAAAATTCAGCCCATCGATGTCTCGGAACTGCAGAAGGCCGAGGCCGGCGTCACCTGCATGAGTTTGTTGTGGCGCGAGCTTTAGCTTGCAGCGCCGGCCTTCAGCCGGCGGCTAGTGGACGGTCCCGGTCATTCCTAAAGCACAATTGGAGACAGCCCCAAGGCCGGCCGCTCCCGGTTGTCGCGGTTCTTTAAGCACATCAGGCGCTGTTGAACGTGACTATCGGACGACGGGGCGCCATGGAGCCCCATGCGTCAGCTTGGGGTTATCGTGGGTCATGGGAATAACCCCAAGCTGACGCATGGGGCTGAAATGCAAGCAAATCATCCGATCACGGCGCTAGAGCCACCACTACGGTTGACCGAGCGAAGCGAAAAACGCAGCCATATTTTCTTGCGATCCCGAAAACATATTCGGCGCAGGTTTTCGCCGCAGCAGCATTTCGCTGTAAACGTATCCGGGTTTATCGTAATTCAGGCCCATTCCGGCCAGATATTGCAGGCGCAGGTTCAGATCCTGATTGATCGCGGCGCCCTTCAGCCATTCCCGCAGATCCGACGCCTGCCCGGCATAGGTTCCCAGCAACTGCGGAATGCTATGAAAGTTCACCTCGGCCAGCGATTGTTTGACTAACTTGTGGTCGTCGCGCCTCAGGCGCTCGACTAAGGTGTCAATATTGACTTTTGTTGGCTCGGTCTGGGCAAGAAGCACCAGGTCGTAGCCTTCGCCGCTGATGTCGTTGCCCCAGATGGTGCCGTTCGGGAAAACGTCGAAGAACGTCGCCAGTTCGCTTTTCACCGTCTCGAAATCGCTCTCATAAAGAGGCACCCACTGGGTGATCACGCCGCCCGGGTTCAAGTGCCTTTTTACCAGCTCGAAATATTCTTTTGAGTAAAGCGTTGCCGTGCCCTTTACCCAGGGATGAATCGGGTCCGACGTGATGATGTCGAACTTCTGGTTGGTCGTCAGCACAAAATGCCGCGCGTCGTCGTAGACCATGTGCGTGCGGCGATCGTGGAACACGTTGTGATTTTCGGTGGCGAAATATTGGGAGGAAGCCTGCGGAATGAGAGGCTCGATTTCGCAGATGGTGATGTTCTCAACTTCCGGATGCACGACGAACGTCCCGGCCGTGACGCCCGCGCCGAATCCGACGACGAGAACCGACTTCGGGCCCTGGTGAATCAGCGCCGGTATGTGGCCCAGCATGCGTTGCAGGCGCATGTCGTAAGGCTCGGTGGATGCTTCCACTTTTCCGCTGACGTGAAAATAGATTTGGCCGCCGGGTAGCCGCGACACCACCACCGACGAATTGCGGCCCTCCCCGACATAGAGAGGTTTTCCGGGATCGGTTTGCAACGACATGCGCCGCCCATAGGCGATCGCCAGCCATGGCACTTCAGAAACGGTGGCGCAGAGAAAAATCGCTACCAGTGTCGCCGCGGCGACGCCGAAATAACGCGAACCGCTCAACCCGGATCTATAAAACAGCAGCAGTCCCGACACGATCGACAACGCAATGAGAGCCTGCTCTGATCCCTGCGTTCCCACCCAGGGGATCAGCAGGATGCTGAATCCGACCGCGCCCAGAATCGCGCCGATGGTGTTCGCGGCGTAGACCTCGCCCACCAATTCTCCGCCATCTTGATTAGGATCGGCTTGCTCTCTGGTCGCGATCGACGCGAGCGCCAGAGGGAAGCTCAAACCCCACAGGAGAGCGGGCGGCAGAATGGCGAACAGGCACATCATGAAATCGACTCTGAAAAGGCGCCACGGATTCATCACGGCCAGAGGATTGAACGGCCACGAAGGAATAATGTCTGACACCGCGTAGGCCGTCCACGCCACCGCGAAGGCCAGCGCCAGTTGACTGGCGGCGAGAGCCAGGCGCGGATTTTTCAGGCGGCGCGTCCACACCGATCCTCCGCTGCTGCCAATGCCAAGACCAATCAGAAACACCGCCAGGATAATGGAAAACGTGTAGACCGTCGCGCCCAGCATCAAGGCGAGAAGTCGCGTCCACACGACTTCCGCGCCCAGGGCGCAGAGTCCGGAAAGAGCGATGGCGGTGTAAACGGGCCACGATCCCTGGGGCTTGGCGATCGTCGCGGCGTCTTCGGAGGGCGAATACGGCGCACGCGACCGCAGCGTGAAGCTCGCTAGCGCGACCGCGATGTTGATGCCCGCCGCCACGTACGTCGCTACGCCCATGTCGTGGACGCGTAACAGATAAAATCCGGCGAACAGGCAGCCGAAGACCGCGCCCGCGATGTTGCCTCCGTAGAATAGCCCCAGCCACGAGACTCCGTCGGTGGTCGATTCCACCCATCGGCCGATGGCCGGCAGCGACGCGCCCATCAGCACAGTTGGCGGCAACAGGCAGATGCCCGCGACCAGACCCCGCAACAGGATCGACGGCAACCCGTCACCCACCGCCGCCATATAGATTCCGTTCAGCATGGGAATCACGAACAGGACCGCGACTCCGAAGAATCCAATGCCCAGTTCGAGAAGGCCGTAAATCTTCAGAGGATGTTCGCGCCGCGAAATCACGCGCGAGAGCAGCAGGCTGCCGGCGCACATGCCTCCCATGTACGTGCCTAACAGCACACCCAGAGACACCGCCGACGAGCCGTTGACCAGTTGCAGCAACTGGAACCAAACCACCTCATAAATGAGCGCGGCGCACCCGCTGCCGGCGAATAAAAGGAGTAGAACCGAGTAGGAAGAAGTATTGCGAGACAATCTCGCATCATACCTCAATCAGTGCTTGACGAAGAACATATGCTTCTTGACATCGGGCCAGAATTCTTCCCACATGTTGCCGAGCAATCGTCCGCCAAATCCCATCCCAATGCGGTCGATTGTATTGACGGGACCGCGGTCGCTATTTGGACGCCACGCGTCCGACAGGACGTTGGTCCCGGCGATGGCGACGTAACGGGCGTAAGCGGGTGTTAGCCGGCCGTCACGATTTTCGGAGAGGAACGTCATTTTCAGAGTGCGATGGAAACGGCTCCGAAACGGCTCCGCGTGATCGCGATGATAGCGAGGGTCTTCGCCCCAGATAGCGCCCAGTGAGGCCTCCGTCACGTTGCTGGCGGCGACGCCCGTAAGACGCAGCCCATAGCGTTTCGCGAAACCGTCGAAACTTTCGCCGTATTCGCGGGGATGATTGAACGCAGTGCCCCAGGTGGAACTCAAGACGCCGGTCCACAAACTGGCCGGACCGATGGTGCTCTTCACCGCCCAATCCAAACGGCCAATGCTGGTGATCGGCGGCGGCGCGTCGTTGGGAGGTGTGACCGATGGATCCTGCGACTGCCCAATGACGAAGAAAAGAAGTACGGGAAGCGGTCCCACGGAACTAGTAACTTGCAATCCGCGTGCCAAGGCGCGAGTTGCCTGTCACTGGGTGGCCCGAGCTTCAGCTTGCAGCGGCGGCTTGAGCCGCCGTTGCGTGAGCGTTTCCAACACCGCCGGCTGAAGCCGACGCTGCAAGCTGAAGCTCGCGCCACCAGATTGTGCTTATGCTAACGAACTCGCTGCGACGGGCTACCAGGTCCAGCGCGGCAATATTTACACGAGCTTTTGCTTGCGGATGGGAAGATCCCGCACTCTTTTGCCCGTTGCCGCAAAAATCGCGTTACAAATCGCCGGCGCAATGACGGGAACTCCGGGCTCTCCCACTCCGGCCGGAGCGGCGCTGCTGGGCACGATGTGAACGTGCGTCATCAGAGGAGCTTCGGGCATCCGCGCGACGGGATAATTATTGAAATTGCCCTGTTGCACGCGGCCGTCGCCCAACGTGATTTCGCCCATCATCGCCAGACTGGTGCCGAACACCGCCGCGCCTTCGAACTGCGCCGTGACGCGTTCCGGATGCACCACCATGCCAGCGTCCACCGCGAAATCGACGCGTGGAATTTTCACTTTTCCTTTGGAGTCGACCTCCACTTCGACCACCGCGGCGATATACGACAGAAAGCTGCGATGCACCGCGATGCCGAAGCCGTGTCCGGCGCCCGACTTCTTCTTGGCCCAGTCCGATTTTTCGGCCACCAGTTCCACGACGTGCCGCAGGCGGCCGACATCGAGCGGGTATCGTTGATCGCCGCCGCCTTTTCCATTCGTCAGATCGATTACACGCTGCGATCCGAGCATCTCGAGCAAATATTCGACGCGATCGCGATTCGCGGCCGCAGCCAGTTCGTCGGTGAACGACTGCACGCCGAACGCGTGAAAAATGTTCGCCACCGAACGCATCCATCCGATGCGCACCGGAGCCGTCGCGGGGCCGTTTTCGGCGCGATGATTCGGAAGATCGTAGGGCACATCGTTCCAGCCCATCGCCATTTCCATGCCGCCGAGCTTGGCCGCCGGGTCGAACATCATTTCGATGGGAGGGAAGGCGCTGCGTTGCAGCCAGGCTGTTGGGCGACCTTTCGAGTCGGTTGCGGCCTTCATATACATCGCGGCGACGGAGTGGAAATAGTCGAAATGAATATCGTCCTCACGGCTCCAGACCACCTTCACCGGCTTGCCGACTTTTTTCGACAGCATGGCGGCTTCGGCCACATAGTCAGGCTTGGATTTGCGCCCGAACCCACCGCCCAGGAGCGTCACGTGGCACGTCACGTCGGCCGGTTTGATGCCGACCGCCGCCGCAACCGTAGCTTGCACCGCCTGCGGATTCTGCGTGCAGGTCCAGGCGATCACCTTGCCGTCCTTAAACTCGGCCACGGCGGAAGGAGGTTCCATGGGCGCGTGGGCCAGCATGGGCACGTAGTATTCGACCTCGTGAATCGTTCCCCCTTTGGCGAACTCGGCATCCACGTCACCGACGTTGCGAGCTACTGTGCCCGGTTGCCGCGCGGAGTCCTGCAACGTCTTTTTGAACGCGCCGGAATCGAAGCCAGCGTTCGCGCCGAGGTCCCAATCGAGCTTCAATTTCTTGCGCCCCTGCATCGCGGACCAGGTGTTATCGGCGATCACCGCGACGCCGCCCAGCGCCTGAAATCCGTAGGGAGGTTTCAACGGGTCGATGGTCACGGTCTGCGAAACGCCTTTCACCTTTCGCGCCTCACTATCGTCGACCGAAGCAATTTTTCCGCCCATCACAGGCGACCGCTCAATCGACGCATAGACCATCCCCGGCATCTTCGCGTCGATGCCGAAAATCGCCTTGCCGGTGCAAATGTCGCTCAGGTCGACAATCGGTTGAGCCTTTCCGATGTAGCGATACTCGGAAGGAGACTTGTAGGTCAGCTCCTCTTTTTTGGGAACAGCCTGTGACGGCGCTAGCGTCACTAACTCGCGGTAAGCGATCTTGCGGCCGCTCGGCGCGTGCGTCACCTGCTCATTGCGACCCTTACATTCCGCCGCCGGAACGCCCCATTTTGCCGCCGCCGCGCGCTCCAGCATCAGGCGAGCGGTCGCGCCCGCGATCCTCAGAGGCTCATAAAAACTGCGAATCGAGTTCGACCCGTCGGTATCCTGCGAGCCATACTTGGCGTCGCCGATGGCCTGCTCCACGCGGACATTCTTGAAATCGACGTCGAGCTCGTCGGCCGCCACCATCGGCAGGGCGGTCTTGATTCCCGTTCCCATCTCGGAGCGGTGCGCGACGATCGTCACCACGCCCGAAGGCTCCATGCCCAGATACACGTTGGGCTGCCAGGTGGTCGCGTCGGCCTTCAAATCGGTGGCCAGCACAAACGCGCCAGCGGAGAAAATACCGAGAAATCCACGGCGCGAGACGACTAGTTCAACGCGGTTCATGCTTTCACCCCCGCGGCGGTCTTGATGGCCGCGCGTATGCGTTGATACGTCCCGCAGCGGCAGATATTGCCCTGCATGATTTCATCGATGTCGCTGTCGGTAGGCTTCGGCTTTGCTTTCAGCAAGGCGACCGCCTGCATGATTTGTCCGCTCTGGCAGTACCCGCATTGAGGGACATTGCCGTGTTCCCAGGCCGCCTGCACGGGATTACGCGCCAGGCCTTCGATCGTGGTGACCGATTTCCCGGCTGCGGCCTTCATGGTGGTCTGGCAACTGCGGACCGCCGCGCCGTTTATGTGGACCGTGCACGCGCCGCACAATCCCAACCCGCAACCGAATTTCGTCCCGGTGAGTTCGAGCACATCCCGCAAAAACCACAACAGCGGCATGTCGACATCCCCATCGAATTTCTTCGCCGTACCGTTCACGCGCAGTTCAATCATGAAGGCTACTCCTCCCCAACATGATAATGCGGTTTCACTTTCTGAAATCGGGCGCTGTTGCAAGGGAGCAACCGTTGCAATGGTCGTAGCTGATCACACGCGTCAGCATCCACACGCCGTCGCGGAACTCCCACAGCATGGTGAACCGCCCGACGTCGCTACCGTCCGGGCATTTGCTTTTTTTCGGATCGCAAAACAGATGGATGCCGGTTTCGAGGGCGCCGTAACCCTTCAATGGATAAACCTTCAGCGTCCCCGGAACCAGGTCGCGATGCACTTTGCCGCAGATATTCTGCTTCACCGCGTCCACCGTGGCCTGCGCGCCGCGGCTCAGCCCGGTCGCGTCGTGATAGAACTCAAGATCGTCGGCAAGGAGCGATGCGAATTTTTCGAGGTCGCACTTGTTGTACGCATCGAACAGCGCAGTGTCCAGCGCCGCGACCGTTTTAAAAAGATCGTCGGGCGGAGACTGCAACAGCGACAACAAGAGCACAAGTGTATGCATAAGCCCCTGAAAAAAGGCACTCCATGATCGCTCCTGCGAGTCGCGGCTCCGTTAAAGCGCTGCTAACAAGCAACGCCGAAACAGAGCCGCGACCCGCAGGAGCGGTCTTCTAGCCTTTTTCATCATCCCTCTAAGTCACCAGCGTCGACCCGGCCATTCCGAACCTCTCCTTCATCCCCAGCAATTCCTCGGCTGCCTGCGTTAGAGGACTGAGCGCCAACCCCAAATCGTCGTCGATGACGTCTCGTTGGAGCCGCTCCAGATACAATCGCAGCGTCGCGCCTTCGGTTCCCGTTCCCGAAAGGCGGCACACCAGCCGCGATCCATCGTCGAATACAATGCGAATCCCGCTGTGCTCCGTCACGCTCTGGTCCACCGGGTCGCGATAGGAATAATCGTCCGCCAGCGTGACCTGCATCCCCGACAACGTTTGTAGGGACTTGAGCTTGGCGCACACCTCGTCGATCATCTTCGACGCCGCGACAGGCTCCAGCCCCTCGTAATCGTGCCTCTGGAAATAGCTGCGCCCGAATTGCCTCCAATGCTGGTGCGCGACCTCCCACACCGGCTTCTTTGTGTGCGCCAGAATCGACAGCCAGCACAGCGCGGCCCATAAGCCGTCCTTTTCGCGCACGTGAACGGAGCCGGTGCCGAAACTCTCCTCACCACAAAGAGTGCACAATCCGGCATCGAGAAGATTACCGAAGTATTTCCAGCCTGTTGGTGTTTCGTAGCAATGAATCCCGCCCGCAGCGGCCACGCGATCGACCGCGGTCGAGGTCGGCAGCGATCGAGCCACACCGGCGAGGCCGCCCTTATATCCGGGAATGCAATTCGCGGCATGTTCGGCGATGATGGCGAGCGAATCGCCGGGGCTCACGAAAAAGTTGCGGCCCAGGATCATGTTACGGTCGCCATCGGCGTCGCAGGCCGCGCCGAAATCCGGGCCGCCGGGCGCGTTGAGCTTGGCCACGAAATCGGCCGCGTAAACCAGGTTCGGATCGGGATGGCCGCCTCCGAAGTCTTCAAGAGGGTTTCCGCGCATGACGACGTCATGACCGCCAAGACAGCGCTCTAGAATGTGATGCGCATAAGGCCCGGTTGCGCCATGCATGGCGTCGAAAATCATGCGGAATCCGCTTTTGAGATAAGCGCTCAGCAAATCGAAATCGAACAGCGATTGCATCAGCGCGGTGTAATCCTCCAGCGGATCGAAAATCACGATCCTCGATTCGCCGAGCGTGACCGTCCCTTCGCGATCCAGGTCCAGGTCGGGATGATCGACCATCAGGTAGCGGTCAATTTTCAAGGTTCGCTGATAAATTTTCTCGGTCAGCCATTCGGGCGCGGGGCCGCCGTTGTGCGTGTTGTACTTGATGCCGAAATCGCCGTCCGCGCCGCCAGGATTGTGACTGGCCGAAAGGATCAGGCCGCCCAGCGCGGAGCGCTTGCGGATCACCGCCGACATCGCGGGAGTGGAAAGAATGCACCCGCGCGCGGCCATAATGGTTCCGAACCCGTTGGCCGCCGCGATGCGCAGGATGGTCTGAATCGCGGTCCGGTTGTAATACCGTCCGTCGCCGCCGATCACCAGCGTCTTCTCGCTCAAGTCCTTCGCCACGTCTTCGCGCAACACATCAAAAATCGACTGCGCGAAATTTTCCACGTACCGGGGCTGCGAAAACCGCTTGGTTTTCTTGCGCAGGCCCGACGTGCCGGGCCGTTGATCCTCAAAAGGTGTTGTCGGGACCGTGTTCATTGGCTTTAGCGTATCATCGGAAAATGTTTTGCCGATGGATTTTGATTTTAATCGCGCTTCCAAGCGGGGCGCAGCCGGTGTTCACCAACGTTTTTCCGCCCGAAGAATTTGCCGCGCGACGGGCTGCGATTATGGACAAAATCGGCGACGGCGTCGCCATCCTGCAAGGCACGACGGAGCGGCCAGGCGAACAGCCTCTGCGCCAGAACAACCAGTTCTTCTACGTTTGCGGAGTGGTGGAGCCGCGTGCCATTTTGATGATCGACGGGCGCTCGAAGAAGACGACACTGTTTCTCAATCCGCGCGTGGAGCGCCGCGAGAAAATGATGTTCGGACCCAGCGTCGATTGGCCGATCGAGACGCATCCGCGCGAAGAGTTTGCAAAACTCGTGGCTCAACTGGAAGGCCGTACCATTTACGCGCCGTTCCGTCCGGAAGTGCTCGGCAGCGCGTCGTCCACCGATCCGGCGGCATTGGCGAAGAATACGAAGAACGACCCTTGGGATGGACGAAGTTCGCGCGAAGAAGCATTCATCGAGAAACTGAAATCGGCCGCGCCAGGGTCGGCGATTAAAGATCTGGATCCGATTCTCGACGCGATGCGCAGTATCAAGAGCCCGCGCGAAATCGCCATTCTGCGCGAAGCGACGAACATCGCCGGCTGGGGCATCATCGAAGCCATGCGCGACGCAAAACCCGGGATGTACGAATACGAATTGCAAGCCGACGCCGAGTTTGTGTTCAAAAAGTACGGCTCTTATGGCGCCGCGTATTTCGCCTTGATCGCCACCGGGCAGAATACGTATTACTCGCACTATCACCTGAACACGGCGCAACTGAAAGACGGCGACCTGGTGCAGTTTGACTACGCCCCGGATTATAAAAACTACTCGTCGGACGTGACCCGCGTTTTTCCGGCCAACGGAAAATTCACGCCGCGGCAGCGGGAGTATTACACGATCTGTCTGCGCCTCTATCAGGCGCTCATGTCGTCGATCGAGGTGCACAAAACGCCGGCGGAGATCATCCAGAGCGCTGTCGTCAAGATGGACGGCATCATGGCTTCGTACTCATTCACCGATCCACGGATCAAGGCAGCTGCGACCAAGTTCGTTGAGCGGTACCGCGCCGGCCGGGCCAACAGCCTGGGCCACAGCGTCGGTATGGAGGTGCACGACGTCCGCAATGTTACCCAGACGCTGGAGCCAGGCCAGCTTTTCACCATCGAGCCGGCGATGCAGATCGAAGAAGAGCACATCGGAATTCGCCTTGAGGACATGCTTCTCATCACCCCGACGGGCTACGAAAATTTGTCGGCCTTCGTGCCGGTGGAGATAGACGACATCGAGAAAATGATGGCCGGGCCTGGGCTGAGCGATGCATTAAAGCGTCACAAATAGAGCCGATTGTGGGGCGGGCCATGGGCCCGCAGCCGCCTACCAGGCGGTCTATTCCGCGAGCGCCGCCCATTGGGCGGCTGCGGGCTGGTAGCCCGCCCCACAAGAGATCCCCTAACCGATTAGGGCGTTAAAGAGCAGCTTGAACGTCCCGTAGGTCTGCGCTCTGTGCTGCGTGCGGAAACCGACGACGATCACGTGACCCTTTCCGACGCCGGCAGTGACCATGGCCGCTTTCTTCGAAAGATTCTGCTCGCCTACTAACCAACCACTTTGCAGAATCTCGCGATCGGCGTAGCGCGCGATCACGTGATAATTTTCGTTGGCCGTATTCGACAAATCGAAGGCCATGTTGCCTTGCAGGAACACGCCGAAGGCGCGGCCGGGCATCCCGTAGGCCGCCGGCTGCGTGTTGTCGATCTCGAGACGCAGCGTGGAGCCGGGGCACCAGAAATCTTTCGTGCTCAGACTCGCCAGCGAGTTGCGTAGCCCCAGGGAAAACTGTTCGATGGCGAATTCGCTGGCGCCGCCGAGCGCGACCAGCGTGCCGCCCTTGTTGACGAACTCCTTCAGCGCGGCCACGCCTTCATTGCCGATGCCGGCTCGATACTCCGGCGGATAATTCGCGGCGCCGCCAAAATCTCCGCCTCCCCCGCCGCGTCCGCCTGCTGCGGCTGCCGCAGGCGCCGCACCGCCGCCGCGACCTCCGCGTCCACCGCCCGCGGCCGCGGGAGCCGCGACACCCGCGCCGGTGATCATCGCGGTGCTGTCGTCGGGAATGACGATGACGTCGTATTTATCGATCAGATTGCCCGCTTTGATGTCCTTGTCCATGAGGGGAGTCGAGGGGAATTTGAAATCCTCCACCAGCCAGCGGGTCCATCCTTCGTCGATGTTTCCGCCGGAATAGCGTTGCCGCAATCCGATGCGCAGCTTCTTCACCTCGTGCGTGGTTCCGGATCTTGGCGCGGTGTTCAGCGCGGTGAACGACACTCCGGTTTCCTTCGCGATGGGCCCGACTGCCGCTCCCTTGGCGACGATAAAATCGCCCATGCGCAGCCCCGGCTGCGCCTGATCGACCCGCGATACGGACGCGCCGGCCGCCAGCAGTTCATTCACAGCTTTGAATCCGTTGTTCAGGCGGCCATCGATCACATAGCCCACGCTGCCTTCGCTGATTTTTCCAGCCGGCTCGACCGGACCGGCGAGCTTCTTCAAATTCGTCATATCCACAGGCTCGTCGAGAGGGTCGGCGCGCACGCCCATGAATTCGTCCATCGTATCGGTCGACATATCGTACGGGCGAATCGGCGTGCCGTCGCCGTTTCTGGTCCACGCATTATCGGGGAAAAAAGTGCGGCCCAGCAGATTGCGAATGAGGCCCATTTTCGGCTGCGCCAGCGAAATAACAAAAGACCCCGCCGGATAATCGACGCCCGTTGCGGCACTGAACGGCTTCGTGATCTGGTGAATGTCGATGCCCTGCACCAGCAGCTTGTTGATCATCAGGTTCGCGGTCAATGGATCGTGCTGATTGGCGGAAATCACGTACGCGTAAGGCTTGCCGGCCGCGCCTCGCTCGGTCTGCCTCTTGCCTTTGAGATAGGCGTTCCACAGCACCGTTTCGCGATTGCGGGCCGAAACGTCGAGCACGGCCCAAGCGGAAATTTTCTGCCGGTCGACGATGTCGCGCAGGCGCCACCAGCCGCCCGGCCACGGATTGGGGAACACCGTCTCCTCTTCGTATTTCGGCATGTTGCGGACGCCTCCCTGCAACTGCTCGGGATGGATGAACAGGGGCGAGGCCATCTTCGCGCTGGCCGATTCGGTCAGCATGCCGGCAATGTTGTGGAACGGCGTAATCCAGTGAAAACCGAAGTGGCCCCAGCCGGAATATTCACCCATGTTGAAGATTCCGGATTCGCCTCCTTCTTCCTCTTTATAGGCCATGTGCGCGCCATACCAACTCAATTCGCGCCAAATGAGAGGGTCGGCGTAAGGCCGCACCGGCTCGGCGTACGGAGGCAGATAAATGCGCGCGCCATAGCTGCCCATGTGGTGATGATCGACGTAAGATTCGGGCCTCCACTTGGTGAACAAAAGCTCCGCCATGTATTTCGATTCCACCTGCTGCGTCATGAACGCGTCGCGATTGTTATCGTGGCCGACGTACTTGTGATACAGCCACGGCGTACTGGTCCCTTCCCAGGGCTTGCCCAGGCTTTCGCGATACCAGTCCGTGACCATCACCTGGCCGTCAGGATTAAAGGACGGGACCTCGATGAAAATCACGTTGTCGAGAATGCGCTTGGTCTCTTCGTCATTGCGCGCGAGCAGATCGTAGGCCAGCTCCGGGGCCATCTGCGACCCGCCGATTTCGCTGGCATGCAGGCTCATCGACTGGACGCAGAACACTTTCCCCTCGGCTACCAGCCCCTTGACCTGCGCTTCCGTGAGACCGCGCGAATCGCTGATCTGGAGATTCACCTGCCGGTAATGTTCGAGCTTGGCCTGATTGGCCGGCGACGTGATCACCACCATCAGGAACGGGTTGCCCATGGTGGAGGGGCCCATGTTGTTGACCTTCATTTTTCCGCCGCTCTCTTTTTCGAGGAGGGAAAAATATTCGACGATCTTGTCCCAACGGGCCATTTTATTGTCCGCGCCGAGCTGGAAGCCGAAGAACTTTTCGGGAGTGGTGATCTGGCCGTGCAGCAACAGAGCTGATGAAAATAGGGCGATTTTGAGGATGCGGGAGAAAGTCATTTAGCGGGCCTCGTTGGAGGGTTAGGATACTGCATTCAACGAGCAAAGCACAAGAAGCGAGACTACGGCAGTTGCACCTGCACCCAGCAGGAATGTCCGCCGCCAAGCGATACCAGACATTGAGGAGGAGCGATCACCTGGACTTGCGTACTGGCCTTCACCACGCCGATGATCTTGCCCTTCTTAAAGTTATCGCGAAGATACGCCGCGGCGGTGGTTACAAATTGCTGATTCACCGTGAAGTTGGGGGAAACGCTGGCGGGGACCACGGTCGCACTGGTCCAATGCAAATTGTCTTTATCGGTACTCCCGGCAAAGACCCATCCCGTTTTCGCCGCCGGCACTGAAGTATCGCCCGAAGCGGCTTGTGCGACGAGGCTCGTTTTGATTTTCGAATCCGTTGTCTGCGCGTCCTGCTGCATGCTCTGCAGATAAACGATGAGGTCCCCAACGTCCTTTTTTGCCTGCGGATCGGTGACCGTGGCCTGGATCTTCTGCGCAGCGTCGACGCTGGTGTTCAGTCCGTGGTTGAGATTGTTGACCGTATCGGTGGCTGTGCTGGCGACGTCGATATTGAACCCCATCGCCGAAACCTGTTGAATACCGAGCTCGGTCAGCAGAGACTTAAACCTGCCCGGCGTGAAGAGCAGCATACCGACAAGCACGACAATACATAGATCTCTGAGCAAAACGGCAAGATCCGACGAGGTGCTCACCAGATCATCGAGAAGTTCCTTGATCTTCATGAAACCGGACCTCCGTCGCCAGGTTGGCAGCGGGACTTATTCTATCCCAAACCGGCGCGGGCACGGGTCGCTTGCGTTACCATACAAAAATCGCGGCCTCGTCGCCCTGTCTCAGGAGGAATATGAGAAGACGGGAATTTCTCGAAGCCGGGGCCTTCGCCGCTCTGGCCGGTTTGACCACAGGGTGTTCCGCACGAAAGACCGTGGCCGCCGCGCCTCCCTCTTTGCGCCCCGCGCGCCCGCCCGTCAGTCTTGCCATTCCGCGGATCAATTTCGAGCGTGTGATTCGAACCACCGTCGGCCTGCGCCCCCATCGCGACTCCGGCTTTGTCCTGAAGCCTGAAAAATTCGACGCCAAGACCGTGATTCACGACTACGGTTTCGGTGGTGCCGGCATGTCGCTCGCCTGGGGCTGCGGCGCGATGGCTGCCGACATGGCGCTCGAGCATCCGGAGCGCAAGGCCGCCGTGCTCGGCTGCGGATCGCCGGGCCTGACCGCCGCTCGTCAATTCCAGCGCCGCGGTTTCGACGTAACAATCTACGCCATGACCGTCCCGCCGGACACGACCTCGAACATGTCGTGGGCCGGCTTCACGCCGACCACCGCGCTCATCGCCAACTCGAATCGCACGCCCGCCTGGGACGAGCAATTTCGCAAAGCGGCCGGGATTTCCTATCGCCAGCTCCAGCTATTGGCCGGCGCTCCGGGCTGGGGGGTTTATTGGATCGATAGTTATAACACCACCGACGAGGTCACGCCCCCAGCTCCCGACGCTCACGACGAACTGCTCCCCGAAGCGCTGCGGACCGGGCGCGATCGCGAAGTGCTGGGGCCCGGCGAGCATCCTTTCCCCTCCAAGTTCGCCGTCCGCAGTTCGGCCCTGGCCATCGAGCCCTCGATTTATCTCGAAACGCTGGTGCGCGAGTTTATACTGTTCGGGGGCAAAATCGTCATCCGCAAATTCGACACGCCGCGCGACCTGATGTCGCTCCCCGAATCGATCATCGTTAACTGCACCGGCCTGGGCTCGAAGACCCTGTTCAACGACCAGGAATTAACGCCGATCAAAGGCCAGCTCACTTTCTGCGAACCACAGCCGGAGGTCAATTACCGCGTTTTCGGCCATAATCCGAACAGCACGGTCAACGTGACCATCAATCCAAGAAGCGACGGCATCGCGGTCGGCAACATGATGGAACGCGGCAACTGGTCGCTGGAGCCAAACGCGGAAGTGCGTAAACAAAACATGGAGGCGGCGATGACGTTTTTCGCCGCCATGCGCCCGCCGCATGGTTTGTAGGGCGGGCTATAAGCCGCGTATTCGCGACGGGCGCATGACTATCCCAGATGCGTCCGGTTCGAGCCGCGGTTTTCTTCGAATGGAAAGAGCGGGTGCACATCGGCACCCGCTCCAGCGCCGCGTGCCCGCCAACACACTTCATTTTCGGCTCGTAGACGTGCTCCGAGCGGCCCGGGCTATCCCTGCGATTCTTCCCTCGATTCTAGTTGGTGATGCTGACCGTGACAATCTGTCCAGCGCCCGCTGGGAAACCGAACCCCTGGTGCGAAACATACAACAGGCCATCCGGACCGAATGTCATTGCCGTCGGGAAAACCAGTCCCGTCGCGATCGTCGTGAGCGTGCCGTTATACTCATACCGCACAATTTGCCCTTGTCCCGGTGCGGGACCGCCTGTTGCCGCGCTCATTTCAAGAATGTACATCCGCTCGTGACGATCGAACGCAATTCCGACGACGGTAGTGAGTTGTGGAACGACTGCGTGGATACGCTTACTCCGATCCAGCGTAAAAACGTTCGACGAACCCTGAAGGGTCGGAAACAAGAACAGGTTCCCGAAGTACCAGCCGTTGTTATAAGCAAGCGCAGTCGGCACGATGTGCCCATGGCTTTCCGAGATGTCGACCACGCGCGATACGTTGCCGTTCGAATCGATCTCGTCGATCTCGCCATGGTTCGGCTCGGTGGTGTATAACTTGTTCCCCAAGGCAACGAGGTTATAGAATGTCCCGTCCGGTTCGAAATCGTCCGAACTGGGGTTGGCGACCGGGTTGCTCTGGACGAAGGTGCTGAGGTCTGCGAACTGCGTCGCCTTTCCGGACGTGGTATCGACCTTCATGATGCCGTTCACGGTTCCGGCAAGCCCATGTGAACAGCCGGCCCCGGCGATCAGCGCGTACAGATCGGATCCGATGAACGCAATGTCGGCCACTCCGCTACTCGCGCCGCCTCCGGTACTCGAAGGAAGGTTGTCCACAACCGTCTGCCGCCTTCCCCCCGAGTCGATCTTGGATATTCGGGCTGTAAAGCCGCCTGTGTATGGACCCACGGGCGGAATCACCTGGGTACACATCCCCACCGTCGATGCCGTGCCGCCCGTGCCACCCTCCGCCACGTAGAGCAGGCCATCCGGGCCGAATTTCAGACCGCGGGGACTATTGAAGCCACTGAGCTTCACGGTAACGTTTGACGAGAGTTGAGCGTAGCCTATTTGAGACGCAACCACTCCGAGGACTACCGCTGATGCCAACTTCAGCACGCTTCTCTTATTCATCCTGTTTCGTGTCATTTGAGGTTCCTCTTTCTGTTGCGGGATCGTTTGGACATCCCGCGCACGTCCTCAAGGCGCAATCGGGGGTCGAAAACTGGCATGCAAGAGAAACTTTTTTGGCCGCCGGATCATATATCGTAAGAAGGTCATGGCTGAATCGTCCGTTTCCGAAACTACGCAACTGCTGCGCGCGTGGGCGGACGGCGACGAACGGGCCCTCGAGGCTTTGATGCCCAGGGTTTACCGGGAGCTCCGGCGGCTGGCGGCACGCTGTCTTCGAAATGAGCGGCCGGAACAAACTTTACAGGTTTCAGACCTGGTTCACGAGGCTTACGTACATTTGGCCGACCTTTCGCGCCTGGACTGGCAGCATCGGAACCATTTCTTTGCGGTGTCGGCCACGCTCATGCGGAGGATTCTGGTGGATCGCGCGCGAAAACGGATGGCCGCCAAGCGCGGCGAAAGGATTCAGGGGATCGACGTTGAGCAGGCGCTGGACGTATCGTCGAGACGCCCGGCGGAGATCGTCGCGCTGGACGACGCCCTCAATGAACTGGCCCGCCTGGCTCCAAGGAAGGCTCGCATCGTTGAGCTGCGCTTTTTCGGGGGCCTCGAAATAAAAGAGACGGCGGAGATTGTCGGCGTCTCTCCGGACACGGTCATGCGCGACTGGAGGCTGGCGAAAGCCTGGCTTCTGAAGGAATTGTCCGCTGCCTGCTAATCCCATGGATTCCAAACGCTTCGAACAGATAGAGAAGCTCTACAACGCCGTCCTTGGGTGCAAATCCGAGGAACGTTCGGCCCTGCTCGATCAGGCCGACCCGGAGGTGCGTCGCGAAGTCGAATTGATGCTGGCTCAGCAGAGTTCTTTGCTCGATCACCCGGCTTGGGAGGGCGTGCCCAAGTCAGATGTGGTGGAGGCGATTCCCCGAAGGTTGATCGAGCGCTATGAGATCGAGTGGAAGTTGGGCGAAGGCGGCATGGGCATGGTGTATCGCGCTCTGGATACCAAGCTGAGCCGGCCTGTGGCGATCAAGTTTCTTTCCGACAATCTGGCGGACGCGGCCGCGCGTCACCGGTTTCAGCGGGAGGCGCAGACTGCGTCCTCCCTGAATCACCCGCACATTCTCACCGTCTACGACGCGGGTGAGTTTGAAGGGCGCCAATATCTGGTCACCGAGTTCGTGGACGGGGGCACGCTCAAGACCTGGGTGCGGGCCGCCAAACGTACGTGGCGTGAGATCGTCGAACTGCTCAGCGGCCCCGCCGACGGCCTGGCCGTCGCGCATGCGGCGGGCATCCTGCATCGGGACATCAAGCCCGATAACATCCTGATCAGCAAGGCTGGCTATGCCAAACTGGCTGATTTTGGCCTGGCGAAACTGGCCGAAGGCGCCGGCACGGACCTGAGCCGCACGTTGACGGAAGGCCGCACTGGCCCCGGCGTGATCATCGGGACGATCCCTTACATGTCGCCCGAACAGGCTTCGGGAAAGCCTGTCGACGCCCGCAGCGATATCTTCTCTTTCGGCGTCATGCTCTACGAGATGCTCGGCGGCCGTCGCCCCTTCACTGGAAACACAGACCTCCAGGTGTTGCAAGCCATCCTGCACGCGCCGGCCGAACCGCTCGGACAGGACGTGCCGCTGTTGCTGCGTTCCGCCATCGAAAAAGCGCTGGAGAAGGATCCCGCCGAGCGTTATCAATCCATGCGCGACCTAGTGGTCGATCTGCGGCGCGCCACGCGTCAGACGGTTGTCGACCCGCCGGCTGCGGGGCAGAGCGAAAAACCGCGCGGGACGGCTTGGAGATGGATCGCGGCCGGGTCGGCGGTGCTGTTGGCGATCGCAGGCGGCGCCGGATGGATTCTCCTGCGATCGAAATCGCCTGCAGACTCCCCGCGTCAGGAATACACACAGATCACTAATTTCGCGGACTCGGCAGTCGCGCCGACGCTGTCTCCGGACGGACGGATGCTGGCGTTTATTCGCGGCGAGAACCCCTTCGGGGGGCCTGGAGACGTGTATGTAAAGCTTCTGCCGAACGGCGATCCAGTGCAGGTGACCCACGATAGCGCCCACTGGAAGGAGGGACCTGTCGCATTTTCTCCGGACAGCAGCCGGATCGCCTTTACGGATGACGGGACCGGAGGCGACACGTGGACCGCCCCCGTTCTCGGCGGCGAGCCGACCCGATTGGTGGCCCGGGCATCTGGTTTGAGTTGGATCGAAACAGGACCGGGTCAACGGCGCGTAATGTTCTCCTCCATCGTTCCTGGCGAAGGCATCCATATGGGGATATTCGAATCCTCGGAGAGCCGCTCGAAACTGCGAACGGTCTACATGCCGGGCGGGCTCAGCGGGATGGCCCATCGGTCCTTTCTTTCGCCCGACCACCGCAGCGTGCTGGCCGTCGAAATGGACCTGGGCAGTTGGCAGCCTTGCCGCCTGGTCCCGTTCGACGGCAGTTCAGCCGGAACCCGCGTCGGTCCGCAGCCCGCACAGTGCACCGATGCCGCTTGGTCGCCCGATGGCAAGTGGATGTATATGTCGGCCAACACCGGCGCTGGATATCACATCTGGCGCCAGCGCTTCCCCGATGGCACCTCCGAGCAAGTGACCTCCGGTGCCACCGAGGAGCAAGGGCTCTCCTTCGCTTCAGATGGCCGATCCTTCGTGACGTCCGTCGGTGGCAGCCAGAGCACCTTGTGGGTTCACGACGCCAGGGGTGACCGGCAGATCACTTCGGAAGGTTTCGCGTTTCTGCCTTCGTTTTCAGGCGACGGCAAGACTCTCTATTATCTGGTTCGGTCGCGCGCGAGCAGCCGCTTCGTCAGCGGTGAGTTATGGTCCGCCAGCCTGGAAACGGGACGTGCCACACGATTGTTGCCGGATTACCTAACCGAACACTATAATGTCTCGGCGGATGGGAAGCGTGTGGTTTTTTTGAGCATCGACGAAGCCGGGCATTCTCAGCTCTGGCTTGCGCCGCTGGACGCGAGTTCCCCGCCGCGCCGCCTGGCGTCGACGGAGTTTGCCGATCGCGCCCTGTTCGATCCCCATGGCGGTGTGCTTTTCGCTGGTGGTGGAGGAGAAGGAGTCTACTACCTCTACCATGTGAACGAGGACGGGACCGGACTTCAAAAACTGCTGCCAGGAACGGTGTCCTACCTCTACGCGATATCGCCGGGTGGGAAAGCCGTGGCTGTGTGGGTGGGTGCCGACGTCTACGTTGACGCTTACGACGGAAGCACACAAACCTTGGTCTGCAAGAACTGCGGAACGGCGGGGGCCGATGACCGCGGGGTGACGCCGCCCTTGCTGAGCTGGTCGTCCGACCAGAAATTCCTGTACGTGAATGACGAAAGCGCACGCCAGACCTATGCTGTGCCGCTGCGTCCCGGCCAGCTTGTGCCGCCGTTGCCTCCCGATCAACTGGGATGGACCAGCAGTGCGGGGAAACTTCCGGGCGTTAAGGCCTTCCCCGAACCGCGAGCCTTCGGCGGCCCGGATCCCTCGGTCTATGCGTATCCCCGCGTAACCACACATCGCAACATTTATCGCATCCCTGTTCCTTAGAGGCGAGTTCCCAATGCAGGTAAATCGCCGACAGTTTCTGATCGCCGCGCTGACAGCGCCCGCCGTCGCAGTGGGTCAGGAAAGTTCGACGCCACTCCTGGATCGCGGCTTCGCGCGGGTGACTCGCGTGGCGGACGGCGTATATGTCACCATTTCGGGTCCCGGACGCCCGCAGTGCCTTTCCAACGGGGCGGTCATCGCCGGCCGTGACGCCACGCTGATCGTGGAAGGACATTTCTTCCCGGCAGGCGCGGAGTTGGAAATCGAGGTCGCGCGGATGGTTTCGAAGGCGCCGGTCCGGGCCGCGGTCAATACCCACTATCACCTGGACCACACCTTCGGTAATATCGCCTACGAGCGGCAAGCCATCCCCATAATGGCTCACGAGCGGGCGCCGGCTCTCATGAAGGAGCGCTACGCCGCGCTCCAAAATATCGACAAAGCACCACTGCTCGCGCCCCTGGAACAGAAGATCGCCGCCGAGGAGGATCCGGTCCAGAAGCAACACTACAAATCGGATCTGGGCGCGATGAAATGGATGTATGGGGCGATCGATCGGGTCAAGCTGGCATATCCGACGGAATTGCTGGGCGCCTCAGACTTGCCGAAGAAGATAGACCTGGGCGGAATCACTGTCGTCATCGAGCATCACGTGGGCCATACTCCCACCGACCTTATAGTGCGCGTTCCCCAGCGCGACCTTGTATTCACCGGCGACTTGTTGTTCGAGAAATCGTATCCGGTTGCGTTCGACTGTGACATGATTTCCTGGCGCAAAGCGCTTGACCGCCTCGCCGGCTACGGCCGCGGCACGAAGTTCGTGCCCGGGCACGGTCCTATCTGCGGAGTAGAGGTTGTGCGCGAATTCGCCGACTTGATCGACGATCTCCACAACCATTCCCAAAGGATGATCCGAACGGGCGCGCGCGTCGAGGAAGCTATCCGGCGCTATACCACCCCATCGCAGTTCGAAAAATTCGAGATGTTCTCTTGGGATTGGGTCATCGGCGGAGCCATGCGCAACTACTACTCCCAGCGCCAGGTATAACCCCCCGAACTTACATGTGATCGGTATCCAAGCCGCTCGTTTTAACGAGACGCGCGAGCGTTTTTGGACGACGTGCGATTCGGCGTATTCGAACTTTTCAGCCTGCCACCGCGATGACGTTCTTGATCCCGCCTGATTTCCCCGCCAAAGGCTCCGCCGCCTGATCGAGAGGCCATCGCTTGGTGATCAGCGACCGCAGCGCGTCCGGCCACCGTTGGAGAAAAGACCCGACATCCGCGATCGCGTCAGCGAAGCTTTCGGTGCTGGCGTTCACGGTGCCGAAGATGAGCTGGTTTTTCAGCACCGCGTCGCGCATAATCGCATCCGTATCGACCGAGACCGGCCCCTTGCGCCCCGGAACTCCAGTGAAAATGAAAACTCCATTCGTGCCTAGGTACGGCATCACGTCAAACGCCAGCGAGGACGCACCCACCGCTTCGTACACCACGTCGATGCTTTCCACCTGTTTCGCCAGGTCGGCGATTGACGTGGTCTCCGCGTGCACGAACTTCGCGCCGAACGACGTGACCAGTTTTTCCAGGTCGCTCGCCCGCGGCGTTCGCGAATAAACTGTCGTTTCGCAACCCTCTAGAACCAGCTTCATCGCGCCCAGGAGACCCACCGGGCCCCCGCCCAACACCACGGCGCGTGAACTTTTCTCGCGCCACGGCAGCCGCTGCTGGATCTGCTTCCACTGCGCGATCCCTTTTTCGGCAATGGTCAGAGGCTCCACCAGTACGGCAACGTCGCGCAGCGCGCGGGGCACGGGGTTCAGGTAGCGCTCCTCCTCCACCACGTACTCCGTCATGTAGCCGTGCCGCTGATTGATGCCCCGTTCGGTAAACTCGCCGCTATAACAAAAATCCTGGCGATCGGCGGGACACGCAATACACGAAGGCTCATTGCAGGGCCTCCGTACCGTCGGAACCGCCAGATCGCCCACCTTGACGCGCGTGACTTGCGGACCCGCTTCCACCACCTCACCCAAGAGATTCGTGTCCAATGATGAGATAGGGAGATCCCTCGGGAGGCGTGCCGTATTCGAACGAGACAATCTCCTTGTCCGTTCCACAAATTCCCACGTCCAGCATCCGCAGCTTTACTTCGGTCGGCGAGCCGACAGTCGGCTCGGGGTGGTCGATCACTCCGAATCGTCGATCGGCTGGGTACACAGCAACAGCTCGCATAAAGACATTGTCGGTCATCCTCCTACGCGCGGTAAGGCAGTACCCCTAGTCTTGGCTTAAGCAGAATTTCCTGATAGTATGCTCGCTGTAAGTTAAGCGGACGATTTGCAAATGGCCACCATCCCCCGGTGCCTTTGCGTGATCCTCACGCTGTGGATGGTCAGCACGCGCCCTTCGGCGTCCATCCTGCCCGGAGCGTCCGCCTCTGGAGCATTGTGGGGCACGCCAGAGTCACCGAAATTCGCGAGGCTCGCCGACCGCTCTCGTCGGGCGGGCGATCTGACTGCCGCCGAAGCCTTCTATAAACAAGGCCTCGATGATGCCGTGCGCCGTCACGATCAGCGGGCAATCGTCGGCTATCTGAACGGGATCGCTGCTTGCAGACTGACCCAGCTCCGCTATCGCCAAGCACTCGAAACCCTGCTCGAGGCCAAGAGCCACGCCCGGTTGATCGGTGATGAGGCGTCGCTGGGCGCGATCGCGGTCAACCTATCCATTGTCTATCATCAGTGCTGGGATTTTGAGGCTGCACTTAGGGAGGCGGAGGAAGGTCGCGTCGCGGCGGCGACGCTCAGAAAACCGTACTTCCTTCCGAATCTCCTCGTTCAACTAGGGCGTTTGCATGAAAAACAGGCCGACGGTTCCGCGCCGGATCTCTATCGCCAGGGCATCGTCGCTGCGCGGGCAGCAGGGGACAAACAGGTCGAAGCCATCGGGCTCGATCTCCTCGGAGCCTATCTTCTCAGCGAGGTGCGTCTGGGACACGGAGGCCATTTAGGCGAGGCCGAGAAAGCGATCGTGGACGGCCTCCGCCTAAGGGAGAAGCAATCGCCAAAGGATCTTGGGTTTTCCTGGGGCTGGATGGGAGAGTTGCAACGCCTGCGCGGTAACCTGGCCGACGCGGCACACTACACCGATCTTGCGCTCAACTCCACTGTGAAAATCCCGGAATACCTCTTGCGACATCAGCGAGGAGAAATCCGGATGGCTTCCGGAGATCGTGCCGGGGCGCTCGCGGACTTTCGAGCCGCGATCGATCTCGCCACTCATTGGCGGCTCGAGGTTCTACCGGTGAGGTCGTCATTGACTGCGGCGAATGAAGAACTGGAGCGGCGAGTCTTCTCCTCCTTCATCGAGGCCGCCGCCGGGGAGGCGCTTCGCACCGGCAGCCAACGCTGGGCTCGCGAAGCCTTCGAGGCGGTCGAGCTCAATCGGGCAGCCAGCCTGCGCGAGAGCCGCGTCCTCGCCGATGCGTGGCATCGGAGGGTACCACCCGAGTACTGGGAGACACGCGCCAGACTCGACAAACAGCCGGGGCGGGACGAGTCGCGTCGTCTCCGTTTGGAACTGGCAGAAATGGAGGCCAAAGCGGGACTCGGTTTTTCCGCAAAGAACTCCGAGATTTTTCGCGATCAGACTTCACTTATACATTTTCAACAGGGGTTAGGTAGTTCGGAAGTACTCCTTAGTTTCTACCTGGGTAAGAAAGAGTCCTATCTTTGGGCGGTCACGCGAGACAGTTTCGAGTTGCAGAAAATTGTCTCCAGTAGCGTGATCCAGACCAGGGTGTTGGCGTTGTCGGATGCGGTTCGGGCAGGACGGCCGGAGGCAGTGGAGTTGGGCGAAACGCTCTATAAGGAGTTGTTCGGCCAACTGGGGCGGGAAGCGGCGGCCAGGCCGTCGTGGATGCTTTCCCTGGAAGGGACACTGTTCGAGGCGCCGTTCGCAGCACTTGTGACGGAGCGGAAGGGCGGCAAAGTGAATTATCTGGTGTCGAAGCATTCTGTGCAGACGATACCTGGGGCATTGTTGTTGAGCAAGCGTCCAGATGCGGGAACGGGGTGGTTCCTGGGGGTCGGAGATCCTGTCTACAACGCGGCAGACCCGCGATGGGGAGTCAAGAAGAGCTCGGTTCAGTTCCTGTTTCAAACGCTGACCGCGGGGGCCGGCCCGGCACAGTTCTCCCGGCTGATCGGCAGCGCGGACGAATTGAAGACCAGCGCGGACAACTGGGGAGGCCGTTCGGCGGTGTTGCTCCAGGGGACCGACGCCCGAAAGAGTGTCTTCCTGCGGCAACTCGAGGGCGTGCCCTCTGTAATCCACCTGGCGACGCACGTGATTCCTTCTCTTAACGCCCAGGCCTCTATCGCGTTCGGACTTGGCCCGCAGGGGCAATCCGAATTCCTGACCACTACGGACGTCTCGTCGCTGCGTGTCCCAGGAGCCTTTGTGGCCATGACCGGTTGCAACACCGCTTCCGGGGAGTTTCATCCCGGTGCGGGCCTGCAGGGACTGACCACCGCCTGGCAGATGGCCGGAGCCAGCGCCGTGCTCGCCACCTCATGGCCAGTCCGAGATTCGAGCGGTGACATTCTTGCCAGCTTTTACAAGTACTTGCAGCATGTACCGGCAGCCCAGGCACTGCGTTTGAGCCAGCTGGAAATGCTGGACTCGGGCTCCTGGCGCGCTGCGCCTTCCTATTGGGCTACCTACCAGATCACGGGAGGCGCGCGATGAGGAAAGTCCAGGAAATCAACCAGCCGACCGACCTGGAGGCGCTCCAAGTCGAGGAGGTTCACAAGGACGGAGAGGAATCCGAGTCCTACGCCGAATGGGTGGAACTGGTCGACCGCATCCGGCTCAGCGAAACCGATGGCATGGAGGAACTGTACCAGCTTTTCTCGAAGGGGATTCGCTTCTATCTTTGCCGCCAGTTAGGCCCCCAGGAGCTGGACGACAAGGTTCACGACACTTTCGTGGTGGTGGTGCAGGCCATCCGGCGCGGCGAATTGCGCGAACCCTCTCGTTTGATGGGATTCGTGCGAACTATCGTCCGCCGGCAGGTGGCCGCGCATATCGACAAAGTCGTCCACACCCGGCGCGATCAGATCGATCTCGATTCGACGGTACGATTAGCCGATCCCGAGGAAAACCCCGAGGAAAGGGCGATGTTCAGGCAGCGGGCTGACCTGATCAATCGCGTTTTGGGAGAGCTTTCGGATCGGGATCGGGAAATTCTGACCAGATTTTACCTTCTGGAACAGAGTCAGGATCAGATCTGCTCCGAAATGGCGCTCTCCGAGACTCAGTTTCGGCTATTAAAATCAAGGGCAAAGGCCAGATTTGGGGAATTAGGTAAGAAAAAACTGACCCACCGCACTTTACACGCAGTTATTGTGAGAACTTCCGCCGCTGTGTCCCACTAAAGAACTGAGTTTCAGTTCGGGACGGCTCCATGTTCTATGGGCAGCCGAGGGAGACACGCCGTGACCATGAAGATAATGCCCAACCGGCATCCTCACCAGGATGTGTTTGAGGATTATGCATTCGAACGACTGTCCTTAGACGAGGCGGCCCATTTCGAGGAGCACCTGCTGATTTGTGAGGAGTGTCAGGAAACCCTAGCCCAAACGGACGAATATATTCAAGTCATGAAAGCTGCCACGGCGGCTTACGCCGGAGGAGGCGCCACCGCGCCGATGGCCCGCCGGGGCCAAGGCCTGCGTTGGAATGCCGCCGCGGCCGCCCTGCTGCTGCTGACCTGCCTGACGGCGCTGTTGTCATCGCGGGCGCCGGCGGGCGATCCCAAGCAGATTGCCCTCAACTCCTACCGCGGAGCGGCCGACGTCCCCCTGGCTCCCTCGGGACGGCCTCTCGATTTGAAGATCGACTTGAAGGATGTCCGGGCTGCATCGGGCTACCGCGTCGAAGTAGTGGACCGGACCGGCCGCCGCGTCTGGTTCGGCGGACCACCCGCTCATTTAGCCAAGGGGCTGCCCAGAGGCGACTACTGGGTGCGCCTGCTTACCGACAACGGCGAATGGCTGCGCGAGTACGGCCTGGTGGTCCGCGATATCGCCAGATAATTTGCACGTCGTCGGTAAAATTTTGCTCCCCGCGGCTGCGCAATCTATTCCTAAAGCATTGACTTCGTGATGTTTTTCGATTGGCTGGTAAAGTGCCATAATTCGTATATGGCATCCAAAATGTACGCGAAGACAGCAGCTTTGATCCTGCTCGCCAGTGTGTCGCTGAGCGCACAAGAAGCCAATCCTACTCGAAAACCACCGCAGTCGCAGGGCGAGATCCAAGCGGATCCCAACTCCGCGCAACCCATCTTCCGTATCGAAGTTGTCGAACACACCATCGCCGCAGTGAACTACCTGCACCGCGGGGGGTCGACCAGAATCGATTTCAACGGCACGCCCATCATGGCGATGGGGAAAGGGTCGGCCAAGGTCGAAAGCGAACGCGGCGTCATCAAGATCGGCGCCGAGTTCAAGAACATGGCGCCGCCTTCCAGCTTCGGCCCCGAATATCTCACTTATGTGCTGTGGGCCATCTCGCCCGACGGCCGTCCGGTAAATCTGGGCGAGTTGACCCTCAACGGCTACGGCATGGGTTCGGACAGCAAGATCGACACCACCAGCGATATTCAGACCTTCGGCATGATCGTCACGGCCGAGCCGTACTATTCGGTTACCCAGCCCAGCGACGTTGTGGTGATGGAAAACGTGGTGCGACCGACGACTCAGGGCGTCATCGAAAACATCAACGCCAAATATGAGCTGCTCCCTCGCGGGACGTATACCAACCACGGCAGGGCCTCGGGATTCACGCCGATTCTGGTCGGGAAAAAAGACCCGTTCGAATTGTATGAAGCGCAGAACGCCGTGCAACTGGCCCGCGTCGCCGGCGCGCAGAAGTACGCCACCGACAGCTTCCAGAAAGCTCAAGACGCCTTGCAGCAGGCGCTCAAATATCAGGTGCAGAAGCCGGGCCAGAAGCCGGTGATCACCATGGCGCGCGAGGCCTGCCTGCGCGCCGAAGATGCCCGCATTATCGCATTGCGCGCCGAGCGCGCCGAGGCTCTCCAAATGGAGCGCGACGCCGGAATCGCCCGCGAGAACGCCGAAAAACAGAAGGCCGACGAAGCGCGCATGCACGCCGAGGATGAGGCGCGCGCCCGCCGCCAGGCTGAAATGGATCGTCTGCAAGCCGAGCAGGCCAAAACCGAAGCCCTGACCCTGGCGCAAAACGCGCAGCACGACGCCGAGAACGCTCGCATGGAGAAGGCTGCCGCGGAGCGCGCCAAAGCGGAAGCCCTGCAAGCCAAAGCCGAGGCCGACCAATCTCGTATGGCAGCCGAAAACGCTCGCATGGCGGCCGAAAAGGCTCGCGCCGACGCCGAACAGGCTCGCGCCGCCGCCGTCGCCCAGCAACAGTTGCTGGCCGGCGACTTGGATAAAGCCAAACTGGCCGCCGCCGACGCCGACCGCATGCGTATGAAAGCCGAACAGGACCAGGCCGCGCTGCGCCAGCAGTTGCTCGATCAGTTCAACTCCATTCTGCAAACCCGCGACACCGCGCGAGGCCTGATCGTCAACATGTCCGATGTGTTGTTCGACACCGCCCGCTATACGCTGAAGCCCGGCGCGAGAGAGAAACTGGCCAAGGTATCCGGAATTATTCTGGGTCACCCCGGCTTAAAGATCGCGGTCGAAGGCCACACCGATAGCGTCGGAGGCGACGAGTACAACATGAAGCTTTCCGACAACCGCGCCGCAGCTGTCCGCGATTTTCTCGTCGCGCAAGGCGTGCCTCCGTCGGCCGTCAGCAGCCAGGGCTTCGGAAAAACGATGCCCGTCGCCGATAACTCCACCGGCGCCGGCCGGCAGCAGAACCGCCGCGTGGAACTGGTCGTGTCCGGCGACATCCTGGGCAGCACCCTCACCACGGTCCGCACCACCACCGGCGGCACGCCCAATCCGCGCTAACGCCTCTCAACGTATCATGGGAATAGAGGAGCTTATGGGTCATCTCCGCTATTCCCAGGTCACGCCGAGGTCTGAATACATGAACCGTCGCCGCTTCCTGGCCGGCGCTCTGGGAGTAACCGCTCTCGCGCAGGCTGGAACCAAACTCACGGGCGTGACGAAAAGCCCGCTCAGCGTCACCACGGAAGCGGTAAGCGCGTACGAAGTCATCACCGGCTACAACAATTACTACGAATTCGGTACTGGCAAAGGCGACCCGTCGAAGAACGCGCAAAAGTTCGTCACTTCGCCGTGGACGCTCACGATCGAAGGCGACGTCGCCAAGCCAAAAACGCTGGACCTCGACGGCATTATGAAAATCGCGTCGCTCGAAGAGCGCATCTATCGTCACCGCTGCGTGGAACGGTGGTCGATTGTGGTGCCTTGGATCGGCTTCTCGCTCAGCACTCTGCTCAAGCAGGTCGAGCCCACGTCAAAAGCGAAATACGTCGCCTTCCAGAGCTATTACGATCCCAAGCAGATGCCGGAAGGGGCGTACGCCGGCATCAAGTTGCCTTACGTCGAAGGTCTGCGCATCGACGAAGCCATGCATCCGCTCGCGATGCTCGTCGTCGGCCTCTATGGGGAAGTGCTGCCGAACCAGAACGGCGCGCCGCTGCGCCTTGCCGTGCCCTGGAAGTATGGATTCAAGAGCATCAAGTCGATTGTGAAGATCAAGCTGATGGAGAAAGAGCCGCCCACCACCTGGAACCTGGCCAACGCTCACGAGTACGGTTTTTATTCCAACGTGAATCCCGAGGTCGACCATCCGCGCTGGAGCCAGGCCAAGGAGCGCAGACTGCCCGCCATCGGCATGCGCCCGACGCTCAAATTCAACGGCTACGAAGATCAGGTCGCGAGCCTCTACGCGGGCATGGATCTCAAAAAGTATTACTAGGGAGCTGTCCCGATGATTTTGTTACCGGAAGCTCCCCGTCTGTCCGCATGCTCACGCATGGCGGTTCAACGAAACCGCGACCGTCAGGCCACTTCCGAAATGATGACGGGGGTGATAACCCCGTCCCGTAAGGGCGGGGATTTTTCGATTTGCGTCCCGAGCCCGCGGCATGAATAAAATCCGTTGGACGAAGTGCTTCGTCTTCACACTGTGCCTGGTCCCCGTTCTGCTGCTGCTCAAGGACTGGCGTAACGACGCGCTGGGTCCGAATCCGGTCGAAAAAATCACCCACACCACCGGTGACTGGACCATCTATCTTCTTTTAATCACGCTGTGCGTGACGCCTCTTCGGAAGCTGTTTAATCTTCCGTCGCTGATCCGCTTCCGCCGCATGCTGGGCCTGTTCGCATTTTTCTACGGATGCCTGCATCTGATGACGTACGTCTGGCTCGACCAGTCCTTCGATTGGCCTGCGCTGTGGAAGGACGTCTACAAGCGGCCGTTTATCACGGCCGGGTTCACGGGCTGGCTGTTGATGGTGCCCTTAGCGCTGACTTCCACCGCATGGTCCATCCGGAAGCTCGGCGGCAAGCGCTGGCAACTGCTGCACCGGCTGATTTATTTGAGCGCCTTCGCTGGAGTGATCCACTACTACTGGCTGGTAAAATCCGACATCCGGCGCCCGCTGCTTTATGGCGCGATCCTGCTGGTGCTGATGCTCTATCGAGCAGTGATCTGGCTGCGCCCGGCGGCGCGATCCGGCCCCATGCGTTAGCTTGGGGTTATTTCAAGGTGACGAGTCTGTGTGACCACTGCCCGCAACCTGCTACCAGCGGGCTTTTCGGTGTTGAAAACAAGTGCCGCCCCGTGGGCGGCTGCGGGCTGGTAGCCCGCCCCACGTTATTATGCCGGCGGATGTTCTTCCGGAGGCTCCGCGACCGCGACCGGGGCCTGCTCCGGCGCCAATCCCAGACCGTGCGTCCCGCCCGCCGAGGCATGTCCTGCCTCGCGAGCACCTTCTTCGTGCGCGTCGTCGAGCTTTTTCTTCTCGTCCTCTTCCTTCGGCGTGTAGTAGGAGTGATAATACGTGTACTTCGAGTAGAGCTCGCCGCGCCGTGCGCCGTTGACGACAATTCCCAGCACGTTGTTGTTGCACAACGACTGCATCGCGCGCGTCACCGAATCGATCGTCGTATGACCAATGCGGACCACCAGCAGCGTCCCATGGCACAGCGTCGACAGCAGATTCGCGTCGGCCGCGAACAGCAGCGGAGGGCTATCGAGAATAATCCAGTTGAACAGCGTGGGCAGGCGGTCCAGCAGGTGCTTCACATCGCGCAGGTTCAGCAGTTCCAGCGGATTGATCACCGCCTCGCCCGCCGGCATGATGTAAAGATTGGTGCCCGCGATCTTCCTCATCGCTTTGTGTAAAGGCACGCGTCCCAGCAAATAGTCGGTGATTCCCGGACTGCGGTCCACGCCAAACAGCGTGTGCACGATCGGGCGGCGGAAATCGAAATCCGCCAACAAAGTGGTGTTCCCCGCCAGATGCGCCTGCGCCAATGCCAGATTCGCCGCCGACAACGACTTACCCTCGGCGGGCGAAGGACTGGTCATCACCACGGTGTGAATCGGCGACAGCGTCTTCATGTGATTCAGGCGCGTGCGCAGCGTGCGGAACTCCTCCATGGGAGCTTCATGCGGCCGCGCCACATCGATCAGCAGCGAATCGGTGGCGGCGCGGAAGGGGATCTCCTCCACCTGTTCCAGCAACTGGGCGAGGTTTGGACCGTGATCCTGATTCGCGGCCGCGGCCCTGGCCTCTCCATTTACCCTCGAAACGGGCGGCGATAATAATCCCGCCTGCTCGGCGCGTCGCAATGCATCGTGTACTCGGCTCATAACGTCTCCATTTTTGTGGTGGGCCTCAAACTTTCGTCACGTAGTAATACACTACGGAACCGGACATGATCACCACCGCGGCCAGCGACGCGGTGGTCCACCCCAGCCAGGCCAGGCGCTTGCGGCGCCGCACCACGAAATCGTTCTCGAGCAGAGGAATACTGCCCAGGATCGCCATCTGCGTATATGCGCGGACGTCTTTCAGATTCTTGAGCGAGGTGTCCTTCATTTCGAGAGCGCCCGCGATCAGGACGCCCAGCAGCAGGCCAATGCCCGCGCCCATGCCGATAATCATCGGCCTCTTGGGCTCAGTCGGATTCGGAGGCAGCGAAGCCGGATCCAGCAGTTCCAGCGTCTCTCCCTGCTTGCGGCCCTCCATGTCCTGGGCGATCTGCGCTTTTTGCAGATTCTCATCCAACTTCACGTATTTTACCCGGGCGATTTCTTTTTCCCGCATCAGGTCGCCGTATTCGCGGAAGCTCGCCGGAACCGTCTCCACGCGACCCGCGTAATTCTTGATCGCTTCGGAGGTCTGCGTCATTTGCTTCCTGTACCCGGCGATTTCCATATCCTTCGCCTCGATCGACGACTGCGTCAGCCGGATGCGGTTGTCGATGTCGCGCAACTCGCGCACCTGCCCCGGATTGGCCATTTTCACCGACGCCGGTTTGTCGGCCGACGCCGTCTGGTCGGCCTTCTTCGCCGCCGCATCGGCCTTCAATAGCTCGTCCCGGATCTGCGTGGCTACCCTCAACTGGCCTCGCACCGTCTGCACATCGGGATAACTTTCGCTGTACCGCTGCAGCAGCAGGTCCAGCCGGGTCTGCGTGTTCTTCACGTCACGCTCCGCCTCGTTCAGCTTTTCGTTCTGCTTCTGGGTGGCCGCCGTCTGCTGTTCCATCGGTTGTTCCTTGGCCACCGACGCCCGGCTGTCCTTCAGAATCTGAACGCCCGATTCCATCTGCAACTTGTCCTGCTCGGCGCGGCTGATCTGGCTTTGCAGGTACTGGACCTGGGTTTGCAGCGTCTGCAACTGCCGCATGTTCGCATCCATCTGATCCGGCAAGCGGCCATTGTTGGCCGTCTGGAACGCCTGCAATTTCACTTCGATGTCGTCGAGTTCCTTCTTCGCCTGTTCCATCTGGTCTTTCAGGAACTGAGTGGTCGCGTAGGTCGCGTTCGAGCGGTTGCGGGTGCTCTCGTCAAGGAAGCGGCTTACCAGGTCTGAGACCACCTTCTGCGCCTGGTAGCGGTTCTCATAAGAGAAAGACACGGAAAACGCGGGCACGCCGCGATGCTCGCCGCTGGAGGCCATGCTCGCCACCGGAGCGATCTTGATCTTGTTCACCTTCATGTCCTCGACCAGATCCTCAATCGGCTGCTGCGCCCGCTGCTTGGGATACAGGCCAAAGGTATTGATGATATTGGTCAGCACCGAACGGCTCAGAATGGTCTGCGCCATCGAGTTGAGGCGTTGATCCATCGCCTGGTTCACCGCCGCCTGCACCATCTGCTCCGGCACCTGCTGCGGGACGATCCTGACAATGGCGCTCGACGTATAGCTGTCCGGCCACATGTACACGCCGACCACTGCCACGACCAGCGTGAACAGAAAGGGGCCAAAAATCCAGCCCTTGTGCCGGCGCACGATGTCGATAAAATCCTCGACATCGAGAGCCCGTCTTGAAATACTCATCCCCTCGGTTGGCTGCATTGCTCTGAACTCCCCCAATAACTACTGATCACGGAACGTAAATCGTGTCGCCCGGCTCCAGTAGAATATTCGTTTCCAAGTGTTTGCCGTGCAGGACGTCTTTGTAATTGAACTTAATCCGCTTATCGCCTCGAATGATGACGATCTTCTTGGTGTTCGCGAAATCCTTGAACCCGACGCTGCTCAGCGCGTCGAAAACCTTGGTCGGCAACACCAGCGGATACGGACCCGGGCGCATCACTTCGCCCGCCACCGTATAGCGCTTGCTGTTCACCTGCGCCACCGTGACCGTCACGTCCGGATTGTGAATGTAGGTGGATAGAGCCTGCTTCAACTGCGCGCCGAAACGCTCCGGCGTCAATCCAGCCGCCTGCATGTCGCCGATCAGAGGCCTGGTGATCTTGCCGTCCGGCCGCACGCCCACCGCGCCACTGAGTTCCGTCTCGTGAAACACGTTGATGTAGAGAATGTCCTCCGGGCCGATCACGTATGTTTTCGGGTCCACCATCGCTCCGGTGGCCGCGTCCGGTGTCAGACTGTTCGGCAGGGTCTTCGGTGCTTCCGGCGGTTTTTCGGGTGTGGGAGGCTGCTGGGCGGGGACCTGCGCCGTCGCCAGCGCGATCACCAATACTGGTAGACATAGTGCTAGACTTTTCGATACTACGGCCAACGTTTCCTCCTCAGGCAGTCGCAGCAAACTACTTTGTATTATACAACGTTCTCCACAGGGCCTGCTGTGCCCTGATAGTATTTATAAAACAATATTTTGCGGGGAGTGTCCCGTTACCTCCGCACCGTGACCCACGACTATGAAACACCCTACGCCTATGCGCTACTTCCTGGCTAAATCCGAGCCCTCCGTCTACTCCATCGACGATCTCAAACGCGACAAGAAGACCACCTGGGATGGAGTCACCAATCCGCAAGCCGTCCGCGCGATCAAGGAGATGCAAACGGGCGACCGCGTCTTCATCTACCACAGCGGCGGTGTCTCCGCGATCATCGGTCTGGCTCAGGTACTATCGGCGGGACGCCCCGATCCCAGGAATCCAAAATCCGCCGTCGCCGACCTCGGATTTCTCCTCGCGCTCGATTCCCCGGTCACTCTGGCCGAAATAAAACAGTCGAAAAGGTTCGACGACTGGGCGCTGGTCCGCCAAAGCCGTCTTTCGACGATGCTCGTCCCGGAACAGTTTGTGGCGTGGGTGCGCGAGAAATATCCCCAAGCCGACATCTAGAGGACAGCGTCAGAGATTCATTTTCTGGCTCTTGTGGGCCGCCAATTTTGGCGGCAGCAGCCTTTTCGATAAGTTCACCAGCGGCGGCGGAAACGCCGACGCGCCGCCATGATTGGCGGCCCCACATAAAGATCAAAGTGTGTGACGAACTACACTAACGGTATTCCCTGCCACTTTGCGAGCTTCACGCCTTTGCGTGAGATTTCTCTCCTCGCGCTAGACTAATACTTGGCAGCGTTGACACAATCCGTAGCCGATATCTCTTCCTCCACCGCCGTGCGCGCCGCTCTCGAGTGGTTCCGCCGCGAGAGGCTCTGGATTCAGGAACAGCATCTCCATCTTTGCCGCATCGCAGCACCGACTTTTTTTGAACAGAAGCGCGCCGAATGGATCGCGTCCCGTTTTCGCGACCTGCAATGGGACGCGAAGATCGATCGCGCCGGCAACGTCGTCGCTTCTTTCCCCGGCCGCCGCGATGCGCCGCAAATCGCCGTCACCGCGCATCTGGATACGGTCCTCGCTCCGCGCACCCCAGACGACATCAGGGCCTCACCCGACGGCAAACTGTTCGGCCCGGGCGTCTCCGACAACGGCGCAGGACTCTCCGCGCTGCTGGCCATCGCCGCGGCCTGGAAAACCACGCGACCCGTTGACGATTCCCCCCTGCTCATCGCCAACGTCGGCGAAGAAGGGGAAGGAAATCTTTCGGGGATGCGCTATCTCTGCCGCGCCGGCACTTCGTCACGTGTCAAAACCTTCCTCGTCCTCGACGGCCCCGGCACCGATCGCATTACCTCGCAAGCGCTCGCCAGCCGGCGCTTTGACGTCACCATCACCGGGCCCGGTGGCCACTCCTGGTCCGATTACGGCGTCGGTAATCCGGTGCATGCGCTCGCCCGCGCCGTGACTTTGTTCAACGATCGTGCGCCCAACACGGGCCCCAAGTCTTCTTTCAACTTTGGCCTGATCGAAGGCGGATCGAGCATCAATTCCATCCCCAGCGAAGCCCGCGCCAAAGTCGACCTCCGTTCGGAAAGCGCCTCGCGCATCGACGAAATGGCCTTGCTGCTGACCGCTTCGGTCGAGGAAGCGATCGCTTTGGAGAATAGTCGCGGCACGGGACGGGTCGCGACGAAGATCAAGGAAATCGGTTCCCGCCCCGGCGGAGGACTCGCTCTGGACGCCCCCCTCCTGGAATCGATGCGGGCCATCGACGCCCACCTGGGCATCCGCAGCCACCTGGACTGCTCCTCCACCGATGCCAACATTCCTTTATCTCTCGGCATCCCCGCCATCTCCATCGGGACCGGAGGCCAAGGCGGAGGCGCCCATACTGCCGCCGAATGGTATCACCCCGAAGGCCGCGAACTGGGCTTGAGAAGAATCCTGCTGGTCCTCTGCCTCCTGCTGGCCAATGAATAGCCCCATGCGTCAGCGTGGGGTTTGTGCGGGAACCGAAAATAACCCCAAGCTGACGCATGGGGCTGAGGCAACCATCCAGTGACATTTTTTCACACCCCTCGTCTATATCCCTGTAGCGGCGAAAGCCAGTCTCCTGAAACCCCACGCTCCGGGCGGACATCTACTAGGATGGAAGTGTACGGGAGGCGGGAGTGCGCCCGAAACTCCGAATAGAGGTTAAGAAAAACACATGAAGCTGCTAGATAGAATGAGACAGCAAAAGCTTTTGTCAACGACGTTAATGCTCTGCACGCTGGGAATCGGAATTGTCATCGGGACACTGGTGAACACCGGTGTGAACGCAGCCAAGGCCCAAAACGTGGCCCCCGACGCCACGCCATTGGTGGTCCCTCCAGCCGCCGAAGCCAGCAACGAATTCTCCAAGCTGGCGAAAAAGATCAGCCCCAGCGTGGTGAACATTACGGCGGACTATATGCCGAAACAACTGACGGTCGGCCGCAATCGCCGCGTAAACCCCCACCAGGGCGACGATCAGGAAGGCAACGGCGGTGGAAATGGAAACGACGACGGCTCCGGCGAACTCTTCCGGCGCTTCTTCGGCAACCAGGCTCCCGGCCTCGTAGTCCCGCAGGATGCCGGCAAGCGTGAGCAGTCCGGCACCGGCTTCATCGTCGATAAGAACGGCTACATCATCACCAACAAGCACGTGGTATCGAACGAAGAAGGCAATCCCGTCGATCACATCAAAGTGAAGCTGCATGGCGAAGACACCGAGTATCGCGCCAAGCTCATCGGCTTCGACCGCGAAACCGACATCGCCGTTCTCAAGATCGAAGCCCACCATCCGCTGCAGCCCGTCCAACTTGCCAATTCCGAAGGCGTGCAGGTAGGCGACTGGGCGGTGGCCATCGGCTCTCCGTTCGGGCTCCAGGAAACCGTCACCGCCGGAATCGTCAGCGCGTTGAACCGCGCCAACATAGGCGAACAGTTCCAGCGCTTCATTCAGACCGACGCCGCCATCAACCCCGGCAACAGCGGCGGACCTTTGCTCAACATCCGCGGCGAAGTGATCGGCGTGAACACTATGATCGCGACGAGAAGCGGCGGTTATGAAGGAATCGGTTTCGCCCTCCCCATCAATATGGCGGTACGGGACTATAACGACATCATTCGCGACGGCCACGTCACGCGCGGTTCCATTGGCGTCACCTGGCAGCAGAACATCAAGCCCGAGACGTTGAAGGCCATGGGCTTCGACCACGGCGTCATCGTCAGCGACGTGAAGAAGGACGGCCCGTCCGATAAAGCTGGTCTCAAACCCGACGACATCATCCTATCGGTCAACGACAAGCCTCTAAAAGACGGTGACGATCTGATGAGCCGTGTTGCCGACATGCCTGTGGGCACCAGCTGTACGGTCACCGTGGATCGCGACGGCAAGCGGAAGGATTTCAAGCTCGTCGTGCAAGATCGCTTGAAGGTCTTCTGGGACGACCCCCGCGTGGTGGGTGAAGTGAAGAACGTGCCCACCGCCAACACCGAAGAAGAGAAGCCCGAAGTGGTCAGCAAAGTGGTCCAGTTCGGCATCCAGGTCCGCGCCCTGGGCGACGACGAGAAGAACCTGACCACGGATAAGGCCGGCATGGTGGTCACTCGCGTCGAACCCAATTCCTTCGCCGCCGATATCGGCATGCTGGATCGCGATATCATCACTTCCATCGACCGCAAGCCCATCAACTCGGTGGACGATATCAAGAAGATCCAGTCCACTCTGAAGCCCGGCGACCCGGTGGTTTTCCGCGTTGTCCGTTCGTTCGGCCCGGTTCGCAAGGGCGCAGCCGGGAACTCCGTTACCCCTGCCACCCAGGTTTTGTGGCTGCCCGGTACGCTCCCGGAATAACCTCAGAATAAGCATCGCCGTGAATCAGCCCCATGCGTCAGCGTGGGGCTTTTCTTTGGCTCCAATAGCCCCAAGCTGACGCATGAGGCTGGCACTCGCGCGAAAGTGTAAACTGGATTCTTGCAGCGTATAGTTGTTCCGCTTTCGGTCGCCTTCGCGTCCCTCGCCATCGGTGCGTGGGCCGGCGGTCCATCTCCACAAACCTCCACCACCAAGAAAAAGACCACGACCGCCGCAACCAAATCCAAACGCCCCCCCGTCACCGCCCGCCACTACGCTCCCCAACAGCCCTCCGCTGAACGATACAAGGAAATCCAGCAGGCGCTCGCCGGCCGGGGCTACTTTAAAACCGAGCCCGACGGTACCTGGGGTCCCGCGTCCGTCGACGCGTTGAAACACTTCCAACACGACCAGAACCTCGTCGAAGATGGAAAAATCGGATCGCTTTCGCTCATCGCCCTGGGCCTCGGGCCTAAGCGAGAGCCGGAGCCCTCAAAAACTTTAGAATCGGAACAAAAAATCCCATGATTATCGGTGTGCCCAAAGAAGTGAAGGATCACGAGGCCCGCGTCGGCCTGATCCCCAGCGGTGCCAAAGCCCTGGTCGAGGCAGGCCATCAGGTCCTGGCCCAGACCGGAGCCGGCGCAGGCAGTTCGCTCACGGACGAAGAATATCGCGAAGCAGGCGCGGAAATTGTGACCTCCGCCGAAGCCCTGTGGACCCGCAGCGACCTGGTCATTAAGGTGAAGGAGCCCCAGCCCTCCGAATATCCTTTCTTCCGCCCCGGCCTGACGTTGTTCACGTATCTTCACCTGGCGCCTTTGCCCGAATTAACCGATGCCCTGGTCCAAGCAAAGGTCAACGCCGTTGCCTACGAAACCATCCGCGAACCCGATAACTCGCTGCCTCTGTTGACGCCCATGAGCGAAGTCGCCGGGCGGATGGCGGTACAGGTAGGTGCGCAATATCTGGAAGCGCCGATGGGCGGCCGAGGCATTTTGTTAGGCGGCGTGCCCGGCGTCGCACCGGCAAACGTAGTCATTTTGGGTGGCGGTGTCGTCGGCCATAACGCCGCGAAAATGGCTGTCGGCTTGGGCGCCCACGTCACCATCATCGAAAAGAATCTCAACCGCCTGCGCGAACTCGACGACATTTATTCCAGCCAGGTGGTCACGCTCGCCTCGAACATTTACACCATCCGCGAATCCCTGCGCCACGCCGATCTGGTCATCGGAGCCGTCCTGATCCCCGGCGCCAGCGCCCCTCGCCTGGTCCGCCGCGATATGCTGCCGCTCATGAAAAAAGGTTCGGTGATGGTCGACGTCGCCATCGACCAGGGAGGCTGTTTTGAAACCTCCCACGCCACCACCCACACCGACCCGATTTACTTCGTCGACGGCGTTCTACACTACTGCGTGTCGAACATGCCCGCCGCCGTCCCGCACACTTCGACCTTCGCCCTCAACAACGCGACCTTCCCCTATCTGCTTGAACTCGCCAATCGTGGACTGAAGGCCGCCTGCGAACATTCCAACGCGATTCGCGAGGGCGTCAACACGTTCGAAGGCCACATTGTTTATCAGGCCGTAGCCGATTCGCAAGGCAAACCATGGAAAACGATGTAGTTTCTAAAGCTTTGGATCGCTTCGCCATCGAACTGCCCAGTTGGGGCTTCGCGAACACCGGCACGCGCTTCGGGAAATTCATCCAGGACGCGGCGGCCACCACCACCGAGGAGAAACTGGCCGATGCGGGACAGGTCCACGCATTCACCGGCTGCTGCCCCACCGTCGCGATGCATGTAAAGTGGGATTTCCCTTGCGATAAGGCGACGGCCGCGAAATACGGCGTCGCCATCGGCTCCATCAATCCGAACGTGTTCGAGGATCAGATTTACAAGCACGGCTCACTGGGGAATCCGGACCCCGCAGTGCGCGCCGCGGCTTTGGAACATCTAATCGAGTCGGTGGAACTTGCGAAACGAACCCAGAGCCGCGATCTATCGCTTTGGTTCGCCGACGGCTCGAATTTCCCGGGCACCGCCAATATCCGCCATCGCCGCCAGTGGTTCGAAGAAGGTCTGAAGGCGATGCACGCGGCGCTCGCGCCGGATCAGCGTATGCTGTTGGAATATAAGCCATTTGAGCCCGCTTTTTACCACACCGATATCGCCGATTGGGGCATGTCCCTGTTACTGGCGCGGGCCGCTGGCCCGCAGGCTCGGGTTCTGGTCGATACAGGGCATCACTATCAGACTCAAAACATTGAACAAATCGTGGCCTGGCTGCTGGCCGAGAACATGCTCGGCGGGTTCCATTTCAACGACCGCCGCTATGCCGACGACGACCTGACCCTGGGCTCCATCGACCCTTATCAGGTCTTCCGTATCTTCCATGAAATCAATCTGTTCGAGTGGGAAACCGGGTCCCGGGCGGACATCGCCTATATGGTCGACCAGAGCCACAACCTGAAGCCGAAAATCGAGGAAATGATCCAGACGGCGACCTTTGCGCAGGAGCTTTACGCCAAGGCATCGCTGGTGGATCTCGAAAAACTCGCGCATTATCAATCGCATGCCGACTTGATCGACGCCGAGGAATGTCTTAAAGCATCGTTTTCCACCGACGTTCGGCCGCAGATCCACGAATGGCGCCGGTCCAAAGGTCTGGCCGAGAATCCTCTTGAGGCCTTCCGCGCCAGCGGGTACCTCGCAAAGGCCGCCCGTGAGCGCAAGGAACGGAACCGGTTAAGCGTCTCCAGCTACGCCTAGAGGGATGTGGCGCGAGCTTCAGCTTGCAGCATCGGCTTCAGCCGGTGTCCGGATCGGACAAAGCTAAGACGCCGGCTGAAGCCGACGCTGCAGACTGAAGTCCGCGCCACCTTGGGCGTCCCATTGTAACTGGACTAAACGAACTTACAACCGTGGCAGCCCAATTGCACAAACCCCTGTGAAACACAGCGAAAAAGGCGTCACTTTGCGTGATGCCACACAGATTGCGCTTTATGACCCAATTTCCTGTTGTCGATCCGATCCCTCTGCCAGCTCCCGTCTGGCTGTTCAAAGTTCTGCATAATCTGTCGCTCGCTCTGCACCTCGTGTCGGTGGACTTGCTCCTGGGCGGACTAATTCTCGCCCTCGCCTTTGCGGTGGCGGGCAAATCCCAGCCGGCAGGGATGATCATGCGCCGCCTGCCGGGGCTGATGGCCTTCGTCATCGCGCTCGGCCTGCTTCCCCTGCTGTTCGCGCAGGTTCTTTACGGCCACGCGCTTTATACCAGCAGCGTGTTGATCGGGACATATTGGATCGCCGTGATCGCGCTTCTCGCCGGGATCTATTACAGCGTTTATCTGTCCGCCAGGCGCGCGGACAGGCGGCAGGCTTGGGCCGCTCCCGGCTTCGCGGCGCTGCTGCTGGTGCTGACTATCGCATTCATTTACAGCAACAACATGACCCTCATGCTGCGGCCGCAGGTATGGCCCGCCATGTCTCATGGCAGTTCCACCGGATTTCAACTCAACTCGAGTGACCCGACTTTACTGGCCCGCTGGTTGTTTTTTATTACCGGCGCGCTGCCAGTAGCGGGCGCCGCTCTCGCGCTGCTATCGCTTCGCCACGGTCTGGGTGAGGACACGCGGCGGTTTCTGGCGCGCGCGGGCGGCGCCGTCACGGCGGGGGGCATTCTCCTCCAATGCTCCTTCGCCGACTTAGCCATCGCCGCGCAGCCGCAGAGCGTATTTCAAAGCGTTATCAATGACCCGGTCTACGGCAGCTTCGCTTACGGCTGGATCGCGACCGCCGTGCTGCTGTTCGTCGTCGGATTGATCGGGGTGATCGCATCGGCAAGGCGCCTGCTAAGCAAATCAGTTGCAATCTGCTCCGTTTCCGTCGCGTTCCTGAATGTCGGGGCGACCGTCATGGTACGCGACGGTATCCGCGACTTCTCCCTGCGCGGAGCGGGGTTCGACGTCTGGAACCGGCAAGTGGTCACAAACTGGCCTATAGTGGGCATTTTCCTGTTCCTGTTTGCCGCAGCCGTGGCGCTGACCTACTACCTGACGATAGTAGTCACGAGGGCTCACCGCGTTGCGGTAGTTTAACGAACGGCATCAGCCATTCGATGTTCGATTTGAGCCATTCGAATCAAATTGCAATTCATTTGCTTGATTTCGATAGCAAGAATCTTGTTCAGCCGATAATCTGGATCAAACAGGTCTAATATTAAGTATTGCTTTAGAAGGCATTGATTTTGATGAGAAAGACGGTTGAATTTGCGATATTTCTGGCGCTCTTGACGGCGCGGCAGCTCGATGCTGTCGCCGGAGGGAGCCTCTCCGGAACCATTCGCGACGGCACGGGCGGCGTGGTTCCAGGCGTTAAGCTGACACTGGTGAACAGCGCTCTGAGAACCGAGCTGAAATCGGTCACCGACGAGCAGGGGAACTACTCGTTTCAGGCGCTCGCAGCGGGACGGTATGAACTGACAATCGAGGCGAACGGATTCAAGACGCAGCAGAAGACCGGCCTCGGCGTCGACCCCGACGCGGCATTGCGCGTGGACGCCGTCCTGGCGGTAGGAGATATTTCGGAGGAAGTCACGGTATCGATCACCGATTCCAAGATCGAGACCCAGGTGGACACGATCGCGACGCATTTAGGTGAGGTGGTGTCGCAAGCGCAGATCGAGTCGCTGCCACTGAATGGCCGCAGCTACACGGATTTGCTGGCGATTCAACCCGGTGTCAGTCCGATCAGCACGCTGACGCCGACTTCGGTCATCATGGCCGGCGTAACGGGAACGATAAACCCTTCCGGCGATTTGAATCCAGGCGACGTGTCGATCGACGGGCAGCGCGAATCGGCCAATGGGTTCATGGTGAACGGCGTGGATGTGCAGGAGCATATGAACGGAGGAACGTCCGTGATCCCGAACCTGGATTCGATTCAGGAGTTCCGCGTGTTGACCAACAACTTCGATCCGGAGTACGGCAACTACAACGGAGGCATGATCAACGTCGTCACCAGGAGCGGGAGTGGAGGGTTCCACGGAAATGCGTTTGAGTTCCTGCGCAACACGGACCTGGACGCGAAGAATTATTTCGACAGTACACGCGGTGTGTTCCGGCAGAATCAGTACGGCGGCACGATCGGCGGTCCGGTCAAGAAACAAAGTATTTTCTTCTTCGCCGATTTTCAGGGGACCAATACGGTCGAAGGCATCACGTCGCCCGCGACCTCGGTTTTATCGGCGCAGCAGCGGGCGGGCAACTTCAGCGACATCGCGAGTTCGTTGACGGGCACGGTCAGCGGGTCATATTTAGCGAATCTGCTAACGCAGAGGCTGGGCTACGGAGTGACTGCGGGTGAGCCTTATTACAAACCGGGATGCACCAGCGCGAACTGCGTATTTCCCGGCGCGCTGATTCCGTCGAGCGCCTGGTCGGCGCCGGCCCAACATTTGCTGCAGTACATTCCGACGCCGAATATCGGAGCGAATCTGTTTTCCAGCTCGGCGTTTCCTGAAACCGTGCGCGACGACAAGGGCTCCGGGCGGGTGGATGCGAATACGAAATGGGGACAGGTTTCGGCGTACTACTTCGTGGACAATTACCGGCTGGATAATCCTTATCCGGGCGGTCAGGGAGGCGCAAGCGTGCCTGGCTTCGATGCGTTGACCATCGGCCAGGCGCAGATGTTCTCGTTGGGCGATACGAAGGTTTTGGGGTCGAGCGTGGTGAACGAATTTCATGCCGGTTTCCTGCGCAATGCCAACAACATCGGACAGCCGCATGGAGGCTTAGGGACGACCCTCCAGTCCCAGGGATTTTCGGGAATCAAAGTGCAGGCGCCGCAATTCGAGGGAGTGGAGAATATCGTTTTTCCGTCGTTCACGATGGGTGTGCCCATCACCAACGTCGACCAGGCGAACAACACGCTGTATCTTAGCGATGCGGTGTCGAAGGTGATCAAGGCGCACACCATCAAGTTCGGCGGCCAGTTTCACTACGACCAGGTGAATGAGAATCCGAATGCGACGTTCAACGGCACTTTCAACTTCGCCGGCACGGAAACGGGCTCCGCCTTCGCCGATTTTCTGCTGGGAGTTCCCAGCAATTTCACGCAGACCACCGGCCAGCATTTTTATCTGCGCAACCACTATGCGAGTGCGTTCGGCGAAGACAGCTGGCACATCCGAAACCACTTGACGCTAAACGTCGGACTGCGCTGGGATCTGATTGAGCCATGGTCGGAGAAATACAACTCGATTCAGACGATTGTTCCGGGTGAACAGTCCGTGCTATATCCAAACGCGCCGCGAGGACTGGTGGTGCCGGGCGACCCTGGGATTCCGTCGACGCTCTCACCCACGAAATACCGCAATTTCTCGCCGCGGATCGGGGTCGCCTATGCGCCGAAAGAAAACCTGAGCATCCGGGCGAGCTACGGCGTATTTTATACCGCGTTTCCAGGGTTGAGCACGGGCATAATGTATGGTGTCCCTCCATACGGATTTACGTATTTGAGCCCCGCGCCGCCGCTGTTCGCCACTCCGTTCACGACGGCCGCCGATGGCACGCAAAATACCAATCCGTTTCCCCTGAGCTTTCCTCCGCATAGCGTTTCGGCGGCGAATCCTTACAGCTCGTTCAATTTTGCGGCGGTGACTCCGATTGCAGGCGATCCTTATTTTTACTACCGCAACGCGGTTCCCTATACCGAGAATTACATGATCTCGATCGAGCGGCAGATTTTCTCGAGCGCCCGGCTGACGGTGAGCTACGCGGGAAACCAAGGGCATCATCTGCTGGTGCTGATGCCGCAGAACGTCGGAAATCCGCAACTGTGTCTGAGTCTTCCGGGCTGCGGGCCTTTCGGCGAAGACGCCTATCACACGCGGGTTGGCTTAGGGCCAGACTACGGGTCGGTGACCGCGCAAAAAACCATCGGCAATTCCAATTTCAACGCGCTGGAAGCGAATTTCCGGCTGGCGCTGGGAAAAACGGCCACCGCTTTGTTCGCCTGTACCTATTCGAAGTCGATTGACGACGCGTCGAATCTGGGTGAGCAGATCAACCCGCTGAACGAGCGTGCCACGCGCGTGATTTCCACCTTCGATTTGACGCAAAATTTCGTGGCGACCTACAACTACAACTTCAAGCGAGGATTCAGCATCTCCGGCACGACGCGCCTGAGCACAGGCTTCCCGGTGACGCTGTTCGACGATTCGGACCGGTCGCTTTTAGGGACGCTCGGCAACGGGGTCAACAATCAATTGCTGGATACGCCGCGGATCTCGCCGGGCCCGCTGAAGATCAACACCAATCCAAGAAATGGAGAGCCTGCGTTCAACACCGGTATTTTCGCGCCGGAAACGCTGGGCCAACTGGGGAATTCGGCGCGGCGGTTCTTTTACGGCCCGGGGATTGTGAACTTTGATGTGCAGGCTAGCAAGACGGTGCGCTTGACGGAGTCGAAGTCGTTCGATATCAGGATGGAGGCGTTCAACATCTTCAACCACGCTCAGTTTTACGGGCCAGCGTCGGTGAATGGGGAGGTCAACAGCTCAAATTTCGGGAGCGTGGTGAGCGCCGCGGCGCCGCGACTGGCACAGCTAGCGGTGAAATTCAGGTTTTAGGACCGACTAACTTTTCGCGAAATACAACGACGCGGCGCGCTCTAATTCTGGCTTCGTCATGATCGGACCTCGACCCTCGTACCGGCCGATCGACAGGAGAATATTGCAGATATCGGCGGGATAGCACGCTCTGAGTTCGGTGCGCCCTTCGCGCAGGCACAGTTTGCGGAGATATTCGGCGCTATCCGGTTCCGAAGAAATGTTGCGTGCGGCGACGACTCGGGTAAAAATCTGGTCGAAGCTGCCCGCATCGACCGCTTCCACATAAATCTTGTTGTGAATGCGGCGCAGGAACGCTTCGTCGGCTAGGTCCGATGGCTCCAGGTTGGTGGAGAAGACGACCATCATCTCGAAGGGAACCTGGAATTTTACGCCGTAACGCAAGGTGAGGTAATCGACGTGGCGATCCAGAGGGACGATCCAGCGGTTGAGAAGGTCGCGCGGCGACATCAGCTGGCGGCCGAAGTCGTCGATGATCAGAATGCCGTTGTTGGCCTTCATCTGCAGAGGCGCGGCGTAAATGCCCGACGATTCGTCCAGGCGCAACTCCAGCATGCTGGGAATCAGTTCGCCGCCGACGATGATGCAGGGGCGTTTGCACAGCAGCCAGCGCGGATCGAGATCCTCTTCGTCCGATTCGATGGGCTGGTGGACGACCGGGTCGTAGAGACTGATGATCTGGTTATCGACCTCGACCGCATAGGGGATCAAGACCGCGTCCTTATAAACGCGCAGCATGCGTTCGGCGAGGCTGGTTTTTCCGTTGCCGGTAGGGCCGTAGACGAAAATCGAATTTTGCGAAATGATGGCCGGACCCAACTGGTCCAGCATGCGGTCTGTGACAATCAGGTCGTTGAAGGCGGCGCGCAGAATTTTGCGATCCACCTGCACTTTCGCCGATTGGATTTGCGTCGCGTTGTGATAGTCGTTGAGAGAAACGGGGCACGCGCCGGCGTACTGCGAGATCTGGAATCGCTCACCGGCCAGTTGCTTGCCGGCGGCGGAGAGCGTAAAACTGTAATCGTTGCCGAGCATGCCCTTGATCTCGACCAGCGCCTGGGTGCGCATATGTTTGAACACCAGGTCGACCACGCGGTGTGAGAGGCGCAGGGAGCGGCCCAGGCCGGCGATACTCGAATAGCCTTCGATGAGCATGCGCCGCAGGACCAAGTCCAGCACGAGCGATTCGGAGATGCCCAACTCCTTGAAATCCTGAGGGATCGTCGGGTTGAAGGCGGAGCGGACTGCCGCGAATGTAGCCATAGCGTTGGGGGGTACGTTCCTTCCCAAGGATCTATCGTCGGGAATGCCGGTAAAGTTTAAATCTGCACGAAAGGGCACGGCGCGGCGTCAAACTCTGTAGTGCGGTTTCTCCAGACATTCGCCTTATTTTGCGCCGCAGTCGCGGTGTGCGCGGGCGAGGATTTCGCGGAGAGGCTGTACAAGGCCGGCCAAAGGGCGGAAAAAGCGGGCGACAAATTTCACGCGTTCCTCCTTTATTCCAAGGCGGCGGCGATGGAGCCGGCGAACGTGGAGTTCGCGATGCGCAAAGCGGCGTTACAGGCCGATGCGGCGATGTCGATGACCACGCGCTTGGCTGCCAGTGGGATGGCGCCCGGCGAAATGGACGAGGCTACCGGAACAATCGGCGCGGAGGAGCTCTCGGACGGAGAAATTGTCGAAGCGAGAGCCGCGCGCGCGCCTCCCCGGCTGAAGGTCTCCGAGGGTCTGAAGAGCTTCGACGTCATGGGCGATCCGAAAACGGTGATCGAAAAAGTGATGGCCGAGTACGGGCTAATGGTGGTGTTCGAAGCCGACTATCAGGCTCCGCCGGCGTTCCGCTTCCGGCTGGCCGACGTTCCGTTCGAGGTGGCTCTGCGGACGCTTGAGACGCTCTCCAATTCGTTCCTGGTTCCGGTGAACGAGCGGCTGGCGCTGGTGGTGCGGGATACGGCGCAAAAACGCACCGAGATGTCGCCCGCCATGGCCATCGCGATTCCGATTCCGGAGCGCATTTCGATTCAGGACGCGCAGGAGATGATGACGGCGGTGGTTTCGACGCTGGAAATCCGCAAGTTCAGCCTGGACCCGGTGAAGAGGGTGGTCTATCTGCGGGACCAGGTGCAAAAAGTGGTCGCCGCGCGCGCCATGTTCTCCGATCTTTCGCGAACCAGGCCGCAGGTGGAGATCGACGTCGAATTTCTGGAAGTGACGAAAAGTTCGGCGTTGGGTTACGGGCTGCAATTGCCGACGTCTTCGGCGCTGGTGAACTTCAGCGGACTGCTGGGCAACTCGGGTTCGGCGGCGGCATCGGCCGCGGGTTTTTCGAATTTTCTGACATTCGGTGCGGGCGCGTCGTTTTTCGGAATCGGAATTGCCAGTTCGATGGTGATGGCGACGTTCAGCAAGTCCGACACCAATGTGATTCTGAAATCGCAAGTCGTGACGCTCGACGGCATGCCGGCGACGCTGCACGTCGGCGAGAAATATCCGATCGTGACGGCGACCTATTCGGGAGGCAGCACCAGCGGCATCGGCACGGGCACGAGTTCCGGACTGATTGCGCCGCCAACCATCAATTTTCAGGACCTCGGACTGTCTTTGAAAATCACTCCGTCGGTGCATGCCGAGGGCGAAGTGACGCTGGAAATCAGCACGGAGTTCACGGTGCTCGGAGCGTCGGATTCAAATGGCAATCCGAGCATTTCCAATCGCAAGTACGAGGGCAAGGTGCGATTGCGGACGGACGAATCGGCGGTGGTGGCCGGGGTGCTGCAATCGACCGATGGGGATACGCGCACCGGAATTTTGGGCTTGGCAAGCGTTCCCTGGATCGGGCGCCTGCTGCGGTCGAACACCGTCAACCACTCGACCGACGAAGTTTTGCTCGTCCTGCGTCCCCACCTGCTGGACGTTCCGCCGTGGGAATACGGGGCGGCGGCGATCTGGTTGGGGACGGAGACGAAGCCGCTTACGGTGTTTTAGTGCGCGCGTGATTTGTTGGCAATCAAACATGGCGGTTCCGTTGTGGCGCATGCCCCCGGCGTGCCGCGTCGACGCTCGTACCGATGCCTGGGCTCGGGCGTCGAGAGGAGGCTCGACGCGGCACGCAGGAGTGCGTACGCCACGTCGCTGATGCGGAATACTTTCCGCAAGCTGGCAACATCTTTTCACTCAGACCCTTCGTGCGAAACGAGCTCCCAATATTGCGCGGCGACGGTTTCGGGCGCATGATGCGCCCCGACGTGCGCGGCCGCGCGTCGTCCGATCTCTTCTCCGGCTTCGCGATCGAGGGCGAGCCACGCGATGTAATCCGCGAGCATTTCCTCCTCGGCCGGGCCGCCTTCGACGCGCAGGCAGGCGTTTTCCGGGATGCGAGCGATCTCCGCGCCATTCGAAAATACGACCGGCTTGCCGATCCCCATCAGCCGGATCGCGATGCCGGAGGTTTCGGCGGCGGTCGGATAGCGCAGGTTGACGCACAGATCCACAGCGGCGGTGTAGCGCCAGAAATCAGGCTCGGAAAGATAGCCCATGCGGAGAATGCGCGGGTCGGACAACTGCCCTGCGAGCGAGCGCTCCAAATCCGACGACGCGAAGGACCCTGCGATGAGCAGTCGCACGTCGGCGCCGGATTTCCAGACGCGGTCGAGAGCGCGTAGCACGACGGGCAGGCGTTTCGATTCGCGCTGATGTCCGAACACGCCGATGAATAGCGTGCGCGGGCTCAGCCCTAGATGATCGCGGAGTCGCAGCGTGTCAACCTCGGCTGGCACGGCGGGAGGAGTAAACAGATGGGGGATTTCCGTGACCCGCGCATCGGGCGCATGCCGGCGGACGATCGCCGCCGCGGCCGGATTGTGGACCACGATCGCGCGCGCAGTGGTCGCGAGGCGCTTCAACATGGGCCATTCGAAATAGCGGGGGTCCGCCGCGGAACGTGCGCGATGCTTCCACAAATCCTCAGCCAGGGAACGCGTCCATTCACCGTAATTGAAAATGAACTCGTCGACATACTGCTGCTCAGTGAGCCGCCCAAGAAAGAAATGTTGCAGCACCGCGTCGTGCAAGACCACAACGCCCGGACGGGCCAGCGCGCGATCGTAAATCGCGCCGTGCAACTGGTTGTTGCCGATGTGATACATAGCGACGCCGGCGTTGGCGTCGTCGATCCTCACCTCGCCATGCTTGCGAAGCGCGTCGAGCAGGGCTTCGGCGTAATCCGCGACTCCGGTTTTGGCGGGCGGAAGAGGCGCGAAATAGCCTACGGTCATGGCTTGATGCGAGGTCCGAACAGAGCGGTGCCCACGCGCACATGCGTGGAGCCCTCTTCGATAGCCGCTTCCAGATCGTGCGACATGCCCATCGACAGCTTCGTCAGCCCGTGCAAGCGAGCCAGCGACGCGAGTTCGCGAAAGTATGGCCGCGTTACTTCGGGATCGTCGCACCAGGGGGGCATGGTCATCAGGCCGGTGAGCTTCAGGTTCGGGCATTCGCGAATAGCGGTGATGAGCGCCGGAAGCTCCCCGGGCGCCGCACCTTCCTTCGCCTCCTCGTGCGAGAGCTTCACCTCAATCATGACTTCGAGAGGCTTTTTTATTTGGTCGAGACGCCCCGCGAGCTTTGCGGAGTCGACCGTTTCGATGACCTGGAACAGATCGCCCGCGATGCGCGACTTGTTCGACTGAAGATGTCCGATCAGGTGAAATTCAGCGCCCGCCAGATCGGCCAGCGCGGGTTGCTTGCGTTCAAACTCCTGCACGTAATTTTCGCCGAACACGCGCAGGCCCAGCTCATACGCCTCGCGCACCACCTCCGCCGGGAATTTCTTCGTGACCGCGATCAGCGTGATTTCTTCGCGCTCGCGGCCGGCACGGTTCACGGCATTCTGGATTCGATCCTCGACCTGAGCGAGCCGCTCACGCAACACGGCTGCCTCCGATATATACCGACGCTGCCGTCTGCACGCCGAAGAAATAGGCGATCTCCCTATGGTCGGCACAATCGTGAGTCACGAAGTCGGCCCGCTTGCCCACCTCGAGCGATCCGATCTCGGCGCCTAGCTGGAGACTGTAGGCCGCGTTAATGGTCGCGGCCGTAATCGATTCGGCGGGCGTCATTTTCATCTGCGTCGAGGCTAGGGAGAGAATCATTTGCATGGAGGGTGTAGGCGAGGAGCCGGGATTGAAGTCCGTCGCCAGCACGACTGCGAGGCCTGCCTCTATCATCGCGCGCGCGTCGGGATAGCGTTTCAATCCCAGCGCGTAGACCGATCCAGGCAATAGCACCGGCTGCACGCCCGCCTCGCGCATGGCCTCAATTCCCGGCGCTTCCGTATGCTCCAGATGGTCTGCCGTGACAGCGCCGAGTTCCGCAGCCAGTTCCGCTCCGCCCGAATGAGAGAGCTGATCGACGTGCATTCGCAGCTTAAAGCCGCGTCCCTTCGCGGCAAGCAGAATCCGCCGCGCGTCCGCGATCGGGAACACGGGTGGCTCGCAGAAGATGTCGCAATAACCGGCAAGCTTTCGCGCCGCGGGCAGCATGTCGTGAATCACGAGGCTGATGTAATCCTCGCGCCGGTCGCGGTATTCATGGGGGAATTCGTGCGCGCCGAGAAATGTCGGAATCGCGCGAATCGGACCCATGCGATGGATCACGCGCAGCATCTTCATCTCGTCTTCGACCGAGAGGCCGTAGCCGGATTTCGCCTCGATAGTCGTGGTGCCGCCGCGCAGGAACCATTGCGCATAGCGCGATGCGGCGGCGAATAATTCGTCCTCGCTTGCGGCGCGGGTCTTGCGGACAGTGGAGCGGATGCCTCCGCCGGCGGCGGAAATCTCCTGATATGTCGCGCCGCTCGCTCGCTTTTCAAATTCGTCGGCGCGATTGCCTCCAAACACCGGGTGCGTATGCGCGTCGACAAAGCCTGGCATCACGACCTTGTTGCCCGCGTCGATAATTTCGGCCGGCAAATCGAATTTTCCGCGCGGTCCAACATGGGCGATAACGCCGTCGCGGACGACCATGACGCCGTCGCGGATAATGCCCAGTTCGCGCATCTCGCGATGCACGCGAGGCCGCGCGGGACCCGCCAGCGTCACCAGTTCGGAGCAATTGACGACGGCAAACGTGCTCATTTTTCCAACATGCTTTGTTCAGACATGGGCACGCGGATTCCCTGCTCTCGCGCCACCTGTTGCGCGCGCTCGTACCCCGCGTCCGCGTGGCGAATCACGCCCGTGCCCGGGTCGCTGGTGAGCACCCGTTCCAGACGACGCGCGCATTCGGGCGTTCCATCGGCGACGATCACCATCCCCGCGTGCTGCGAATAGCCGATGCCGACGCCGCCGCCGTTGTGAATCGAGACCCAGGACGCACCTGCGGCTACGTTCACCATTGCATTGAGCAACGGCCAATCGGCAATGGCGTCAGAGCCGTCGCGCATGGCTTCCGTTTCGCGATACGGCGATGCCACCGAGCCCGCGTCCAAATGATCGCGGCCAATCACCACAGGCGCGGCAATGGTCCCCCTCCGGATGAGATCGTTCATGGCGACGCCGAATTCGGCGCGCTCACCATAGCCCAGCCAGCAGATGCGCGCGGGCAGTCCCTGAAAGGGGATCTTCTCCGACGCCAGCTTCATCCAGCGCTTCAGCGATTCATTCTTCGGGAAAAGATCCAGCGCGAGCTTGTCGGTCACCGCGATGTCTTTCGGATCGCCGGACAGAGCCGCCCAACGGTACGGCCCGCGACCTTCGCAAAACAGCGGACGAATGTACTCCGGCACAAATCCCGGAATGTCGTACGCGTCGTCGACGCCGGCCTGTTTCGCGTAATTGCGAAGATTGTTGCCGTAGTCGAACGTCACCGCGCCCATGCGCTTCAGCGAGAGCATGGCGCGGACGTGTTGCCGCATCGCGTCCATCGAACGGCGCACGTATTCAGAAGGGTCCGAACAACGCAGCGCCAACGCGTCGGCGAGAGGCATCCCGTTCGGCACGTAGCCTTGCAAAGGATCGTGCGCGCTGGTCTGATCGGTGAGAATATCGGGCACCGCGCCGCGCCGCGCCAGCTCCGGAATCACGTCGGCGCAATTTCCCACCAGGCCGACCGCCAGCGCTTCGCCCTTCTGCTGCGCAGCGCTCAGAATTTCAAGAGCGTCGTCGAGACTCGACGTCATGCGGTGGCAGTAACCCGTTTCGATGCGCTTCTCGATGCGCTTGGGATCGACGTCGATACCCAGAAAGCAGGCGCCATTCATCGTTGCCGCCAGTGGCTGGGCGCCGCCCATGCCGCCCATGCCGCCGGAGACCACCAGCTTTCCCTGCAGCGATCCTTTGAAGTGCCTGTCCGCTGCCGCGGCAAACGTTTCGAAAGTCCCCTGCACGATTCCCTGGCTTCCGATGTAGATCCACGAGCCGGCGGTCATCTGTCCATACATCGTCAGGCCGAGGCGCTCCAGCGCATGGAACGTGTCCCAGGTGGACCAGTGGCCCACCAGGTTCGCATTGGCGATCAGCACGCGCGGCGCGTCGTCATGGGTGCGGAAAATTCCGACCGGTTTTCCGGAGGCGACCAGAAGCGTCTCATCATTCTCTAACGATTCGAGCGACCTCACGATGGCGTCGAACGCCGCCCAGTCGCGCGCCGCTTGCCCCGTGCCTCCGTAGACGATCAGGTCCTCGGGCCGCTCCGCAACCTCGGGGTCGAGGTTGTTCATCAGCATGCGCAGCGCGCCTTCCTGCGGCCAGCCCTTGCATCGCATGGTGCGTCCGCGGGGAGCTCGAACTAATCTTGCATGGCTCATCACCTCTACAATACCGAAAGCCGTTCGACGCACATCGCGGCGACTTTGGGGTGCAGCGAATGTCCCGCGCCTTCGACAATGGCCAGCTCGGTACGCGCAGGGATCAGCGCCAGCGCGGCGCGCATTTCGTCGGTGGTCCCGAAGGTATCGCGCGCGCCGTGAACGAACAATGCCGGGATCTGGATCGCTCCGAAATGGCCGGTTCGCAAGTCCTGCGGCTTATGCGGCGGGTGCAGCGGATAAGAGAGAAGCAGAAGTCCGTCAGCGACGTCCGGCTCCTCGGCCACGAGCATCGACGCCTGCCGGCCTCCGTAAGAATGTCCGCCGAGAAAAACTTTGCGTCCCGCGATTTCGCGCAACGCCTCGACCGCGCGGCGCAATCCTTCACGATCGCGCGCGGCCTGCGCGGGAAACGGAGGACCTTTTGGACGCTGCTGCCGAAATGGCAGATCGCAGCGCAGCGTCACTACTCCGGCTTTCGCGAACGCCTCCGCCACTGCCTTGAGCAGCGTCGTGTCGCTGTTCGAGCCCGCTCCGTGCGTGATCACCAGGCCGTCGCCGTTCGGATGCTCCGGCTCATGAAGAAAGCCGCGAACCAATTCGCGCTCAAAATGTTTCAATCGAGATCTCTCCTTTTCCCCAGACGGTCTGGCGTCCGACGCCCGTATAACCGGCGATTTCAAGATACGGGATAAATTCGGTGAGGTCGCCCTCATACTCGGCGACGCCGGTGAAGCCACCGAGCGGGTGGATGTTCGCGCGGCTGACGCGCTTCCGATCGATGTTCCGAAGATCGCAGCGGGTCATTCGAATCGCGCCAGCGCGCTCGCCAATGGCTTTGAAGTCGATCTCCAGAGGACCCCATCCGTAGAGCGCCCGCAGCGTGCTGATGCGGTCGCGAATCCTGGAGAACAGCGGCCCAAACTCGGGTCGACTCGCGTTCTTCAGCTCGGTTGGCGAAAGAAAGTGGATCCGCACGCGCCCGGCCGGCCGGGTGGCGGAGAGCGGGAGGCGCAGCACTTCCTCGCCTTCGATGCTTGTCAGCTCTGCGCGAAGGCTCTCCCGGCCGAGTTCCGCAATGGAGTCACGGATTACGAGAAAGTCAGGATCTGGTTCAAACAAATTGAGACCCATGTGAAACCGCGATAGCTTCGCGCCCTCCAGATGACGAACGCGCAGCACAAAAGGTTTCGGCGGAAGGTGCAGGCCGCTGGGACCGGCTTCAGCCGGGGTGAAGAGCTGTATATAGACGCAGGGATGGCGGCGGTAGAGAATTTTCCCGAATTGCCCGCGAAACAGGTTCGCGGTCTCGCCCGGCGGAAAGTGAACCAGTGCGGGCGCGGCGAAGTGATAGCGCAATGCAAACAGATCGAAGGTCGATGTACCTTGAGAAGGCATGATCTCACTCGCCGACATTCAAGCCGCCCGCGCGCGTATTCGCGATAGCATTTTGCTCACTCCGGCACCGTATTCGGAAACGTTATCACGCCACGCGGACAACACGCTGTACCTGAAGATGGAAAACCTCCACATGACGGGGTCGTTCAAGGAACGCGGCGCGCTGAACCGCATCCTGCTCATGACCGACGACGAGCGTGCCCGCGGGGTCATTACGGCGTCGGCAGGCAATCATGCGCAGGCCGTGGCGTATCACGCATCGAAACGAGGAATTCGCGTGCAGATCTGCATGCCGGTGCTGACGCCTCTGGTGAAGGTCACCGCCACACGCGGTTACGGCGCCGAAGTGATTCTGCACGGCAACAATTTCGACGAAGCGGTGGACGAAGCGCGGCGCCGTTGCGATGCCGAAGGGCTGGTGTTTCTTCACGCCTTCAATGACGACGCGGTGATCGCCGGGCAGGGAACCATCGGCCTCGAACTTCTGGAACAAGTGCCCGATCTGGAAGCGGTGGTCGTGCCCGTCGGCGGAGGCGGATTGATCGGCGGCATCGCCTGCGCGATTAAAGAACAACGTCCGGGTGTCCACATGGTCGGCGTGGAAACATCGCGCGTGCCCTCCATGCAGGCGGCGCTGTTGCAGCATCACCCGGTGCTGGTGCCTCCCGCGTCGACGATCGCCGACGGCATCGCGGTGCGGCAGGTCGGCGCGCTGACTTATCCGATGTTTGAGAAATACGTGGACGAAATCGTGACCGTGGAAGAGGAAGAGATCGCCATGGCGATCCTCTGGCTGCTGGAGAAGGAAAAAACGCTTGCCGAAGGTGCGGGCGCCGCGGGCATGGCTGCCATGCTGACCAAGAAAACCACATTGCGTGGAAAGAAAACAGTGGTGCTGATCTGCGGAGGCAATATCGACGTCACGCTGCTGGCGCGCATCATCGAGAGGGGCCTTGTGAAAGACGGCAGGCTGGTCCGCCTGCGCGTCCCTTTGCCCGATCATCCGGGCGGATTGAACCGGCTCACCACGCTGGTCGCGCAGCAGCGTGCGAATGTGGTCACGGTCACGCACGACCGCGCCTACTTCGGCGTCCACCTCGGCGACACTATCATCGACATCACCATGGAGACGCGAGGGCCGGACCATATTCTCGAATTAATGAACGAATTGACTAAAGCCGGCTACGAGTTCGAGCGCGTGCTCTAGTGTCCCGTCGCAGCCAGATTGTTACTGTATCCCCTCCATAACTGTCGGGGTTCCGCACAGACCTACGGAACCCCGACCGTAGACGTTTTCTTTGAGACAGGCTAACTAGAATCTATAATGAAGAGATGTCCTTCCGCCTCGGAATCGACTATAAGCCTCGCGGCGATCAGGCGACGGCTATTCGATCGCTACTGGACGGCCTGAAGCAGGGCGAGCAGCACCAGGTTCTGCTGGGCGTCACCGGCTCCGGCAAGACGTTCAGCATGGCTAAGGTGATCGAACATACCGGGCGCCCGGCGCTGATCCTGGCCCATAATAAAACGCTGGCGGCGCAGCTTTATCAGGAATTCAAAACCTTCTTTCCGTCGAACGCAGTGGAATATTTCGTCAGCTATTACGATTATTACCAGCCCGAGGCGTACATCCCTGCGGGCGACGTCTACATCGAAAAAGAGGCGACCATCAACCAGGAGCTCGACAAGATGCGCTTGTCGGCCACTCGCTCGCTGTTTGAGCGCCGCGATTGCGTCATCGTCGCCAGCGTCAGCTGCATCTACGGTCTGGGTTCGCCCGAAGCGTATTACGGGATGCTGCTGATGCTCGAGAAAGGGCAGAAGATCGCACGCGAGGAGATCACTTCGAAGCTGGTGAACATCCTCTATGAGCGCAACGATATCGATTTCAAACGCGGCTCGTTTCGCGTGCGCGGCGACGTGATTGAGCTGCACCCCACCTACGACGATTACGCTTATCGCATCAGTTTGTGGGGCGACGAAATCGAATCGCTGGAGCAGATTGATTCACTCACCGGGCAAGTGAAGCAGACCTATTTGCGTCTGCCGATTTATCCGAAATCGCATTACGTGATGCGGCCCGAAACCCGGGACGACGCGCTGCGCAGCATCGAGAACGAGCTGCACTGGTGGAAAGGCGAGCTCGACAAACAGGGCAAGCGCATCGAAGGGCAGAGGCTGTGGCAGCGCACCATGTTCGATCTGGAAATGATCAAGCAGATCGGCTATTGCCACGGCATTGAGAATTATTCGCGCCATTTTTCCGGACGCCTGCCCGGTCAGGCGCCGCCCACGCTGCTGGATTATCTGCCCCACGACGCGCTGATGTTCCTGGACGAAAGCCACCAAACGGTGCCGCAATTGCAAGGCATGTATCACGGCGACCGGTCACGAAAAGAAAACCTGGTGAAGTACGGATTCCGCTTGCCGAGCGCGCTCGATAACCGCCCGCTGACGTTTGAAGAGTTTGAAAATCGTGTCCATCAGGTGATGTACATTTCGGCCACGCCGGGCCCCTATGAGCTGACGAAAACGTCCGGCGTGGTCATCGAGCAGATCATCCGTCCAACAGGCCTGGTCGATCCCGAGGTCGAGGTGCGTCCCATTCGCGGACAGGTGGACAATCTGCTGCACGAGATCCGTCTGCGCACTGAAAAAGACGAGCGCGTGCTGGTGACGACGCTCACCAAGCGCATGTCCGAGGATCTGGCCGAGCATTACACGGAAGCCGGCGTGAAGTGTGCGTACCTGCATTCCGAAGTCTCGACGCTCGACCGCATAAAAATTCTGCGCGACCTGCGTCGCGGCACCTACGACGCGCTGATCGGCATCAACCTGCTGCGCGAAGGCCTGGACCTGCCGGAGGTTTCGCTGGTGGCGATTCTCGACGCCGATAAAGAAGGCTTTTTACGGTCGTCCGGTTCTCTGATCCAGACCATGGGCCGCGCGGCGCGCCATTTGAACGGGCGCGCGATTCTCTACGCAGACGTGATGACGGTATCGATGAAGCGCGCGATCGACGAGACCACGCGCCGCCGGACCATTCAATCGGCGTACAACGAAGCGAACGGCATCACGCCGCAATCGATCATCAAGCCGATCGATATGATGCTGGTGGCCATTGCCGAGGCCGATTATGTGACCGTGCCACTCGAATCCGACGAGGAAACCGCCGCGATTCCGCCCGAGCAGATGGACAAATATCTGGCCGAGCTGGAAGAGCGGATGCGTGAAGCGGCGCGAAAATTCGACTTCAAGGAAGCGGCCGTGGTTCGCGATCGGATCAAGGAACTTCGGGCGAAGGCGTTATTGAACGACACTGCGGCAACAACATGAAAAGCGGCCCAGTGATGGGACTCATCGCGGCGGGCGGTGTGAACCGCACATTTTTAGCGCGCATGCCTGTGCTGCTGGCGCGCATGGGTCCAGTAAAGGCGGCATCGTTTCGCGTGGCGCGAAGAATCGCCAACACGTTGCGAGCGGGCCAAGCGGTGACGAACTATGCGGCGCTGGCTCCCTGCGATTTCATCTGGATCGCGGTGCCGGACGCCGGACTCGACCGCGTGTCGCGCGAGTTGACTGCAGCGACTCCCCTGGCCGGGAAAATCGCCGTGCTCTGCGGATCCGCGCGCGACAGTTTTTGGCCCGGTCCGCTGCTGGTGGGTGGCGCGAGAGTGATCACGCTCAACTGCGTGGAGGAATCGAACGAGCGGCTGTTCGTAGCCGAGGGAGATCCGGACGCCATGCGGGCGCTGGTCCGCATCATCGCGGCCGAGAAGCGCAAGCTGATCCAGCTGCGCGCAGCGTCGAAGGCGCTCTATCTTTCCGGTGTTAATCTAGCGACGCACCTGTTGTTGCCGTGGATCGCCGCATCGGTGGAAAGTCTGCGCGACGCGGGATTGTCGCGCGTCGAAGCCACGCGTGTGGCGAACGCGTTGGGGGGGCGGGCCCTGCGCTCCTACGCGAAAGCGGGTCCTAAGGCTTGGAGCCCGATGGCCGCGGAGCGCCTGCGTCTATCGGTCGCCCGCGATCTCGATACGATTCGTAGTGTGGACCCCAGGCTGGCCGCCCTCTACGCCGACGGCGTAGAGCAGGCGCTACGCTATTTCGAATCGCGAAAATAAGTGGCCCGCACGCGAGCGATTTCCGCAACCGTCCACGCCTGAAACGGGCAGCCACGCGCTTCCCTGGGTTCGTCGCCATCATAAATCTCAGCCGTCAGGTCCGGCGGAGCGAGCGACGTTTCCACGTGCCCGAAAGCATGAAAATACGCGTCGACGTAGGGGCCCAGCAGCCAGGGCCACACCGTCCCCTGATGATACGCGGCGTCGCGCTGAGCGGGCGAGCCCTGATAGCGAGGGTGGTAATCAGGATCCTTGCGAGACAGCGTGCGCAATCCAACGCTGGTCAGCAGTTCGCGTTCGACGACGCGCACGATCGCCTGCCGTTGCAAAGATGGGAGCAGGCCGTGCCCAAGGCTTACCGCGATAATCTGATTCGGGCGAATTTTGTCGACCCGTCCTTCCGGCGCGAGCGTGTCAAACAGACAGATCCGCCGCGCATTCCAGAACTTCGTGCGGAAGCTGTTTTGCACGCGCTGCGCCTCCTCGAAAAAATCGGTTTTATCTCCCAACTGCTCCGACCAAGCCGCGGCCAGGGTAAGCGCGCCGTGCCACAGCGCGTTGATCTCGACCGGTTTTCCATGCCTCGGCGTGACCACCCAATCGCCGACCTTCGCGTCCATCCAGGTGAGCTGCGACCCGGGCTTGCCCGCGCTCAGCAGATGATCTTCCGGGTCAACGCCGATATCGTGATGCGTCCCGCGCCGGTGCCAGGCGATGATTTCTTTCGCCGCCGGATAGAAGGTATCTCGCAAAAATGTTTCAGAACCGCTGGCGGCCAGCCAGTGCCGCATGGCCTGAAACATCCACAGCGTCGCGTCCGCGGTATTGTATTCGGGCGATTCTCCGGAGTCGGGAAACCGGTTCGGAATCAGACCTTGATTCAGATGTGCGAGAAATCCTTTCAGAATTTCGCGCGCCTCCTCCAGACGTCCCGGAACGATCAGCAGCCCCGGCAGGCTGATCATGGTGTCGCGGCCCCAATCGGTGAACCACGGATAACCGGCGACGATGGTTGGTTTCCCGTCCGCGCGGCGGACCGTGAATGGCTCAGCGCGCTCGACGGGCTCGGCGACTTCCGCGGCTTCGATCCGGGCCAGAATCGGGCACCACTCGTTCGCCGGCAATTCCAGCACGATGACTCCCGGCGTGTACAGATCCTCGCGAAAATCCAGACCTCGCTCCAACTCCGTCAAATATTCGATGTTGTAATACCACTTCGCGTCGGCCTCGAATCGCCCCGAATGTTCGAAATGGAGCGGCGGCAAGGATCCATAGGGGTCGTCACTTGCCTTCCGCAGGGAATGATAATCGCGGTATGCGGTGAAAGGGCGAACGCGCAGCGTCATCGGGCGGTCCGCGCGATACCGCACCACCGTGGCCTGCTTTCCCCCGATCAAATAAACCTGTTTTTCGAGCCGCGCGCCGCCCAGATCGTACCTCCACGTCGCGCAGGGCTTCGCGTTGAACTCCTTCAAATACGGGTTTGATATCGCGACGCCCGGATACTGGCAACATGCGATGGCGTACCTGTGCCCCTCCAGGAACACTTCTTCCTCGACGCGTGAAAGCAGGACATACCGCTCCACCGGAGGTTTCAACGACGCCACCAGCAGCGCGTGATACCGGCGAGTATTCAAGCCCTCCTCGGTGCCCATCGCGAACGCGCCGGTGCCGTTGGTCTGAAGCCACTCGCCTTTAGAGTTCACAGTCCTCATTTTTTGTGGCGCGAACTTTAGTTTGCAGCATCGGCTTCAGCCGATAGCCGGACGGCCAAGAAAGAAAATGCCGGCTGAAGCCAGCGCTGCAGACTAAAGTTCGCGCCATCGCCTCACCGCTTTGCATCGCGATGAGTTTCTTTAGTTCGGTACCCGGCCGCCGCCAGGCGTTTGCGGATCTCGCTCGCGATCAGGACGCTGCGGTGGTGCCCGCCCGTACAACCGAACGAAATCGTGAGGTAACTCTTCCCCTCGGTGATGTAATGCGGTAGCAGATACACAAGCAGGTCCGTAATGCGCGAGATAAACTCCGCCGTCTGCGGAAAAGACCGGATGTAGCGGGCCACGCTCGGATGCTTGCCGGTCAGGTGCTTGAACGCCGGAATATAATTCGGGTTCGGAAGAAAGCGCACGTCGAACACCAGGTCGCTGTCGGCCGGCACCCCATGGCGATACCCGAAGCTGTTCACCTGCACCAGGATTCCGGTCGACTCTTTCTCGCCGTGAAAAATGCCGCGGATGGTGTCGCGCAGTTCATGCACGTTGAACTTCGATGTGTTGATAATCGGATCCGCCAGGGCGCGGATCGTCGCCAGGCGCTCGCGCTCGTGCCGTATGCTCAACGCGACGCTCTGCTCTGTTCCCAGCGGATGAGGCCGGCGCGTCTCGCTGAACCGCCGGATCAGCACCGCGTCGTCTGCTTCCAGAAACAGCAGCCGCGTAGGAATCATCCGGCGGATTTTTTTGAACAGCGCCGGAAACCGGTCCAGCGCCATCCCTTCGCGAATGTCGACCACCAGCGCCGCCCTTCGCACGTTCGGCGCGTCTTTCGTCAACTCCGCGAACTTCGGGATCAGGTCTATCGGCAGATTGTCGACCGAATAATAACCCAGGTCCTCGAACGCCTTCAGCACCGTGCCCTTGCCCGATCCGCTTAAGCCGGTGATGATCACCACTTCCGTGCGGGTCGGGGCGGCAAGGGCGGTCGGCTTGGGCATGTCTTATAGATTAACGATTAACGACGAATATTAAGACTCGATCAAGTCGAAATGTCCGTCCCGACGCCGGACCAGCACCGCTATGCACTCTTTCTCCGCGTCGCGATAAACCAGGTAATCCTCGTTCTTGCCCATTTCGAGGAGCGCCTCCTCGAGCGTCATCGGCTTGCGCTGGTCCTGATGATTCACCCGATAGACTTTTTGCGCGACTTTTCCACTTGCGCTCGACGCCACCGCTCCCACCAGTTCGCCGTCGCCATTCGCCGGTTCCTTCGCCGACCCCGGACGCCGCGACCTCGCGCGAAACTTCGCGCAATTCTTCACTGCCTGCTTATCGAGTTTGTCCAGCGCCCCGCTCATGGCCGTGAACAGGTCGGTGTCGGTGGCGATGCCCACCAGCGGCTGCCCGTAAAACTGCATCGTGATCTCGGCTTTGTGCAGGTGGTTCTGGGAGGTAACCACCACGTGGGCCTCTTTTTCGCCGCGCTTTTCAACCAGCTTCGAAATCTTGGCGAACTTCGCGTCCAGCTTCTCCTGCAACTTGGGAGAAAGCTCCTTCTTGATGCCTCGATAACTGACGTTCATTGGAAAAACCTCCGTCTTTTGCGTAAGCCGCCCGCAACCAGGCTGCGCGTTTGCGAGCTAGGTACGAACCCGTCTCTGATGCGTGGACGGGATGCGCATATCTTCGCGATATTTTGCGACGGTACGGCGAGTCACTTGAATTCCTTCCGCTTGCAGACGCTCTGTGATGTGTTCGTCCGTAAGGGGGTGGGCCGGGTCCTCCTCTTCAATCATCTTCTTGACACGGCGCTTCAGGATCAGCAGTGGCAGCACGCCTCCGCTGGGCCCTTGCACCGCCTCGGAGAAGAAATACCGCAGTTCGAAAACGCCCTGCGGCGTGTGTGCGTACTTGCTCGAAACCGCGCGGCTGACAGTCGACGGGTGCACGCCGATCTCCTCCGCGATTTCCTTGATCATCATCGGCTTCAGAAAATCGATGCCGTGCTCCAGGAATTCCATCTGCCGCCGCACTACGCTCTGGCAGACGCGCATGATGGTCTGCTTGCGCTGCTCGATGTTTTTCATGAGCTGGATCGCCGACGCGTAGCGTTCCTTGACGTAATTGCGAACGTCCTTGTTCGGCTCCTCGTTCCGGTCCAGCATCTTTCTGTACTGGGAACTGAGCCGCAACTGCGGAATATCGTCGTCGTTCACCGTGATCAGGTAATCGTCGCCGTCCTTCGATATATAGACGTCGGGCTCGACGACTCGCGCATTCGCGCCCGAATACCGCAACCCCGGACGAGGGTCCAGATGCCGGATCACGTCCACTGCAATCTGAATATGGTCCATCGGCCGGTGCAGCACCCGCGCCAGCTCTTTAATCTGACGCAGTTCCACCAGCTTCAGATGATCATGGACGATCTGCCACGCCACGCCGCCCTTGCCATTGCGGCTGTCGATTTGGAGTAGCAGGCACTCCCGAACGTCGGCGCATCCCACACCCGCCGGGTCCAGAGTATGGACCACGCGCAACGCTTCTTGCACGTCCACCAGCTTGTGACCCTCGGACGACGCAATCTCCTCGGACGTCGTCATCAGGTAGCCGTTTTCGTTCAGATTGCCAATGATGCTCTCGGCCGCGTCGCGGACCGCTTCGGTCAGCGATACCAGCGCCAGTTGCGAGCGCAAGTGATCGGTCAGCGTTACTGGCGAGGAAAGGAAAGTCTCGAAGGATGGCTTCTCAACATTCTCCGACGCCGGACTCTTGTAGCCAGGGTCCAGATAATCGTCGAAGTAGCTGCCGAAATCTATCTCATCGAAAGGATCGGCTGCTTTGTCGGCAGCCGGGTCCGTCACCATAGACGGCTCGGACGACGGCTCCAGAGTCGCCGGCTCCGGATTGCCCATGTTGGCCGCTTCGAAGTCCATGCGGTCGGATTCAACCGCTTCCATTTCGGCGGCTGCGGCGGTGCTCTCCAAAATCGCCTGGTCCGCCGGATCGCTCACCCGCTCCGCTTCCAGCAGCGGCCGCAGTTCGTCGGCCGTCAATTCCTCACCGCCATCGGCCGATTCTTCGAGAACCGGATTCTGAGCGACCTCGGCGGAGATCATCTCTTTCAACTCCAGCCTGTTCAACTGGAGCAGGCTGACCATCTGCACCAGCCCGGGCGTGAGTATCTGCTTCTGTTGGACCCGAACCTGCAGTCTCGGCGAGAGCGAACTCATTCTGGTTTCAGTTTAACACCCGCGGAAATCCAATCGCCCTCGGATTTGCGTAGCACAGTTGAAAGAATTGTATTACCCTGGTGACACGAAAATGAATTTCGTAGCACGATCGGTCGTTTGGGTCCTCGTGGCAATCGCCCAAGAAAAGGCCATTCCGCCGCACCAGGATTCCGTCACTGTCGTCGCCTCCGCTCCCTTCGGAACCATTGAGAACCCAGACCCATCGCAGCGCATCCAGGTTCGCGACGATCTTCTTGACGCCAACCCTGGCCGTCCGGGCGCTCCCGTTTCGATACCCGGTTTGCCCATCGAAACCGCTTCCGGAGGGATCAAGGCGCCCCAATACTTCGCCCCGGGCGTCGCGGGCGACCATGGCGAACCCATCGCCCAGTTCATCCAGGTCGGCACTTATCTGGTCCCCAATAACCTCAGCGCCAACGCCCATGGCAACGGCTATGCCGATCCCAATATCATGGTTCCGGCCATCATCGAAAGCGTCGGAACCGATGGGGGAGCCTTCAACGTTCGCGAAGGCAACCACTCCGTCGACCTCGCCGCAACGTATTCGCTCCGTAATACCCTTGAGCCATTCGCGACCCTCAGCGGCGACCAGCGCGATCTGGATCTCGCCGTCGGCTGGAACTGGCTGGCGCTTCAAGCTTCCTACGGCAACGGTTTTTTGGACCGCCTGGAACACCGGCAGCAGTACAAGTTCAACGTGCTTCATACATTCGACCTTGGCCGAGCCCACAAACTAAGCCTGCTGGCCATTGGCTATTACGGACAGTCGATGATCCCCGGCCTCGTGCCCCTCAACGCCAACATCGGCGATGCCAACCTTGGGGACACAATCGACCCCCGCCAGCGCGACCAGACGCATACCGGCGAGATCGCCTTCAACGACGTCTGGACCCTGACGACTGCAAGCCAGTTCCAGTTCTCGGGCTTCTTCCGCACCTACAACCTGTCGCTCTACTCCAACTTCGGCGACGACCTCATTCGTCAAAGCGAGTTCCGCACCGAGACAGGCGGCAACGCCACCTATATCCGCAGAGTCAACAAGCGATTCAGCATCCTCACCGGCCTTGACTATCTCCGCGAAGCCCCTCGCCGGGACGACCTGGACCGCTACGACCCAACGTTCCAAAAAGTGACCGCCAACAACATCACCTTGAACCTGGTCACTCCTTTCGTAGCCATCGACGGCGATCTGTTTCCCTGGATGCATTACAACCTGGGCTGGCGCCGCGATCAGATCGACGTCGACAATCAGGATCTCCTCACGCCCGCCAACTCCTTTCAGCACTGGGCCGGCATCAACTCGCCTAAAGCGACGCTCGCTCTGCTGCCTCCTGAAAAACTGTGGCTGCCAACGGTCGCCGTCAGCTTCGGCCAGGCGTTCTTCACGAATGACCCGCGCATTGGGACGGGAACCGCGCCAGGCTCGCTTGTCAGCGTCGCCCACTCGTATCAAATGGTTGTCAGCAAAAGAATCCTTGGCACCGATTTCCGCGTAACGCTGGCCCACGTCACGCAGGAGGCTTCGCTCGCCAAAATCGACCCGGATACAGGGCTCCAATTCAATGAGGGCCCTAGCCGCAACCGCGCGATAACCATGTCCGCGCGCCATTATTTCAGCGCCGGCATGCTCCAAGCCTCCTTATCCAAAGCCGACGCCCGAGACCTTTCCGACGGCACCCCCGTCCCCGAAGCTCCCCGCCTGATTTACGACGTCCTCGGCACCCTCGACCGTCTCCCCTGGCACCTGCACGCAAAAGCCGAATTCGAAGAAGTGGGCCGCAAGCCCCTCGGCGACGGATTTGTGAGCGTCTCCGTAAAAGAATTCCGCGGAGCCCTTACACGCAGCTTCCGCGACAACAAACTGGAAGCCGGCATCCATTTCCAAATCGCCGCCGGCTACTCCGGCCAAACTACCGAAGTGCTCAACGGCGTGGAACAAGTAGCAGGCGTCTACATCCCCAGTTACGCGTCCGCCTCCTTCAGCTACCACTTTGGGCGCGCGCCAGGATCTCTCCGATAACAGCACTCTTCGCCGACGCATACTCGTCGACCGAATTCCACTCCTTCTCCGCCAGTTTCTTCTTCACCGCCGCGTACAAATCCCGATCCGCGTCGTTCTCCCGGAGACAGTCCCGGAACATCAGCACGCGTTCGACCTCCGGACATCCTTCGGAGAACACGTGCAGGTTCGTCTCCACCTCCGGCCCTTTGAACATGCGATGCTCATACCACTCCGTTTCATGGAGACGCAGCGAGTATCCTGCCCGCTCCAGCGCGGACCGGTAAGCGTCCTCGTCCGCCGAATTGCGAACCACCAGCACGATGTCGATCACGGGCTTCGCCGCGAGGCCCGGCACCGCGGTTGACCCCGTATGCTCAATCCGCAAAGCCCTGTCACCCAGCGCCTTGCGAATCCGTTCCGCCTCCCGCTCAAACAACTCGGGCCACCGCGGATCGTACTCCACCAACTGAATTCGATTGGCCATCGTTTCATTCTATTGCGCTCATAGCGTTACAATTACAAGGAATGCAGCTTTCCGATATCTTCCTCGGCCTGGGCGAGGAAACGTTTCAGCAACTGATGCGCTCGATCTCCATGGGCAAGCTCCGGACCTATCAGCTTTTTGACCGCGTCAAGATCCGGTTGCATTTGCATAAACTCAGCTCGGAGACCCTCCGCAAAGCCTCGCCGCGCCTCTGGGAGCATTTGAAAGCCGGCCCCGATGAGGACCTTGCCACCGACCTCGCGCAAGCCATCCTGGTTTCGCATCTGGACATGATCAAAGCCGTGCTGGACCACATCGGCGTGCCCCACGAAGACGGATTTTTCCAGAAAGACGCCGACGTTTCGGGCTTTTTGAAAGAAGGCTGGCAGCAGGACGTCTGGAACAAATTCCAAGGCACGTACTCGCCCGCCGCGCTGCTGTTCTACATCAACCACCTGGCTTGGGAGATTGCCAAGGCCGAACAGGTCTTCGCCCCCGCCGCATGAAGGAACTTTTCGACGCTGTCCGCGCCGGGGATCTCCCCCGAATAAAAGAGCTGGTCGCGGCCGACCCTTCGCTGGGTATATTCGCCGCCGCGATCCTCGGCGATGCGGAGCAGCTCACCGAATTGCTGACCGCCAACCGGTCCTTAATCGGGCTGATGTCGCCCGACGGCTGGACGCCTCTTCATCTGGCGGCATTTTTCGGCAAAACGGAAGCCGCGCGGCTGCTGCTGAATAAAGGCGCGATCGTGAATGCCCGTTCGACCAATCCAATGGAGAATATGCCTCTCCACGCCGCCGCGGCAGGCCGTCATGTGGAGGTCGTGAAGCTGCTCATCGAACATGGAGCCCCGGTCAACGCCCGCCAGCACGGCGGCTGGTCCCCTCTGCACGCCGCCGCGCAAAACGGCGATATGGAACTGGCGAAAGCGCTGGTAGAAGCCGGCGCTGACGTCAACGCGCGAGCCGAAAACAACCAGATGCCGCTGGACCTGGCGATCACCAAAGGCCAGCAGGCGATGGTCGATTATTTGGAATCGAACGGAGCCAAACTGTAATGGCGCGCTCGAGATTAACCGCTCCTGCTAGTCGCGGCTCTGTCTCCAGTCTTGCGAAATTAACGCTCTTATGGAGCCGCGACCATCGGGAGCGGTCAGCGCCGCAGCGTTCTGCCGAGCCGCGACCACAGGGAGCGGAGCGTTGCTAGACGCAAAAATCCAATCCCTCCACGCGTCGGCGCTGGAACAACTGGCGTCGGCAGCAACGCTCGAAGCTGTGGAAGGCGTCCGTATTGAAGCGCTAGGCCGCAAGGGCAAGCTAGCCGAACTGAGCAAAGAGCTAGGCAAGCTCCCGCCCGACCAACGAGGCTCGCAAGGCAAACTCCTCAACGCCGCCAAGCAGGACCTCGAATCGAAAATCAATGCGAGACAGGCTGCGCTCGAAGCCGAAGCCCTGGAAAAACGCCTCGACTCCGAATGGCTCGACCTGACCACCCCCGCCCCCGGCATCCGCCCCGGCGCTCTGCATCCGGTGACGCAAGTCCAGCAGGAACTGGAACAACTCTTCGCTTCCCTGGGCTTCGCGGTGGTTGACGGCCCCGAAGTCGAAACCGAGCACTATAATTTCGACGCCCTCAACATCCCCGCCGACCACCCGGCGCGCGACATGCAGGATACGTTCTGGCTAAAAGACGGCCGACTGCTGCGCACGCACACCTCCCCAGTGCAGATCCGCGCGCTAGAAAAACTAGGTCCGCCGCTGAAGATGATCGCTCCCGGCCGGGTTTTCCGCAACGAAGAAGTGGACCCCTCGCACGAGCACACGTTCTATCAACTTGAGGGCATGATGGTCGATCGCGACGTGTCCGTGGCGCACCTGATCTACTTCATGAAGACGCTGCTCAGTGCGATCTTCCGCCGCGACGTGACGGTCCGCCTGCGGCCAGGATTTTTCCCGTTCGTCGAACCCGGATTCGAGCTCGATATTCAATGCCTGATCTGCGGAGGCTCCGGCTGCCCCGTGTGCAAGCAATCCGGATGGGTGGAACTGCTGCCCTGCGGCCTGGTGCATCCTGCAGTGTTGCGCGCCGGAGGCGCGGATCCTGAAAAGTGGTCGGGCTTCGCGTTCGGCCTGGGCCTGACGCGCCTCGCCATGATGCGCTACGGCATCGACGACATTCGTCTGCTGAACAGCGGAGATTTGCGCTTCTTGAACCAATTTAGAGCATGAAATTCTCGTATACATGGCTGCGTGAAATGGTGGAGGGCCTCGACGAGTCCCCCCAGGACCTGATGCGCCTCATCACGCTCAAAACCGCGGAGTGCGAAGGAGTTGAGGAAACCGGAGCGCTGCTGGCGCAAGCCAGCGAAGCACGCGTCGTCACCGTCGAACCCCTCGGCAAGAACGTAAAAGCCGTCGTCGCGACTGAAAATTACGGCATCAAAACAGTCGTCTGCGGGGCCCCCAATTGCCGACCCGGGCTGAGGACAATCTACGTGCCGCTCGGCAAGAAGACCATCGAAGGTGTCGAGAGCGACGGCATGCTGGCCTCGGCCGCCGAACTCGGCATCAGCCGCGACCATTCCGGCATCGTCGAACTCAAGGAAACATTTAGACTGAAGCCCGACTGGGTGATCGAGGTCGATAACAAATCGCTAACACATCGCCCCGATCTGTGGGGCCACTATGGCATGGCTCGGGAAGTCGCGGCGATTACCGGTAATCGGCTCCTCGACCCGGTCCGCGAAACGAACCCAAGAGGCCCGCAAATAAAAGTAACGATTGAAAATTACTCGCTCTGCCCGCGCTACTCCGCGCTGGTTTTCGAGAACGTCACCATCCAGCCATCCCCCCTCTGGCTGCAATATCGCCTGGAGGCCATCGGCCTCAACCCGATCTCCAACATCGTCGACGTCACCAATTTCGTCATGGCCGAGCTTTCGCAGCCCATGCACGCCTTCGACACCGACAAACTGCACGGCGGCCAAATCATTGTCCGCGCGGCACATCCCGGCGAGAAACTGCCCGCATTGAACGGCGAAACGTACGAGCTGGACCCCTCCAACCTGGTCATCGCCGACCCCGAGGGAGCCGTCGCCCTGGCTGGCGTCATCGGTGGAGCGGGCAGCGCCATCTCCGCGACCACGACCCGCATTGTCCTTGAAAGCGCGTGCTTTAACGCCTCCAGCATCCGCAAAACGTCCTCCAAACTGAAACTTCGCACAGACGCGTCCATGCGGTTCGAGAAGGCGCAGGACCCCGTTAACACCGTCCGCGGTCTCGCCCGAGCCCTCGAACTGCTTCAGGAAGTCTCCCCTGGAATCCGGCTCTCAGGTGGTCTAGCCGATGCCTACCAGCCCCTCAAACCATTGGAACCAATCCACTTGGACCTCGACTGGCTGAACCGGAAACTGGGCTGCGCGGTCGCTTCCGCCGAAGTCCGCCGCATCCTCGAGGCGCTCGAATTCAAAGTGGACGAGAACTTCAACGTCACGGTTCCCAGCTGGCGCGCCACCAAGGACATTTCCATCAAGGAGGACCTGGTGGAAGAAATCGGCCGCATGATCGGCTACGACAACATCACGCCGGTCCCGCCCTTGTCCCCGGCGCGCGTCCCACCCGCCAATCCGGAGCGCGAGTTTCACCACAAAGTTCGGGAAATGGCTGCCGCGCAAGGGTTTACCGAGGTTTACAACTACTCCTTCATCGGTGAGGAATCGGCTCGCCTGTTCGGCTTTAAGAATCTTATCGAAACCGATCACGACTACCTGCGTCCCAGCCTCCTGCCCGGCATTCTGAAGAATATCGCCGACAACGCCCGCCATTTCGACAACTTCCGCTTCTTCGAAATCGGCAACGAGGTGCATCGCGACCACGAGGAGCCCCATTTCGTCGCCGTAATCTTCTCTAAGGAGACGCGACTCCTGGAGCTAAAGCGGCTCGCCGACTGCCTGCTGCCCGGCGTCGAAGTGCGCCCGACTACGGCCCACCCCTGGGAACACCCGCAGCGCGCGGCAGTGGTCGAGTCCCCGGGCTTACGCCACGGGGTTATAACCCCGCACGTCAGTGCGGGGATTGGTCGCCTATTCGAATTTCACCCCAAACTGATAGAAAACGGGCGCGCCGCCGTGCTCGACCTCAATTTAACTCTCCTCAATCAACCTCGCGAAGAACGCTACACGCCCCTGCGGCGTTTCCCGGAAAGCGCTTTCGATCTCTCGTTTATCGTTCCCGAGCGTACTCTCATCGCCAACGTCCAGGCCGCGATTCCGAAGTTGCCCGAAATTCTGTCGGTCGAGTTTCTGCGCGAATTTGCGCTGGCGCAGGAACGCAGCCTGACCTACCGCATCACCCTGGGCGCAGCCGACCGCACGTTGACCTCCGAAGAAGTGGCCGCGATTCGCGAGCAGATCCTCTCGACCGTACGATTCAGATCAACGCTTTAACACCCTCAAACGTATCTCCTTGTGAGTGTCAGAGGAGATTGCATTGGCGTTTTTCGAGCGGCTCGTGCGCCTGCATGAACGCATGGTGCTGGGCGTCGCCTACCGGCTGCTGGGCCGTATGGAAGACGCGCAGGACGCCGCGCAGGAGGTTTTTCTCCGGCTCTTCCAGAAGCAAAACATGATTGAAGGCGACCCCAAGCCCTGGCTCTACCGCGTCACGGTCAACGTCTGCAACGACTGGTATCGCAAGCGCGTCGTCGTCGCCCCGCCGGACGAGCAGGCCGCCGATCCGTCGCGTGACGCGCTAACCACCATCACTCTGGAGGAGCGTAAGCGACTGTTACGAGACGGCCTGGAAACACTGGGCGAACGCGAAAGAACGGCCATCGTCCTACGCGATATCGAAGGCCTCTCCACGCAGGAAGTCGCGAAAATTCTCGGCGTCGAGGAAGTAACTGTCCGCAGCCAGATTTCGGTCGCCCGCGTGAAGCTGGCGAAATATGTGAGGAAACACTCATGACCTGTCAGGAATGCGAGATCAAACTTGGAATGGGTGAAGACGCAGCCGGGCATCTCGCCTCGTGCGCGGAGTGCCGGGCGTTGGACGAAGATCTGCGCCTGAACGCCGTTGCTCTTCGGGAAATGCGTGTGCGTCCGCGAATGCACTGGGTGTGGGCGCTGGCGGCTGCCGCGGCGATTGTTTTGGCGATTGGGCTGTGGCATGGGAAACCACCGGAGAAGCTGCCTGAAAGGGCGGCTGCCGCCAAAATTGTCGGCCCCACCAGGACGCCTGTGGCGCCGGTGAAACGTGTTCGAAAAAAGCGGCAGCCGCCGGAACCTCTGCGCGTGAAAATGTTCACGTCCGACCCGGACGTGGTGATTTATTGGATCGTCGATAAAAAGGAAGGAATCGAATGAAGATTATACTCGGACTTGCCATGATGTCGCTGCTCGGGTGGGGTCAGGAGACGCCTCCGAAGACAGTGATGGTGCGGAAATTGATTCAGCTTAAATACGTCAGCGCGGACAGAGTTCGCAACCTGTTGCGCAACTATACCAACGCGAACGTCGACGCCGACGACAACCTGCACATGATCGCCGTGCGCGGCACGGACGATATGGTCGCGGCTTTTGAAGAAGCGGTGAAGAAGCTGGATGTTGCGCCGCTCGACTTTGAACTAACCGTTTTTCTGATTTCAACCACGCCACAACCGGGGGACCAGTTGCCGGACGCGCTGGCCTCGACGGCGAAGCAATTGCACGGAGTGTTCGCCTACAAAGGCTACCAGCTTCTCGAGTCGTTCGTGCTGCGAGGCCGCGACGGCCAGGGAGGAAGCGCTGACGGCACTGTCAAAAACTCCAACTATTCCTTCCGTTACAATCGAGCATCGGCGCTGGAGGGCCCCCCCAAGATCGTCACTTTGCAAAACCTGAATCTCATGATTCGAACGGCCACCGGGATGAGGAATGACAAGGGACAGCCGGAGTATAGAACCACCGGCGTCAGCACCGATATCGATATCCGCGACGGCCAGAAAGTCGTGGTCGGAAAATCCGACATGAACAACGGCGAAAGCCCCCTCATCCTCGTCGTGACCGCGAAAGTGGTGGAGTAGCGTGCCGCTGCCTGGGGATCGTCAGCTCGCGATCCACCCTTGCGCCGGCAGCGTCGCTACCGTGAGCCTATCTTTCTTCACCACGACGCGAAACAACTTACCTGACTTCGGCGCCTTCATCTCGATAATCCTTCCGCGCGCGACCTCCGCCGCCACCGCGCCGGTCTCAAACTCCACCGTAAACGAATCGCCGTCCGCGCCATCCAGCCGGATGTAGAGATTCGCGTCGTCCCATCCGTAGAACATCTCCTGCGCGCCGCCCGATCCTCCATGCATCGCGCCGGACCGCGGATCGGGACGATATCTCCCCGCTCCCAGCCACTCAAAATACGAGGTGACTTCCCCGTCCAGCGTCGGATGAATCGGATTCGCCGGCGCCTCATGATGTTCGCCCTCGCCGTAGCCTTTTAGAATGGGCCTCGATAGTTCCGCCGGTGGTTCGAGTCCCAACGCGCGATAAACGTTCTTCAAATGGTCGCGATACAACTGGTCGAACTCCGGCCGGTTGTCGGACCCGTGCTCCGGCCCATACCACCAGTTCCAGTCGCTACCCTCGGCGATCAGCAGTTCCTCGTAGGCCAACTTGCGATCTGCCTCCGGCACATTCTTCGCGCCGTCATACGCGCGCCGCGCGGCGAGAAGATACTCCCACGCCAGGTTGTCTTCTTCCGCGCCGATCCAAACATCGAAATTCGCGTTGATCCACGAGCCCGGGAAAATACCCTGTAACGGCTGCGCCTGGAATTTGGCGAGCGCTTCTGAAACTGTCAACGCTTCCAACTGCGGATCCTCTGAAATGCGCCGGTACAATTCGCGCAAAAATGGACGCCCGTTCGCCTCATACCACTCCCAGGCATTCTCGCCGTCGAGAATAATCGGCACCAGCGCCTCGGTGCCGGCGGCGTTTTGCCGGATCTGATTCAGAAAATGCTCCGCCGCCTCCGCCGCGCCCATGCGCGAATATGTGAACCCGATCAAATCGCTCAGATAATGATCGCGAAACAGCATCCGCATTTCGAGACCGCTCTGTCTCCAGCAGTAAGCCCGATAGGTTTCGTAGGATCCCGCCGGGTGGCTCAGCGTCCGCGCCAGGACTCCGTTGTCGGTTCCCGACCACGTGAATCCGCACTCCGCCGCCAGCGCCAGCGCCTCATCCGATACCGATCCCTCGCTTGGCCACAATCCTTTCGGGCTGACCCCGAACTTCTCTTCGATATAGGCGCGCGACCGCTCCAGTTGCACGCGCGCATCGACTTTGTATTGAAACCGAGCCGGCAGAGGCACGCCGGGGTGTGGCACGCGGGCAATATCCGAATCGCACAACAGCGGCAGAATCGGATGATAGAACGGCGTGGTCGAGATTTCGATTTTTCCCTTGGCGGCGTATTCGCGATAGACAGGGAGCACGCGCCTTAACGCCTCGCTCTCCTTTCGAGCCACCATGGCCTGGTCCTTGCGCGAAAAATCGCGCTCCTTGGCGATCAGCGCCCGCAGTTCCTCGTCGCGAGCCAGAACATCCTCATCGAACCAGGCGATCTGGCTGTAAATCTGCAGGTCGCGCAGGTCCTGAACCGAGTAGCGCTGGTCGCGCTTCTCATAGAGTTCGCGGTATCGCGGATAGCGATGAATAATCCGCTCCACGTGTACCTGGAAAAAATATTTGACGATGAAGTTGCGCTGCGCCTCGGTCAGGTGCTCGGCCGGCTGAAGCGCGCAATCGAGAAAGGGATCGGACGCCTTACCTTCGGCGTACTCCTCAATCTGCGCCAGCATCGAAGGCACCAGGTTGAAGGTCTGATGAATGCGCGGGAACTCGCCGAGAATCTCCACCATGCCCGCGTAATCCTTCATCGCGTGCAGGCGGGTCCAGGGAAGCTTATATTCGCCCGTCCACAAATCCTTGTAGAACGGCTGGTGCATGTGCCACAGGAAACAGAGAGTTGTCATGGAGCGCTGGACATGCTTTAGCTTGTCCCCGCGAACGCCCGCTAAACACAGTCAGTCATAAAAATAACATCTGAACAATCCCGGACGCCACTCGAGTCTGTATGAAAACGCCAGAGCTGACCGCTCCTGCAAGTCGCGGCTCTGTTTCGAGCCCTGGGGATTTTATCAAATCAAATGGAGCCGCGACCGGCGGGAGCGGTCAGCGCCGTGGTTTTGACACAGTTAATTCGCCCCCTCCGGCACTCCTCGCGGGTCCGGCTTCAATGCGACCGGCTGCGTATACGTCTGACCGTCGACCGTGAGGCGCACCGAGTACTGGCCAGGCGCGAGACCTCCGCCACCTCGTCCGCCTCGTCCACCGCCGCGCCCTCCTCGGCCCGCAGCCGGCTCCGGCATTGCGCCCGTGCAGGCGTCTTTCGCAGGCGCGGCAGCGGCTCCCCGGCCGAAACCCCCTCCGCGTCCCGCGCTTGGGCCCAGAGCGAAGCGATGCATCCCGGCAGCGGCCGAGGGCGGCTGCGGGGGCTGTTCCCAGATCGCCTGGACATTGATGGCCTCGGTATCGACCTGACGCACGGGCGTGTCGCTGGCCGCGCAGGCTTTCACCGCACCCGACCCGTCAACCAGCTCGATCTTGAGCGGCTGCGAGGCCGGCGACTTCAGCCAGTAATATGTGAGGACGCCGGCCGGGGGGTTCAGTTCCTGCGGTTCCTCATGAGGCAAAGGCGTGCCATTCATGCTTCCAGCACGACTGGCAAACGTCTCGCCGGGTTTGAACAGGTAGGCGCTCGCCGAGGCGATTTGTGCGCCTTTCCCGGCGATCTCCCGCAGCGCGCTCATCTGGTCCATCACCCAGAAGCCCCGGCCGAACGTCGCGACATCCAGATCGTCGCCGTGCACCACGATGTCGCGAACCGAGGTCACCGGCATGTTGTTCTGCAACGGCTGCCACTGCGCGCCGTCGTTGAACGAAACGTAGACCCGCAGTTCCGTCGCCGCGTAGAGCAGTCCTTTGGCCTGCGTATCCTCCTTCACCGAATTGACGAACGCGCCTTCGGGAATGCCCGCGACGACGTTCTGCCAGGTCTTTCCACCGTCATGCGTGCGATAAATGTACGGCTTCATGTCGGCAAGGCGATGGCGGTCCACCGAGGCGTACGCCGTCTCCGCATCGAAATGGCTCGCTTCGATCTGCGACACCTTGCTCCACGGCGTCATCGCCGGAGGCGTGACGTCTTTCCACGTCTTGGCGTCATCGCGAGTAACGTGGATCAATCCGTCGTCGGTGCCGACCCAGACAGTGCCGGCCTGAAGCAGCGAGGGCCCGATGGAATAGACCACGCCGAAACGCGCCGTCATTGGCTGATCGATATCCTTGGCCGTCAGCTTATCGAGATTGGCGGGAACCGGCGGATTCAGACGCGTCAGGTCCGGGCTGATTTTCTCCCACGTCTTCCCCCGGTTGCGCGATCGCATCACGAATTGATTGGAGTAATAGAGCGCTTCATCGGCCTGAGAAAACACCTGCGGCAGCGTCCAGGTTTTGCGATTCAGATCGTCCGCGTCCTGCTCCGGCAGCGCTCCCTGGCCGGGCAACTGGAGATTCAGGTTCTGATCGCACTTGCCATTGCCGCTGCCATAAAGAATGTTTCCATCCTTCGGATCGGGCAGCACGGTGTTGCTCTCGCCGGCTTGGCAGGTCGGCTCCCAATTACGGAACGACAACACGCCTTCGCGCGACCAGGTGCTGACGCCGACGCCCCCGGAATCCTGCTGCGCGCCGTACAGCCAGTACGGAAACCGGCTATCGGCCGCGACATGATAAACCTGCGCCGTCGGCTGGTTGTACCAGGTGCTCCAGCTCTTCCCTCCGTCGACGCTGACCACGGTTCCCTGATCGCTCGACAGCACCATGCGGTCGCCGTCGCGGGGATTAATCCACATCTGGTGGTAATCGTCGCCGCCCGGCGCGCCTTTGATCGGCACGAAGGTTTTGCCGGCATCCGTTGTCATGTAAGTCGCCGTGTTGATCACATACGCGCGGTCGGGATTCGTGGGGTCGACGGCGATTCCGCCGAAGTACCAACCGCGTCCCCAGAGGCGATTTTCGGTGTTGACCAGTTTCCAGTTGGCTCCGGCGTCGTCGGAGATGTAGACGCCTCCCTTGGCGTTTGTGGGCGTCCCGCGACCCCCTCCGCCGCCGCGCGCGGGAGTGTTGCCCGTTCCCAGATCATCCACCACCGCCCACAGACGATTCGGATTGCTGGGCGAAATCGCGATGCCGATTTTTCCCACGAAATCGTCCGCCGGCAAGCCACCAGCTAACTGCTTCCAGGAATCGCCGCCGTCGGTCGATTTATAAAGCCCTCCGCCGGGCATATTCGACGGCGCATACACCGACCATGGCGGGCGGCGCGTCGCCCATAATGAGGCGTACAGCACACGCGCATTTTTCGGATCGATGGCGACATCGATTGCGCCGATGTCATCGGACTTGAATAAAATTTTCGTCCACGTCGCGCCACCGTCGAGCGAGCGATAAAGTCCGCGATCGGGGTTGGCGTCGTAGACGTGACCCAGCGCGGCGACGTAAACGCGGTTTGCGTCGACCGGATCGACAACCACGCGCGCAATCTGCCGCGTCGCGTCGAGGCCGATGTGCGTCCATGACTTGCCCGCATCGGTGGATTTGAACATCCCGATGCCGTAAGAATGCTGGCTGCGGATATCAGGCTCGCCAGTGCCGACGTACACAGTATTCGCGTTCGACGGAGCCACGGCAATCGCGCCGATGGAGCCGATCGGAATGCCTTCATCGGAGATCGGCAGCCACGTCCGGCCGGAGTTCTCTGTTTTCCAGACGCCTCCGCCGACCGAGCCGAAGTAAAAAGTATCCGGCTGGCTGGCATGCCCGGCGACGCCGTAGGTGCGTCCCCCGCGCATCGGGCCGACGTCCCGCCACACAAATCCGGACAGCAGATTGGCCGCGTATTGGCCTTGTTGCGCAAAGATCCCCAGTCCCAGGGACAAGGCGAGAAGAACAGGCCAGTAGCGTCGAACAGTCATGAGAATACTCCTAAGAATGGCGTGAGAATTTCAATACTAGCACTGGCCATATCCCCTCCATTACTGTCGGGGCTCTGCGACGGATCTACAGAGCCCCGACAGTAATGGAGGGGACCTGTTACCGGCCGCTGGCGCCGCGTGCAGGCTCGAACCTCTCGACGGGGAACGACCTCGCCACAATCTCGCGGGCTTCTTTCAAATCCTTCACCACGCCCGCGCCCATGGCTTGAATCAGCACGTTCCCGATCGCCGTCGCTTCCACTGGACCGGCGATGACCACCCGACCCGTGATGTCCGCTGCCAGCTGGTTTAACAACCTGTTCTGCGAGCCTCCGCCGACGATGTGGATGACCCGAATTCTTCGGCCGGTCAGTTTTTCGATGCTCGCCAGCACATGTTTATAGCGCTCGGCGAGGCTTTCGAGAATGACGCGGGTCACCTGCCCCGGATCGAGGGGCACCGGTTGGCCCGAGGTCCTGCAGAACTCGGCGATGCGCGCCGGCATGTGGCCGGGTTCCAGAAACGCGTCGGGATCGATGACCGCTGTGCGAGGCTTGGCGGCTGCCGCGCTCTCCAGCAGTTCTTCGTAGGTGAAATTGTTTCCTTCGAGAGCCCACGCGGCGCGGCACTCTTCCAGCAGCCACATGCCGGCGATGTTTTTCAGGAACCGGATCTTTCCCGCGGCTCCCGCTTCGTTGGTGAAATTTTCGGCTAGCGTCGCCGCATCGACCACCGGCTCGTCGAGTTCGACGCCCATTAACGACCACGTGCCGGAGCTGATATAGCACCAGTTCTTGCCTTCGGCGGGAACCGCGACCACCGCGTCGGCCGTATCGTGGCCGCCGCTGGCGTAGACGGGGACCGCGCCCAGGCCGCTGAATTCGGCGATATCGGGAAGCAGCGGGCCGAGTTCGGTGCCGGGATCGACGACCTCGGCCAGAATCGAAGCGTCGAGGCCGAGTTTTTTCAACATCGCCGACGCGAAGGCGCGTTTTCGCGGGTCGTAGAATTGCGACGTACTCGCAATCGTCCGCTCGGCGCGCGCCACGCCCGTTAACCAGTAGTTAAACAGATCGGGCATGAACAGCAGCTTCTTCGCGACGCACAATGCCGGCGAAGAAGCCAGTTTCATGGCGTACCACTGGTAGAGCGAATTGATCTGCATGAACTGGATGCCGCTCGATTCGAAAATCTCCTCCTTCGGAACCACCTGGAACGCCTTTTCGGGAACGCCATGGTTGCGTGCGTCGCGATAGTGATGCGGATTATCGACCAGCGCGCCGTCTTCGCCCAGGAAAGCGATGTCGACGCCCCACGTGTCCACGCCGATGGCGTCGATCTGCAATCTGCGCTCGCGCCCGGCGATGGCAAGGCCGCGGCGGATTTCGTGGAACAGGCGCAGGGTGTCCCAATACGAGCCGGTGGGTAGCTGCACCGGAGTGTTGGCGAAGCGGTGCAGTTCTTCGAGCGTCAGTACGCCCTGTTCGAGCTCGCCCAGCATGACGCGTCCGCTGGTGGCGCCGAGGTCGACAGCAAGGGCTTTCATAACGTGGGGCAGGAGGGCATCCTGCGCGCCGATTGCCAATCGGCGCTCTTCGACCCGATCGGCGGGTTAACAACCCGTCGCAGGTTGGCAACCTGCCCCACTGGGAATCCGGTACAGTGCTTCATTTTATTTCGACGACGACTTTGCCGACGCCGTCGGTGTAATTGGTCATCATGTCGAAGGCTTTCGGCGTCTGCTCCAAGGGCAGCGAATGCGTCAGCAACGCTGTAGAGACGCGTCCAGAAGCCATCATATCGAGGGCTTGCTGCGAGCGATGGTTCGATCGCTTCAACGTCTGGAGGCGCAGTTCCTTGCCCATCGCACTATGGACGTCGATCTTCGGATAGAGCTCGCTCAGGATGCCGATCATCATCACGGTTCCTGCGGGGCAGGCCAGGCGGATGCCTGCGTTGACGGTCTCGGCCGCGCCGGCGCATTCGATCACTTTATCGACGCCGCGGCCTCGCGTCGCGTCGAGCACGGTGTCGACCAGTTTTTCGCTGGTCATATCGATGGTTACGTCGGCGCCCATCTGCTGGGCGATTTTCAGGCGATATGGCAACTTGTCGGCGATGAAAACCCGGCTCGCGCCGGCGGCCTTGGCCGTGGCCGCGGCCAGCATGCCGATGGGGCCGGAGCCGGTGACGCAGACGGTATCACCCATGTGGATGTCGACCAGCTCCAGCATGTGCATCATCACGGCAAGAGGCTCAGCCAGCGTGGCTTTGGCGAAGTCGAAGGCTTTCGGAAAACGGGTCGCGTTGGACGCGGGGAGGGTCACGTATTCGCGCAGCATCCCGTCGGTCTGGCAGCCTCCCATGAACACGTTGTGGATGCAGTTGTTGTGCTGCCCTTTGAGGCAATATTCACAGTGGCCGCAGGTCAGGTTGGGCTCCAAAACGACGCGGTCGCCAACGGCGATATGCGACACTCCCTTGCCGACGGCGACGACCTCGCCGGCCGGCTCATGCCCGGGGACGCGCGGATAAACAGCGGGTGTCTCGCCGATGCGTCCGTCCAGGAACCAGTGCAGATCGCTGCCGCAAATGCCGATGGCGCGAACCCGGACGGTGATCTCGCCGTGCCCCGGATCGCGCTCCTGCGGCATCTCGCGTTCTTCTAATGTTTTGAGGGCAACCAGTTGAATGGATCTCACGCTTACGAGGATACTGCTTTTGCGGTGCGGGCTGGCGAGACTCCGCTCCCCGCGGTCGCGGCTCGGAAACAGACTCTGGACCAGGAAGGGTATCGACGGGGGATGCGGCATGCAACGTGTTAGAATGAGGAACACCCCGATTCGAAGGGGACCAAGAAGTCACGATCCAGAAGTCAAACATGTTCGACGCGACGAGGGGAGCTTAACGGCTCCCCTCTCGTTTTTTGCGTACCTTTTCCATCCCACGGGAGTATATTTCTTTATGGACCTGAAATACGCTCTGCGGTCGCTTCTGAAGAATCCTGGATTCACCGTGCTCGCGGTCATCGTGATGGCGCTGGGGATTGGGGCCAACACGGCGGTCTTCAGTGTGGTGAACGCGGTGCTGCTGCGCCCGCTGGCGTATAAAAATCCGGAGCGGATTGTCACGCTGTCGCCGTTGTGGAAGAAGTCCGGCAAGTCCGGCGGATCGTCCTCGGCGCCGGATTTTCACGACTGGCACGACCAATCGACCGCGTTCGACGCGATGGCGTATTACACATATTACGGCCCGACGGCGGTGATGGCCGGTCCGGCAGCGGAGTATGCGGAAATGGTTGCAGTGTCCCCGGAATTCTTTCGCGTCTTCGGCGCGGAACCCGTGGTGGGGCGCTTGTTCACCCCGGAAGAGTGGAAGAAGGCGGGATCGGTCATCGTGAGCCAGTCTTATTGGCAGAACCACTTCGGAGCGAATCCCAATGCGCTGGGACAAACGGTGCGCATGATGGACCGCACATTCACGATCGTGGGAGTGATGCCGGCGGGGTTCAGTTTTCCGGAGAAGACGGAACTCTGGACTGTCCATCAGGATGAGAATCAGCACCGATCCGCGCACAATTACCGCGTAGTGGGATTGTTGAAACCGGGCGTGAGCATTCAGGAAGCGCAAACCCAGTTGACCGCGATCGGCGACCGGCTATCGAAAGAATATCCTGATAGTAACGCGACCAAGAACGTCGCGGTGACGGGGATGAAGGACCGGCTTGTTCGCGATGTGCGGACCACCCTGTACTTGCTGCTGGGAGCGGTGGCGATGGTGCTGCTGATCTCCTGCGCGAACATGGCGAACCTGCTGCTGGCGAAGGCGACGTCGCGGACCCGGGAGATCGCGATTCGCGCGGCGGTGGGCGCAGGGCGTGGAAGGATTATCCGTCAGTTAATCACCGAAAGCGTCGTGCTGGCGATGGTAGCGGGCGCGGCGGGATTAATTCTCGCTTTGTGGGGAGCGCAGGCGCTGGTGGCGATCGCGCCTTCGAACATTCCGCGGCTGGCCGAGGCGGCGATCGTCGACAAGTGGGTTCTGGCGTTCACCTTGGCCACGTCGATTGCGGCAAGTTTCCTGTTTGGCCTCACCCCGGCGCTGACGGCGTCGCGTGTCGATCTGAACGACGCGCTGAAACTGGGAGCCGGAAGAGCAGTGGTCGGCGGAGGGGCGGGAAAGCTGCGTAGCGCACTAGTGGTGGCGGAAATTGCGCTTTCCGTCGTGTTGCTCACCGGAGCCGGGCTGCTCATGAAAAGCTTTGTCGCGCTCAACTCCGTCACGATGGGATTCAGGCCGGATCACTTGCTGCTGATGGAGACCGCGGTGCCCTCGTCCAGCTTAGAAAGCGCGAGAGCGGCCACCCAATTCTATAAAAGCCTGTTGCACGAACTGGAGCAGACTCCCGGTGTGACCGGCGCGGGTGGAAGCAGAAACCCTCCGGGGCAGGTGGGGTCGAATGGCACCTATTTCATCGATCACCTGCCGGCCCACCCGGCGATCGACCTGGATCACGACGCGGTTTTCTCGGTGTTCACTCCAAAAACATTTTTAACCATCGGCGTGCCCTTGCTCCAGGGCCGCGATTTCGACGATACCGACGTGTACGACGCGCCGTTCACGGTGATTATCAACGAATCGATGGCGAAGAAAGCGTTCCCGGGGCAGAATCCGCTGGGACGCATTCTCTATTGCGGCTTCGATTCGATGAATCCCATGACTATCGTAGGCGTTGTGGGGGATATTCGCCAGTACGGAGCGGCGACGCCTCCCGGGCCCGAGCTGATCATGCCCTACCAACAGCACCCTCTCGCCAGCGCTTACCTGACCGTCATGGTGAGGACCAGTGGCGACCCGGCGTCGTTCTCCGAAGTATTGCGCAAGAAAGTCCGCGAGCGGTCGGCCGATATGCCGGTCAAATTCACGACCATGGAAGCATCGCTCGCGCAGAACGTCGCCGGGCCGCGCTTTCGCACGCTGCTGTTCACGGTCTTCGCGGGGCTCGCCATTTGTCTGGCGATGGCCGGCGTTTACGGCGTGATGGCGTACATGGTGGGACAAAGGCTGAATGAGATCGGCCTCAGAATGGCTCTGGGCGCTAGCCAGGGCGAGGTGCTTGGATTAGTGATGAAGCAGGGCCTGGCGCTGGCCGGCGCGGGCCTCGCGCTGGGATTAGCGGGAGCGTTCGCGGCGACGCGCCTGCTGACGTCGTTCCTGTTCGAAGTGAAATCGGGAGACCCGGCGACGTACCTGGGGGTCGCCGCGCTGCTGGCGGTCGTCGCGATGGCCGCGAGCTATCTGCCGGCCAGGCGGGCGACGCAAATCGACCCTCTGGCGGCGCTGCGGCAGGAGTGAACACGTTGGTGAACGACACCCTTCGGGTGTGGCATAGTAAAAGCCAATGCATACGCGGAGAGTCGCGACGTTCCTGCTGGGAGCCTGGCTTGGCTGTAGCGTATTCATGGCGCTGATAGTGCTCCAAAACCTCCATGCCAGCGGCCTGGTGATGAACTCGCCGCTCGAACCGGTGGCGCGCATGATCAAGACGCTGGGGCAGGACCAGATGACGCTACTACTGCGCCATGAGGCGGCCCAGCAGACCCGCAGCCTTTACTACATCTGGGAGCAGGTGCAAATCGCTCTGGGCCTGGCGCTGGGATTTTTTTTATACTTCGCCACACAGAAGCGGCTGCTCCCCGTCGTGCTGTGCGGCATTATGCTGTCGCTGGTGATGTTCCAGTTCTGGGCCATTACGCCGGAGCTGGGCTACCGCGGACGCGAAATGGATTTTCCCACCGGCGGCGACGTTTCGGCCGGCATGGTGCGCGTGCTGCTGCTCTACCAGCTACTCGTGGTCACGGAGGGGCTGAAGCTGATCGTCGGCGGGGTGCTGGCCAGTTTCTTATTCGTTCTGCGCACTTCGCGGAAGCGCAGCGGCCGGCGCCAGATCGATCTGGTCGATGATCCCGACCACAGCCATATCGATCGGTGACTCCGGACGTCCCACCGCGGTCATCGCGCTAAACCCTTCCATGATCAGCAGCACGCGGTCGCCCACGCCGGCGTCTACCGCGTCCAGTGCGACGACGGCTGTGCCGCGATCTTCGCCATCAAGAGTCATAGGCTGAACGAGCAGCGCCTTGCGACCGTCGTGACTCGCGTGTTTCTGCGTAGCGACCACTTCGCCGATAACTCTTCCGACAATCATTCATTCCTCTGCCCGCGCTGCACGCTGATTTTGTCGACGATCCCGACCACGGTCGCATCGGTGGGAACCTGCGTCGGCAGAAATGGAAAACTCGCTTCTTTTCCTTTGCACCAGTAAACCAGCTCGCCTGCGCCGGCGCCCGTCGCATCGGTGCAGATCAACTTCTTACCGGTTTCATTCAGCTCCGGCGTCAAAGGCTGGACGATCAGCAGTCTTTGCGCGATCAACCCCGGATTTTTCTCCGTCGCCCAAACGCACCCGATGATTTTGCCAAGCTGCATCGCTACACCTTATCGAGGCTGACTGTATCGATGATGCCGACGATCGACGCGTCCACAGGCTTATCCTTGCAGCCCTCGGCCAATCGCGCGGAGCTGCCGGAGACGAGCAGGACCAGCGCGCCCGGTCCGGCCTGCACCGTATCGATGGCGATCAGATAGCTCGATTCCTCCTTGCCCTCGGGCGAGATGGGTTTGACGATGAGAAGCTTCGCGCCTTCGAGGCGCGGGTCCTTGCGCGTGGCAACGATCGTGCCGGCAACGCGGCCCAGCGTCATTGCAACCGCTCCCTGCCCATATCCCCTCCATAATTGTCGGGGTTCCATGTCGATACTTCAACGGAACCCCGACAATTATGGAGGGGATATGCGCACGGAGCAGTCAGCATGGGGCCTTTGTTACTTCGCCGACTTGCCGATGGGCAAAACGTCTTCGAGGCTCGAATGCGGGCGCGGAATGATGTGCACTGAGATCAATTCCCCGACGCGTCGCGCCGCCGCCGCTCCGGCATCGGTGGCCGCGCGAACCGAGGCCACATCGCCGCGCACCAGCACGGTGACATATCCCGATCCGATTTTTTCCCAACCGACGATCTGCACGTTCGCGGCTTTCACCATTGCGTCGGCGGCCTCAATCATGGCGACCATCCCCCGCGTCTCGATCATCCCTAGCGCTTCACCCATGGGTCTCCTGGTTTAACTTAGAACGCTCGACTTAGTACACACCACGAACTTTGAGGGCTTCGTCGATCACGGCCAGCAACTGCTCGCGGGTAATTTCGATTTTTTCGTTGGGCTCCGGCATGTCCTCGGCGGCGAGCGGCGCACCCTGGTCGAAGCCGTTGTTCGAATCGACGCAATATCGCTTGCGCGAATCGAACAATTTCTGGATCTCGGCGCGCGGCAGAACTTTCGGTCCGCCCAGCAGCTCCGCCACCAGCGCGATGCGCGCGAAATGCTCCACCGTTTCCATCTTGAAATAGGCGTCGAACACATCCGTGCCATAAGAGACGACGCCGTGGTTGGCCATCAGCAGCGCCTCATATTTCGGGATGTAGGGCAGCATGCCGTCGGTCAGAGCGGGCGTGCCGGGCAGCCCATAATCGGCCAAAGGCACGGAGCCCAACCGGATCACGATCTCCGGCAGAAGCCCGAGATTCAGCGCTCGTCCGGCGGTCGCGAATCCCGTCGCCACCGGAGGATGCGCGTGCACGATACCGCGAATATCGGGGCGCAGTTTGTAGATGGTCAAATGCATCGCCATCTCCGAAGTGCGTTCGCGCTCGCCCGCGATTTTGTTCCCGTCCAGATCGCAGAGAATCAGGTCTTCCGGGCTCATCATCCCCTTGCATACGCCGGTGGGCGTAGCCAAGACGAGGTTTTCCTCTAAACGGATGGTGACGTTGCCGTCGTTGGCCGCGATCCATCCTTTGTCGAACATGAGCTGCCCGACACGGATGATATCGTCACGAAGCTGCTGCTCGGTCTTCGGCATTCGGACCTTTGATTGTACCGCAAGGATGCGGGTAGGTGGACCTAGCTACAATGAAAACCGGACCCTCGATATACACATGGATAAACGCCGCATGTGCCCCAACTGCCGGGCCTTCATCACCACGGACGACAAAGTCTGTCCCTATTGCCAGTTTACCGTAGGACCGAAGGCAGTGGACCGGCGCAACCCCGCGGACGCCCTGGGCGGACTGATCCCGCACGCCCGGTTCACCACCATGTTGATCATGCTGATCAACACCGGGATGTATATCGCCATGGTGATTCATACCCAGTCCAGCGGGCAGGGGATGTCGTGGGATTTCGACGGCCAGACGCTGGTCGAGTTTGGAGCAAAATACGGCCCCCTGATGGTCATCCGCGGCGAATGGTGGCGCCTGGTGATGGCCGGCTTTGTGCACGGCGGCATTCTTCACATCCTGATGAACATGTGGGTACTGTTCGACCTGGGCGCGCAGACCGAGGAACACTACGGGACCAGCCGCTATCTGACCATCTATTTCATCGCAACAGTAACCGGATTCCTGGCCAGCTTCTTCTGGGCTCCGCATGTGCCGTCGGTAGGCGCGTCGGCGGGAATTTGCGGATTGATCGGCGCCATGATCGCCCTGGGCGTCCGGGACAAGTCGTCCTGGGGCGCGGACGTCCGCAAGTTCTATGTCCGCTGGGTAATCTACCTGCTGGTCTTCGGGCTGCTGTTCCCGCAGACCGATAACGCCGCGCACATAGGTGGGCTCGCCGGAGGATTCGTGGTCGGGTATCTCGCCGGTACGCCCGGCTTTTCGAGCGCCACCGAGCGCGTCTGGCAAACTGTCGCCGGAATCGCTCTGGCACTGACGGCATTCTCGTTCTTCAAGATGTTTATGGCGCTGGTGGCGACCAAAGCCCAGTAGTCTATCCGCTCCCTGACGGTCGCGGCTCCCTTACGCAACACACGGAACCGCCATGCGTGAGGATGCGGACTCAGCGCATCACTAAAACACGAACCGCGCGCCGATCTGGATCGTCCTCGGCCGGTTCGCCACCGCCGTAATCGCTCCAAACGCCGCACTGGTGGCGCTCAGCGACGCCGGTGCCGCGAAATTAGGATGATTCAGCACATTGAAGAACTCGAAGCGAAGCTGCAAATAGCTCTTCTCGGTGAAACTGAATTGCTTCAGGATCGACGGATCCCATTCATTGATGGCGTCCTGACGAACATTCGGGAACGTCGTCGAAAACGTGCGGATGTGATACGCGAAGACGTTGGCCGAACTGGTGGCGAAAAGGCTGGTATCGAACGCCGGTAGCGCCACCCCCGCAGCTGTCGTGTTGGCTTGCCGGTTATTGAGGCTGGCCGGCAACGATCCAGGACCGCCGTAGAATACGTAATCGCCGGGGCTGGTCGTGCTGCCGTTATCCCAATTCAGCGGCTGGCCGATCTGGTAAATGTAAACGCTATTCACGTGCCAGCCCCCGACAACCGCGTCCAGCGCGCGCGAAAGGATGTTAAACGCCCGCCCACGGCCCACCGGCAAATCGTAAGTCAGCGCCATCACGATGCGCTGTGGATGATCGAAAGGCGAAATGCGCCGCTCCAGTTGCGGATCGCTGTCGTTCAGCCAGGTATCCTGCTCCGTCAACCTCGACCATCCGTAGTTCACGATCGCCGACAGCCCCTGCGAGAGCCTCCGCTCGACGCGGACGTTGAGGCTCTCATAATAGGACCGGCCCTGGTCCGCAAGCTGTTCCAGAACGCCGCTCGATCCGCTCCAGCCGCCCGAGGAGTCGCCGACCGGGAACTCGGGATAGCGGGGCAGCAGATTCAGCAGCGCAGTCGTCGAGCCGTTCAGGCTGCTGGAGTTCGGCAGCAAACCCACAAACGGGTTCGCCACCGTCCCGGTCAGGAGCGTATTGACCGCCGCGTCGCGCACCGGAAGCGTGCTCAGATCCTGCCGCGGAATCCCGTTGAGCTGCGTCACCGTCACCGGAATGTGCACCGAATGGTTGCCGATGTACGCCACTTCGAGTAGCGTATTCTTCCCGAACGTGTGTTGAATGCTGAGATCCCACCGCAGCGAGTATGGATTCTTCATCTCCGGATTGAGGAAGTTAATCGTCTGGCCGTTGAACGTCGCCAGGCCGAGCGCCGATCCGGTGGGAGTAAGAACCCCGTTTGGAAACGGATTGTTCAACGTAGCGGCCGGAGAAACGTAGTTGTTGTTGGTAACCGTCATCGCCGTGCTCTGGCTGAAACCTTCCTGCGCGAGGATCGGGGTGGTGGAATAGGCTCCGGTTACCGCGAGGCTCGCGATGGTGACCGGCGCCACAAACATGCCGAAACCAGCCCGGATAACCGTCCCGGGAAGCTTGTCGGGGTTCCACGCCAGGCCGATGCGCGGGCTGACCAGGTGCGACGTATTCTGGTAGATCGCGTTGTTGTTCGGGTTGGCGAACAGCAGGCCTCCCGGAACGTTGAAACTACTCCCCAGTTGAGCAATGGGGCTCTTGGCGAAATTGGCCGCAGCCGCCGAGGCGACCGGATTCGGATCGGTCGAATCGAACCCGTCCGCCGTGCGCCCGTATTTTTCATGCGTCGCGCCGTCGTGATCCCAATGCAGTCCCACGTTGAAGGTCAGGTTGCGCTTGATGCGCCAGTCGTCCTGAACGAACAGGGCGGTGTAATAGTTGTAGAACGACCCATAGCTTTCGAGGTCATAGTCGCCGGCCGTAGGCAAGCCCAGCAGCAGCGATGCCAGATCCTGGCCCTGAGCCACCGTGCTCGATGCGCTGCTCGATGCGCGAACCCAAGTGTTTGCGAACGAAAAGTCGCCGGTTGAATAACCGTCGACAATAAAATTCATGCGGTACTGGCGGACGTCGGCGCCGAACTTGAGCGTATGACTCCCGAAGGTTTTCACCACGTCGCCGAAAAACTGGAGCGACTGCGACGGGTAGTTGCTCGCACCGTTCGCCCCCAGGCTCTGGAACGTCGTCAGGCCGATCACCGGCATTTGCAGATAGGTGGAATCGCCGGCGATGTAACCGGGGTAGCCCAACGACGTGGGATTGAAGCCGGTGCTGGGCAACCCGTGCGTCTCGGCCAGCCGCGTGAAGTTCACGCGCACGTCAGCCACCGTGCTGGGATTCACCACATAGACGTTGTCGATGGTCGCTCCGATCGGCGACCGGTTCAACTTCGATCCTTCCGCGGCATTGCCGAAGTACACATTCTTCGCTTGCACTTCGCTGGCAGTTCGGACGTCAAAGAACAGACGATCTTTATCGCTGATGTTGTAATCCAGGCGGCCGAGAAAGTTGCTGTAATTGTCGGTCGTTGTGGCCGGACTCGAATAGTTGTTCGTCCCCGTTGCGCCCACACCCACGGTGACGTTCGGCTCCGGATAAAACTTCAGATAATTCAGTGCAATCGGGTTTAGCAGCGTTGTCGGAATGATGTTATTCGGAAACGGCGTGCGCGAGACAGTGGTTCCGTTCAACACCGCCGACCCCGGATCGTAAAGTTGATATTGCGAGCCCAGGGGCAGCAATGCGGAGAAATTGCCCTGCCGTTCCAGGTCCGTGGGCACAGTCAGGAAGGTCGGATTCGGCTGCGAATCCTTCAGCCCTTCAAACGAGAAGAACCAGAACAATTTGTTGCGTCCATTGAATACTTTCGGAATAATCATCGGACCGCCGACGGCCAGCCCGTATTGATTGAAGTGGGTGATCTGGATTCCCTCACCGGAGCGGTTGCGGAAGAAATCGTTGGCCACCATGTTGGAGGGCTGATTGAACTCCCATAACGAACCGTGAAGGCCGTTGGTCCCGGTCTTCATAATCTGGTTCATGGTGCCGCCTCCGGTGTGACCGAAAGATGCGTCGGAGTCAAAGGCTTTCACTCGTACTTCCTGCACCGCGTCCACTGGAGGATTGTAAGCCGCGCGGCCGTCCCAGGTTTCGTCCGGTACACCGTCCAGCAACAGCTCGCTGCTCTGCGAGGGCGTGCCCGCAACGCTGAAGGCCGCGGGACCGCCGAGGTCGAACGGATGCACCAGCGTGGGAGAGGCGGTGGGCGTGACACCGATGGCGAGTTCGGCCAGCATCAGCGGCGTGCGTCCGTTCAGCGGGATTTCCTCAATCTGCTTGGTAGTGATCGACTGACCGATGGAAGCATTGTCGGAGTTCAACAGGGGAACGTCGGCCGACACCGAGACGCTGGTCGCGACGTCGCCCACTTCCAGCCTGAAGTCGATCACCGGATGCTCATCGGCGCTCAGCGCCAGGTCGGTTCGCTTCGCTTCCTTGAAGCCCTGTCCTTGCGCCGTGAGCTCGTACTGGCCGGGTGGAAGAAACGGCAGGGCATATTTACCCGCGGCATCGCTCACGGTCGGCGTCTTCACGCCTGTGCGGGTCTCCGTGGCCGTGATCTTTACATTCGGGATGGCCGCGCCGGCAGGATCGGTGACCTCTCCGGTGATCGTGCTGCGGAACTCCTGGCCGAAAATCGCCAAGGGCAAGAATAGTGCGATCAGTGCTACGAGGCAGGACTTCATAGAATACAGCTCCTTTTAATTTCCACGTGGAAATGGAACAAATTTTCCCTCACATGCATTCCTTCGAGCGTTACCCGCGTGTTTCAGGGTGTGAACATCATCACCAGCGGCGCGGAAGTTTACTCCTCCCTCGCCCTCCGTTATATTGGCGTGCGTCGCGGTAATCTTGCTGGGGACGTCCAAGAATACGTTGTCGAACGTAATCCCCAACTGGTGCGCGGCATCAAAGCCGTCGAGGGTGATTTTTCCCGCGTTCAGCACGCGCACATTCCGCAAAATGATGTTTTCAAAAGAGGGCAGCTTGTCCCGCGCCTCGCCCATATACGAATAGTTCGAATCCATATAGATCGGATTTTTGGTGTCTTTGATGCAAACGTCCTCGTACACGACGTCGCGCACTGGGCCGCCGCGGCTCGAATTGGATTTGATGCGGATCCCGTTGTCGGCCCCGTCGATCGACAGGTTCGTGACGCGGATCGCGCTCGCCCCGCCGTCTGTTTCGCTGCCGATGGACATGCCGTGACCAGTGTAAAAATGATTATCTTCAATCGTCATATTCCTGGTCGGACCGGGCGCACCGGCCTTAATCGCGATATTATCGTCCCCGGTGCGGATAAAGCAGTGCGTGATGGTCACATTTTGCGCATTTCCTGGATCGATTCCATCGGTATTTCGCGCCGTTTTGGGCGAGTCAATGACCACGCCCCACGCCGTGAAACCGTTGCCTCCGCTGTACGCGACGTGAAAATTAGCTGAGTTGCGCAGCGTGATTTTATACAGGATGAAATTGTCACAGTGGCTGAGCGCCATCAGCCTCGGCACGCTCTGGTTGAGATTCTTGACCTTGGCCTCCTGCGCTAAATCCCACCAGGAGACGTGTTGCCCCATCAGTTGCGCGCCGCCCCGACCGTCGATCGTGCCCTCGCCCATCACCGCCGCGCCCGCAACGTGATCGCCGGAGATCAGGGCCTTGCACCCATGTCCCCTCTTATCCACCGTGCCGCAGCTTCCTGGCGATAGATCGTAATTCCGCGGATTCCTCGATCCGTAAAGCGTCGTACCTTTATCCACCAGCAGCGTGACGCCCGCGCGCAATTGCAGCGGACCTGCGAGAAAGACTTTTCCGGCCAGTTCCACCGATTGTCCCGCCGGACATTTATCGAGAGCTTCCTGAATCCGCGCCGTATCCGGCTGGTCATCTTCGATGGAGGCGAGCTTCGCCGTCAAGAGGGTGCAACCTAGAGGAATCGCCGGCTCCCCGAAGTGTCTTGCGTCCTGGCCCAGCAGGAGCAATAGAAGAACGTGCATTTTTAGCGAACCTCCGCTGCGTTCCAGCCGTCGAAGAACGTGGTTAGCCCGAACTGTTTCGTTTCCGCCTCGGACAACTGCCTGCGCGAGGGATTCGCCCCCTCACCAGACGACTTGTACTCCGCGTAAAACACCGTCCCCAGCGAAGGCTTGCCGTCATGCTCCCACTCGTGCCAGCCGCCCTCCTGCGCGATCTTCAGGTCCATCTTCGTGTTCATGAAAACCACCGTCGAATAGGCGCGCCACGGCCTTCCCAGGTAGACGCTTTTCGCATCCGGATCCGCGGTCAGCCGGCAGTGATTGAACACATAGCCGCTCTGCTCCTCCGGATGCAGCTTGCTCTGCGCGGTAATGTAGACCACTTGATGAGCCAGACTGTGAATCTCGCAGTTTTCAAAATAAGCACGCGCGTCGCCGAAAATGAAATCGACGTTGCCTTCGATGTAGCAATCGGCGAAATAAATCCGCGACGGCTTGCCGGTCGGATACAACGTATCCTGAAAGCCCAGGAACCGGACGTTGCGCAACACGCTTCGATCGCCGGAAATTCTCAAAGCCACCGCCTGCGACCCTTCCTGCGCCAGCGCGCGCGTCCGGCTGAACGTGTTTTCCATGGTCAGATTTTCGGCGTAGAAATCCTCACCCGCGACCGTCACGCTGGCCGATTTGGTAGTGCCACCCGCGGTGCCCGCGCTGTCGTCGTAACTCAGCACCACCTTCGAAGCATTGGAACCGGTGCCCCGCAACTGAATATGTGCTTTATTGACGAGCAGTTTCTCGCGATATATTCCAGGGCGAATGAAAATCAAAGCACCGCCGGCGGGCGCCGCATCCACCGCGGCTTGCACGGTTTTGAAGTCCGCCGAGCCGTCCGCGGAAACGGTGACCCGGCTCGCGTCCGTGGTGAGACACAATAAGAGCGCAAACCCCAGCATTGGCAATAACTTTATCCCGCCGTTACAAATGCGTCAACGCTACTTTATTGAACCGATGATTTAGTAAAGCTAAACAATGGTCGCAGGGGCGTGTCTGCTGACACAATGGTGTCAGTAGCCCTGCCGCATCATCGACCCATGACACAACCTCTTAGCTGGTTCGAAATTCCCGCCCTCGACTTCGCGCGAGCACGTTCCTTTTACGAAAAGCTGTTCGGCGTCGAATTGAAGGAGCACGTCGCCGGCCCGAACATCATGGGCGTGTTCCCCTACGACGAGAAAAAGGCCTCCGGCGGTTGCGTGATGAAAGGACCTTTTTTGACGCCTACGTTCGAAGGAGTGATCATTTACCTCAATGCCGGCGATTCGCTCGACGACACGCTGAACAAAATCCAGCCTCTCGGCGGCGAAGTGGTTTTTCCGAAAACCCCCGTCCCCGGCATCGGCGTCTTCGCGCACATCAAAGATACGGAGGGCAACCGCGTCGGCCTGTTTGCGGTGAAATAGGTTTGAGGTGAAGGTTTGAGGTGAAGTGACGTGCGCCGGGCGGACAGACTATTTCAGATCGTGCAACATCTTCGCGCGCGGCGCCTCACCACCGCCGCGCAGTTGTCCGGCTGGCTGGGAGTTTCGCAGCGCACCGTCTACCGCGACATTCGCGATCTCTCGCTGTCCGGAGTGCCCGTCGAAGGCGAAGCCGGCGTCGGCTATCGCATCGACCGCGCCTACGACCTGACTCCTCTCATGTTTACGCACGACGAAGTTGAAGCCGTAGTGGTCGGCCTGCGCATGGCGGAGGCGTTCGCCGGGCCGTCACTGCGCTCAGCCGCGCGGATGGCCCTCGCGAAAGTCGCCCTCGCCCTGCCTCAACAGAGGCGGCTCGAAATCGAGCAGTCGCAGCTTTACGCGCCGACCTTTCATCTCGATCCCGCGCTGGGCGACCGAGTCGAGATGCTGCGCCAGTCGATCGCCTCACGCCGGAAGCTCGACGTTTCCTATCGCGACAAGAGAGATCAGGAAACCCGCCGCGTCCTGCGTCCGTTGGGCCTCTACTTCTGGGGCACCGGCTGGTCACTCGCCGCGTGGTGCGAATCGCGCAAGGATTTCCGCAGCTTCTGGCTGCACAAAATGAGCGCCTGTCAAATGCTCGAAACAACTTTTGACGTGGAGCCCGAAAAATCGCTAGCCGAGTTCCTGCGATCCGTCGGCGCCACGGGTGCTCGATAACTCAGTGTTGACTCCTGGTGGCGCACGCCCCCGGCGTGCCGCGTCGACACTGGTGTCGATGCCTGGGCTATTTTTTTACTCGATGGACGGGGCGTCGAGACGAGTCTCGCCGCGGCACGCTGGATTGTGGTGGTGCAGGCGGTTCCGCCTGCCAGCTCCTCGACAGTAGGAGGGGATGTCACGCCTTAAACGTCGTCTTCAGATGAATCTCCACCGCCGCCAGCGCCTTCGACAAAGGACACCCCGCCTTCGCCCCAGCCGCCGCAGCTTCAAACGCAGCCGCATCGATCCCCGGCACTTCGCCGACCGTTTCGAGTTCAATCAAGGTAATCCCAAACCCGCCCGGCACAGGATTGATGTGCACCGCCGCGGTCGTGTGGATGCTCTTCGGCGGATGCCCTTCCTTCGTCAACACGCCGGAAAGCGCCATCGAAAAGCAGGCCGCGTGCGCCGCGCCCAGCAGTTCTTCCGGGTTCGTCTCGCCTCCGCCCTCGAACCGCGACTTGAAACTGTACGGACTGTCCAGCGCGCCCGTCTCCACCTTCACATGGCCGTTGCCTTCTTTAATCGAACCATTCCACTGCGCTTCTGCGTGACGAATCATGATGGGTTCTCCTGTGTATAGTTTAGTTGATATGGCGAAACCGACCTTCGACCCGGGCTTGACGCAACAATACACCGGCATCCTGCGGCGGGCCATCAATAAGGATGGCAGCTTCAACGTCGCGCGCCGCGGCACCGTTTGGCGCGACATCCATCCCTATTTGCATCTCATCAGCCTCCCCTGGCCCTCGTTTCTGGCGCTCGTTTTCGCCGCGTATCTGGCCGTCAACACCGTATTCGCGGCGCTCTATTATTCTCTCGGCCCGGGCCATCTGACCGGTGGCGACGCGCCGCATAAACTCGACCGTTTCCTCAATGCCTTTTTCTTTAGCGCGCACACGTTGACCACCGTCGGCTATGGAAATATCGCGCCCGGTTCGGTCTCGGCGAATATTTATGCCGTGCTCGAAGCGCTGGTCGGACTGCTGGGCTTCGCCCTGATCACGGGCGTCCTGTTCGGGCGTTTTTCACGACCCTCGGCACGCATCGGTTTCAGCGAGCAAGCCATCATCGCCCCCTATGAAGGCCGCACCAGCTTGCAATTCCGCATTGTCAACCGCCGTCCCAACGCGTTGATGGAAATGGAAGCCACTGTCATCCTGATGCTGGTGGAAGGAGAGCCGGGCAAGCAGAAACGCACGTTCCGCGGCCTGCCGCTCGAACGCGACGAGATCGATTTCCTGGCCCTGACCTGGACCATCGTCCATCCGATCGACGAGGAGAGCCCCTTGTTCGGCAAGGCCAAACAGGACCTGGAACAGAAGCAGGCCGAGGTGATCGTTCTGATCAAAGGTTTCGACGAAACCTTCAGCCAGAGCGTGCGCGCCCGTTATTCCTATCGCTTCGATGAAATCGATTGGAACGCGAAGTTCACCCCGGCTTTCGAATTCGACGAGACGGGTAACATGGTGCTGAACATCAACAAGGTCGGCAGCCACGCGTCGGTGGAGCCCGCGGCATGAGACCGCTCGCCGGAGTGCTCCTTGCGGCTTCGCTCGCCGCGCAGCAGCGGCCGAAAATTCTTGGCCTGGCGCACGTCGCCTTTTACTTCAGCGACCTGACCAAAGCTCGCGGCTTCTACAAGGACTTTTTTGGATTCGCGGAGATGCCTTTCACGCTCAAAAAGCCTGATGGGTCGGAGCGCATCGCGTTCATCAAGATTAACGACACGCAGTACCTGGAACTGTTCGCCGAAGCGCCGAAGGACGACGGCATGCTGAATCACATCGCCGTCTACACCGACGACGCGGATAAAATGCGCGATTATCTGGCATCGAAGGGCGTGAAGGTCCCCGACCATGTCGGCAAAGGGCAGACCGGCAACAAGAATTTCACGATCAAGGACCCCGATGGCCACGGCGTGGAAATTGTCGAGTATCTGAAAGACAGTTGGACCTCGCGCGAGCAGGGGAAACTTATGCCGGCGACGCGGATCTCTACACACCTGATGCACGCCGGAATTCTGATCGGCTCGCTCAGTCGTGCTGTCGCGTTTTATCACGACATTTTGGGCTTCGAAGAAACCTGGCGCGGCGGCGGAGATCCGAAAGAACTGAGCTGGGTGAACATGCGCGTTCCCGATGGCGAGGATTACGTCGAGTTCATGCTCTACCGCACGCTTCCGGACGCCGATAAACGCGGCGGCAAGCATCACATCAGCCTGATGGTGCCGGATATGGCCAGCGCGCTGGCGACGCTCGAAGCGCGGCCGGCGCGCAAAGCGTACCATCACGAATTCGACGCCAAAACAGGCGTCAACGGCCGCAGGCAGGCCAATTTCTACGATCCCGACGGAACGCGCGCCGAATTAATGGAGCCGAATACAGTAAGCGGCAAGCCCACGCCGCCGTCAAACGCGCCTCCACCGATTCCTTAAATGTGGGGCAGGTTGGTAACCTGCAGCGGGTTGGTAACCCGCTTGGGCGCGTGGAAACCCAAGCGCCGGTTATCAACCGGCGCGCAGGATGCCATCCTGCCCCACATCTAGCTACCGCACCACCACTTTCGTCAGTCCAACATTGCCCGCGACGTCGTACACGCGAATCACGATGAGATGTTCGCCCGCGGAAACCTTGTCCAGCCGGATGAGAAACCGCTCCCGCGCCGAATCGGTGACACCGTCCGCGGCTTCGACCGGAACCCACTGCCCGGCGTCGATAGAATATTCGCAGCGCCGCAGCACCGAGCCTCGATCCTCCGCATCGACCTCTACCTCGACCACGCTGCCGGAGCGCCTGGGAGCGCTGGCCGTCACCACCGGCGGCGTGCTGTCGATCAGAATCGGAGCGCTCACCAATTCCGCTTCCCGCGCCAGATTGGCCGGATTCGACGGCGCATCGGACGCGACCACGCGGAAATAATAGCGCCCGTCGGCGAACACGTCCGCATCGATCAGGAACGTATTCTCGGTCATATTGGCGCGCATCAGTTTCCAGCGCGTCTCTTCCTCGCCCCGAAAATATAGGGAGTAAATCAACCGGTCGCCATCCGGATCGTCGGCCTGCCAGTAGATCTGCACCTGCTGCCCGGGGATGCGCGAAAGCGTCTGCGAAGGCGTCCCCGCGGTGGCCGGAGCGTCGCCCGAATCGGTGACGGTGATCGCGTAGCTCGCGGTTGCGGCTGCCGTCGCCGCCGTTGCCGGGCCCGATTTCGCCGACCCGCTGACCGCGGTCACATTGATGCTGCGTACATTCGGAGGCGTGTTCTGCGGCAGGTAAGCGATGGTCACGCTATCGAGCGCCGGAGCCGCTCCGGCACCCCCAGAAAACTCCGCGCGCCATTGGATGTAACGCGCGTTCGGACTGGTGATCGACGCGCGGTCCGGATCGGTCATGGCCTCGGACCAGTCGCTCCACGTCGCGTCCGGCCGCAGCGAATTTCCGCTGCGCGTCTTGAACGCAATTCCTTTCGCATCTCCTCGCCACGCTAGCTTTCCCCAGCGCGCCACCGTCGACGAATCGTGCACCGGCGATTCGAACCATCCCGTCGCGACCGTCCCCGTATCGAGGCGCAACAGTTTCCCCAGATTCCCGGTCGCCGCCAGCAACGCCCCGCGCGATTCCAGCAGCCTGGTGGCTTCGCCCTCATTCGACTGCGCCACCAACGTCGCCTTCCGGTCGCGATCCAGCCGGTACAAACGCCCCTGCACATCGGTCACGAACAGCAGCGACGAATTGAACATCGCCACGTCGTAAATGTTTTCTTCCTTCGAGCTCCACAGCGTCTCCACCGTGTTGTCCGGATGAATCACGTACAACGCCGATTTGTCGATGCCCGCGTAATCCACGGTGGGAGAAGCCACCATGACTGGAGATTGCGCACCGGCGGACTTGGGAGCCTCGGGCTTCGGAGGCGGCGTCAGCCCGGCTTGTTGATCGGTGACCGTAACCGTGGCGACCACCGGCGCTGCGCTGTTCCCTCCCGCGGCGTTCGCTCCGCTGTTCGCCGATCCGATACGCCGCGCGACGCTTCCGCCCAGCGCCGCAACATAGAGGTTGCCGTCCGCAGCCGGTACGATGGCCCGAATCTCCGGAAGACTCGCGTCATACAGCACGAACGCTTTGTTCTGCGCGGTGATGCGATAGAGAATCCCGTTCGGTTCGCTTCCCGCCAGCAGTGCGCCCCGCGAATCAAGTTCGAGACACGTCACATGAGACTGCCCTGTTTCGTAATACACCGCGCCCACGCCCGCGGCCGTTACGCGAAACACTTTCCCCTGATCGCCCGTCCCCACGAACAACGATCCGTCCGCAGCGGTCTTCAGCGCCCAGATATACCGCGCCCCAGGCGAAAAATATTCGGCCGCCTTCCCGTTTTCGATGCGATAAATCTTGCCGTCCGGCGACGTGCCCGCGTAGACGACACCCTTCGCATCCACCGTCACCGCGAAAATCTCCGACTGATCCGCCGTCCACACCAGCGAGCTTTTTCCCGCCGCGTCCACTTTATAAAGACGCCCGCGATGTCCCGTGCCCAGGTATAACGACCCATCCGGCGCCTGCGCCACGCTCCAGATTTCCGGCTGTCCCGAATCGAACACCGTGTCGAGTTTCGAGCCCAGCATCAGCCGCCCGTCGCGCGTCAGCGACAATCCATTGATGCGCCCGTGCAGGAAATCCTGGTATCCGGTCATCTCCCACGTGGCCGTCGTTGCACCAAATAAAGCCGCCGCAAATGCCGACCCGGCCATCAGTAACAGCGCAGACCACTTCATTGCTCTTTCACCTCGACCTGCACCGTCTTCGTCCCGGTCACCACGTTGTCGCCCGCGGGAATCTCAATCTCAGCCAGCTTCGATCCGCGCAGATTCGGTAGCCCCGCCGCCTGCGTCTGCGCGCGATTCAGAATCATCGCCACCGATGGTGGAGGACTCGGCAGATCGCGCCCGTCGATCGTATACGCTGCCTCGTTCCGCCACACGCGAATATAAGCCTTCGTGTTTGGGCGCAGTCCATTGAGAAACTCCAGCACCTGCCCCGGCGAATGATACTGCAACCCGATCGACGCGCCAAATTCCGTCATGTTCGTCGATGACGCATCGGTCGCCGTGAAATTGATCGGCCCCAGAGGCGCGCCCACCGGCACGCGATACAGCACCTTGCGCTGCGTTTCGACCCCGTTTTCGCCCGCCAGCGTGATGATCAACTCGACATTCTCGCCCGGCCGCACCGAGCGCGGCGCGGCCAGATCCGCGATCTGCACCTGACTCTTGCGGTCGACCACGCTCACATCGAGCGTGACGCCCTTCAACCGGAACGCGTCGAATCCACTGGCCATCGCGTAGTTGAGCGACGTCCCCAGGCCGAGCGCGGCCAGGGCCGGAACCGCCACGTCGCCGCTATATACGTTGTCGACCTTCACGCTGCCGCCGTCGAAATCCAGCGTGCCCCGCACCGCGAACGTCGACCCTCCCTGCGCGCGCTCCGTCGCATCGATGGCCGAAAACAAAGCCATCTGCGTTACCAAAGGCGTCATCACGCGGTCCTGAATCACCTGCATGTGATACGAATTCTTCCCGACGCGAATATCCACTGGCGCCATCGCCGCGCGACGGCCCATCACTCCGGAAACCGCCGTGCTTCGGTCGTCGGTCAACGTGCCCATCCACTCCCGGGCGGCGGAAATTTTGAAGGAACTCGATACGTTCGGCAGCAGCGCCAGCACCTCCGCGCGAGCGAACGGAATATCGCTCGGCCCCGAATCCATGAAACGATGCCCAAACGCGTAGATGCGGTCGCCGTCGATCAGGGTCACTGTCCCATCGGCGCTGATGCTGTAATCGCCCGAAAGAAGCTGAGCGCTGATCATCGACCCAGGCTGGATGCTCTTCGGATCGCCCATGCGGTCCGTAGGCCTGCCTCCGCCCGAAACGCCCTGCCGCGGATCCATCCCCATTTCTCGCAATTGCGCTCCGAAATGGCCGAGCGTCGCCGAGGTAAACCCGGAAAACGAAACCGGCGTGGCAATCTCTTCCAACCGCGCGTCTTTTGAGATGGTCCGCTGCCGCGCCATCATGCGCGCGCCTTCCGGCTGCACCCGCAACATGTCTTCAATGGGACGAATCCCGGCAATCGCATCCTTAGAATAAGGAAAGCTCAGCGCGACCGCGCCGGCCAGCTTGCCGTCGATATACACCGGCGATCCGCTCATGCCCTGCATGACGCCGGTATGCTCCAGCGGCCCGCCTTTGAGACGGCCCAGGATAATCGACTCCTTGGGGCTCATATTTTCCAGTACCCCAAGAATCTCCACGTCGAATTCCTCGACCTTGGAGCCGGAAAAAACGGTACGCCCCACGCCATGCTGACCCGCGCGGATGTCCTTCAGCGGAAAGATTGCGGGAGCGGCGTGGATCGAGGCGGCGGCAATCGCAAGCACGCCGAAAAAACGGAGCGGCAGCACGTTTTTATTGTAGTTGTAATTTTTCCGGGCGATACAATAGTTTGTGCGACTTATCTGGGCGGCGGCCGGCGCGATTGGCGGCATGATCCTCGCGGCCGCGCTCTTCTTCGCCTTTTCCTCGCGCCGCTCGCTTCCCATCCGCACGCTCGACGCGCCGGCCGTCGTTCGCGAAATCCAGAGCCTCAGCGAACTGGTTTCCGTCAAATACACCGTGCAGAAAGTCGTGGGCCTGGAGGAAAAGAAAACGCCGCTCGGCGCGGAAAAGCTCTTGCTCATCGTGCAAGCGGAGGTCCTGGCCGGCGTCGACCTGTCTCAAATGACGCCCGCCGGCATTAAACTTCTTCCTCACGATGAAATCCAACTCGCGCTCCCGCCGGCGCGGATTTTTCACATCGTGATCGACGACAAGGAAACGAAAGTCTGGGATCGCCAGATCACCTGGTGGACTCCCTGGGTTTCCCCCAATCCCGATCTGGAGCGCCAAGCCCGCCTCGCTGCGACCAAAGCGATCGAGCAGGCCGCGCTCGATATGGGCATTCTCGACCAGGCCCGGCGCAACGCGGAAACCGTCATCCGTAATTTACTGGAAACTCTGGGCGCGAAGTCGGTCACGCTCAGCCGGACTTAAATCCCTCCAGAGCGCCCGAACAATCCCGCGCTCATACTGGACCTTGCTTGTGATCCCCGTGTGCTTTAGAAGCAGGCGCCCCTTCTGGTCTATCAGCATGCTTTGGGGAAGCGATTCAAGGCCTCCATAGCTCTTGGCCAGTTCGCTATCGCCGATCGCGACCCGATAATTAATCTTCTGAGCTTCCATCACCGGCCGCACAGCCTTCCATCCGCCCTCGTCCATCGAAACTCCGATCACCACGAAGCCCTTGTCTCCATAGGTGCGCTGGAACTCGACAAACCAGGGGATCTCCTCTTTGCAGGGGCTGCACCAGGTAGCCCAAAAGTTCAGCAGGATCACTTTGCCCTGGGAGTCCGACAATCGGAACCTGGCGCCGGATGCATCCGTCAGTTCGAAATCCGGCGGCGCGATCCCCAGCCAGTTATGCACGCCCCAGATCAGCCGCTCGATTCGAAAATCGCCCGGGCTCATGACGAGATTCTGGCAAGCCTCCACGCAAGGAGCGATGATGCGCTGCGCCAGAGCCCTCGGTGCCGGAAACGTCAGCACGCAGATGGCGACAATCGCTGCCACGGACAAAATCCGAGGCCATCGGACGGTGAATTTTCCCCGATCTCGCCGCCCTTCGAGCGTCGCCAGAGCCTTCTCAGCCTGAGGCTGCCAGTCATCCTCCGGATTCAGCCTCTCCAGCCGGTCCTCGACCCACGGATCATTGTTTTCCATAGCGTTTGATGTACTCCTTTCGAAACGCGCCCTGTGCGCGGCTCAGCAGCGTGCCCACCGAAGCGGGATTCAACTCCATGGCGACGGCCAATTCCTGGTAACTAAGACCGTCGCTTCGCAAAACCAGCAATTCCGCCTGGCGCGACCCGATCGCCGCCAGGACCGCGCGGACTCTTTCCTGCTCTTGAGCCGCTCCGTGCAAGTCTTCCGGCGTCGGCACTTTTCTTCCGATTCCGAGCAGGCGTTCATAGGTGCGCCGCCGCGTCCGCTGCCGCAACTCATCGAGGCCTTTTCGAACCGCGGTCCGGTAAAGCCACCCTTCGGCATTCTCGCCATGGGCGCCAGGGCTGCGCCAGAACTTGAGAAACACTTCGACCGCCAGCTCCTCGGCGCGGGCACGATCCTTCACCACACGTGCGATCACGCGCGCCATGCGCGGATACTGGTCGCGAAACACCGCCTCGAAATCGAACGCCTCGTCCACAACGCTTGGTGCGTTCACAATACAACAACGCCGCCGGGCGGGATTTTGTGACAAGAAAGGGTAGCGTGCAAAATCAGTCATCCCGTCCATAACTGTCGGGGTTCCATAGATCCGGTGGAACCCCGACAGTTATGGAGGGGATATAGCCGACAGATGCGCCATTCGGTCCGCTAATATGACTAGAGTGACGTCGCCCCAGGACCTGACCGAGCTTCTCATCAACTGGCGCAACGGCGACAAGGCTGCGCTGGACCAGATGACTCCCGCGTTGTACGAGGAACTGCGCCGCCTGGCCCGCTTCTTCCTGGCGAACGAACGCCCCGACCACACACTGCAACCCACCGCCCTGGTTCACGAAGCGTATATCCGCCTCATCAGCCAGCACGCGGTGGACTGGCGCAATCGCGCCCATTTTCTGGGCGTTGCCGCGACCATGATGCGCCGCATTCTGATCAACCACGCGCAGGCCCGGCTCGCCGCCAAGCGCCAGGGGCAGGCGCAGCCCGTCGCCCTGGAGGACGCGCTCGGGGTCTTCACCACTTCCAACATCGACCTGCTCGAACTGAACCAGGTCCTCGACCAGCTCACCCTCCTCGACCCGCAGCAGGGCCGCATCGTCGAACTGCGCTACTTCGGCGGCCTCACCATTGAAGAGACCGGTGAAGTGCTCGGCATCTCTCCTTCCACCGTCAAACGCGAATGGAGCATCGCCCGCCTCTGGCTGCTGCAAAAAATGGAAGGAGCCGCCTCCCCATGACCGCCGGACGCTGGAGCGAAGTGAAAGCGGTCCTCTCCGGTGTCCTCGATGCCGACGCCGGCGAGCGTCCCGCCCTGCTCGACCGCCTCTGCGGCCCGGACGCCGAACTTCGCACCACCGTCGAATCTCTCCTCGCCATGGAGAGTAAAGCCAACCAGTTCGACACCGCCGCGTTACCTGGATCCGCCCTCTGGGCGGACACAACTGAGAAGACTCCAGAGCAAATCGGCCCCTACACCATCCTTCATGAGATCGGCCGCGGAGGCATGGGTGTCGTCTATCTGGCCGACCGCGCTGACGGCGAATATCGCAAACGCGTCGCTATTAAGCTGATCACTGGCGCCCATCACCAGCAGAATCTCGAGCAGCGCTTCCGCCGCGAACGGCAAATCCTCGCCCAGCTCGAGCACCCCAATATCGCCCGCCTTCTTGATGGAGGGACCACAGCATCGGGCCAGCCGTACTTCGTCATGGAATATGTCGAAGGCCCTCCCTTACTCACCTGGTGCGACGAACATCACCTCGCGATCGAAGGGCGCTTACCCCTATTCCTCTCCGTCTGCGACGCCGTCTCCTACGCCCACCAGAAACTGATCGTCCATCGCGATCTCAAGCCCGGCAACATCCTCGTCACTCCTTTTGGCGACCCCAAGCTCCTCGATTTTGGCCTCGCCCGAATTGTTCAGAGTGACGTTGATAACGATACGGAGCTCACCCAAGCCGGCCCCACGCCCATGACCGTCGCCTACGCCAGCCCCGAACAGATCCGCGGCGAGCGCCAGACCGTTGCCAGCGACGTCTACTCGCTCGGCGTAATCCTCTACCAGCTGCTCACCGCCCATCGCCCCTATCAGGTCGAGAACTCCTCCTTCGCCGAAATCGTCCGCGTGACCTGCGAGCAGGAGCCCACTCCTCCCTCCCAATTCGCCCGCGGCCTCTCGGGCGACCTCGAAACCATCGTCCTCAAAGCTCTCGCCAAGGATCAGCGCCTCCGCTACCCCACCGTCGACGAGCTCGCCGCCGACCTTCGCCGCCATCTCGATGGCCAGCCCATCCACGCCCGCCCCGCGACCTTTTTTTATCGCGCCGGAAAATTCCTCCGCTGCCATCGCATCTCCGCCCCCGCCGCGGCCCTCGCTGTCGTGCTGATTCTCTCCTTCGCCGCCTTGTCCTGGTTTGAAGCCCGCCGCGCCCAGCGCCGTTTTAACGACGTCGAAAAACTCGCCCACTCGGTGATGTTCGAGTTTCACGATGCGATCGCGAATCTTCCCGGTTCCACTACGGCCCGCGAACTTCTCATCAAACGAGCGCTCGAATATCTCGAAAATCTCTCCCGTGAAGGCGCCGGCGATCCCCGCCTCGCCCGTGAAATCGCCCTCGGCTACACTCGCATCGGCGACGTGCAGGGCAACCTCGGAACGGCGAATCTCGGCAAAATCCCCGCCGCCGTCGAAAGCTACGCCAAGGCCGAAGAGATTCTCGCCCGTCTGCTGGCCCGCTCCCCATCCGACGATTCTCTCCGCCTCGATTACCTGCGCGTCTCCGACTCTTTAGCCGGAGCCTACAGCGTCGCCGGCGATCCGGCCCGCGCCCGCCAGTTATCGGGGAAGAACGTCGCTCTCGCCGCCGCCGCTCTGCGCTCGCACCCCAACGATCCGGCCTTCCTTCACGCCATGATGAGCGCGCAGTCCATCGCCGCCGATCTGCTCACCAATGAAAAGGAGTATGACGAGGCCATTCCCATCCGCCAAAGAATCCTCGAGCTTCAGCAGCGTTTGTCCGCGGCGTCGCCCGGCGATCCCGCCTCTCAAACGAATCTCGCGCTCGCCCACAAGCGATTAGGGGCTCTCTACGGAGTCGTGAAGCGCAATGAGGAAGGCCGCCGCGAATATGAGGAAGCCCGGGTTATCGATGAAAAGTATCTGGCAGCCAATGGCGGCATTCGCGCGCAGATGGACTTGTCCTACGATTACAGCGATCTGGGCTGGATCACCATCCGCCTCGGCGATCAGCCCGCCGCGCTCGCCTTCTATCGCAAGGCGCAAGCCCTTCGCCAATCCGCCGCCGAAGCCGACCCCAAGGATTATCGCGCCGCCGTCGCTCTCGCCAGCATCACCGCACGCATCGGCGGCCAGTTGCGCCGCATGGGCGATTTGCCCGCCGCGCGCCAGGAAATTCAGCACGCCATCGCTCAATGGAAGGAACTGGCGGAACGCCCCGGCTCGGTATGGTCCAATACCAGCTTCCTCGCCGACGCGCACGCGGAATTAGCCAACCTCTACATCGACCTGAAAGCCTACCCGCGAGCCGTCGCCGAATACGAGGGGGCGATCGATCTTTATGTTTCACTGCGCGACCGCGGAGTTCTCCCACAGACTCTGTACGGAAAAATCGATGAGCTGAAGGCGCAGGCGGACGAATGCCGCAGGTCCACCTGCACCGAGCCTCGCTAACCGGACTAAACACCGCTCCCTTTTGTGGCGGCTCTGAAAACGGAACCGCCATGCGTGAGCATGCGGACAAATGCCGAAATTAGCCCACAATCTTCGAAACGGCCGCCTGGAACTTGGCCATTTCCTCTTTCGTCCCCACCGTGACCCGGACTTTGGTCGGCCAAGCGGGCCAGATCCGTCCAATCATGACCTTGTTGTCGGCCATCGCCTTGGCGAACTCCCCGCCCGGACGATTCACTTCCATCATGAAGAAGTTCGCCTCGCTCGGAACGTACTTTATATTCTTTTTTTCGAGGAACGCGAATGTATCCTCGCGAACCTGTTTCATCTGCACGCGCCGCTCCGCCACCAAGCCTTTCACTTTGAGGCTGGCCGTCGCTGCCGTCAGCCCCAGCACCGGCGACATGCCCGCTCCATAGGGGCGAAGCTTGGCCAGAAGGTCCGGCCGTCCCATCGCGAATCCCGCGCGGAAGCCCGCCATCCCATAAATCTTCGAGAACGTCCGCAGCACCACGACATCCTTACCCTTCGCCACCAGGTCGCTCGACATCTGGGCGTTGTGCGAGAAATGAATGTACGCTTCGTCGATCACCACCACCGCGTCTTTTTTCTTATTCGCCAGCAGATACTCGATGTCCTTGCGAGGCGTCAGCGTCCCGGTGGGGTTGTTCGGATTGCAGACGTAATAAGCGCCCGCATCCGGATCGGTCTTGATCATCGCTTCCACATCATGGCTGAAATCGGGCCGCAAAGCGACCTGATTCAGTTTCGACCCGATAAATGCCGGAGCCCCCGCCCCGTATCCCGGTTGCCCCATCGTCCAGCTATGCGTGGGCGACGTGAACGCGCACTGGCAGCGGTGCAGAGGGTCGCTCGACCCGGCAAATGCCGCGATGTGGTCGGCCGCCACGTCCTCCATCTCCGCTACCGTCTTCACGAAATCCTGATCGTCGCCGACCGGCGAATAGCGCCACGCCTTGGGCGCGATCTTCCCCAGCGATTCCAACGCTTCCTTGCACGGCCCCATCGGATTTTCATTGGAACTGATCCGCACCATGTCCGGATCGTTCATTCGTCCCGCGCCGCCGGCTCCGCGCATCATCCTGCGCTCCACGTCCTGGGCCATCGCGAATTCGTTGTAAAACGGCAGCGCCGCTCCAGCCGTCAATAAGCTCGCCATCCGGCCAATCTGCCGCCGCGAGAATCCTTTAGCGAGAAGTACTTCTTGTTGTTTCACTGGAAGGGTCATCATCGTTTTCTCCATTTTTAGAACAGGGAACAGCCAGGCAGGAGGAGGCGGCGTGGCAGCCTCCCGATTGATAAGCAATTATTAGGGTCGATGGCCAGATTGTCAAGCCAAAAATGATACGATTTCCCCATAGGAGCGTACCGATGCCTCTGAATCCCCTCCTCCGCCGCGTCGCTAAGAAAATCAGGGCGCTTTTTCTGAAGCCCCCCGAAGATCCCTATGAATACGCCGGCGTCGCCGCCCCGGTGAAACCAAAACCGCCAACGCTGAGCGCCAAAGCCGCGGCAGAACGCTAACCGCGCCTCTGTAGCGTCACCGCCAGAAGAATAATCACCGCCTTCAGCATCATTTCCACATTGCTATCGACATTATTCAGCCGCAGCATATTGGTTAGGATGCCGATCGTCAGCGTGCCCACAATCGTCCCGCCGATCGACCCGCTTCCGCCCGAGAGTTTTGTTCCTCCAATGACCACTGCCGCAATCGCATCCAGTTCGTAGGCGACCCCCGCATTTGGATTCCCCTGGTGATTTTCCGCCGCGTACAAAACCCCTCCCACCCCCGCCGCGAGGCCAGCCAGCGTATACACCCAGATTTTGACGCTCCGAATCGGCAACCCCGCATACAGTGCCGCATGTTCGTTGTCGCCCACCGCCCGCACATGCCTGCCGAACACCGTCCTTTGCAAAACGAACCCAAGAATCGCCGCGAAAACGGCCCAAGTCCCGATCACCACAGGCTTTGTCCGCAGCAACTCGGCGAACCTCGCGGCCACGTCCTGCCCGAAGCCGATATCGATATTGGCATTTCCCGTCAACCACTTCGCGAGCCCGCGAATCCCGATCATGGTGGCAAGCGTCACCACGAACGGCTGAATTTTCAACATCGCCACGCAGGCCCCGTTCACCGCGCCGACGGCCGCCGAAACCGCCAGAGCCATCAAGATCGAGGTCGTGATGCTCGCATTCGGCCGCATGAGACCCATCGCGACTACCGAAGTCGCCAGCGCCAGCGTGCTCCCGACACTCAAATCGATCCCCGCCGTCAGAATCACGAACGTCATCGCCAGAGCGATGATCCCGGTCACCGAAACCTGCCGCAAAATGTCGGTGAGATTGCCGGGATCGAGGAAAATCCGCGCCGGCGTGACCAGAATCGCCAGAAGCAAGATGAGAAGCAGGCTGAACAGGGCCTTCATGGTGTCTACGTTTGCGCCAGAATAGCATCATGCGATCAGTTCTTGTTTTGTTCGTGGCCTCCGCCCTGTATGCGCAGCGCCCCGAGCATCCCCGTCCGGATTTCGAGCGCCCCCAATGGATGACCCTCAACGGCCAGTGGGAATTCGGATTCACCGACAAATTCGGCGGCAAGATCACCGTCCCGTTCTGCTGGGAGAGCGAGCTTTCGGGCGTTCACAAGACAGGCGAAACCGTCGGCTGGTACAGAAAGACGTTTCGAATCCCGGCATCCTGGACGGGCAAACACGCCTGGCTGCATTTCGACGCCGTCGATGCGGAAGCACACGTCTGGGTCAATGGCCAGGACATCGGCACGCATCATGGCGGCTACTCGCCCTTCGAGTTCGACCTTAATAAGGTGGCGAAACCCGGCGACATGGCGACGGTCATCGTCCGCGCGCAGGATCTGACCGATCAGGAACTCCCCGTCGGCAAGCAGACGCCGAGCTGGTACACCTACACCAGCGGCATCTGGCAAACAGTATGGCTCGAAGCACGGCCGGAGCATTACATCAAGAGCTTCTCGCTGACGCCGAAGCACGAGGGCGACAAATGGTCCGTCGATATCGATATCGATGCGGCGCTTGGCGGCGGCTCAAGGAATCTACAGGTCGATCCCTCCCCCATTGTCATGGCGGGTGCGGGAATCAAGACGACCACGATCAGATGGGACGCGGGCGAGCATTGGCGCTCTTCGATTATCATTGAAAATCCCAAGCTCTGGACTCCCGATTCGCCGACGCTTTACGACATCGTTCTCCAAGCCGGCGACGATCGCGTCAAAACCTACTTCGGCCTGCGCACGATTTCGCGCGGCAAGTTCGGCAATCTCGATCACGAGTCGATTTTCCTGAACGGGGAACCGGTTTTCTGGCGCGGCGCGCTCGATCAATCGTTCAATCCGAAGGGAATCTACACCGCTCCTACCGACGCGTTCCTGAAACATGATATGGAACTGGCGAAGGCCGCCGGCATCCAGTTCCTGCGCATCCATATTAAAGCCGACGAGCCGCGACGCCTCTACTGGGCCGACAAGCTCGGCATGCTGATCATGCAGGATATGCCCAGCGCGTCGTATCAGAACCCGGAGAAGCGCTCCGCATGGGAAGAAACCATGCGCGCAACCATCGCCCGCGACCGCAATCATCCGTCGATCTTCGCCTGGGTTGCGTTCAACGAAACCTGGGGATTGTCGTATTTCCACAACTCCAAGCCTCTTTATCCCCAGAATCCCGACACGCAGCAGTGGGTGGAATCGGTGTTCAAGGAAATGAAGCAGCTCGACCCGTCGCGCCTGGTCGAGGACAATTCGGCCGACAAGCGCGATCACGTGGCATCGGACATCAACTCCTGGCATTTCTACATCGACAATTACGAACGCGCCAAGGCCAATATCGACGATGTGGTGTCAAAAACCTTTCCCGGCTCGGAGTTCAATTTCGTGAAAGGACGCAAGCAGGAGACGGCTCCGCTGATCAATTCCGAATACGGCGCGGTGGGCGCGGGCAATGGCGATCGCGACGTATCCTGGGGTTTCCACTTCCTGACAAATGAACTGCGCCTGCACGAAAAAATCCAGGGCTACATTTATACCGAGCTGTCAGACATCGAATGGGAGCACAACGGGTTTTATAACTACGACCGCTCAGCCAAAGAGTTCGGCTACGACGCGTTCGTCCCCGGCATGACCACGCGCGACCTGCAAGGCGAAGATTTCGTCGGATACGACGGCCCCCCCGTGGTGAAGGCAACGGCTTTCACGCTGCCGGTCTTCGTCAGCCATTTTTCCGCCCGCACCGATCCGCCGACCCTCCGCTGGTGGCTCACCGGAACCGACGATTTTGGCGCGCCTGTAACCACTCCTCCCCAAACTCAGCCAGTGAAATGGGAACGAGCCCGCGTGACCAGCGACATCCACCTCGACGTCCGCGTGCCGGGCAGCCGTCCGTTCACAGGCGCGCTGGCGATGGAACTGCTCGATTCCAGCGGCAAACGCATCGCCGCGAATTTCGTGAACGTGGCAACGCGGTCCGCCATGTCGCCTAGGATTGAGGTGATCAACCCGCGAACCGTAGCCTTGCGATTCTCGCCCATCGAAGTGCGCGAGCAAGGCCCGGATAGCGGCACTCACCCTGGAAAATTCTGGGCCGGGAATCAGGCTTATGTCTCCTATCGTGTGCTGCTGCCCGATTGGGTGATCGCAGCGGAGCCCGAGAAAATCGACTTGCTGGCCGAAATGGCAACCCACGCCGGCACCGCGAAGCTCGACTGGCCGTGGCGGCAGAAGGCCGTCGATTATCCGCAGACCGACGTCCACAAATACCCAGGCAAGGCCCGCGTCAACATTTTCGGAGTGGACGCCGGCGAAGTCGCGCTGGCCGACGATCCAGCCGACATCCGAGGTTTTCTGTCCAGTGTCGCCGGCTTTCATCACGGCAGCTATGGCTATTTAACCCGCATCGGCGCACCGGCTCCGAAGCGTCCGACGGATCTGACAATTAGAATCTTCGCCCCCAATGGCATTTCAATATACGGCGAAGGCATGGGCCGCTACGGCTTCGATCCGGTGGCGCTGGTGCATACGGGGAAAGATGTGAGAACGGCGAAGTAGGGCAGCAGTATCGAGTATTCTCACTACATGGCTCTTAAAATCCTCGGTTGGTTGTTCGCCGTATCTATTCTGATTCAATTCATCCCCTTCGGCCACGACCACACCAATCCTCCGTCGACCAAAGAACCCGCCTGGGACTCGCCGGAGACCAAGGCTCTCTTCCGGCGCGCGTGCTTCGACTGCCACAGCAACGAAACCACCTGGCTGTGGTATTCCCACGTTGCGCCTGTGTCGTGGCTGGTCCAGCGTGACGTGAACGGTGGCCGCAGCCATCTGAACTTCACCGAATGGGACAAGCCGCAGCGCCACGCCAACAACATCGCCGAAGAGGTTAAGTCCGGCGACATGCCTCCGTGGTTCTATCTGCCGATGCATCCGAACGCGAAACTGACTGACGCCGAGAAGCAGGCGCTGATCGAAGGCGTCGCGAAATCGGTCGGCCCGCAGAAGCCTTAGCTCGGGGTTTCGAGGTGCGCCGCCAACCGGTCGTAGCTCATCTCCATCCCCTTCGTCATCCCCGTCTTCATCGCCGCATCCCGAGCTTCCTCTGACGCATAGAGAATCGTGATCGACAAAGTCGTGCGGCCATCCTCCTCAGTGAAGGTGACGGTGTTGGTGGTCTCCGGCCAGTCGCCTCCCCAGGATTCGGTCGACACCACCCGCTCCGGCGGCACGACCTCTATATAAACGCCGCGCATTCCCATCTCCTGGCCGTCGGAATGGCGCCACGCCCAGCGCCACTTACCACCCGGGCGCAAATCGATCTCGCAAACCGGCATGGTCCAGCCCGGAGGGCCCAGCATCCAGTGCGGCAGATGCTCCGGACTGGTGTAGGCTTCCCACACCAGCGCGCGCGGCGCATCGAAGACCCGTGTGATCGTGAGCTCGCGGTCGCTCGGCATCGTCACCGCCAGGCTACTTTTTGCGGCCATGTTTTTTCTCCTTCTTTTTCATTTCAGTCAGATAATCGTCCAGGTGTTCGAAATTCGCTTCCCAGAACCGCCGATATCCGCCCACCCAGCGGGCAGCTTCCTTCAGCGGACCGGGCTCCAGCCGCCGCGGCCTCCACTGCGCCTCTCGTCCGCGCACGACGAGGCCGGCCCGCTCCAGAACTTTCAGGTGCTTGGAAACCGCGGGCATACTCATCACGAACGGCTCGGCCAGCTCGGTGACCGAGGCCTCGCCAGAGGCCAGACGGGCAAGAATCGCGCGCCGTGTGGGGTCGGCGAGGGCGGCGAAGGTGGCGCTGAGTGGATCTAACATAACCTACTGGTTATATAACCTATCAGTACAATACAGCGCGCCCGTCCCGTTGTCAATCTCATTTTTGTGGTGAAATAGAAGTTACCCCCAACGCCTGGAGGAATCAGCACACTTGAATACAGCAGTCCTCGCTCTGGAAGACGGCACGGTCTTCGAGGGCAGTAGTTTTGGTGCGCCCGTCGAACACTCGGGAGAAGTTGTTTTCAATACCTCCCTCACCGGATACCAGGAAATCTTCACCGATCCTTCGTATGCTGGCCAGATTGTCGTCCTCACGAATCCGCAAATCGGTAACTACGGCGCCAACAAGGCGGATAACGAATCCGTAAAGCCATTCATTGAGGGGCTGGTCGTCCGCGAATTCTCGCCTCTGTCGAGCAACTGGCGCGCCGACGAGACCGCGCAGGAATTTCTAACCGGCAACAGCGTCCCGGTAATCGCCGGCATCGATACGCGAGCCCTGGTCCGCCATCTCCGCTCCCGAGGCGTGATGCGCGGCGTGCTCTCCGCCAGCGGCGGAACAAAGGACGAATTAGTCGCCCGCGCGAAAAATTCGCCTTCGATGACCGGACTCGACCTCGCCACGCGCGTCACCACGCAGCGCGTCTACGAATGGTCGAAAGCGGTCGACCTCTGCTCACCTTCCGACTTGGCGGGCACCGCCGCGCCGCCGCGATTCCACGTGGTCGCCTACGATTTCGGCATGAAGAGAAATATTCTGCGCCGCCTCGTCCAGGTCGGCTGCCGCCTCACCGTGGTTCCCGCTGGAACCTCCGCCGAAGACGTGCTCGCATTGAAACCCGACGGCGTGTTTCTCTCGAACGGCCCCGGCGATCCTGAGCCTCTCGAATATCCCGCCGCGCAGGTGGCGAAACTGGTCGGCCATGTGCCGATCTTCGGCATCTGCCTGGGCCACCAGATCCTCGGCCTGGCCGTCGGCGGCAAAACGTACAAGCTGAAATTCGGACACCGTGGCGGGAATCATCCGGTCATCAACAAGGTCACCGGCAAAGTCGAAATCACATCGCACAACCACGGCTTCGCGGTCGACCCCGATTCGCTCAACCTCAACGAACTCGAAATCACGCACATCAATTTGAACGACGGCACGCTCGAAGGCTTCCGCCACCGCAATCATCCGGTGTTCTGCGTCCAGTATCATCCCGAGGCCGCGCCCGGCCCGCACGATTCGCTCTACCTGTTCGACGATTTCATCAAGTTGATGGAGCAGAATGCCTAGACGCAACGACATTCACCGCATCCTGATCGTCGGCTCCGGTCCCATCATCATCGGCCAGGCCTGCGAGTTCGATTACTCCGGCGCGCAGGCCTGCAAGGCTCTGCGCGGCGACGGTTACGAAGTGGTCCTCATCAATTCGAACCCCGCGACGATCATGACCGACCCGAATCTGGCCGACCGCACTTACGTCGAGCCTTTGAGCGTCGAATTCGCCACCGAAGTGATTCGCCGCGAGCGTCCCGACGCGCTCCTGTCCACCGTCGGCGGCCAGACCGGCTTGAACCTGGCCATCGCCCTGGCTGAAGCCGGCGTGCTCGAAAAATACGGCGTCGAACTGATCGGCGCGAAGGTCGATTCCATCAAAAAAGCCGAAGACCGGCTCCTTTTTAAAGATGCGATGCGCAAGATTGGCCTCGAAACGCCCATTTCGCAGCTTGTGAGCGCCGTCGAAAAGGGCCTGGAATTCGCCAACAAAGTCGGCTATCCGGTCATCCTCCGCCCCAGCTTCACCATGGGCGGAACCGGCGGAGGCATCGCCTACAATCGCGAGGAGTGCGAAGAAATTCTCGAACGCGGCCTCGATCTCTCGCCCGTACACGAGACTCTTATTGAGCAGAGCGTGCTCGGCTGGAAAGAGTACGAGCTGGAAGTGATGCGCGACGTCGCGGGCAACGCGATCATCGTCTGCTCCATCGAGAATTTCGATCCCATGGGCGTGCATACGGGAGATTCAATCACCGTCGCCCCCGCGCAGACGCTCACCGATCGCGAATACCAGATGATGCGCGACGCCGCGCTCGCCTGCCTGCGCGAAATTGGCGTTGATACCGGCGGCTCGAACGTCCAGTTTGCGATCGATCCAGCCACGGGCCGCATGGTCATCGTCGAGATGAACCCGCGTGTGTCGCGCAGCTCCGCGCTGGCGTCGAAAGCCACCGGATTCCCCATCGCCAAGATCGCCGCGAAGCTGGCCGTCGGCTATCACCTGCACGAAATCAAGAACGACATCACCCGTAAAACGCCCGCGTGCTTCGAGCCGACCATCGATTACGTCGTCGTGAAAATCCCCCGCTGGCAGTTCGAAAAATTCCCCGGCGCGGAGCCCGTGCTGGGCACGCAAATGAAAAGCGTTGGCGAGGTGATGGCCATCGGCCGCACGTTCAAACAGGCGCTGGGTAAAGGCATGCGCAGCCTCGAAACGGGCAAGGCTGACGGCGCGGCGAAGTTCGTCGAAGAGCTGATCGAGCCGCGCCTCATCACGCCGAATCCCGACCGCCTCGGCTACATCCGCTACGCGTTCGAGAAAGGCTACACCGAGGAGCAGGTGCACGCCTTCACCGCCATCGACCCCTGGTTCCTGCGCAACGTGCGCGAACAGGTCGACCTCGAAAAGCAGATGGCTGGGTTGACGCTTGAAACCGTAACCCGCGAGCAGATGTTGACCGCGAAGCGCGACGGTCTCTCGGATTCGACGCTCGCCCGAGGCTGGAATGTGAAGCCTCTGGAAGTTCGGGCGAAGCGCAAGGAACTGGGCGTGACTGCGGTTTTCAATCGCGTCGATACCTGCGCCGCGGAGTTCGAAAGCTTTACGCCCTACATGTATTCGAGCTACGAATCGGAGTGCGAATCGAACCCGACCAAGAACAAAAAGGTCATGATCCTGGGCAGCGGTCCGAACCGCATCGGGCAAGGGATCGAGTTCGATTACTGCTGCTGCCACGCGTCCTTCGCCCTCCAGGAATTCGGCATCGAGTCGATCATGGTGAACTGCAATCCGGAAACGGTTTCCACCGATTACGACACCAGCGACCGCCTCTACTTCGAACCTCTCACGCTCGAAGAAGTTCTGAACATCGTCGACACTGAAAAGCCGGACGGCGTCATCGTCCAGTTCGGAGGCCAGACGCCTCTCACCCTCGCCCTGCCTCTGAAGGCCGCCGGCGTGCCGATTATCGGCACCGATCCTGAAAATATCGACCTGGCTGAGGATCGCAAGCGCTTCGGAAAGCTGCTGGACGACCTGCAAATTCCGTCGCCCGAAAACGGATCCGCCACCAGCGCGGAGGAAGCCTGCGCGGTCGCCCGCTCCATCGGATTCCCGGTGCTGGTCCGCCCCAGCTATGTGCTGGGCGGCCGCGCGATGGTCATCGCCTACGACGAAGATGCCGTCCGCCGCTACATGCATGAGGCTATCGGCTTCTCGCAGGATCGCCCGGTGCTGATCGACCGGTTTTTGGAGGACGCGACCGAAGTCGACGTCGATGCCCTAGCCGATATGCATGGCGGCGTGCTGATCGCCGGCATTATGGAACATATCGAGGAAGCCGGCATCCACTCCGGCGATTCGAGCTGCGTCCTGCCCGCCACGTCGCTCGCGCCGGACGTCATCGCGACCATTCGCTCTTACACTGAAAGCCTGGCCCGGGCCCTGAACGTCATCGGCCTGATGAACGTCCAGTACGCGGTCAAAGACGGAAAGGTCTACGTCCTCGAAGTGAATCCCCGAGCCAGCCGCACCGCGCCCTACGTCAGCAAGGCAACGGGCGTCGCCCTCCCCAAAATCGCCGTCGGGCTCATGTTAGGCAAGAAAATCAGCGAGTTTACCGATCAGACAGGCGTCTTAAAGGTCCCGCAGTTTTTCGTCAAGTCGCCGGTGTTCCCCTTCAATAAATTCCCCGGCGTCGACCCGACGCTGGGGCCGGAAATGCGCTCCACCGGCGAAGTCATGGGTGTGGGCGAGAATTTCGGCGAGGCATTCGCCAAAGCGCAGTTGGCAGCCGGCCAACCCCTGCCCGACAAGGGCCGCGTGTTCATCAGCGTCAACGATCGCGACAAACTCGTCGCCGTCGCGCTCGCTAAACGCCTGGATGCGCTGGGATTCGAGATCACTGCGACCCGAGGCACCGCTGCCTTGATCCGCGCTTCCGGAGTCCAGTCGAAGACCGTTTTTAAAGTGAATGAGGGGCGACCCAACGCCGTCGATCTGCTGAAAGCCGGCTCGCTCGACCTGATTATCTACACCGCCACCAGCGGCGCGCACGCCTTCTCCGACGAAAAATCGATCCGCCGGAACGCCGTGACGTATCGAGTCCCCTGTATCACTACAATGTCCGGCGCCAAAGCCGCCGTCGAAGCCATCCAGTCCCGCCGCCGCGACCCCATCCGCGTCTGGAGCTTGCAGGAAATCCACGGCGCGCCGGTCGCGAAGACGACCGCGTAAATAAAAACCGCTCCCTTCGGTCACGGCTCCGATGTTGCTACCGAGCCGCGACCGCAGGAAGCGGTTTCTTCAATTTAGAGTGCTTTCGCCAGTTCTTCCGCGAACGCGCTCTGCGGACCACCAGAAGCCCGTTTGGCTCCCGCGGCGCTGCGCTTGCCTCGCCTAGGCGGGCGCGCATCGGCCACCGGAGCGGCAGTCGCGACGGTCGAACTCTGGCTCGCAACCGCAGCCGTGGCAACAGGTTGGCCGTTCGGCACGGGGCTATGATAGGAGCGTTCCGGACGGTGCTCGGGACGATGTTCAGGTCCCCTCTCAGGTCGATCCCCCGGCCGCGTGGCGCCTTTCGGCTTGGGCGGTTGTGCGGGATTCGCGCGGAGCAGTCGGTCCTCAAGTGGCGCCCGATCGAAACGGCGGATAATGGAGTTCATTTCCTCGGTATTCGGCGCTTCGATGAACGCGAATCCCTTGGACTCCTGTGTTTCCGGATTGCGGATAACCTTAATTGCGTCAGCAACCAGGTTTTCGGCTGAAAGCCAGCCCTTAATATCGTCCGCGGTTACCCAAACGGGCAAGTTGCCCAAAAAGACCGTAAAACTCATTCAGTGGTTGTCTTCGACTCCATTGGTGGGGGTTTGGCTCGAGTGCGATGCTCCCTCGGGCATTACCAGCGTATCACACTCTTCAAAAAGGGTAAACAAAAATTTCCATCCATGCATCTAACCGCGCAGGAGGACTACATGAGAACCCTAGCGTTGCTCGCACTTGCCGCTTTCGCAGCCGCTCAACCCAACCAGGAGAAAATTACCAAAGAAATCCGTCACGAGCTGGTGATGCTCCCGTATTACGGCGTTTTCGACAATCTCGCCTACCGCGTGGATGGGACCAAGGTCACGTTATTCGGCCAGGTGACCAAGCCGACCCTCAAGTCCGACGCGGAAAGGGTCGTAAAGAAGATCGAAGGCGTGGAACTCGTTCAGAACGAGATCGAAGTCCTGCCGCTTTCCCCCAACGACGACCGCATCCGCCGCGCCGTCTACCAGGCGATCTTTTCAAAACCGTCCCTCCAGCGCTACCAGATGGGAGCCGTGCCGCCGATTCATATCATCGTCAAGAACGGCAACGTCACCCTTCTCGGCCCGGTGTCGAACGAAGGCGACAAGACCATCGCCGGCATGGCCGCCAACGGAGTTTCCGGAGTCTTCGGCGTCACAAATAATCTGACGGTCGAGAAATAGCGCCGGCTACGGTCGCTTGTAGGGCGTATAGCTAGTTCCGGTCACAATCGCTTTGCCGTGATCGATTGTGAAAGTGACGTCAACCGACCCATCGCCAGCCGGGAGGTGAGAGACCAGCGCGTACCCTTTCGATTCGAACGTGGGCAGAGGCCTCTGCCTGTTAAATGGCTGCTCCTGGATGATTCCGGCTGATTTCATTGTAACCGCCTCGGCTGCCTCGACGGCCTTGAAATCCATCCGAAGCGACATTCCGTCCCCGACCCAAAACCGGTCGTCGGCAGTCATGCCCATCAGTCCATAGCCGGTAGTCACCCACAGCATTTGATTGGGCGGCGTATCCCCCACGATGCGCGTCTCTCCCTATTGATCGCCGTTGAGGATGTACGAGATCTCCCGATATTGGTCCTTGCCTGTTTGCACAAGGACGGATTTGCTCCCCGACCCGAAGCCCTTCGCGGGGTCGAGGAGGTAGAAAACATCGCCAACCTTGCCCGCCTTTGATAATTCAGGATGGACTTCAGCGAGGAATTTTGCCAACCGATCAGGTTTGCAGCCTTCACACAAATCCCGCAGCCGACCTTCGCCGGTAAAGTAGTCCAGCGAATGCGGCTCGGCAACCGAGATTTGCTCTCCCTTTCCCTCCTGCCCATATCGATTCCATTGAGCAGCCACCGGCAACGCCAACAACACGGCCAGGATTGGAAATCTCGGTCTCATATCGTGAGTATAGACCTCCGCTGGCAACAATTATTAACAAAAATCCACGTCACTCGGAGTTGAGAGGCGGGTTCCTTGAATCAGGAGGTGGTTATGAAAACCACATTGTTTCTTACGATGTTTTTCGCCGTTTTCGCCGCCGCGCAGCCGACGCAGCTCGCTAAGGAAGTAACCCGACAACTGCAGGCGCTTCCCAACCACGGCGTGTTCGACAATCTCAACTACACCGTCGAGGGCTCCAAGGTGACCCTGTTCGGCCAGGTCGCCAACCCGGTCCTGAAGTCATCGGCCGAACAGACTGTGAAACACATCGCGGGTGTCACGAGCGTCGACAACCAGCTGCAAGTTCTGCCCGGCGACGCTCTCGACAACGATATTCGCGCCGGCGTCTATCGCCGGCTGGTGTTACCGGGAACGGCGATCCACATCGTGGTCGCCCATCAGAACGTCACGCTGGTCGGCCACGCGAGGACCGAAGGCGACAAGAACCTCGCGGGTATTCTGGCTCACGCGGTGCCGCTCGTCGCAAGCCTGACTAACGAACTCGCAATCGCGGCATAACGGTCCGTAGCTTACAGTTTTTGCGCTCCCTCAACCCTGCCGAGCGCGCGGTCGAATGTGCCCAGCGGCTGGTGTCCCGCCTTGCGGGCAAGATGGAGCATCAGGCAGTCGGAAAAACCCAGCGCCGGACGCGATTTGTAGAGCTCCAGCGCGGCGGCAACGGCGTCGGAATCCTGCAAAACCAAGTCTTGATGAGCCAGTAGCATTTCCACGGCGGCGACAATTTCGGCGTCGCTCTGCTTGTACGATGTATCGAGAACCCTCGCTGCCTCGGCAATAACGAGAACCGATACCCACGCGCCTTGCTCAATGAAGCGGTCGGCCCGTGCCGCCTGCTGCGCATCGTCCCGAGTTAACAGCCGGACCAGCACGTTGGTGTCAACGGCGACCATGCTTATCTCGAATGTACTGCTCGATCCCCTCTTTCATCTGCTTGATCGAAACCCGCTTCGGCGGCCCATTCGGAAAAAGAGCCTTGTGAATGTCCAGGGACGTATACTTGCCCGCGCGCTTGACGACGATCCTACCGCCGTCTTCCTCCCATTCGATCACCGATCCGGGTCCGATGCCCAGCCTTTTGCGAACCTCGGCCGGCACCGAAATCTGTCCCTGCGCCGTGATCTTCGATTGAGCGATCGCCATGCCTTACATTACCACGGTAATGGGATTATCTTTTCCCCAACAAGGGCCTGTTCAGGAGCTCTACGAGGGGCGCCATCGCCTTAAAGCGTTTGGCGATTTCCGATTTCAGCTTGGGCGATGTCGCCAGCGAGGCGTCCAGTTCCACCCAGCAATACCACTGCTTCATCTTGATCAGCTCCGCGGCCGGATGCTCCGCATCGAATCCTTTCGGTACCCTCTGCAACGTGGACCCCTGCACCGGCCCCATCAACTTTTTCGCCTTCGCCGCGGTCGACCGGAACAATTTGTCGTTAGCCGCGATAAACCGGCGGATCGCGAGCAGCTGCTCCGGCCCCGGCGCATACGCTCCGCAGGCGACTCCGATTCCTTTTGCCGAGACGTGAAAATAGAAGCCCGCGGCCGCATCCTTGCCCAATCCCCGGCGCGGAAAAATCGCGCCAAGGTGAGTTTTGTACGGCGTCTTGTCCTTGCTGAAACGCGTATCGCGATAGATGCGATAGACGGCCTTTTTGGGCTCGGTAATGTGCTCCGGCGCGAACTTCAGCAGCTCGGCGTTGATCTGTTCGACGAATGCATGCATTGGCTCCTTCAATTTCGAGTCGAAGATCTCCTTCCTCGGCTGAAACCAGTCGCGCGTGTTGTTTTTCTCAAGGCCTTTTAAGAATGTGAGGGCTTCGGCAGGGAACATATAATCAGAAGAGATGCTCTTTCGCCTCTCGGCGATTCCCAATGTACAGCTTTTCGTGAACGCTCCGCTGGAGCGCTATACGCGCTTTGAAATCGGAGGCCCGGCGCGCATGCTGGCCAACATTTCAACGGTCGAAGCGCTGGCCGAAACATTGCAACTCGCGAAAACCAGCGGCACGCCCAAAGCCGTCATCGGCGGCGGGACGAACCTCATCGCCGCGGACGAGGGGTTTCCCGGCGTGGTTGTTCGCTACGTGGCGAAGAACATCGAAATCGACGGCACACGCGTGCGCGTCGAAGCCGGCGCGGTGTTGCAGGACATGGTCGACCGGACCATCGACGCGGGCTTGCGCGGACTGGAAACCATGACCGGAATTCCCGGCTGGGTGGGAGGCGCGATTTACGGCAACGCCGGCGCCTACGGGCATTCCATTCAGGAATGCGTGGAAAGCGTGCGTTTTTTCGACGGTTCGGAAACGCGCGAATTGGGAGTAAATGAGCTGGAGTTCACCTACCGGACCAGCATCTTCAAATCGCACAAGGACTGGGTGGTTCTGGATGCAGTCCTGAAGCTGAACCCGGCCAGCGCGGCGGAATTGCGTTCCACCGCCGACGCGATTCTCAAGATCCGCAACGAAAAATACCCTCCCACCATGAAATGCGCGGGCAGCATTTTTAAAAACCTGCTCCTCATCGAGTTGCCGGCGGGAGTTCAGGTGCCCGAAAAAGTGGTGCGTGAAGGGAAGGTTCCATCGGCGTATTTTCTGGAAGCGGCGGGAGCCAAAGGCCTGGCGATCGGCGGGCTGCGCGTAGCCGATTATCACGCCAATCTGATTTATAACGAAGGCGGGGGCACAGCCCGCGATTTATGGCATCTGATTGAGACGCTGAAGGCCGGTGTTTTCGAAAAATGCGGCATTCATTTAGAAGAAGAAGTGCAGGTGCTGAGCAGGGGCTGAAAAAGTCCCGAGCTGTCCGGCCGGAAGCACCTGTTACCAAACGGCTTAATGGAACCGCGACCATCGGGAGTGGTCAATTTAGAAAACCGTGATGGTAAGTCCCGATTGCGTGGAAAAGGCGCCGACATTGACCACCACTGGCCAGGTGCCGGGCGAAAAGTAGCCGGTCGGCAATTGGGCGTTGACCTGGAACATCCCAGGATAGCTGCCCGCCGGTCCGGCGTAGAGAACGGTGGCCGGGTATCCCCCCAACGACACGCTGAACGGCAGGCCGGTAACGCCTTCGCCGGTTCCGAACAACGCAATCACCGAGCCCCTGGCGGCCGGATTCGACGCTGAGTTGAGCGTCCCATCCTGATTCAGCACCGCCGCCTGGCCGCTCGAATCCCCAAACAGCGCGGGCGCCGCGACCGCGACGTTCGCGGTAATTTGCGCGAGTTGGACGCCCTGATTGTTGATGGCGATCACGACGCTCTGGGCCCCGGCGAGCGAAACAGGCACCCGGACCAGCACCGCGGTCGGAGTGATCGAAAGAATCGGCACGGCGGTCGCGTTGAACAGCACCTGGGTTTGCGCGAGATCGTTCATGGTCAATCCGGTTCCCAGCAGAGCCATCAGCATGCCGGGCGCGATCGGACCGGGCGTCAGGCTGGCGGCATTCACCGCGCTGACCAGCAGGATCGGCGCCGTGGTGACCTGCGCCTCCCCGGGTAACAACTGGCGAACCCGGTTATTGCCGGCATCGGCAAGATAGAGCGAGCCATTCCATGCGCCTCCGGAACTCATGAGGATGTCGGACGGAGCGTTCAGTTGCGCCAGCAGGGCCGCGCTTCCGTCGCCCGCGAATCCGGAGGTTCCGGTGCCGGAAACCGGCGTCACTTGGCCAAACGAGTTGACGCTCAACACCTGCGCCAGGCCGCTGTCGGCGACAAGTACATTTCCAGCGCCATCGATGGCGATACTCTGCGGCGAGTTCCAGACGCCGGAGGCGAGCAGCGAATGGCCTCCCGACGGGGTGAACATCCAGACCTGTTTGGTCCCCGTTTCGGCGAAATAGAAATTGCCGTTCGAATCGAAGGCCATGCCGCGAGGCGATTGAAGGCCGCTGTACAACGTATACCGGAAGCCCGCCGGCGTCAACTGGTAAATGGCGGTGGCATCGGCGATGTACAGGTTTTGCGCTTTGTCGAAAATCAGGTAGGAGGGCCCCGACAACGGTCCGGTGGGCACCGGCACAATAATGCCTCCCGGAGTGACCAGGCGGATTCGGGAGTTGCCTGTGTCAGCGATGTACAGATTGCCGACGCCGTCGAAGCGAACCGACGAAGGGCCGTTGAGCGTGGCAAGCAGCGCGGATCCTCCATCCCCCGAGTTCCCGGCTGCGCCGGTGCCTGCATAGGTCGTGATGGTGCCGTCCAGTCCGACACGGCGAATACGGTTGTTGTCGTGATCGGCGATATATAAATTCCCAATGGAATCCAGCGCTACACCTGACGGATGATTGAGACGGGCCTGCGTCGCCGGTCCTCCGTCGCCTTCGGCCAGGCTTCCCGGCCCGGCGATTACCGCCGACGCTCCATAAACGCTGACCCGCCGCGCGACCGTCATATCGGCAATGTAAAGACTACCGTTGTTGCCGTAGACCAAGTCCGTGGCGGAGACGCTCATGGCCGTCGCGGTACCCGAAGAGAGAGGGATTTCGAGAATCTCGGCGGCGGAATGGTCGGCAACGTACAGCGTGGCGACTCCGTCGAAGGCTATACCGGTGGGCAGAGCGGCGCGGGCGATGGACGTGAGTTGGCCGCCTGCGACCTTGCGAATGAGATGGTTGCCGCTATCGGCGATGTACACGTTGCCCTGATGATCGACGGCCAGCGCGGTGGGATAGTCCAGCAGCGAAAACGAAGCCACTCCGTCGCCCGAATAGCCGCCGTAACCGGTGCCGGCAAGCGTGGTCAGCGTTCCGTCGGTGGTCATTTGATAGACGCGATGGGCGCCGAAGTCGGAGATGTAGACGACACCGTAGCCGTCAATCGCGATGTTGCGCGGGGCAACAAAGGCCAGCAGAGTCGCCATGCTGCCTTCATTCTTTCCTCCCGCCGGAAGGGAGCCTCCACCGGCAACGGTCGAGATAATTCCGGCGGGAGAAATGCGGCGGATGCGGGCGTTGCCGAGGTCGGCGATGTACAGGTTCCCCGCGAAATCAAAGGCTAAACCATAGGGAGAATTCAGCTGCGCGGCCGACGCCGGTCCGTTATCGCCCGAAAATCCGGCCGTGCCGTTGCCGGCAATGGTTCGGATCAGGCCGCTCGGCGCGATGCAGCGGACGCGGTGATTACCGGCGTCCGATATATAGATGTTGCCGAAATTGTCGGCGGCGATGCCTTCGGCTTGGATGAGGACGGCCGAGGTCGCAGGAACGTTTTCTCCCACCCAGTCGCTGCCGGCGATGGTGGAGATGGTGTAGGAAGCAGCGAATGCCTGGAGGGAAAGGCATAAGAAGAGAGAATAGCTGAGCATATACCCCTGAATAGGAAAGTGCTATTGGCTCAGGAATTCTCTCAATCGGATTTGTAAAGAGGAAGATGGGCGGGCCTACCAGGGCAGGGCACCCTTGAAAACCTCACTCCCCCTTCCACCTCCTCTTCGCCCCAAGTTGTACTGAATTGAAATTGTGCCAATTCGGGCCGGAATTTCCTCGTGGAGACTGAATAAACCTCGATGAGAGAAATGTGGTTAGCAATTTTCGCCGGTCGCTTCTGACCGCACTTCTCATTTCCGGGGTCGCCGCGGCGCAGACCTCTTTGCTCCTTAAGACAAGAAAGATTCACACCGACCCGGCTCAGGTCGTGACCGAAGCGGAGGGCTCGAGTCCTACCGGCAGCGGTCATTTATTGATGCAATTCCACCGTCCGCCGACGGCCGGGCAAGTGAGCGAGTTGGCGGCGCGCGGCGCTACCGTTCTGGCCGATGTGCCGGAGGACGGTGTACTGGTTTCGGTGGCGGGACCGGTGAACCTCAGCGGGTTGGGCGTGCGGTATGCGGCGCCGATCGACCCGTCAGACAAGATCAGCGCGCTGGATGCGTCGAACACCACAGGGTACCTGCTGGTGGAGTTTTATCCCGACGTGAACCTCAACGACGCGCGCGGGCTGCTGCTGAACGCGGGCGCGATGCTGAGTGAGAATCCGGACCTGAGTCCGCGCAACCTCATGATCCAGTCAAGCGATATGCAACTGGTGCAGACCCTGGCGCAACTGGACGCGGTGTCCTATATTTTTCCCGCGTCGAAAGATCTAGTGCAGGGGACGGCGGTGAATCCGTGCGTGGGCGCGTTGACGACCAATGGCGCGACGACGCAATCGATTCCGACCTACGGCTATGGATGGGACGGGCCGGGGCTGGGATCGGCGACGGTCTTTTATTACTACAGCAACGTGACCAGCCAGTTGAACGCCGCGGCGGCGAAGGCGGAGATTGCCAGGGCGATGGCGCAATGGTCGGCCGTGGTGAACGTCACCTGGGCGCCGGGCTCCAGCGCGACCGCCAATCAGACGGTGAATATTCTGTGGGCGACCTACGATCACGGCGACGCTTATCCGTTCACCGGGCCGGGAGGCGCGCTGGCGCACACGTTTTATCCGGCGAATCCGAATCCGGAGCCCATCGCCGGCGACATGCATTTGAACGATTCCGAGACCTGGGGCATCGGGACGAACACGGATCTGTTCAGCGTGACGCTCCATGAATTGGGTCACGCGCTGGGCCTGGGTCATTCCGACAATCCGAGTGACGTGATGTATCCCTACTACAAAACGAATACCGGTTTGCAACCGGGCGACATCGCGGCGATTCAGACGCTGTATGCGGCTCAGACAGGTTCGACGACGCCTGCGCCCGCTCCCACTCCGGGGCCCACGCCTACGGGCTCCGCATTAAGCTTGACGGTGAGTGCGACGGCGGCAACCACCACGGCGGCAGCGGTCACTTTGACCGGCGCGGCGACGGGCGGCACGGGAACGATTTCTATCACATGGTCGACCGCGTCGTCGTCGGTCGCGGTATCGGGCGCGGCGGCAGGAAGCGCGGCGGCGTGGACGATTTCGAACATCGCGCTGGCGGTGGGCGTGAACACGATTACGGTGACGGCGTCGTCTACAGCAAGCTCCGCGCACGTGTCGCAAGTGGTGACGATCACCAGGCAGGCGGCATCGACCACGCCTCCAACACCTCCGGTAACGACGGGCGGCGGATCGGACACCACTCCCCCCACCCTGACCATCGGATCGCCGGGCGGGACGACGGTTTCGACGTCGGCGGCAACCATCGCGTTCAGTGGAACGGCGAGCGATAACGTGGGCGTAACGAAGGTGACCTGGTCGACCAACACGGGCGCGTCCGGAACAGCCAGCGGCACGACGAACTGGTCGGCGACGATTCCGCTGCTGACAGGTTCGAACGTGGTGACGATCCGAGCCTACGACGCGGCGGGCAACAACGGATGGCGCAGCGTGGTGGTGACGCGGAATTAACTGCTACAATTTAGATGTTCGGGGCGTGGCTCAGCCTGGTAGAGCGCCTGGTTCGGGACCAGGAGGCCGGAGGTTCGAATCCTCTCGCCCCGACCAACTATCCTTCCCCTTTTTCCGCTAATCGTCGGTACGGCGCCCAATACTCTTAGTTGTGCACCGTCAGAACCATCGTCTGAGGAACGGCCGTCCCGGCCTGTGTCACGTTAATTTGGTAATCGCCATCTGCCAGGGGCGGGACCGTGATGTAGAACTCGTAGAGACCGACGAAACTCCCAGCCAATCCAGAGTAGTTGAGCGTGGCCATAGTCGATCCGAACGAAACCGAGACCGGGTTCACGAGGGCGTTGCTTTGTCCGACAATGACGCCCGGCAGGATGGACGGAGTCACATCGCCGAAGCCGATGCCATAGGCGACAATCACATCTCCCGGCTTTGCTGGACGGCTGCTCAATCCGAACGACGCGCCGGTGCTGGTGTTCAACACGTACGCGCCATCGGAGGCGAAGGTCGCCACCAGGTATTGCGTTCCGCCGGCCGAATAGTTCGAGGGCGCCAGCAACCCCGGGGCGAGCGCCCGGCGCGCGAACATGACCTGGGAACTGGTCGCCTTGCAGTTGCTGACCGTAATGGCGACGTTGCCGGTAGCCGCATCCTCAGGCGCTTGCACGTTGAGCTGACCGGTTGATAAATACCAGATGTAAGCCGCCTTTCCGTTGATGCTGACGCTAACGCCGTCTAGCATGGTCGGAGCATTCGATCCAGTGAAGTCCCCGGCGGTCCACTGGCCCGGGTTCGTGGCCGCGGTCAATCGAGGGTCGGCAGGGTCGGCTAGATTTGTGCCCTTGATTTCCAGCCACGAGCCGGATGCGAAATACGGGTATCCGCCGTAAGCACTCGCCGAGTCGACGGATGAAATAACCGGAGCCGTCGTGTTCGTGCAGACAAAGCCAGACTGGGCCGGCAGAAGGCGGCCAATCTGGTCGGCACTGCGCTCGGCGAACCAAAGGGCTCCGTCCGGCCCCGCGGTTATGCCCCACGGCTCGCTGGAGGCGGTGGGCGTCGGGTACACGGTGGTGACCCCGGCGGTGGTGATGCGCACGATGTCGCTGTTGCTCCACCTGGTGTACCAGAGCGCTCCATCCGGGCCCGATACAATGCCTTGTGAATCGGAGGTGGCCGGAAATTCCGTCAAAACCCCAGCGGTGGTCAGACGGCCAATCGAACCGAGGCCGCTGCCTCCTGTGAACCACAGAGCCCCGTCCGGTCCCGCCGTAATTTCCGTGGCAGCGCCACCGAGCGCGTAACTGGTGACGACGCCCGTAGTGGAGATCCGGCCGATCTTTGAGTAAGCCGGCTGGGTAAACCACAGCGCCCCATCGGAACCCGTCGCGATGCCGCCGGAGGAGCTCGCGGTGGGAATGGGGTACTCGGTGATGACCCCGGCGGTTGTGATCCTGCCTATTCTGCCCACCGTTTCGGTAAACCAGAGCGCGCCGTCCGGCCCAGGCGTGATGAAGTTTGGTGAAAAACCTGTCGTGGGCAGAGAATAGACCGTGATCGCACCGGAAGTTGAGATCCTTCCGACCTTTTGGGAGACCGTAAACCACAATGCCCCATCGGGCCCCGCAACGATGCTCTGGGGCGTCGTGACGCCGGCCGGCAAGGGGTATTCAGTCAGGACCCCGTTCGTGGTCATTCTCCCGATCTTGCTACCAATCTGCTCGGTAAACCAGAGCGCTTTGTCCGGTCCCGAGGTTATGGCGTACGGCTGACTCCTGGCCGTCGCCACTGCGTACTCGGCGAAAGTTGGCGTTTGCGCCAGCAGTCTCGGGCTCGATGATGCGGCCGCGGCAAGACAAGACAGGACCAATACCCGGTCCGCGAGTACACTCTGCAATTTCAGTTTCACCACAATTGCCTCCCCCGGGCGCGATTCCTAGCTGTCTCAGAGTTTCTCTAGATCTCGAAAGTGTGGGGCGGGCTATTGAAACTCTGAAACAGCTCTAGTCTGCATTGCGCATCCGCTCGGCCAGAACCGTCATGTGACGCAAATTTGGTCCGCTTGGGGGGTCGTGAATGCCTGTGCAAGCGCTCCACTGCGTACCCGTGAGATTACTGGTTTACTCTGCGGGAGAAGCTCTCTCCTGTGTACATTCGAACCACCCGGCCGTTTTCTTCCACAAAACGTACGATCTCCCCGACGGCTGAACCTCCTGTCGGGCTTTCGAGCCGAAACCGGCCACCCCCGAGCGGCTCCAGCCGCTGCTGGGACTCCGGATTGTCGCCATCGGGGTTGATCAGGACTAAGCGCTGATTCAGTTCCACCACATCGGTCTCCCCTCCATCGCTCGTATAATGACCGGCGAAGTGGCTCCAACTGGGATTCCATTGCGGCGCTTTCGGTGCCGGTGCGCCCGCTTTGGCCACTGCCTGACCGACTGTATGCATCAGGTGCGTTGCCATTGGACCCGGGTTGCCGTCGTCTTCATTGGTCAACACGATCACGCCGACTTTCCCTTCCAGATCGATGAGCGTCTGCGTCTTGTATCCGGGATACGATCCGCCGTGCCCGACATAAACCTTATCTTTATCGCGACTCACGGCAAAACCGATCGCGTTCCCCCGCGTCCAGTCATTTTCCAGAACGCGCACGCGGTGCATTTCCCGCAGGGCGCCGGTGCTCAGGATCTGGCTCCCGCCCACCCGCCCGGAACGGAACTGAAGCGACACGAACCTCGCCATGTCCTCCACATTGGAAGTGATTCCAGTGGCCGGACCCAATCCCCGGGCATCGATAAACGGGATCTTTTTGCGTGATCCATCCGGCATCAAACGGCCATAGCCAGTCGCGAGGCCTTCCACCGGCCGGTCCACGCTCGACCCGTTCATGCCGAGCGGCGTGAAAATATGCCGCTGAACGTAATCGGCGTACTTTTCACCGGACACCGCTTCGACGATCATGCCAGCAATTCCAAGGGCGAGATTGGAGTACTTCCAGCGAACTTCCGGCGAGTACACGGCCTGATTCTCCGCGATGTAACTTTGTACTTGCGCTTCGGTCGGGAAATCGTGCGTGGTCCAGTGCGGACCGGCTTCGCGCGGCAGTCCCGAACTGTGCGTAACCAGTTCTTCAATCGTGATCTGGGGATCGTCGGGCTCGGCGGGCTTGATTTTGAACCAGGCGAGATACTTCGATACGGGATCGTCCAGCCGAAGCTTTCCGCCTTCGCGCAATTGCATAATAGCCGTTGAGGTGAACAGCTTGCTGTGCGAAGCCATGCGAAACTTCGTTGCCGGAGCCATCGGTAGGTGGCCATCGACGTCGGCGAACCCGAAGCCCTTCGCCCAGATCAGTTCCTGATCGAACACAACGCCGACTGCGATCCCCGGCAGGTGCCGCGAGCTCATCTGCCCTTGAATCCAGCTCTCGAACAGCCGTTCCTGGCCCAACACCTCGGGGTGATCCGCGACGCCGCCGGACAAAGCAATCGGCAGAAGAATAAAACTGAAGACGCGCATGGCACTCAGTATATTCGTTCATGGATGGTTCGTTGCCAGGGCGAATGGAGCACCCGAAAACCAACCGCGCAGCAGTCACATCTAGTAAGCTGTCCCGGTCAAAACGTTACTGCCATACTGATGGCCGAATCCCCGCCCTCACGGGACGGGGTTATAACCCCTGGCGTCAGCCAGGGGACCGGCCTGCTAACGATATCGCCGGGACAGCTTACTAGCTTCCCTGCACGGTAAGGTACGCGCCTGCCGGACTTTGCTGGTTGTCGATTTGAATCGTCAAAGGCAAATCGCCATTCGGCGTCGAAGCCGGGATCAACAGATTCAGTTGATACAGGCCCGGACTTCCAGGCGTGGCGCCGACGTAGAGGATGTTCGCGGCGGGAAGCGCGACTCCTCCTAAAAGAACAGTCACGGGTTGGGTCAGCGAGGCCAACTGCGAAGGGAACGCGCCCGGAGCCACCGGAGGATTGGTGGCTCCGAATCCGGTCGCATATACCGTCACATATTCGGCTGGATGCGCGGGAGCGAATCCGCTGCCTGGAAACAGGCTGGCGGAAGCGACCCCGGCGCCGGTGATGGAATCGGTGGCCGCCACCGGATTGACGCCGGTCGTGTTCTGGACGAAATAGAAAAATTCGGGGGCTGCCGGCTGGGTGGAGACCGTCACGGCATTACTGGTTGCCGGGTTCGCGCCGCCGCAACCCGCCACCACTTGCACCGCCGCGCTACCGGTTGAATCGAGCGACGGAACCTGGAAATTCACCTGCGTGTTGGACGCGCCAAAAATGGGCGCGCTGACCCCGCCCACCTTGACGCAAACGCCCTGGAAGTTGACGGGCACCAGGCCGTTCACCAGATCGCCGGGACCGACTTTCTGGAACGTGGCGCCGGCGCCGAAATTCGTACCGAAAACGCTGGCGATTCCAACGGTGGAAAGAACCTGCACCGCGGGGACGCTGAGCGCCGCACCCTCCACTCCGCCGCTGGAGATTTGCGGCTGCGGCACGTTGGCGATGGACGCCGTGATGGTGAAGCTGAACGTCAGCGCGGGAAGTCCGGGAACCGATGCCTGGATCTGAAGAGGTACGACCGTGGAGCCGAGGGTCACCTGGACGGTCGCCCATCCGTTGAGATCCGTCGTCGCGGTCGAGGCGTTGAGCGACGCTGTGCCGGAGGACACCGTGAACGTGACCGTCACACCGCCCGCCGGTGTGCCCGCCGCGTCGGCCACTTTGACCACGATCGGCACCGGGAGCATGCTTCCCGCCGGGCCGGTCTGATTATTGCCCGAAACAATGGTGAACGTGGCCGGCACCTGCGCGGTGAGTTTGCGGATGCGATCGTTAAACTGATCGGTAATGTAAATCGCGCCGCTGGAATCCACCGCCACGCGCGTGGGATCGATGGAGACGCCGAGGGCGGTGCCGGTTTCGACGTTGAACACGAACTTGCCGTTGCCCGCGACGGTGTTGATCACTCCAGTAGCCGCGCTCACCCGCCGCACGACCGAGTTTCCGTTGTCGGCGATATACAAATTGCCTGCCCCGTCCACCGCCATGCTGGTGGGCAGTTCGAGCTGCGCGCTGGTGGCGGGCCCTCCATCGCCCGAATAGCCCGGTGTCCCGATCCCGGCGACGGTGGTGATGATATTCGTGGTCAGGTTTATTTTGCGAATGCGATGGTTGATGGTGTCGGCGACGAAAAGATTGCCTGCTTTGTCCAGCGCCACATCAAACGGACTTAGCTGGGCGTTTTTTGCCGGCGCGTTATCGCCCAGGAAGACGGGACTGCCGTTGCCGGCCAGTGTGCTGATGTTGCCGTTGAGATCGATCATGCGGATGCGTTCGTTGCCGCTGTCGGCGATGTAGACGTTCCCCGCCGCGTCCACGGCCACGCCGGAGGGACTGTTGAGAGTCGCCTGGTTGGCTTGCCGGCCGTCGCCGCCGAAGCCCGGGTTGCCGTTGCCGGCCTCCAGCATGATCGCGCTGCCGGCGGGGAGGCGCATCACGCGATTATTGGCCTGGTCGGCGATGAGAAGATTGCCCAGCGAATCCAAGGCGACGCCGCGCGGGAAGTACAACTCGCCCGGATCGTCTCCGCGAACGCCAGTGCCGGTAACGTTGGCGATCGTTCCGGTCGAAGGGACCATGCGCACGCGGCTGTCGCCGGTGTCGGCGATCACCACGCCTCCCTTGCCGTCGAGCGTCAGGCCGTCGGGTTGATTGAGAAAAGCCGTGGTCGCCGGAATCCCGTCCAGAATGGACGTTTCGGCCACCGTGTTGACGGTTCCCGCGGAAATTTTCCGTACGCGGTAATTACCCGCGTCGGCCAGCAGAATGTCGTCGTTCGGCGCCGCGGTCACGTAAACCGGAACGGCGAACTTGGCGTTCATTGCCGGCCCTCCGTCGCCGGCGAAAGCCAGCGTATCGCTGCCGGCGACAAACTGAATGGTCCCGTTGGACGCCAGGACGCGCCACAATTCGAACACGCAGAGGACCAGCAGGTTCCCGTTGGGCTCGACCGCCGTCGAGAACGGAAGAGCAAGCAGCGCGCTGGTCGCCGGTCCGCCGTTGCCGTCGTAACTGGGTTCGCCGTAGCCGAACCCGCCGGTGCCCACGACGGTGGTGATGATGCCGGTGGTCTGGTTGATCTTGCGAACCCGGTTGTTAATGTAGTCGATGAAGTAGACGTTGTTTTGCGCGTCCACGGAAATGCCGGTGGGACCGTAGAGCGCGGCCTGGACGGCGGGACCGTTGTCGCCCGAGTTACCAGCCGAGGTAAGGCCGGCGATGGTGTTGATGGATCCGTCGGCGGCCGAAACCTTGCGTACCCGATTATTCAAATAATCGGCAATGTAAATGTTGCCGCTTGCGTCAATCGCGATGTCGTCCGGGTCTAATCCGGCCTGAATTGCCGGCCCTTTATCGCCGGAATAATGAAAATTCCCGTTGCCCGCCACGGTGGTGATCACGCCGGTCGAGAGCGCCACCATGCGAACGCGGTTGTTACTATAATCGCCGATGTAGAGATTGGCGCCCTTGGCGTCGAGGCGGATGCCCTCGGGAGTGTTGAGCCGCGCCTGGATGGCCGGGCCGTTGTCACCGCTGAAACCGGCAACCCCGGTTCCGGCGACGGTAGTGATTTTTCCATCCGTGCCCACGCGCCGCACGCGATTATCGCTGGCGTCGGCAAAATAAATATTCCCGGCCGCGTCCTGCGCCACGCCGTAGGGATAGCGAAGCGGGACACTGGTGGCGGGATTACCGTCGCCCGATCGCGAGGAACCAGCGACCGTCGTCAGGGAGAAGGACTGCGCGGCAAGTTTAGTCTCGATCGAAAATCCCGCGATTAAAACGCAGGAAACGAAACAATGATCTTTGTTTTGGATTGAAATATCGTATATAGGTGGACAAAGAGTTCCGATTCGGACTAGCCACTATACAGCAAATTGCGGTGCCAAAGCAAAGGCTGGATGCTTACCGGAACGCACGGCCAAACGTCAGCGGCCGCCGCGGCCCGGGGGTGGCGGCATTTGTTCTTTCGGGAGCCGGGGGATCATTTTGTCAAGATTGGCGACTGTCCAGACCATGGAAGCAATCTCCGTGGCCGCTTGTTTCACATCTTCGGGAACGATGCGTTCGTAGGTGTCGAGCTGCGTATGCCAGGTGAAGCTCTGATATTCAATGGGGTCCTGCTGCAAGCCGATGCCGGGCAATCCGGCGGCATTGAAATTGGTGCTGTCAGTTCCTCCGGTGGCACGGCTGGTGGTGGCGGTGGCGACGCCCGCCTTCCAGTCCTGGAAGGGCTGCATGGCCGCGGTAATGATGTCGGCGGCCTCGGGTGGACCGAAGATACTGGCGCCTCGGACGCGGCCCGTGCCGGAATCGATGTTGAAATAGCAGTCCAGCCTGGCGTATTCGGGCTTCGGATCCTCAAACGTGCCGAAGTGCTGTTTGACGTAGGCGGCGGAACCCAGCAGACCTTCTTCTTCGCCCGACCAGAGGCCGACGCGAATGGTGCGGCGAGGCTTCAATCCCAGCGACTGAATGATGCGGGCGGCTTCGAGCATCATGGTGGATCCGATGGCATTGTCGGTGGCGCCCGTTGCGGAGTGCCAGGAATCGAGGTGCCCGCCCAGCATCACGATCTCGTCGGCTTTATCGGTTCCCGGAATCTCGCCAACCACGTCATAGCTGGTGACACCCTTGGGATAGGTCTCATTGACGATGTCGAACTCGAGTTTGACATCGTCGCCGTCGGCGACGAGCCGCTCGATGCGGCCGTAATCGTCGTTGCGGAGAACGACCGTCGGCACGGCTTTGGCGACATCATATGTGCGGTTCTGGAAGGCGCGGATGAGGCCGTGATCCATGGCGGCGTCGTTGACGCGCACCAGCGCGCCTTCTTTGACCAGAAACTGATCGAAGGCCTCGGCGACCTGCGCGGTAGTCATGCGGCTGGGATCGGGCGTTGGCGGGGCTCCGCGTCCACCTCGTCCGCCGCGTCCGTTGCCTTCGCGGCGTAAAGGCGGCGGCTCGAAATTCACCGGCACCACGGCGGCTTTGCCCACCATGACGATTTTCCCTTTGACTTTGCCTTGCAAGGGCGCGATGCCGGCATCGAACTCGGCCTGGGTTGGCGGAAGGAATTGCGGACCCGGACCGCGGCCGGCAGCGGCGGTATCGCCGGCGGGAGCGTGCGCCCCATGGGGAATTTCCACCTCCACTACGGACGCGGTGACGGCGCCTTTTGTGGAAGGCGTCCAACTAAGCACCCGGAAGGTCAGGTCGCCGTGAATGGGCGCGACCATGTAACCGGTGGCCCGCATGTTCCCCCATCCCGGATGTCCGAAATCCCACGGCTCCAAATGTGCGTTCTTGAAACCCCATGCGGTCATCTGCTGGACCACCCAGTTGGCTGCTTTTTCAAAATTGGGGGACCCGGTGAGGCGAGGGCCGTAGCGATCCGTGAGCATGTGCAGAGTGTGCATGGTCTGCGAATGCTCCAGTTCTTCCGATTTAATGCGGTCGTAGGCGGCCTGGTCGATGGTGACTTGGGCCACCAGAGGACATGCGAGGAGCAGTATCCGCAGTGTTTTTTGCATGTTCGAATAGGTATAGCACACCTAACATGGCGAGTCGAATGGGCGCCTGGCGGTTGGGTTGACACTGGGACAACATGATCTGTTGGCAATTCTCAGCCCCATGCGTCAGCTTGGGGTTTGCACTGGAAACCGTAATAACCCCAAGCTGGCGAGTCTGCGTGAAAAACTCCTGTGTTGACCGCTCCTGCAAGTCGCGGCTCTGTTTAACCCGTTGAATCCGCAAGGCAGGAAAAAGAGCCGCGACGGGCAGGAGCGGTCTCTAAGCTGACTTTTAACACAGACTCTGACGCATGGGGCTGGACGGCGCCACGGCGTCCGGTCAAACCGGCAGCCGCCCTACACGACACCGCCTCTGAGTGCTACGGCGTCTTTGCCGCTCGCAATTCCCGCTGATGATCCAGATAGCTTTGGCCTTCCGTGATCCAGGTGGGGGCCGGCTCACCCTTTAAATAATGACCGAACCAGGCGAAAATACGGCGCTGGTAATCCACCTGATCGGCCTTCTTGCGCAGACCGTGATCCTCGCCTTGATAGACCAGCAGGACCACGTTTTTCTTGGCGCGGCGCGCGATGTTGAATAGTTCCACGCCCTGGTGATAGAAGACCGTGCCGTCGGCGTCGCCTACTTCGATCATCAGCGGCGTGGTCATGGTGGACACCGTGAACACCGCGGAATTGCGAATATACGCTTGCAGATCCTCGTACAGAGGAACCGCCATGCGCTGCTGACCGGTTTCGATATGGTCGGTTTCGGCAATGCCGCTGCTCCAGTGATGATTGCCGTAGTTGCTGACCAGATCGGTGATGGGAGCGCCGGCGACCGATGCTGCGAACACGTGGGTGTGCGTGGCTAAGAAGGCGGCGTCGAAGCCTCCCCAGGAATGGCCGATGACGCCGACCTTGGTGGGGTCGACAATGCCTTTTTCCTCCACCTTTTTCACCGCCGCCGTCACGCAGTCGGCGACGGAGAGGCCGGGATCACTGGCCTTAAACACGATATCCGGCTGCAACAGAAAATAGCCGTGGGTGGTGAAGGCGCTGGTGCTGTAATAACTACGTTCGGACGGCGAGTTGTAGCGGTGCAGGCCATCGGACAGCTTCTCGTACATGTAGACGACCATGGGATACTTTTTGCCCGGCTCGTATCCCGCGGGATAGTAGAGCGCGCCTTGCAGGCGGTTGCCGCGCGAATCCTTATACTCGATTAATTCGGAGTGGCCCCACGCGTACTTGGATTGAAACGCGTTGGTGTCGCTCATCCGCTTGCCGTCCTTAAGGTCGGCTCCGGCGACGTAGACGTTGGGCGATTCCTCGTAGGTTTCAGAAAGGTATTCGAACACCGGAGCATCGGCTGCCTTGGCCAGGCGATCGATGCCCTTATCGGCCCAGATCAGGCGCTCCGGAGCAGCGGCGCCGGGTTTCAGCAGCGCGTAGCCGGATTTTTTCGACCAGATGCCGAAGGCGCTGAGGTAAACGGGCTTCGAAAGATCGATCGACTCCGAATCAGGATCCATGCGGACGTAGCGATAGCGCGTCTCGTCGGCAGCGCCATTCGTCAGGCGGACGGCATGGGCTCCATCGGGCGAAATCTTCCATAGATCGAACTTGTCATAAAGGATGATATCGGCGTCGTTGGTGGCCCAGCCGGCGACTCCGAAGGGAGGCTTCTGTGGAATGGTCGCGTCGGATTCCAGATTCACGAAGGACGTCTTGATGTTCTTGGTGATATTGACATTGGCCTTGGTTTGGATGTCGTAGATGTAGTAATGGTCGTGATCCAGGTAGCCCAAGTAGCGGCCGCCGGGGCTCGATTCCAAATAGCGGTCTTCGTTCAGCTTCTCCTTGATCTTGGTGCGCTGGCCAGTGGAGAGATCGATCAGATAAATGTCAGCAAACGGTCGGCCGATGCTGCGCTCCATGGCGTAGGCTTTCCATTCCTGGGCGTACGCCAGATTGCCACGCTTCAGAGGAGTCACCTGCTCGGTGACTTCCTGGCCCAACTGCGTGAGCGTGCCGGCATCGACGTGCAGCGCCGCCAGCATATTCCGGCGGCCTTCCTGCGAAGCGTTCTTCGATTGATACGCCATCACTTCGATATCCTTCCAGTGCCAGACGTCGACACCGGGCTGCTCCTCGGCGTCGTCGGCTGGCGCCGCGGCAGCATTGCCTCCGCGACCTCGCCTGCCGCCCGATGCTGCCGGGGCGGCGGCCATTTTCGGATACCAGTCGCTGAGTCCGACGAAAATAATCGCGCCATCTTCCGACCAGGAGGGCCGGCGGAAAGATACCGTGCGAAGACCCGCCGGGAACTTCGGATCCACGGTAGGATCGTAGGCATGCGCCATTTCTCCCGGATCGCCCAGTTTTTTCCAGGAGAGGACGAGGTAGGTGTTGCCGTCGTGTTTATCGTCCGATTTCGATTTCAGGGCGGCGAGGTCGGCGCTGTCTTTCCGCCACGCGAAATTGCTGTAGGTCGCAGACGAAGACGAATCGAGCACCTGCAACGACGCGGTCTTCGCGTCGAAGAGTTGAATCCCGTTGCCGGCCTTGTCGGGCGTCGAAATCGCCATCGCCAGTAAGCTGCCGGTGTGTTTCGTGTTCTGCCAGGCGAACTCGGAGATGTTGCCGAACGTCGTATCGCGCCCGGTCGAGAGTTGGCGCACGATCAGCGTTGCTCCCGGGGCGTTATCGTCGGCGCCGTTCGCGCCTCCGCCGCGCCCTCCGCGGCCGCCTCCCCGTCCACCGGCTGCCGCGCCCCGTCCGCCCGCGGTTGCCGCCGCTTCCGGAGGATAGTGGCGCATGGCCAGCCAGGTTCCATCCGGACTAAACGTGAACGATTGAATGGCGTCGACCACGGTCTGGTCGCCGGTGACCAGATTCATCAGGGCCAGCTTGTTCTCGACGGGCTTTTCGTCCTTACGAAGGCGGTCGGCCTGCGCTTCGGAATAACCGATGCTGAATGCCAGCCAGTGCGAATCGGACGAGTAGGCGGGCTGGGATCCGAAGGGCGTAATTTTCGTGGTTCCAGCCGCGATATTGACGACGCGAAAATCCTCGTTTCCATTGGAGCGGTTGATGCCATAGGCGATCCATTTGCCGTCGGGCGACAAGCCGCCTGCTCCGCCGCCGCCTCCGCGGCCGCCACCGCCGGGCTCGACCAGCGTCTCCCATTGCCCATATTCGGCGGGCGTCGGAGGAAGTAGTTTCGATTGCGCTGTAAGGCAAGACGACAGGGCGAGCCAAGCGAGAGATAGAAGAAGCGTCTGGCGCATGGGATTTAAGGTATCACAGTGGGCCTTGCCGCTAGCGCCGTGACCGGATGATTTGTTGGTCCTGGCTCGTGAAAACTGCTGTGGGGCGGGGCTGGCAGCCCGCCCCTCAGCTGCTGAGCGGTCACTTTTGATTACTGAACTGTGCCAGTTGGTTCACGGTCAAATTGATCGGCTGACTGGCGACACCGCCTACGGTAACCACGATCTGTTGCGAACCCGGAGGCGCCGAGGCTGGAACATAAAAATCGATCTGCGTCAGCCCCGCAACCCCGCTGGGGATGCCGGCGAACAGGACTTGCGCCGTCACTCCGCCAACGGTGACCTGAATCGGCTGGCGTGCGTGCGGAAGCTGCGTCGGATCGGTAATCGTCGAGGAGGGCGTCGCACCGGTCGCGAGAGAGGGGGTGACATCCCCTTCGCCCGTAATGAACAGGAGCAGGAGGTCTCCAACCGATGCGGAACTGACCAGCTGGCCCGTTGTGTTGCTGATGGCCGAACTATAGAGACCCGGCGCAATCGGCACGACGGTAAAAAAATAGTACGCGATTTGCCCGCTGTTATTGACCGCAACCACCGCCGGCCCGGCGCCCGTTTCGTAAGGCACCTGAATATTTATCTGCCCGGGGGATACGAAATAAAGAGGCGCGGAGACTCCGTTGACGGTCGCGGACACTCCCTGGAGCGTCAGCGGCAGGGGAAAGCGGTTGGCAGGCGCGGAACTTGTGGCAGGGGCGAGACTGGTTCCATAGACGCTCATCGCCATACCGGGCGCGAAAGTGCTTCCGTAAGAGAATGCGTTTTGCAAACCCGTGATGGTCAGACTGCCCGCCGGCCCGACGGCAAACGTCACCGGGATCTGAATGGACTGCGGTACCGAATCGGCGGCTTGAACATTGAGGACGGCGTTATAAACCCCAACGGAAAGCCCTTGCGCCGAGGCTTGAATACTCAACTGCGCCCCGCCCGTTCCGGAACCGGGCGTAAAGGTGAGCCACGTTGACGACCGATTCGCCGGGGAAATGGAGGCGGTCCACTGAGGACTTCCGCCGGCGAAGGTCAGATTGATCGGCACGGAAGTCGCGTTCGCGCCCGCCGCTGCCACCAGGTTCACGAATGCCGTGGAAGCGGTAAACGCCGCCGCGGAGGCGGGTGGGGCCGCGAGTGGAATACTCAGCGTCGCCGTCACGGTTGTGCCGAGGTCGCTGGTGCCTGTGATCGTGAAAGCCTTCGTTCCCGTCGCCGTGCCGGCCGGAAAACATACCGTTCCCGCCAGCATGCCGAACGGGGCCAGCCGCTGCGTACCGAAGATGGACTGGAGTTGACTTGTCAGGCTGGAGCCGGTCGCCGTGAACGCGGTCAACGTGACCTCGAACCCGCCGGTTTCCTGAAGCACCACCGGGACAGACCACTGGCAACCCGAAGGCGCCGGGTTATTTTGTAGGACCGTGGTCAAAGGCGTGGTGAGCGACATGCCCGGAACTATGAATCCGCTTTGCCCAGCAAGAAAGGGAATGGTGAGCTGCTGGGTCCAGCTTAGTCCCGCGGCGTCGGTTCCGGCAAAGACGAAGGGACGATTGACGGGCACCGTCAAACCACTAGTGACGATAGCGGCGGAGATGGTGCCATTCGCCGGAATTTTGGTGGTGCTGAAGAGGCTGAGGTCGTTATTTCCGGATATCGTGAACGTGGTCAGCGTGGCCGCAACGCCCGCTTTCTCGCTCAGGCTGACGGTGAAGGGCCAGTCGTTGCCCGTTCCATACTTGTAAACCGGATTCGGGGTGACGAAGGGCACGACCAGCGCACCGCTGGCCGGAAGATTCAGCGTGACCGTCGTGCTGGCATAAGACGGAAGGTAAACGCCGTCTCCGCTATAGAGCGCTTTCACAGTTCCATCTCCGGCGGTGGTCAACGGAGCGGCAACGCTGAGCGACGCGGCGCCGGTTGTGTCCAACGTCGAGCTGCCGATTGTCGTGTCGTTCGAAATGAACGTCACGGTCCCTGTTGGCGTGACGCTTCCCCCCTTGACGATTGCCGTCAGGTGAACGGTGTCGGTCAAGTTGAGCCCAGTGTTGGGATTCGCTCCCAGGCTTGTGGTGCTCGTGGTTCCCGTCGTCCAACCGCGGACGAATAGGGTTGCATCGACGGAGCCCAAGCCGGTCGCTTCATCGTAGCCGGGGCCGGCGCTGAATCCTGCAAAGCCGTTGACGCAGTTTGGGGAATTCTGCGCGCAGGGCATCTTGTTGTCGCCCACAATGGTGTCGTGAAAAACATTGGGTGACGCCTGCGCCAGGCGGTACAGCTGAGGATTTAAATTCCCCAAACGCGATGGCGAGCTCGCGGTTGTTAGCGTCTGGTTCAAGAGCGCCGCAAGTCCGGCCCACTCCGGACTGGACACAGACGTTCCTCCATAAATCACGCGGTTGCCGTTTGAATACACCACATAGCCGTAGTGATTGGGCGACGCCGGCAGCGAGATGTCCGGTGTGTCGCGAGCGTTGTCGTTGGGAACTCCCGGTCCCGTCTGCCAGACCGGTTTCGCGAAAAAGATGCTGGCCCCACCTCCCCCGCCCTCGATGCTATTGGTCAGTGCCGCATCGTTCCAAGGTCTCTCCGGAATGTAGGAAAGCGCCGAGCCACCGTTGGCGTCGTTCGTGGACGAAAAATATCCAGCGCCCGTGCCGTCGTTAAACTCCGTGCCGCCGACCGACGTGATTTCCGGAAAACTGGACGGGAGACCAACGGACAAACCTTTCGTCGCCTGGGGCGTGGGTCCGCTCCGGTCGCAAGCGGTCGCGCCGGCATCGCCGGAGGAAGCAAACCAGGTGATCCCCTGCGCGTTGGCCTGTTGCGCCACCCCGCGCTGGTTGGTGTTGCCTTCCGTTTCGCAGGAGCCATAGCTGTAGGTCATCACCGGCGCCAGGTTCTGGTCGATCGCATACTGCGCCGCGGTGGTTACCGAGGTCGCATAGACGAAGAGAATATCCGCGTTCGGCGCGATGGCGCCGGACCATTCGAGGTCGATATCGGACTCCACCATGTCGGCCGCAACGACGCCGGGATTGGTGCCGTAAAGGACCAGCTGCGGGTCCTTCGCCGGCAGATTAAACTGGCTGCGGAATGTCTGGATGTCGGAAAGGAGAATGGCGCTTCTCCCGATCACGGCGATTTTCTGGCCGGTGCCGTCAAACCCCGAATTATAGAGCGGAGAAATGTTATAAATCGTCGCCATATCGCCGGGCGCCAGATAGTGTCCGCTGCCGATATTGTCGCCGGGCTGCTGCTGGGCCGCGACGTGCATTGGATGCTGCACGAAATCGTCCAAGCCGTCCACGCCGCTGACGGCGTCTTGGAATGCGGCCGGGATTCGAGGCGCGGACACATTCGCGAAATGCAACGTGCCGTTCACGTTGTACTTATGAATCTGCGTCTGAAATGCGCGTCCCACCTGGGCGGCAGTGCCGCTAAACGTGATCCACAGCCTGCCGCGGGCAACATCGTGAACCTTCAGTCCCTGCGATTCAAGCCACGCGCGCACCTGGTCCGTATCTCCCTGGCTCAATCCGAAGCGGTCGCCGAATTGTTCGGGAGTCAGCCAGCGGTGGAAGCTGGAGGACGATGCGCTTTGCTGCTCAGCGAGGAATGCTTCGAGACCGGCGGCGGGGGTCAGATGGAGCGTCGCATAACTGATCGGCGTGGAGGAATCGACGGCACCCAAGTCGAACTCCGGCCGGGCGCTGGGATGGACATGCCTGCTCAGCGGAACGGTTTCGCCGGGGCGAACCGGCCCAGAAATGCGGTCCTGGGCCGAAAGAAGGCCTGCCATAAAGAGTGAAAAGCAGGAGATTACGATGAAATTCCGGCTCGAAGTCATAGGATCAGCCTCCAGAATAAGTCCCAGTATATACATTCGTGTTTGGATGCGCCCTTCGCCGCACTGTCCAGTCTGTGTGAAACTCCAGTATTCGAGAACGTGGGGCGGGCCATCGGCCCGCAGCCGCCCACCGGGCGGCTCTGGTTTGCAACACCGAAAAGCCTGCTGGTAGCAGGCTGCGGGCTGGTAGCCCGCCCCACACGGCATTTTCACACAGCGCTCAGTTCACTGAGCGAACCCAAGCTGACGAAGAAACCGCTCCTTTTAGTCGCGGCTCCGTATCCGCTTCCGTGGAATCAAAGGGATGCTACCGAGCCGCGACCGCAGGGAGCGGTTTCTTCCGGCTGACCTCGACGCCAGGTGTTTTGGAGAGTGTCCGTGCAACCGGGGGCATTTCCGCTAGAATCGATGACGATATGTTGAAACGGATCGCTCTCGCGGCTTTCGCCGTCCTTGCCTTCGCGAGTTGTGTGGAGGCGCGGGTGACACGCATTGTTGTGGAACACCGGGAGTCGCCCGCGTTTGGCGGGCAGGCGTTCGGGCAGGCGGGCCAGTACGAAATCCTCAGGGGCCACTTTTTCGGCGAAATCGACCCCAAGGACCCGCACAATACCATCATCATGGACCTGCAATTCGCGCCGCGAAACGCGCGCGGGATGGTGGAATATTCAGCGACGTTCGCGCTCTCGAAGCCGGTTGACATGTCGAAATCGAATGGCGTGCTCTACTACACCGTTTCCAACCGGGGCCGCGGCGCCGCGGTGGGTTCCGACGACGGCCGCGTGAATCTTTTGAGCGGCTGGCAGGGGGATCTGCTCGAAAATCCCCAGGCGCAAACGATCGTGCCGCCGGTGGCGCGCAAGGCCGATGGGTCTCCTTTGACCGGACCGGTGCTGGAGCGTTTCATCGACATCACGGCTGGCGCAAAGAGCGTCGATCTCGGAGAGGCGAAATACGTGGGCCTTACTTACCAGCACCCAATCACGCTGGACACCAGGAACGCCCGGCTCACGCGGCGAGCTTCTCAAAATGTTGCCGCCGTCGACGTTCCCAGCGCCGATTGGGCCTTCGCCGACTGCTCCGCGAAGCCTTTCCCGGGAAGCCCCGACCCTTCCAAACTGTGCGTGAAGGGCGGATTCGACCGGAGTTCGGAATATGTGCTGATGTACACCGCCAAGGATCCGCTGGTGTTGGGAATCGGGTTCGCCGCCACGCGCGACCTGAATTCATTTCTGCACTACACGGCCTCGGCCGAGAACCCGCTCGCCGGGAAGATAAAGTGGGTGATCAGCCGCGGCGATTCGCAATCCGGCAATTTTATCCGCAGTTTTATCCATCTCGGTTTCAATCAGGATGAAGCGGGACGCATGGTGTGGGACGGCGCCAATCCGCATATTGCCGCGCGGCAGCTGGCTCTCAATTTTCGCTTCGCGGTGGGTGGAGGCTACGCCGCCATGTACCAGCCCGGCAGCGAGGGCGTGCAATGGTGGAGCGATTATCCGGACCAGGCGCGCGGGCGGGCCACGGCGGGGTTGCTGGACCGCTGCCGCGCGACCAATACCTGCCCCAGGATTCTCGATACGTTTGGCGGCGTGGAGTTCTGGTTCCTACGCGAGTCGCCGGACCTGGTGGGCACCGATGCCAAGGCGGACATTCCTCTGCCGTCGAACGTGCGCCGCTATTTCTTTCCATCAACGACGCACGGCGGCGGACCCGGCGGTTTCAGCACTTCCGCCCCTAAGCCTCCCAGCGGCTGCGTTCTGCCGGCGAATCCCAATCCCGAGAGCGACACGATGCGCGCGCTGACCGTGGCTTTAATCGACTGGGTGACGAAGGGAACCGAGCCTCCGCCGAGCCATTATCCGCGTCTCGACCAGGGACAACTGGCGACGGCGAACAAGGCCGCGCTCGGGTTTCCGAATATCCCCGGTGCTCCGTCGCCCGACGGCCTGGTGAACCCTGTGTACGATTACGACCTGGGGCCGGATTTCAATTATCAGGACGAGTCCGGTCTGATCACGAAACAGCCGCCGGCGATCAAGAAAATTCTGCCGACGCTGGTGCCGAGAGTGGATCGCGACGGGAACGATTTAGGAGGCGTGCCATCGGTGCTGCGGCAGGTCCCTCTTGGCACATATCTCGGCTGGAACGTGGTATCGGCGGGATTCGACAAGGGGAAAATCTGCACCTTGAACGGCGGCTACGTGCCTTTCGCCAAGACCAGGACCGAGCGCACGGCCGCGGGCGATTCCCGGCCATCGCTTGAGGAACGCTACGGCACTCACCAGGCATATGTGGATGCAGTGAAAGCCGCAGCCGATAAGGCGGTCGCGGAGCGGTTTCTGTTGCGCGCCGACGCGGATCGCCTGATTGCGGAAGCCGCGGCGAGCGACGTTCTGCGCTGAAAGAAATTGGCAGGGCATGGCCCTGCCCCACTATGCCATTGGGCTAGTTCGCCCAGATTCCATCGCCACCTTTGCGCCATTACACACGAGCATTTGCTTAGTCCCTCAAAAAGCCTGTGTAATAAATAACCTTAGTCTGGTGGCGTAATTGCCTTAGTCTGTGCCTAAGAATCGATGGCGCGGATCAAGCACAAGCCGATCCCCACCGGATTCTCCGGCCATTGTCATACGGCCGCTGACGCCAGAGTGGGGAAAATTTCCGGGATTTTGTTCCTTTTCCTGATTTCCCCTGGGTTGGCCGCGATTCATCCGGTTCCTCTTGATAAAGATACGAAGGCCACCCAGTGCGTGGCATGCCACGAGGCGAAGACCAAGGGTAAGGCGGTCCATTCCGCCATCGCGACGGGATGTTTCAGTTGCCACGAACTGCGTGTTACTAAGGATGCGACCCGCGTTAAGCTGACCACCGCGACAGCCGTAAAGCTTTGTATTCAATGCCATGCCGACAAAGACATGGCCAAGATCAAGGGCCAGGTCCATAGCCCCAACGGGCGCGACTGCCTGAAATGCCACGATCCGCACACGGCCGAATTCAAGAATGTTCTGGTCAAGTCCGAATCCGGCGCCACCAAAGCAGATAATCTTTGTTTGCAATGCCATGCGACCGGCCTGAACGTCGCCGCCAAGGGCGGCAGCCGGCACGCGGCGCTCGATATGGGCTGCGACACCTGCCACGTCATTCATAAGAACGGCGCCAGTCCCGATCGCGAGTTTCGCTACCACCTGACCAAAGCCGCTCCCGCGCTGTGTCTGGATTGCCACGATCCCAAGGACAAGAAGATCGCCGACGCGCATCAGAACCAGCCGATTGAGAAATCCGATTGCATCACCTGCCACGATCCTCACGAATCGAAATCGCCCAAGCTGATGCAGACATTCCTGCACAGTCCTTTTGCGGACAAGACTTGCGACGCCTGCCACGCTCCGGCCAAGGACGGCAAAATCGTCCTGGCGCAGAGCAAGAAGGAAATGTGCGGCACCTGCCACGCCGACGTGGTGAAGAGAATCGCCACGGCCAAGGTCAAGCACGAAGGTGCGCAGGGCGATTGCACGGATTGTCATAGTCCGCACGCAGGCAAGACCCAGGGCTTCTTACGGCCCGATCCCGTGACCGCGTGCCTGAGCTGCCATCCCGATCAGGAAGCGCAGATTAAGAAAAGTCATCCACATCAGCCGGCATCAGAGGAGGGCTGCTTCACCTGCCACGAATCGCACGGAGGCGACAACGCGAAGTTATTGCGCGCCAAGACCGTGAATCAGGGATGCCTGGAGTGTCATGGCCCGGACAGGACGCCGACAAAGCTCGAGAAAGAAAATCTGGTCACGATTTTCGATGGCAAGGTGAAGCTGCCCGCCGAATATTTCCGCAAAGTATCGGTCCTGCCCATTAAAGCCGGCCTGGGTCATCCGACCGAGCACCATCCGGTGCAGGATCTGGTGGATCCGAATACCGGTGCCGTCACGACAGCGCTCAATTGTTTGAGCTGCCACACGGCTCACGGATCGGCCAAAGCAGGGCTGTTGATTAAGGATCAATCGGACAACATGGATTTTTGCAAAAGCTGCCACGTGAACGGGTTGAACTTGAAGTTCACCAGGGGAAGCAAATGAAAACTTTTCGCAATTTTTTTGTAGTTGGCCTCCTGGCGTTGAGCATTGGATCGCTGGCCGTCGGTCAGAAGAAAAAACCGGCGGCCAGCGATGAGCCGAAGCTCGGCGACCAGAGGACAAAGGGATATTTCGATATCAGTCGCATCGTGTGGCCCAATCCTCCGGCCGTCGCCAGGATCAAGTTCGTGGATCTGAAGACCGGCGAAAAGGTCGATCCCAACATGTTCTCGAGCAAGAACAAAAAGCAGAAGGCAAAGTGGATGGATCGCCTGGCAGGCTCGACGCCCACGGATCAGCTGGATATGAGCAAGTTCCCCTTCCAATTGATCCGCACCTACGGAGTGGCGGTGGATTCGCATGGCACCATCTACGCGGCTGACCAGGGCGTCGCCGCCATCTTCATGTTCGATACCGAAGGCAACGTGAAGCTGATCAAGAACGGAACCGAAGCGCATTTCGGCCTGATCAACGGCCTGGCCATCGACGATAACGACCGGCTGTTCGTCACCGATATCAAGTTGAACCGCGTGGTGGTTTTTAACGCGCGCCACGAAATGGAATCGACCTTCGGCGGCGACGTGCTGTCCGATCCGGGCGGGATCGCCATCGATGCCGAGAACCGGCTGCTTTATGTCGTGGACACGGGAAACGACGTGGTGCGGGTGTACGACGCGGATAGCCTGAAAATGCTCCGCACCATCGGCACGGCGGGCAAGAAACATACGCTCAGCGACCCAGGAACGTTCTCGCTTCCGACAAACGTCGCTGTGGATGGCGAAGGCAACGTTTACGTCACGGACACATTTAACAATCGCGTGGAAATCTTCGACGCCGATGGAGAATTTCTGAGCCAGTTTGGCAAGCACGGCGACGGCGTCGGCCAGTTCGAGCGCCCCAAGGGAATCGCCATCGATTGCGACGGCCATATCTGGGTAGTCGATGCGGCGCAGGACCGGGTGAAGGTTTTTAACCGCGAAGGGCAATTGCTCATTTATTTCGGCGAGCACGGCGAATATCCGGGGCGGTTTATGGGCGCCTACGCGATCGCGATGGACCCCAAGGACCACAGAGTGGTTATCTCGGAGACGTTTCCGGGCCGTGTGCAGATTTTCCAGTATGTGAGCGACAAACAGGCGGAGAAAGACAAGCAGTTGAAGCTCACCGGAGACATTTCCAAACCAAAGGGAACCGCGGCGGATGCGTCGCGAACAAAGTCGGCTGCCAGCTCGGCGGCCGCAACTGGACGAACTGAGGCAGTGAATCCAATCCAGCGTCCGGAGTTGAAGCAGTAGCAATTTAGAGGGCTAAGGAGGCCTTCTGTATGCAGAAAACAATGCGAGTATTTTTTATAGTCATCATTACCGCAACCATGATGATGGCTCAAATTCCACAAGTCAGCAACCAGACCACTGATATATTGGGTGCGCACCTCGGATACGGCCGCGGCTGTATCATGTGCCATGCGCCCCATAGTGGCTCCGGGGGTAATGGTGTGCTCAACGGCGATGTCACCAACGGCAACTACGCTCTCTGGGGCCAGGATCTGACACCGTTGTATGGGAAAACATTAACTTTCGGTGACGCCGGCGCCTATCCGGTCACCCTACCCGCAGCTGGCACTATTACCAGTGCCCATGACGCCAACACGGTAATTCTCTTCTGCCTCAGCTGCCACGATGGCAACCTGGCGAAAGTCGGCATGATGAAGGGTTCCACGGTGGAAAGCCTGCCGGTCGTCGGCGGCCACGCTCCGACTCTGCTGGGAGCCGACGGAACCACCGCCGGTAACTACAACAACGACCACCCGGTGGGTGCGAGCGCCCTCGTCGCGTGCGGTGGCGGGTATAACTGGGACTGCGCCGGCGGCGGCGCAACCAAAATTACCATGACGGGACCGAATTCCGCCCAATTCGCGAATGTCAACTATGGTTTCGCGGTTAGCTTCGCAACCATTGGCGCCAATGTTAATGCGGTAACCTGCACCAGTTGCCACAATCAACACAGCCAAAACGTCTACGCCGGAAAGATGGGTGGCGTAACAGGCAACTACCAGACGTCTTTCTTCCTAAACGGCTACTACAACCCGTCGACGGGCGGCAACAGCGCTGCCCAATTCTGCCGGCAATGCCATGGTGGCGAATCGAACGAAGCGCACGGCCAATGGAGCGTGCCCACCACCTAGTAGTTATTGACCTAATTCCCGGGGGGAGCTTTCTCTCCCCGGTTTCTTAAAATTTTCCAAAGGATAAAAAGATGAGATACACGCTTGTAGCCGGCCTGTGCGCACTGATGCCGCTTTTTACAATCTCGGCGCAGCCCGCTTCCCATGAGATGCGTCCCACTTCCACCAGCACGACGGCCAGGCCAACGGGGAAGCCGGTTGCTCGCGTCAATGGAGCGGTACTGACAGATCGCGATCTGCTGCGGGAAATGTTCACCATCTTCCCTTATGCCCGCCAGCACAACGGCGGATTTCCCAAGGCGATGGAAGCCAACATCCGCAGCGGCGCTCTGAAGATGATCGAGTTCGAGGAACTGGTGTATCAGGAAGCGGAGCGCCGGAAGATGACCGTTCCCTCCGCCAAAATGGGCCGCGCGCTGGTGGATTTTCGGAAACAGTTTCCCACCGACCAGGCGTTTCAGGAGTTTCTCAAAACCGATTTGAACGGATCGCTGGATGTGCTGCGAGCCAAAGTCGAACGTTCGCTGTTGATCGAGCAGGTGTTGAAGACGGAAGTGACCGATAAGTCGGCAATTTCCGCCGCGCAACTCCGGCAATATTATGACAAGAATCCGGACCGCTTCAAGACTCCGGAATCCCTGACGTTCCAGACGATTTCGATTCTGGCTCCGGATAAAGCAACACCCGCGCAATTGAAAGATGTCCGCAAGCGAGCCGAGGACGTGCTGCGGCAGGCCATGGCCACCAAGAACTACGAGGAGTTCGGCGTGCTGGCCGAAAAAATATCGGAGGACGATTATCGCGTGGTCATGGGCGACCACAAAGTGGTGGAACGCGCCAAACTGCCGCCGGAAGTCCTCGCCGCCACCGGCTCTATGAAGGATGGGCAGACCAGCGAGTTGATCCAGATCGGCCAGTCCTTCTGTGTGCTGCGCCTGAACGCGCACACGGCGGCGGGGAAGCAGAGCTTCGAGACAGTGAAGAAATCGCTACGCGAGGAGTTGGAGCGGAGCAAGACGGAGAGCCTGCGGTCGGGGCTGGACAAGAAGCTGCGGGTGGGCGCAAAGATCGAGGAGTTGTAGCTTGTCTACGCTGACTGCTCCCGATGGTCGCGGTTCCGTAAGCGCGCTCCGTTCTTTGGAGCCGCGACCAGCAGGAGCGGTCGTTTACCATCCCCTCCATAACTGTCGGGGTTCCATGTCGGTTCTGGGATGGAACCCCGACAGTGATGGAGGGGATGTGCTCACCACTCTGGAAAGAACCATGTAATGAAAACGCGCGCCGCACTTCCGGCCCTTGCCATTCTTCTGGCAACGTCCCCTCATGCGGCTGCGCAGGTCCAGGCGGGGCCGTTCAAGATGAACCTCTCCGGCAACGTTACCGGAGGCTACACTTCCGATTTTGGAAGCTCCACTGCTTCCGACCACGGATTCACGGCGGGGGGCACCGCCAACCTCACCGGCTCCTACTACGATCCGAATTTCCTTAGCTTCGGCATCCAGCCCTTCTACAACCAGTCCTGGGCGAACTCCGACTCTCAATCCATTCTGAATTCCAGCGGAGTCACCGCCAGTTCCTCTATATTCGGAGGCAGCAACACGCCCGGCTCGGTCACTTATTCGAAGGTTATCGACAGTACGGGGACGTTCGGAGTCCCCGGCGTCGCCAACTACACCAGCCATGGCGATTCCGACACTTTTAGCGTGAACTGGACGGAACATCTTCCCAGTTTTCCCACCGTGTCGGTCGGCTATCAGCAGGGCAGCAACGACTATTCGATTTTCGGAGCATCGTCGAACATCGTCGGCACGTTTCGCGGATTCAACGCGTCGATTAATGAAATGATCGCCGGATTTACGCTAACCGGCGGCTTTCACTGGCTGCAGAACAGCGTCGAGCTTCCCGATATTCTGGGCACGCAGCAGGCGGAGAAGTCCAACTCCGACAGTACGTCCTATTCCTTCGGGGTGGGGCACAAGCTCCCTTTCAACGGCAGCTTCTCGGGCGCGGTCAACCGCTCCGATTTTAATTCCGATTATACGGGCGGGCACTACAGCGGCACGATGGACAACATCAGCGCGGGCGTGTCCTTCAACCCGATCGACAATCTGAATATCGGCGCGACCGCGCAATACAACGACAACCTGCTGGGCTCGATCTATCTGCCCATCCTGGCCGCCGGAGGAGTGCTTCCGCAAGCGCTGCCGGAACAGTCCTCGCACGCGCTCGACATCATTGGCTACGCAAATTACCGGATACAGAAATATCACCTGACGTTCAGCGCAACCGACGACCATCGCGACGAGAGTCTGCTGGGCTTCAAGCTGACTTCGAACGTCATCACCGGGACCGTGACCTATTCCAACGACTTCAAGGGCGGCTTCCTGAATGCGACCGCGGGCGCCAATGAATCCATGATTTCCGAGAGCGACCAGAGCAGGCTGGGCCTCCTCGGTTCGGTGAATTACACTCGCCACGTCGGCGTGTGGGACGTTGCGGCCAGCGGAAATTATTCGCAGAACGCCGAGACGCTGTTGGTCACTTACACCACCAACAGCTACGGATTTTCGGGCAGCCTGAGCCGAAAATTTCACAGGACGTCGCATTGGGCGCTGATCGGCAGCGGATCGAAAACCACGCTCGTCGGCGAAAGCTCGGGGAGTTTCAGCCAGACGTTCTCCACCGCCGTTTCCTTCCGGAAGATTTCCGGCTCGGCCGGTTACACGCGATCCAGCGGCAACGGGATTCTTACTGCGACCGGCGTGTCGCCTGTTTCCGTCCTTCTTCCGGTGTTGAGCCCCACCTCGGTGATCCTTTATGGAGGTAATTCGTACTCCGCCTCCGTCGGCGCGACACCGATTCGCGGGTTGACGATTTCGGCCTCCTACTCGCGGTCCTTGACCAACACGGAAGGCAACTCGATCAGCTCCAATAATCGCAACGAAGAGCTCAATTGCAGGGTGCAATACCTGATTCGAAAAATTTATTTCCAGGCCGGTTATCTCAGGTTGGTGCAAGGCTTCAGCGAGTCCGGAGTGGCTCCGGTGGATATCAGCTCGGTTTACGTTGGCTTACAGCGATGGTTCACTTTTTTCTAAACTCGATGGCCGCGGCCATGTTGATGGCGTCGCCCGCCAAGGTGAAAGAGCGCGCCGCACCTGCTGCGCCCGAACTGCTGATGGACGGCGGCCGCAGGCTCACATTCGAGCGCAGCTTCAGTTCGGAGCGCGAAGTGAAATGGAAGCGCGGGCTCTTTACGAAAATCGTGGACTTCGTCGCCGGCGAGCCGGAGTTTCGCAGCATGGTGCGGCCTTACAGCGTCACCACCGATTCGCGCGACCGCATTATTCTGACCGATCCGGGCGCAATGGGCGTCCACGTTTTCGATTTTGGGCAGCAGAGGTATAAATTCATTTCGCGGCGCGAGGCAAAGGAGCCGCTGCTGGCTCCGCAGTGCGTCGCGGTCGACCGGCAGGACAACATTTATGTGACGGATTCGGATGCCGGAAAGATTTTTGTGTTCGACGCGAACGGACGTTTTCAACGCACCATCGGCAGCCTGAAAGGCGGCGAGGGATTTTTCAAGCGCCCGACCGGCATCGCGGTGGATTCCGACGCGCAACGGATTTACGTCAGCGACACGTGGCGCAACAAGATTTACGTGATGGACATGCAGGGCAGCGTGATGCAGGTGATCGGCAAGAACGGAACGGGAAACGGGGAATTCAATTTCCCCACCGAACTGCGGGTGCACGGCGACGATCTGATCGTGGTCGACGCGATGAATTTTCGCGTGCAGGTGCTGAGCCGCGGGGGAGTGTTCCGCTACGCGATCGGCCAGATTTTCCGGCCCAAGGGAATCGGCGTCGATTCGGAAGGCCATATTTACGTGGTGGAAGGGCTGTCCCACCTGGTCGAGGTGTTCGACAACCAGGGACGGCTGCTTTACTATTTCGGTCAAAAAGGTTCCGGCCTGGGCGATTTTCAACTGCCGGTAGGGCTAACGATCGACCGCAACGACCGCGTTTACGTCGTCGATTCCTTTAACCGGCGGGCGCAGGTATTTCATTATTTTGGAGCCACGCGATGAAGTACCTCATTTTATTATTCGCCGCCAGCGCGATGTTGACTGCGCAGATCACTGGTGAAGTGATTGGCGTTCACGATTTGTCGCCCAGCGGGATGTCGTCCCCGGTGAAAGGGTCGCTGCCCGGTTCCTGTCAGTATTGCCACGCGCCGCATTCCGGCATCGGCGGGAACACTCCTCTGTGGAACCAGAAACTTTCGACGCAGGTTTACACCGCGTATCAGAGCTCGACCGATCCTTCGCTGGGAAATACGCAGCCCGCGGCGGGCACGGATTCCACCTTGTGCCTGAGTTGCCACGACGGCACCATCGCTCCGGGGCAGACGGCGGTCTACGGCAAGGTCCCGATGTCGAGCGCCATGAAGTCAGGCGATCTGCTGGGCACCAATCTGCTGGGCGATCATCCGACCAGTCTGGTGCTGCCGATCAAGGACGCGCCGTATCTTGCCGCATCCATCGTTTCGCAGGGGAAGACCATGGACGCGAAAGGCGCGGTCCAGTTGATCAAGGGCAACATCGAGTGCACCAGCTGCCACAATCCTCACGTGCAGAGCATCGATGCGACGTCGCAGAATTTTCTGGTGCGCGACAGTTCGAGCGGACAGATGTGCCTGGCCTGTCACGATCCGAACCGCGTGGTGACGGGCAAGACGAATCCGCTGGCGCAATGGGCGACCAGCATTCATGCGATGACGTCGAACAGCGTGGCGACGCAGTCGGCGGGCGTCGTCGGGAGCTATCACACGGTCGCGCAGAATGCCTGCAATTCCTGTCATCAACCGCATAATGCGCCGGGACAGACGAGGCTGCTGCGAGGTGCGAACGAACAGGATTGCATGGCGTGCCACAACGGTAGCAGTAACATCTCGCCGGCGGCGCCAAATATTTTCGCGGAGTTTAGCAAAATCGGACATCCGTTCCCATCGGGAAACAATCTGCACGATGCCAACGAAACGACGCTGCTGAACCAGAACCGTCATTCGACCTGTGTGGATTGCCATGACGCGCACGCCTCGAACCAGGTGGCGAGTTTCACGCCCGCGCCGGCGATCCGCGGATCGCAGAACGGGATCGCGGGCGTCAGCGGATCGGACGGAGTGACGGTTCTTACTCCGGCGGTCAATCAATTCGAAAATTGTCTGCGCTGCCACGGAACCAGCAGCGGCAAGGCGATCAGTTCGACGTTCGGGTATCTGCCGACGCGCGTGGTTGCGGCGGGCGATCCGCTGAACCTGATTCCGCAATTCGCGCTCTCGGCCTCGTCGAGCCATCCGGTGACGCACGACCGCAGCAGCGGGCTGCCACAGCCGAGCTTGCGCGCGAGCATGATGAACCTCAACGGAACCACCATCGGCCGCGCGATGGGAATCCGGATTTTCTGCACCGATTGTCACAACAGCGACGACAATCGCGAGTCCGGCGGCGCGGGTCCGAACGGGCCGCACGGGTCGCGGTTCACGCACATCTTAGAGAGGCGCTACGAAATCAGCCAGGCCGCCGCGCCGGGCGCAACCATCGTGAATCTGTTCCCGACGCCCGACCTGAGCGCGGCTGGGCCTTACGCGCTGTGCCAGAAATGCCACGACATGAATCAGATCATGGCCAACACCAGCTTCAGCCAGCACGCCAAGCACATCAACGACGGCTTCTCCTGCTCGACGTGCCACACCGCGCATGGGATGGGATCGCGCTCGGCGACGATCAGCGGAGAGCGGCTGGTGAATTTCGACGCGAACGTGGTGGCGGCCAACGGGACGACGCCGATCACGTACACTCGTTCGACCAACACGTGTAATCTGACGTGCCACGGGACGAAGCATCCGGTGGTGGTAGCGACTCCTCCAGCGACCACCAAGAGCAGGCTCGCACTTCCTCATAAATAGCGACGTCTGTCCGCATGCTCGCGCATGGCGGTTCTATTTTCCGGCCAGCGCGTCAGTGGCGGCTTTGGCGATTTCGGGTTCGGGATCGGACTCGAGTTTCCCGAGTAGCGGAGAAGTGGTGTTCTTCGACGCGCGCAGATCGTAGACCAGTGTCAGGCGTTCGGCGGCGGTCAGTTTTGCAACATCGAGGGAGGCCAGTTGGTCGGGTGTGAATTCGGTCCGGTAATAACCACGGCCGCTGGCGTTCAGGTAGATCCACGCGGGACAGGAAGTGACTGGAATTTCGGCATGGGAATCGAGAACAGTGCAGCTGGCCGCGGTGCCTTCGCCGCGCCAGCACACGGGGACTTTCCAGTTGTGCGCGGCGTTGGTCTGGTCGATGGTGAGGCGGGCGTCGGCGCACTTGGCGCGAATCGACGGGATTCCGGTTTGATTCAGGAAACTGTCGAGCACGGGCTTGCTGCCTTCGAGCGACGATTCCAGATCGGCGGTGGTCGCGTTGCCGAATTTGTGAGCCTGTAAATATTGGCGGAGGCCGTCGCGGACTTGGGTTTCGCCCAGCCAGCCGTCGAGCATCATGAGAATCGCGGCGCCTTTTTGATAGACGATTTGGCTATACACGCCTTCGGTGTCCTTGCGGCTATGCATTTCCAAACGCACGGGGCGCGTCTTGGGGCCGGCGTCAGTGGCCATGATCCGTTCCCGCGCGGCGACCTGGGCGAGCAGTTTGCGAGACTCGGGCTGCTCCTGATCCATGACCTTTGCCGAGAACCAGGTGGCGAAGCCTTCGCTCAGCCAGACGTCGTCCCAGGTGGCTTGCGTCACCAGGTCGCCGAACCATTGATGGCCCATTTCGTGAGCCTCAAGCGCGCGGATGCGTCGCGATTTTTGCGCTTCGTCGTCGGTAGGCTGTAAAAGGAGTGCGGTGGATTTATAAGTGATCATGCCGACATTTTCGACGGCGCCGAATTTGAACTCGGGCACGGCCACGTGGTCGAGTTTTCCGTACGGATACGGGATGCCAGTGTAGGCTTCGAGGCGCGGCAGTACGTCGACAGTGGCTTGCGCGGCGAGTTTCGACTGCTCGCGCTGGCCTTTGGGCGAGATCACTCGGATCGGCGTGCCGTGGCCGGCGGGCGCGCCTTCATAAACATCGAAGGGGCCGACGCAGAAGGCGACGACTTCGGCGGCCAAGGGCTGGGTGGTCGCGAATTTGACCAGCTTCATGCCGTTCGGCTGGTCGGTCTCACTGATTTGAGCGGCGTTCGAAAATGCTTTGTCGCTGCGTTTGATATGGATGGAGATTTCCCAGGGGGTCTTGAAGCGAGGCTCGTCGAAGCAGGGGAAGGCGCGGCGGGCGTCGATGGGGGTGAAGGTGGTGAAGGCGTACCAATCGGCGGCGACTTTGTTGCGATAGGGGCCGGCGACGGCTTTTTCGTCGAGCTTGGCCTGATAGTGAATCGAGATGGTCGCATGGCCGGGGCCGATCTGCGAGGGGAGCGTGAGGGCGATGGTTTCCTCGTTGACAGAGGGCTGGGCGGCGAGTGGGCGTTGTCGCCAGGTGATCGAGGAGTCGAGGACTTTGAGATCCTTCGCGTTCACTTCGAGGACGGATGTTGGCTTGGCGAGTTCGACTTCGATTTGCGCCCAGCCGGTGAAAGTGTCGCGAGCTGGATCGATGGTGAGTTCGATGATGTGCTTTTTGGGGATGACGTCGCTGGGGCGCAGGAAAGATTGAGCGGGCAGGGTCCCGGCGCAGGTCAGAAGAAAGAGAAGGGATCTTCGCACATTCGATTATGCGCATAAGAAAGCCGCCTGGTAGGCGGCTGCGGCCGATGGGCCGCCCCACAAGCGGGCAGGGCTTGTAGAGATTGGAGATACACTACGGCTGTACGAATTGTCGCGAGCGGCCCGGAGTTGCACCGG